>OGUN01001165.1_pt1 | contig 19627 bp, 7 predicted proteins | sample 1553621 | NCBI WGS metagenome assembly OGUN01 (sample SAMEA2580300, study PRJEB22360) | human gut metagenome | biome: human gut; feature: human-associated habitat; material: faeces | place: Denmark | collected 2008/2010
TGCGGATGGAACTACTTATTCTCAGAAGGAAGCTAAGCCAACAGAAGGTCTGAAAGTCTATTTGGGAAATGAAGAGGGTACATCTTTCTTGAAATCAGCGAAAGTGACGGACGCTGCTTATAAGTTTGCGAATACCGTTACAGAAAGCGAAGCTGGTGTCTTCACGGTTACAGGCGTAAAGACCGAGAATGGTAAATTGATGTTTAAACTGGTAGACGCTGCTGGAAAGGTGGTTTATGGTAAGGAAGGATCCACGGTTGTTGAGGCCGCTAGCGAGGATGATGTGAAGAAAGGTTATTGTTGGTTTACTTATGATGACAATAATACCTCTGATAACTATAATGATGATAAAATTACATTAGGAGGTAAACTTTTGGCTTATGATATGGTTACTGCCGCAAATGTAGCAAAAATGCTTATCGCTAAAAAAGGAACAACCTCTAGTGATTTGAACAGCAATCTTTCCGGTAAGGGTTTCTCTTTTAAATTCCCGAACGCTGCTTCCGAGGCTGACGTGAATCCGTTTGGAGAGCAGATGTTCGCTATCGACGCTTCTACTGTTAATTCTACATTGGAGTTAGGTGAGACTGAGGTTTCCGGCGAGTGCTTTGTTGTAGCTAACGCAGCCGGTTTGAAGTTGGCTAAAGAGGGTGGTGTAACCGCGGATAACTTGAAAGCCGCTACTTTCATCGTATTGAACCCGAACGCTACATTCGGTATCACGAGCTTGGATGCAACTGAAGGTGAGGGCTTCGGTTTCACTACCGTAAAGGGCGAGAAACTGAACGCTATCAATGTTAAGAAAGACGGTAAAATCGCTTTCATGAACGCTATCTATAGTGTTTCTGAAGAAGACTTGGCAAACAAGGCTGGTCAATATACGATCAAGATGACAGGTGTGAAGGTAACGAAGGGCACAGATGAGAACTTTGGTTCAGAGTTAACTGTTTATGTAGGAGCTTATTCCTTGACCACTGGTGGTTTGAAGACTTATATCACTACGAAGGGTTCCACTGATAAGCTTTCCTTGGCCCAGACTACAGGAAATACATGGGCAAAGGCTTCTGATCTGTTGAAGACTGACGGTGCCGCTATCTATAATATCTACTTCACAGGAACTAAACCTGCCGATGGTGAAGAAAGTGAGTCTTTGTATGGTAAATATTTGGTTTCTACGTATGCGAAAACTGAAGAGGCTCATGCTACCGCTTCTTTCTCTAACGAGGCTTTGGCTCCTGCTAAGGTTGACTTGAAGGCTCCTGTTGCACAATGGGTAATTGTAAGTATGCAGGGGGCCGGTGCTGTTACGTTTAAGAATCTTGAGACGAATAAAACGTTTAATGCTAATTTGTATAAGACAGACAAGGCTGGAATTTATCAAGCCGTAAAGACTTCAGTTGGTGAAGGTGAAGATAAGATTTCTGCCGAGAATATCAAATTAGTTGCCGTAAGCGCTAATGATGGCTTCTTGGCTCTTTCTGACGCTCAATTGAAGCAAAAGGCTCAGTTGGTATTTAATGGCGAGTCCTCTGTTGCCGTAGAGAAAGTGTATATGAACTATAATACCGATGGTTCTAAATTTGAGCCGGTAAGTGATGCCGCTAAGAGCTACGCTTGGAGCTTGGAGAAGGCAGAGGCTGTTAAAAATAATGTTGAGTACATCTATTTGAAGGATGACGAGGTGGCTAAGAAGAAAGCGGATATGTTGACTATTCAAGCTTACTATTTGGTTGACGATAAGAAGGGTTTGAAGCATGAGAGTTCCGACTATAAGTTGGTTGATTACAACGATAAGAAAGCGGACTATCTTTCTCGCTTGGTATTCAAGAAGAACGTTGACGGCACTTATTCCGTAATCTGCTTGGATGAGGCTCTTGACGCTGACGAGGCTGTCGATAATTATAATAAAGTTGTCAAGCCTGACGCTAAAATGTTGAAAGTGGATGTGAATGCTCCTAGCTTCGATGAAGTTCTAGTTGGTGCGGAAAAGGCGGATTATGCGAAAGTAGTGGTAGATTTCTTCCAGATGGGTGCTAGCTTGGATGCTGTTCCGAGACATGCGACATTGGATAGTGAGGAAGGTTCAATCTCCTTGAAGGAAAACAAGAATGGTATCCTTGAGGGTATCATTGGCGCGGAGGGTTTGACTTTCTGGTTGGATACGGCGGATAGCAAGGCAGAACTTCCTTCTTTCTATATCTCTAAAGGTATCGCTGAAGGTGACTCCGTTGCTCCGGTAAGAAATTTCTTGTATTTCGCTCAAGACTCATTACGTTATTGGAATGAGGCTCAAGCTAAGTTTACTTATGACGAGAACTATGGTTTGGAAGGTACTTATGGAGCTGAAGCTGATCAGAATACAGATGTTAAAGCCATTTTCCGTCCGGCTACTTTAGCAGGTGTTGATACGATCAATACAACTGTAAACGGAAAGAATGTGGTTGTTGCGGCAGAAGCTAAGGAAGATGTTTGCCTTGGAGGTATAAATAACTTCAAATTTTATATCACGAAGTTGGATGCCGGTTATTCGGTGAGACCGGTAGACCAACCTACAAAATATTTGTATGCGTTGAACGGTAAGTTAGGCTTTACTTCTGATACTTCTAAAGCGTTGCCGGTAACAGTAGGTGAGGGTAATCCTACATCTAATGAGTCTATCGATAACTCTGCGTCTTCTTCTGTCGTAGTGATCGGCAACGCCGGTTCCGTAACGATCCAAGGCGCTCAAGGCGAGATGGCTTATGTTCGCAACTTGTTGGGTATGCCGTTGGCAGAGACAGTTGTCATTTCCGATAACGCTACGATCGCTGTTCCTGCTGGAATCGTTCTTGTAACGGTTGGCGACGAGACTGTAAAGGTGGTCGTTAAATAAGACATGTAAAGGAATAATGAAAAGATAAATCGAAAATCATTCCCGTGCGGATTATCCAAGTACCCCGAGAGGGCGAACAAGCGGGAATGGATTAATATTAATACTAAAGTAATAAATTAAAGTTCATCCGTAAGTACTTCCGTGAGGATGGAAACGGATCAAAGGCAAGGGGAGACAGTATTGCGCTGTTTCCCCTTATTTGTTGATAAGGGTAGATAAGGGCTTTGTTGGTGAAATGGACGGTATTCGATCTTTTTGATTGATATAAGGGGATATCGTGACATACCCTTTTTGAGAGAGGTATGAAGTAGGGGAGATCGGAGGGGTATAAATAGCCTTTTTCATGCAAAAGGACCACTTTTTACACACGATAGGTGGTAAAAGGCAGTGCGACTAGTCGTGTTTGGCAACGACAGTAGTGCCGTTGGGCATCGTAAACAGTCATGAATAGGGTTGTTAGTACTCATGAATGGGCATCGTAACCCTGTTATATCCCTGTCGTAACTCAATGAGATAGCCCGGATAAGCTATAGGATATGAATTAGGATGAATTAAATTCGCTAGGATAAAAGGCTGTTTTTAACTAATGCCGTATAAGACAAATGATTGCTAATATTTTTTCTCGTATTTGGGGATAAGCTGTACGTTTGCCCGAAAAAAGTGATTCTCGGGCAGTTGAGTTTACAAATTGACAAAATGCCAAGGTGCTTTTTTTGTGAGCTTATAGGAAGGGCTAGATCCGAAAACAAACCTTGATTTTAGAGAATGGCATGGGATAAATTCCATGCTTGTACGTGCTTTATTCCTTCTTTGGAAGGAAGCGGCAAATCATCGAGCGAGACAACGATCTTCTCGTAATTATCCTCAATGGCCTCTAACGAGGCATATTCCCGTTCGATGGTTTCTTTGTCGATTAGTAAATAAGTGGATTGGAGATAGATAACCCTCTCTCCTTTGATAGCGACGAAATCCACCTCTTTGTTCTTTATGCTGCCTACGTATATTTGATAGCCAGCCCTTAATAAATCTAGATAAATGAGGTTTTCTAGTTTATACCCAATGCCGTAGCCAAAGCCTTGATATAAATAATTGTTGAAACCTAGGTCATTGATGTAATACTTACAATTCCCGGCGATGGTCTCCTTTCCCTTGATTTGGTATTTCTCGACTTTATGTACCAAAAAAGTGTCCTCTATGTAACTAATGTAGGAGGCGATCGTATCATAGCTGGTCTTCCTTCCCGAGCTCTTGAAATAATTGGTGATATTCCGAATTGATATTAAATTAGATGCGTTATTTACCAGATAGACAAAAATGTCCTCAAGCAACTTAGCGTCTTTTATGTTTTGTCTTTGTATGATATCACGTAGTAATACGGTGTCTTTTAATGCGGATATATAATTTCTTTGTACTTCTGGTTGAGATAGATGGTATAATTCAGGCATACCACTACTTTGCATATATTCTAGGTAGTGTACCTTGTTGTTTTCTTTTTGGGTGATTCCAAGAAACTCTGTGTATGAAAAAGGATAGATGGCAAATTCCACATAACGTCCGGCTAATAACGTGGCGAGTTCTCCAGATAGCATTTTAGAGTTGGAGCCACTAATGAATAACTCATATTCGGCGGTATAGTCTTGTGAGTATGAGTTGGCGAAGCGTTCCCATCCCTCTACATTTTGGATTTCGTCAATGAACAGATAGATACGACCTTGAGGATTTATTTGTTTTAAGTAGAGATTAAACAGGGAATCAAGATCTTCATTGGTTTTCAAAAAATAGAAGGCGGATAGCTCACAGTTAATGAAGAATATATTTCGGGGATTTACTCCACTATTGGCGAGATGGCTAGCTAACTGACGAAGGAGATAGCTTTTCCCTACACGTCGCTGTCCTACCAAGACTTTGATTAATCTGTTTCCGGTGTAGGATAATATCCTATCTAAATAATCTTGCCGTTTATAGCCTGTTGGAAAATCGTTTCCACCCCATAGGTTATACTTCTCTAATGTCTTAAATCTATCGTCCATACTCGAAACTTTTGCGTAAAAGTACAAAAGTTTCGAATGAACTCGAAACTTTTCCCGTTAAGAATGGGATATACCCTCAAAAAAATAACGGCAACCGCCTTCCGCCGAAAGCCGAGTTGCCGTTCAAAGTTAGGAATAAGGTTTGGTTTGTTCCTTTGTAATGATTCTAACATTAATATGTAATGAGAGTTTTCTACATTTTATCGATACAAAAGTAAATGCCACTTGTTACGATTTGATTACGGGAGTGTTACATTTTTAGTAAAGGTCTCGCCAAATCGGTTGATAACCTTGATCTGTACGTCTTTGACTCCGGCAGAAGGGTGGCAACGGAATAAGTGCGATGTATGATATCCGGAAGGTTTTCCGTGCATGTCGATATAGTCTTGGTCTTCATCATCGAATTGCTCCATGCGACCTTTCTCTATGCCGTTTTCGCTCCATGTAACTTGGTAGGTCGGGTCCCAATCCCATACGTTCACCACTAGGTAATCCGCTTGCGATTTGAACTCATTCGGCCTATAAACCCTGAATTGATAATCCGAATCATGGCCGGTTGCCTTATAATACCAAGTAGCGGCATTCCCTTTCACCTCAACGACCAGATAACCGTTCGGGGCGCCGCACCGATTTACATGGCCGGCCCACCAAGCTCCGCAAGCGGCTCCGATATTATGCTCGTACAGATTCGGTGTGACTTGGTTGTTCTCGAAGAAATGCGTATGCCCGGCGAAGATATGGACATTATAAGGGCTGACGATCTCTTTCAGGCTCTCAGCGTCCTCGGCGTTTCCTCCCCCTTTATCCGTCTGGTTGAATACCGGGGCATGTACGTTGATAAATACAAGTGTTCCGGGTTTAACGTAACTCAGGTCGTTTTTCAGCCATTCCAGTTGTTCCTTTCCGAAGCGTTCGTCATATTTCTTGTCTTTATAATAATCAATATCTTTTAAGGTGATGATATGTGCATCCCCGACATTGAACGAATAATTGTAAGGGCCGAAATGATCCTCGTAGATACGCTCCGCATAGCTCTCCTCGGTTACCTTTTGATTGGATAAGGCCGGGTAACGTAAGTCGTGGTCGTGATTGCCGATCACGGAGAACATCGGGATGCCTAAGACCGAGACCGCTTCCTTATAAGGAGTGAATAAATCCATGCGATCCCAAGTAATGTCTCCCAGCGCCATACCGTAGACCTCTTTTCCTTGGTAGCGCTCTATAGTCTGCTTCAAGTCGGGGATGGTCTCTTCACGGAAACGTTTCATCTGCCGTTCGTCGATGGTCTGAGGATCGGAGATTGCCAAGTAGACAAACCCGTCGATTGGCTGTTTCCTAGGGGTGAGCGTAAAATCATATTCATTGATCTCCTTACTTTTATCAAGTTGCTGATAGAAAAGATCCGGTATACCTTTTGTTTGCTCGATCTCATAGTCACCCGGTACGGAGAGGTAGACAAAGCGGCTTTTGTCCAGATTCGAATCTAGGCTATATTCTCCCCGCTCATTTGTTTGCGTGAAATTATAACCATCCGTAACGACTACGCCTTGTAGCGGTTTGCCTGCCGTATCGGATACAGTGCCTCTTACGGTAGCGGCTTGCGCTATCCAAGTGGATAACGCAAGTAAAAGCGTGAATGATAAGAATTGTTTCTTCATCGTAATTTTTTTTATGATTTGAATATAGAATATGTTAGTTAGAATTTATAACGTACGCCGATTTGAATCTGCCAAGGGTTTCCGTTCATATTGGATACACCCGTGTTTTTGTTTACGTTATATACGTATTGCTTCTTCTCCGCATCAAAACTCTTGATGGAGTAGATATTCTGCTTGCCTAGATTATGTCCGGCACCCCAGTCCTTGTTCAGCATATTCAGGAAATTGAAAAAGTCTATCGAGGCCTCGATGGAATGAGTCTTATATATCTTGAAGTTCTTGTTCAAGCGCAAATCGAAAGTACCGTAGAAGCCATTTACGCCACCGTTACGCTCGGCAACCTTCCCATAGTTTTTACGGATATAATCTTTTACGCTCTTCTCCGCTTCCGGGTTGTCCAAGATCGCTTGGATACCCTCACGAAGATATTGAGGCGTATTACTATCGTTCGGGTCATAGATATAAGCCAAGTCGTTGGATGATACGAAATCACCGTTCATATTACCACTAACCGCTAAAGAGTAGCGGGTTCCACCGATCCCGGAGAAACGCAAGCCTACGCTGATTCCCCAGAAAGAAGGAGCCGTACCGTAGAATACGACCTTATGGCGGAATTGGTTGTCCGAGTAAGTCATGGTACTCAAATCACGAGGATCATCTTTTACCATCAAGGCTAGAGTCGCTGTATTCGCTACGTTACCGTTGTAAGAGGTGTTATCCTTGGAATCGTTCCACGTATAGCTGAAAGAAAGCTCGCCATCCTTGAAATAACGCCAAGTTCCATCTACAACGAACGCGTATTGGTTGATTTTTCCATCGCTGATTAATTCCAGCACACGGCCTACCTTATCACTTTTACGTCCTTGCATCCAGTCGGTCGCTCCGTTCTCGGTATTGATACTCTCGGCGGGGACGAACACGCCACGATTCCCCTCGGCGGCGATACGGAAGTAAGGCTCATTCACCATATTACGGTCTACGTACATATAATTATGGCGTGCCCAGTTGGCGTAAGCACTGATACCTACCCGCAAGCGATCGGAGAAGAAATGCGTGTAGCTGGCGTTCAACTTATATACTACCGGTACACGGGCATCCTTACTATTCATATTGATCGTGCTGATCTTTTGGATATTCGGGTTGTTGAATAAATCAACGCCCGGAGCGGTAGAAGGATCTTTTCGGTATGCCGGGAAATTCGGTGTCGGAACCAAATTGCCTTGTATATCCACGGACGCTACCTTCGTACCATCGAACAGCATATTGTTGATCATCGAATAGTTGTTTAAATCCGAACCGAAGATACCGGCGCCAAGGCGGATAATATCTTGATGTTTATCATTCACGTCCCACGTGAATTGAACGCGGGGTTGCAACTGGAAGGTGGAGATTACGTTGTCCGTACGTAAGCCTAGTTCGTCATAAACGGTCTGGTTAAAGTTCGCGTGGTTGAAATAGCGGGTATAATCCGCACGGATACCGGCCATGACCTCGAATCCGGTGAAAAGCTTCGTTTGTAATTGTCCGTAGATAGCGGAGTTCAAGGTATTCATCTTTACGGTAGGATCATCTACCAAGGCGATTTCCCGGGCATAGCGGTAAGGAGTCATATTCTCGAAATTATCCAGTCCCGTGAAATAAAACCGTCCGTTCATCTCACTGCCGTAGAGTGATTTCATATTGGTGTACATGAAGTCCGCTCCGAATGTATAGTTGATGCGGTCCGTATTATAATACATATTGTCTACCAATTGAAGTACATTATCCTTGAAATGTTCGGGAGCGTAGCGTTGACCTCCAAGTTGGATGGAAGTGTACATGCTCTTGTCACCAGATATAGATTCCACGTTCTCTACGATTGCTCTTGGGATATTAGAGCTTGGCAATTGCTTGTTCGGGGTCGTGGCCTCGTAAACCAAGAAATGTTGAAGCTTCAACTCATTAGTCAGTTTCGGGCTTAATACCGAGCGTAAGGTAGCGAGTAAGCTGTTGTTATGCGATTTGCGATCGATCCAAACCTCGTAAAGATTGATGCTGGAGTTATCGCTCTCGCTCTGTTTATTATCCTCGTTGATGAAATTATTGCGAATGGTTAACAAGTTGGTAGCGTTCAACTGCCAGTCGATACGGGCGAAGACTGCGTTCGTCTGCTTCTTCTTGCCGAACTCCCCGAATTGAGGATCATTGGAGACTCCGTATTTAGTACGGGCGATATCCAGATAACGGTCTAGCGTAGATTGAGTGACATTATAGCGAGACTCGTCCGCCGCCGTCTTGATATCCGCTATATAAATCGGACGGGAATCCTGTTGGTGATCCCATACGACATAGAAGTGCGCACGGTCTTTCACGATCGGACCTCCCAAAGAGAAACCATATTGATAGGTAGAGAAGTCGGAAGTCGATTTATTTCCCCGTATATCATAGGAACTGGATAACCAATCGGCACGACCGAATCCGAATACACTTCCGGTGAAAGTATTGGTTCCTGATTTCGTGACAGCGCTCACGGTGCCGCCCCCGGAACGTCCGTTGGTCACGTCATATTGATTGGTTACCACCTCAAACTCGCGGACGGCTTCCATGGATATCGTATAAGCGCCGGAAGTCGTTCCGCTCGCTACGGTTCCTTTAGCCGTCATACCGTCGATGGTGTAATTCGTTGAGGATGATAATTGCCCGGCGATATTTCCTCCGCTACTCAATGGCGAGAGATCCATCAGGGAGGTGAAGTTACGGCCGTTTACCGGAAGCTTCGTGATATTTTGAGCGGAGATAGATGTTGCCGCGCCGATCTTCGGAACCATGTTCTTCAAGGAATTAGCGACTACCTCGACAGCTTGGATCTCCACCGATTCCTCCGCTAGCTTGAAATCCACTCGAAGCATATCCCCTTGGTTCAATGCGTATCCTGTCTTTTTCTGTTCCCCATAACCGATATAAGAAGCTGTAACGGTATAAGGAGAACCTAGCGGAAGCTGCTTGATGGTGTATTCTCCTTTATCGTTCGTGATAGAGCCCGTGAAGAATCCGGTAGATTCATTCTTGACTTGGATCGTGGCTCCGATCACTGATTCCCCTTTATTATCCACGACCGTACCGGTGATAATCGCTTGCGTTCCTTGCGCAGACAAGAGAGCCGGCAAGCAATTAAAAAATAACAAACAGGCAAGCAGCCTGCATGTAAGTTTGTTAAACATCCTCATAATAATCTTTTTAAAATTAAACCTAAATATCTTTTACGGCGCAAAAGTAAGTGTCCGGTTTTGCAAAGAGATTACATCCGTGTGTAGGTTTAAATAAAGAAAAAAGCCTAATGAAGGATATCCATTAGGCTCAACGAGAAAATTATAAATGTGTCTATAAAAAAGAAGGTTAGTCCTCGTCCAAAGTCTTGATAATGGTAGATGCTATCTTGGATGAACTCTTGCGGCTGCTCTTTCTGAGTTTATCCGGGTTCTCAAGATTCATGCAGGTAAAGAAGTTATTCCCCCTATATACCTCATTTTTATCTTTGTCGAATAAGGTATAGCTGACGATATGGAAAAGCGTGCGCAAGGGTTGGTCTTGCCATTTAAGATAATGCTGGTTTAATACTAGCAGATAATCAGCGTCAGCATTATCCAATACCTTTTGTAACTCTTCGGTCGGCACGGCTGAAAGATCGGAATAGCAATCCTCGCTCTCCCCGTTAACCTTGATCTCATTCAGTACCTGTCCGGTCACTTGTGTAGCGTTTGCCGGAATAAACTTGCAATCTCCGTTCTTTACGGATGCGGCGATATTCTCGGCGATGATCGTATTATACGTTTGGTCGATACTATCCGCTTTCATACCGGTCTCTTCGGCGATCATCCCATTGTAGAAATAGTTTGATTTCACGTTATCGTGCAAACCTACGATGAGAATTTGCTTTGCATGATAATTGTCACCTTCCTTCTTACTTTCTTTAGCGTTCGCTGCTATAGAAGCTACGGCTAAAAAGAACATAACCGTAAAGATTCTGATTTTAAATAACCTTTCCATGATTCTTCTATTAAATTCTGTGTCTATTAATTTCGGAGGCAAAGATATTAGCGGGGTGTTGCAGGGATATTACGGTTGTATAAAGTAATAGTTACCGATAATCCCCCCTGTACCGGCTTGGATATTAAAATCGTGGATTCGTTGTAAAGTCTATTCTACCGTGTGGATGAGTTCAATCAAAAGGCGGTTACCAAGAAACTTTAAGGAGATATAGAAACAAGGGTTGTTTTTAAGGTTCAAAGAACGCTAAAAACAACCCCTGTTATTTTTACTTATTATTCTCGATCCACTTGCGAGCGTTCACGAACGCCTCGATCCATGGAGTGACCTCGTCGTTCTCCTTACGGTCGGCGGGGTAATAACCGCACTGCCAAGGGAAGATCGCACGTTCGGGGTGAGGCATCATGGCTAAATGGCGGCCGTCCTTTGAGCAAACACCGGCAACGGACCAAGGAGAACCGTTCGGGTTGGCGGGATAGCCATCGTAGTTGTATTTAGCGATGATGTTGTACTCCTTCTCCTCGTAGGGGAACTCGAACTTACCTTCACCATGAGCTACCCATACACCCAACTTCGTGCCGCTCAAGGAGCCGAACATTACGGAGTTGTTTTTCGGGATCTCCAAGCTAACGAAGTTAGACTCGAACTTATGGGAATCATTGTGAACCATCTTATGCTTTTTCTCGTGCTCCGGATAAACCAAGCCTAACTCGGCCATCAACTGGCAACCGTTACAGATACCCATGCTCAACGTATCTTTACGTGCGTAATAGTTGTCGATCGCTTTCTTGGCTTTCTCGTTATACAAGAAACCGCCGGCCCAGCCCTTGGCGGAACCTAATACGTCGGAGTTGGAGAAACCACCGCAGAATACGATGAAGTTTACATCCTCCAAAGTCTCACGTCCGCTAGCCAAGTCCGTCATATGGACATCCTTCACGTCGAAACCAGCCAGATACAAGGCGTAAGCTGTCTCACGCTCGCATTGCGTACCCTTCTCACGGATTACCGCAGCCTTGATGCCGTTCGGAGCGCGGCGTTCGGCTGAGAGTCCGTAAGAAGAAAGCTTTCCGGTAAAGTCCTTGTGGAACTTGTACTGTACGGGCTGCATCTTATAGTTCTCGAAACGGTTTCCGGCACAAACGCTTCCGCTCTGCTTTACATCCAGTTTATAAGAAGATTCGTACCATACGTCACGCATATAGTCGATGCCGAAGTGATATTGGATGCCGTCTTTCGATACCAATACATGGCGCTCGTCGGTCGGTTTGGCGATGATGGCGAAACCTACGCCAGCTTCTTCCATCAACTTTTCGAATGCCTTCTTGTCCTTTACCTGAACCAAGATACCCGGATTCTCGGCAAACAGGATCTTCACGATATCGCTCTCGGAGATCTTATCCAAGTTGACATCCAAACCACCCTCTACGTTGGCGAAGCACATCTCTAACAGGGCGGTGATCATACCTCCCGCTGAGATATCGTGTCCGGCAAGGATGAGTCTCTTCTCGATCGCATCTTGTACGGCGTTGAAAGCGTCACGGAAGTATTCCGGATCTTTCACGGTCGGAACCTCATTACCCAGCTTGTTCAAAGCTTGAGCGAAAGCGGAACCACCCAACTTCAAGGTATCGAAAGAGAAGTCTATATAATAAATGTATGTATTCTTGTCTTGAGCTACTACCGGGGAGACGATTTTCTTGATATCGCTAACCTCTGCACCTGCGGAGATAATCACCGTACCCGGGGCGATCACCTTATCGTCGCCATATTTCTGCGTCATGGATAAGGAGTCCTTACCGGTCGGGATATTAATACCTAAGCTGCAAGCGAAGTCGGAAGCGGCTTGTACGGCTGTGTACAGACGGGCATCCTCACCTTCGTTACGGCACGGCCACATCCAGTTGGCACTTAAGGATACGCTCTCCAACTTATCTGTCAGCGGAGCGAATACGATATTGGTCAATGACTCGGCGATTGCCATAACGGAACCGGCGGCCGGATCAACCATGGCTACCTGGGGAGCGTGACCGATAGAAGTTGCGATACCAGCTTTCCCGCGGTAATCCAACGCTACGGCACCTAAGTCGCTCAACGGCAATTGTAATTCACCTTGACATTGCTGGCGGGCGATCTTACCGGTTACGGAACGGTCTACTTTGTTTGTTAACCAATCCTTGCAGGCTACGGCCTCCAATTGAAGTACGTTCTCCAAATAATGGTGAAGTTCGGATTCTTTGTAAACAACCGGTTGATAAGATTCAGTGACCGTATGGTCTGTCATAACCGTTCTAGGCGGTTTACCGAACATATATTCCAGCTTGATATCGATAGGTTTTACGCCGTCCGCTTGTTCGAAGACAAACTTCATGTCGTTAGTAGTCTCGCCTACCACATACATCGGGGCACGTTCACGATCTGCGATACGTTTTACACGGGCTACATCTTCTTCTTTCATCAATAAGCCCATGCGCTCTTGGCTCTCGTTTCCTACGATCTCCTTCGCTGAGAGAGTCGGGTCACCAATCGGCAATTTGCTCATATCGATGTGTCCGCCGGTAGCCTCCACCAACTCAGACAAGCAGTTGAGGTGTCCACCCGCACCATGGTCATGGATAGAGACGATCGGGTTCTCGTCAGACTCGGCGATCGCACGGATCACGTTAGCCGCACGTTTCTGCATTTCCGGGTTGGCACGCTGTACGGCGTTCAACTCGATACCGCTTGTATATTGCCCCGTGTTTACGGAAGAGACGGCTCCACCACCCATACCGATACGGTAGTTATCGCCACCGATCACAACCACTTTCTCGCCCGGTTCCGGATCGCCCTTCAAGGCATCGCGCATATTTGCGAAACCTACACCGCCGGCAAGCATGATTACTTTGTCGTAAGCGTATTTCTTATCGTTCTCCGTGTGCTCGAAAGTCAATAAAGAACCACAGATAAGCGGCTGGCCAAATTTATTACCGAAATCGGAAGCGCCATTGGAAGCCTTGATCAAGATCTGCTCCGGAGTCTGGTATAACCAAGGACGAGGGTCTAGGACTTTCTCCCATTCGCGAGCGCCTTCCGTACGAGGGTAAGAGGTCATATAGACCGCTGTTCCCGCTATCGGCAAGGATGCCTTACCACCGCCCAGACGGTCACGAATCTCACCACCTGTTCCGGTAGCGGCACCGTTGAACGGCTCAACGGTTGTCGGGAAGTTATGCGTCTCGGCTTTCAAGGAGATAACCGTCTTGATATCTTTTACGGCGAAGAAATCGGGTTTGTCACCGGATAGGGGAGCGAATTGCTCTACCGTCGGTCCTTCATTGAACGCTACGTTATCTTTATAAGCGGAAACCAATTTATTAGGGTTCTCGGCGGAAGTTTTCTTGATCAAGTTGAACAAGGAACTTTCTTTTTCCTCGCCGTCGATGATGAATACACCTCCGAATATTTTATGTCGGCAGTGTTCCGAGTTTACTTGGGAGAAACCGAACACCTCGCTATCGGTCAACTTACGTCCCAACTTCTGGCTTACCTCGTTCAAGTAAGCGATCTCCTCTTGGCTTAGAGCCAAGCCCTCTTGTTGGTTGTACACTTCCAAATCCTCAATGTAGACAATAGGATCCGGTTTTTTACTGATCGTGAAGATCTCCTGATTCAAGCCATTGTAGATACGTTGCAACATCGGATCGTGATCCGCATCGCCAGAAGAAACAGGAAAATATTCCTCAATACGGGAAATACCGGTCAGGCCCATGTTCTGGGTAATTTCAACGGCGTTCGTACTCCACGGGGTAATCATTTCCCGGCGTGGCCCTACGTACCAGCCTTCCAATGTTTCTGATTGAACAGGAGTCGCCTCGCTAAACAACCAAACCAGTTTTTGAGTGTCTTCAGGAGAGAAAGCGTGCGCGGCCTCTACAGCCAGCACCGTCTTTGTTGAAGATTGAAAGAATAGAATCATATCGTTGATTTATTAGTATTTATCACGAAATAACGAATAAGCCTCTTTTAGAGAGTGCAAAGATAATGATTTCCCGTGAATTATTATGTCAATACGTTTTAAAAGAAAAGAGGGCGGAACCTCCCGGTCTCGCCCTCTCATGTCCCCTGCATAGTAAAAAATAAGAGTGTGTCTATATTCTACCAGCCTGCGTTCTGTTGTGCGGCTAGCGTGGGGTTTCTTAATATATCATTCAATGGAATCGGCCAAATAAAGCGTTTATCCGTGTACGGGATGAACTGTTTGCTGTTGCCGAACCATTCAGCTTTCACTTCTCCACCAACAACGAATGCGCCTTGGTTCTTCACATTGTTGTATTCGATCTTTGCGGGAATACCACCGGACGGCAGTAAATCGTCAGCCGCTAAACGATGAATATCTTCCCAACGGCGACCTTCACCTTGGAACTCAATGCGACGTTCCCAAAGGATAGCTTCTACCAGCGCTTTCGTGTTGGCGAAATCGCCAGCCTTATACGTTTGTGTAGCGGGGTCGGCCAAAGAACGGTCTCTTACTTGATTCAATTTCTCCAATGCGAGAGTCTTGTCTCCCGCACGCGCGGCAGCCTCGGCCTCGTTTAGCAATACCTCGGCATAGCGCAGGATCGGGGCATACTCTTCACGTGTTTGAGGATTCTGGTATTTATCACAGAAGTAATAATCGTCAGACGCACGATAAAGGACGAGGTTACGACGCTTGTCATCCCCTTTCCAGAATTTGGAGTTGTAAAGGGTAGGGGATGTCGGGCACATCGCACGGCCACCTTCACGGGCAGACATCATAGCGGACATAGCTCCATTTACAGATGCGTTATCTTGAGAGTCATTCGGAATGGAGAATATAGATTCCTGATTGTCTTTGTAAGAAACGAAAGGAGTGGCAGGATTGGTTTCCAGAATGAAACGTCCGCCTTCCAGTTTCTTAGCTTCAGTAACTACCTTGTTCCAATCACGCATATGTAAATATACGCGCGTTTTCAATGCGATGGCGGCACCTTTGCTCGCACGTCCGATCTTATCAGCATCAATAATGTCCGGAAGCATGCTTTCCGCATTATTCAGGTCGCTTAATATCTGATCGTAAGTCTCCTTAACGGTAGAACGGCCTATGCTTTGTTGCTCAGCGAGTTGGCTGGGGTCGTTTACGGCTTTCGTATAAATAGGCATACCGTAGTTATTGTTACCTTCTACGTTGTAGGGCAAGGCATAATGGATCATCAAGTTGTGATAGGTTAACGCACGTAAGAACAGGCATTCTCCTTTGTACTGATTCCCTTTCTCTTCGGTTATGACACCCGCCGCTACCGCGCCTTCTATACCTGCGTATACCGTATTATAGCGGTTAATAGCCTCGAATGAGGTTTCCCACATCGCCACGTTATTAGCGGTAGTCAAGTTATAGGTCGCGGAATAGGTATAATCATAGAATTGGGCGGTTAGGTTCATATCTTCACCGCGCATTTCGCCTTGCAATATACTGGCCGCTCCAAAAGGATAACCGCGTGCCCACCCAAAGTCATCTGGATCTACGTACATACCACATTGTGCGGCATCGTAAGCTCCGACTACGGCTAACTCGCAACGTTCTTCTGTCCCGTATGCCGTAAGCTCGGAGAATTTGTCAACAGGTTCAAGGTCTACGACGTCGCTTTCGCAGGCGGTGAACACGGGTAGCGAGAACAGGGCTGTCCCTAGCGCTACTACTGAAATGTTTTTATATAATTTCTTGTATAACATAATTGTAACTTTTCTTAGTTTGTGAAATTAGAATGTAATGTTCGCTCCAAAAGTGAATGAACGTTGCTGTGGCATACCGTTCCAATCTACACCTAAACGAGAGTTTGTCTCAGGATCCAATCCGGAATAACCTGTGATAGTGAGTAAGTTCTGTCCTTGAACATAGAAACGAATCTTTGTCATGTTCAGTTTGGATACGACCGCCTTCGGTAATGTATAGCCTAAAGCTAACGTAGATAGTTTTAGGTAATTGCCACTCTCAACGAAGTGTGAATCCGTATATCCATCATTGAATAAGGAAGAGGCATCTCCATAACCGATTTTTGGAGTCATGCCGTCACCCGGTTGCTCTGGAGAAACCCAGCGGCCTAAGATTTCTGTTCCGTTGTTGGAGAAATCCATATTGAACAATGCGCTTTGACGAGAAGCGTTCATGATCTTATTACCTCCGGAGAAGCGGAAGAATACATTTAAATCGAAATTCTTGTAAGAAACGGTGTTATTCCAACCTCCGTACCAAGTAGGCATAGATGAACCTAATACCTTACGGTCGCTAGCGTCCAAGGAAGAAGCCTTGGAGACATCCGAAGGATTGGAAGGATCATATTCCGCATAGTCGTAAGAGCCGAATGTGTCGAATTGCACTAATGAACCGTCCGCCTTACTCCAGATCGGATTACCGTTTGCGGCGTTTACGCCGTAATAATCATATCCATATAAAGATCTATATGATTCTCCTTCACGAATAATTGTGTAATTGTCTACGATGTCTGTTCCGCCGTATAAGCTCTTCACCGTGTTCTTAGCCGTGGAGAAGTTGAAATTAGTTTGCCAGTTCCAATCTTTGGTAGCGATGATTGTAGCGTTAACCGTCAACTCCATACCGGAGTTCTTGATCTTACCGATATTATCAAAATATGAGTTGTAAGGAATACCGGCGGTAGGTGCTGTAGGAACTTCCAACACCAAGTCTTTGGAGTTCTTTTGCCAATAAGCTAGCTCGAATGTCAGGCGGTTATTAAAGAAAGAGCCATCCAATCCGATATCGAAAGTCTCGGTTGTTTCCCATTTAAGTTGGCTGTTACCCATACGGTTCCAAGCGATAGCTGTATTCGATCCTGCTTTCTTTGCCCCATAAGTTCCCAGATAAGGGAAATAATTCCCTAGGTCAGAGTTTCCGATTGTAGCGTAGCTGGCACGGATACGTAAGTCGTTAAACCAATCATTAATAGTTGATTCGCTCCAGAACTTCTCGCGAGAGATACGCCAAGCGGCTGATCCTCCCCAGAATGTACCCCAGCGAGTGTCTGTCGGAAGGCTGGATAAGCCGTCCGTGCGGACAGAGGCTCCGATATAATATTTACTATCATAGTTGTAATTCGCACGGAACATATAGGAGGCTAATCCCATAAACGTTTTACCTCCGTATACGAATCTCTCACCAAATGTGTTAGAAATGATATGGTCGGTGAAGAATGCATCGGATATTTGTTGTACGGTTGCGTCCGTATATTCATATTCTTGATGGGTATACTCTTGTACCGCTGTCGCCGTCAGATTATGTACATCATTGAATGTACGATTAAAGTTGATTACGTTTTGCCAGTTCCAGTTTGTGTATGTGGTATTTACCTCATCCAATAAACCACCATAACCATATCCGTCTCCCGATTCCGGGTTCCATACCATGAAGTCTTTAACATTCGAGATGTCTAAGCCTGCTTGTGTCTTTAAAGTCAATCCATCCATGAATGTGATCTCAGCCCATCCACCACCTAATGTGCGGGTATTAGTCGTACGGTTTACGTTATTGTCTAATGCCCAAACGATATTCTGGATGCCATTATCAATATAGGAAAGGTTGCTTCCGCGGCCTAATGTCTTACGGTTTTCAGCGTCAATATTGTAACCTGTAGGATCATCCGGGTTGTATACGGATACGTTCGGTAACATGCGAGTACCGGCGAAACCTACGCCACCCAATGAATTCTCTTCATTCGTGACACCGTTAATACGGGTACGGGTCATCTGGCCGTTTAATCCGATGCGTAACCATTTTGTCGCTTGTTGTGTCAAATCAGCCTTTAAGCTCAAACGGTTTAAGTCATTAGCGCGAATGATACCATCTTGTTCCGTGAAACCGAATGATACATAATATTGGCTTTTATCCGTACCTCCACTGGCGGATAAGTTATGATTGTGCTGGAAACCCGTACGGAAAATATAATCATTCCAGTTTGTGTCCGGTCCGTTCGGATCGTAAACAGCCTGTCCTTTCATTCCCCAGTTCTCATATTTCTCGTTAGCGATAGTCACGAAATCCTTCGCTCCCAGAAGATCATGCAATTTAGCTGCGCTGGCTGCGCTTACATAACCATCGTAAGTTACTTGAGTACGTCCCTTGGAACCTTTTTTAGTTGTGATCAATACAACTCCATTTGCCGCACGGGAACCATAGATAGCGGTAGCCGCACCGTCTTTCAATATTTCAATAGATTCGATGTCATTCGGATTAATATCTGACATCGCATTGTAAGAAGCGTAAGACATACCAAGACCGGTTCCGCTATTAGCGTTATCACCCGTGGCGATCGGCATGCCATCTACGATAAATAACGGCTGAGAGTTTGAACTGATCGTACTCATACCACGGATCTTGAATTGAGGGCCGCTTCCCAATACGCCACTAGGAGTCGTAACCTGTACACCAGCGGCACGTCCGGCTAATTGAGTGTCGAAAGACGCTGTTGCCAAGTTGCTTAAGTCTTCACCTCCTACTTTAGATATGGCACTCGTCACATCCTTTTTTCTTTGAGTTCCGTAACCGACAACCACGACTTCATCCAAGTTCTGAGAGTCGGACTCCATCGTGACTTTAATGATTGGTTTTACTGCCACTTCCACAGATTTCATACCGATGTAGGAAACGATTAGCTTTTTCGCGTTAGAAGGAACATCCAAGGTGAACGCTCCGTTGTAATCCGTTACAGTACCGGTAGTAGTACCAGCTACTACGATAGAGGCTCCAATGATAGGTCCATCGTCTTCCGCCGAGATAACCGTACCGGTCACCTTCGTGGTCTGAGCCGTTGCGAACGCTATACTTGCGAACAAGCATAGTAATAGATAAGTCAACCTTTTCATAGACACATACTTTTTGTTTAATTTGTTAATAAATAGATCGTTGTAATCAATTGTTGCCACTTAGTCGATTGACTTAGTTTCCGAAGAACTTCATGAGGGTAAGGTACTTTGGTGTTACTTCCTAGCATTGATGCGGGATTGAGTTAAAAATAATTTGCATATTA
>OGUN01001169.1_pt1 | contig 19586 bp, 28 predicted proteins | sample 1553621 | NCBI WGS metagenome assembly OGUN01 (sample SAMEA2580300, study PRJEB22360) | human gut metagenome | biome: human gut; feature: human-associated habitat; material: faeces | place: Denmark | collected 2008/2010
GGAAGAATTTATGCCGGAGCTTGTAAAAACTGTGGTGTGCGGATATCAGATATGGCATGAGCTTGATATTATTCCTCCGACTGTTGCTATAAACTTTGGAGAATATGCTAACCCAAGTTTTGAAGCTGTTGTTGAAACAGTAACTAAGGCAAAGCAAGGCGGTATTATGAGTACTGAAAGCTGTGTTGAGGAGCTTTATGGTGACAGCAAAGATTCTGAATGGAAAGAACAGGAAGTCGCAAGGCTGAAAGCTGAACAGGGCGTGCAGAATATGGATAACTCGTCTATGGCTGATGATTTGGAGATTTAAAAAAATGTCTGATTACGATATTGGTAAGGCTTTTGAAAAAATCGAAAATGAGCTTATAGCTTCGATGATTAGGAATTTAAGCCGCCATAGAGCCGAAGAATCAAAGCTCGGCATAGAATGGTCACAATGGCAGGCGGAACAGCTCAAGGCTCTTGAGGCATATAAGCGAAACAACCGCAAGAAGTTTATCCCACAGTATAGTACAATAAATCAGCATATCCGCCGAGCCTTGCAGGATTCCTATAACGACGGCAGTACACAGCAGGAGCGACAGATTTTACAGGCTATAAAGCGAGGATTCAAGGGCAAGGGTAAAAACAATCCAGCATTTACAGGCGTAACCGAAACGGCAGGAGAATTTTTCAAGACGAACGAAAGAAAGCTTAATTCTTTGATTAAAGCAACTACTCACGATATGAAAAAGGCTGAAATTGCCGTTCTGCGAATGGCTAATGACCGATACTGCAAGATTATATTCAATGCTCAGGTTATGGCAAATACTGGTGCGGGAACTTATGCAAAAGCTGTTGATATGGCAGCGAAAGACTTTCTTTCAGCTGGCATAAACTGTATCGAGTACCGAAACGGTAGGCGAGTAAATATCAAGTCCTATGCAGAAATGGCACTGCGTACAGCAAATAAAAGAGCATATCTTCAAGGCGAGGGCGCTAAAAGGCAGGAATGGGGAGTGTATACCGTCATTCTGAATAAGCGTGGAAACCCTTGTCCGTTGTGTGCTCCTTTCGTTGGCAGAGTGTTCATTGATGATGTGTGGAGTGGAGGACCCAAGGACGGCATATCTCCCGTTACAGGCATTAAGTATCCGCTTTTGTCAGAGGCTATTAAAAAGGGCTTGTATCACCCGAATTGCAGGGACGCACACACTACATATTTTGAGGGCATAAGTACACCACCCGAAAACAGCCGATACACCGCCGATGAGCTTGACGAACTTGCGGAGAGATATAACAACGCCCAGAAGCAAAACTACGCTCAGAACGAAGCTGAGCGAATGGAGCGTATGTCTAAGTTTTCCCTCGATAAAGATAATAAAAGAGCTTATAGTGCAAGAGCTGAACAGTGGAGGGAAAAGGCGGAAGAGCTTGAAAAAACTGTTGAAAATTCAAGTGAAAGTGATATAATAAAAAATAAAGAAATATTTAGGTCAAAGTCTCGTGCAAGAAATGAAATTAGACCTATAAGTGAAAAACGCTTTAATGAATTGACTATTGAAGCAAGAAAAAATAATGCAGTTATTTTAAGAGGCGGTGAAGAAATTGAAAAACATCTTGATAAGGTTAATGCCAGTGCTTCAATTATAGGGGATACGCTATTATTTAGAGAGCAAGTGTCTGTTAGTGAAGTGCTTGAAGAAACATATCACTTTATGCAAAATAAAAGTGGTATGAATGATGATAAGGAAGAACCATTAAGAACTATTTTGAATGAAATTGACGCAAAACGCTATTTAATAAAAAACGCCAAAAGATTCAATATTCCACGCCTTGAAACAGAAGAAACAAAAGCACATTTAAAGAAATATCTATCAGAGTTAGAAGATTATAAGAGGAGGTTTGGCGATTATGAGTAAAATAACTTATGAATTTCAAATTGGAAAATATAGAGTATTAAAAATCGAACCGTTTACCGAATTCCCTTATAGGAAAATAAAAATAGGTAATGAAATTTTTGCTCCAGTTCCAACTTATGATATGCCTAACTGCGTTTCTATTGAATATACGGGTAGATGTTCATTCTTAAATAACAACATTGAATTTATTTGATATTTAAATTATTTCGGAAGGCTAAGGCTATGACTGATATGTTTGATAAATTTATGAAATACTCACATCTTGATGAAACAGGGCACAGAAGATTAAATAAAGATGCACCTGAAAAAATAAAGGAAGAAGCAAGGCAAGCGGACAAATGGTGGTTTGAAAAAACAGGACATCATAAAATGCTTGTGGATTATTAAGGAGTATTTATGGATAATTTCAAAATTATATACAAAATACTTAAAATTTTAGAAAGTGCTATGAGCTTGGAGGAATTTGATAAATCATTGATTTCTGCTGAAAGTTTAGGACTATCTCTTCTGTTGTGGAGTAGAATAATGAAAATGCTTGTTGATAATAATTATATAACAGGCATAAAAGTTTGGAATAGCTTTGATTGTGATTATCCTAGAGTGGCAGTTATAAGACCAGAGATTACATTAAAAGGTTTAGAATACCTTAATGAAAATTCTGTTATGAAAAAGATAGCTAATGCCGCAAAAGGCATTGTAGAAGCAATAAGCTAACCGCTCCTTGAGGGCGGTTTTTCTATGCCTGAAAGTAGGTGATAATTTGATATGCCCGTATAACAATAAGTCAGAAACATCTATCCAAAACTGGAAGCAAGACCACGAGGACGAAAGCCAGATACTTACCAAAGGACAAACCATAACGCAAACGGTTTATGAGCCTATGGTATGCCAAAAAGATGAATGTGGAGCATATTACGGTGGCAGATGTCATTATAAAGATTAAGCACGCTTGATGATTCAGCGTGTTATATTTATGCCTGAAAGGTGGTGATAATATGTATAAAGAAAAATTGCTATCTCAAATTAAAAATCTTGAAAATCTTCAAGAAAAATGTGGAATATATGATGTTTCCGAAACCATACAACTTAGCGGAGAGATTTTAAGACTTGCAAATAAGCTTGATGAGCTTGAAGAATACACGGCGACTGCGAATTTGGATAAGTCATTCGAGGAACTGTCTGAGGATAAGCAAGAGAAAGTACGCAGGTTTATCGAAGAACGCTTCATAAAAAGAAACTAAGCACTCTGAAAAGGGTGCTTTTTTAATGCCCAAAACTCTGACGGCGTTAAAAGCTGAGGAATAAGCCGACGGGCATAAAACGGAGGAGAATATTATGTCAGAACAGCAAGCAACACAACAGACTGCTAACGCTCAGCAGAATAATACGAGCGGAGAGGGCAACGCTGCCAAAGGCGGAACACAGGCAACTTATACACAGGAACAGCTTGACAGTATGGTTCAGGCAAGAGAACAGAGGGCAAGCAATGCCGCCTTAAAGTCATACTTTGCACAGCAGGGAATGACCGAGGAGGAAATAACACAGGCGATAAACACCTATAAAACAAATAGGGAAAAGAATAAGCCTGATGTTAGTGCTATGCAAGCTCAAATTGAGCAGTACAAGCAGTCAGAGCTGACCGCAAGACTTAATCAGCAAGCAACGCTTACTGCTTTTAAGCTTGGTATTTCAGCCAATACGGTACCGTATATTTTGAAATTGGCTGATTTTTCGGGCGTTACCGATGAAAGTGGAAAAATTAATGATGAAAAGCTGAAATCAGCTGTAAGCAAGGTCCTTGAAGATGTTCCACAGCTAAAAGGTGAAACATCAAAGGGTGGTTTTCAGAAAATCGGTGCTGACGGCGATAACAGCGAAGACAAAGAAAAACAGAACGCTATGCTTAGAAAAGCGTTCGGACTTAAAAATTAAGAAAGGCAGGAAATTTTATGAATAATATTGAATTATCAACAGTATATCTTCCATTGCTTGACGAGGTTTATAAGGAAGCAAGTAAAACTTCAATCCTTGAGGGCGATGAGGTAACAGTAAAAAAGGGCAGTAATGGCGAAATAAAGATTGCTAAGCTTGATATGGACGGACTTGGCAATTTCAGCCGCAACGACGGTTATACAAAGGGTTCTACATCTTTTGTGTGGGAAACCATTAAGTATGACCAGGAGCGTTCTCAAGATTTGAGAATTGACCGACTTGATAACGATGAGGCTCTCGAAACCCCATTTGCAAAGCTTTCAGGCGAATTTATCCGTACTAAGGTTGTACCTGAAACAGATGCCGCAAGAATTGCAAAGATTTGCGGTAAAGAGGGCATTACAACAAAGGCTGAAAAGCTCTCCAATGGTTCGGAAGTTGTCAGTGCTTTGCGTGCTTGCTCAAACACAATGGACGAATTAGAAGTACCAACAGAAAGCCGTATACTCTTCATCACACCGACACTTAGAGCAAGCATTGATGACCTTGATACAACACAGTCAAGAGCAGTTCTTTCTAAGTTCTCAAACATAATTGAAGTGCCACAAACAAGAATGTATACTGCAATAACTCTTAATGACGGTACTACAAATTACGGTTACAAGAAAGCCGAGGGTCAGTATGTAAAAACTAAAGACACAGACATTGTAAAGAACAAGAAGTATTACACTGAAAGTGGTGGCATTTATTCAGAGGTTTCTTCTCCTACAAAATCTGCTTTGAATACCTATTATGAGCTTGTTGGCGTTGGCAAGAATGTAAACTTCCTCTGCGTTGAAAAGTCTGCAGCGGTTTGTGCTATCGACCAGTACATCAAGTATTTCTCCCCAGACCAGGACCAGCAGGGCGACAGCCATGTATTTAAGTACCGCAACAATAACCTTTATGCACATTGCTATGAAAACAAGCTTGCAGGTATCTACTGTTCTTATGTGGAGTGATGATTTATGCAGAATTATGCAACGGAAGCAGATTATCTAAAGTATTATACGGTAGTGCCTGAAAGCTTTGATAATCTTGTCCGTAAAGCAAGCAGAATAATTGATACTTTGACCTATAACCGCATTGTCGGAGCTGGCTTTGATAATTTAACCGATTATCAAAAAGAAACCATAACAGAGTGCTGTTGCGAGATTGTGCAGTTCTATGATGAATATGCAGATATGCTTGATACAGTGCTTAAATCTTACGGCATAAACGGCGTATCAATGCAGTTTGATTATAATACAGGTGTTTGCGTTAAGAATGGCTGTATAGTTCGTCAGATTACTTATAGCAGGCTTATGTCAACAGGCTTGTGCTGTGAGGTGCTGAGATGAAATACCCTTGCTTGGTGCTTAAATCTGTATGTACTACGCCGATTACGATTACAGTATATCAAGAGGATTTAAGTGAGGACGGAGAACCGCTAAAAGCTCTTGAAATCAATGCCTTATGCAATTATCAGGACAAGGCTAAAACCGTTCTTACAGCCGATAAACAGCTTGTGCAGTTATCTGCACAGGCTTATTTTATCGGTGATATTGCTCCTGAATTACCGACGCTTTCAAACGGCGAGGTTATTGTGAATGGAGTTAAGCGGAAAATCTATCAGGGTGAAAAAGCTCGAAATCCTGACGGCACAATCAATTATACGAGATTGGACTTGATATAGTGAAAGTCACATCAAAAATTAAGATAAATCAAACAGCAATAAAAGCTATTACAGCAAAGGCGCAAATAGCTCTTAAACATACAGCAGAAGAATTGCACAAAGAGGTTGAACAAGCTCAGGTTATACCGAGAGATACAGGAACATTGCAAAACGAAAGTACATTTGTTGACACTTCACAAAGCGGTCAGGGAAAGGTTTCAATCGTTTCAAGTACACCCTATGCAAGACGCCTTTACTATCACCCTGAATACAATTTCAAAAAAGATGAGAATCCAAACGCAAAGGCTCACTGGTTCGAGGATTGGCAGAAGGGCGGCAAGCACGAGGATTTCTGCAATAACTCTTTTGCAAAAAATATGAGAAGGTTGATGAGATGATTTATTTAGCTGATATACGAAATTGGCTCAAACAGTTTAATATTGCCGACTATTACTACTCAGGTAAGCTTGACGCAAACAAAGAAAAAGCAATTTGTGTTTATCAACGTAAATCAACAATCGAAGCTATAAGAGCTATCGGTGGTAAATCAAGTTATAATATTAAGCCTATTTCGGTGCTTATACACTGGAATAAAAACTCGACAGAAACAGAGAAAACCGCTTACAAGCTATACGAACAGCTTGAAGCGGTTTCTTCATTTCTGCTTAATGATACGAAAGTATATTTCATAAAGCTATTACAATCTGAACCCATAAGCGTAGGAACGGACGATAACGGCATTTATGAATATGTAATTGAATTTGATATTTATTATGAAAGGAAGTAATTATTTATGGCAAATGTAACATCAGGTGTTTTTCCTTGTTATGAAAATCAGTTTGCGATTGGTGCAAGCGAAGAATCCACAAATACAATAGCTGATATGGAAACCTTTTCAGTATCGTTTGATGACGGTGTAGAAGAATGGAAACCATACGAAGCCGGAGGTTGGACAAACAGACTTAAAACAGCTAAGTCTATAACAATTTCAGTATCTGGCAAGCGTAATATTGGTGATACAGGTAATGACTTTGTTGCTGGCAAGGCTTTTTTGAATGGTACAGATTGTAATGCTGTGCTTAAATGGACTTTCCCTGACGGCACAGTTGTTAAGCTTGATGTCGTTATCAATGTTACCGCTCTTGGAGCAGGCGATAGCACAGCAGTAGGTACACTCGAATTTGACCTTATGTCAAGAGGCAAGCCAACAGTAACATCAGCAGGCTAAGAAAGGAAGTTTTAATTATGGCAAAGATTATTGATATTACAGATAAGCTCAATTTTGAGCAGAAACCACAAATTAAAATCAAGGATACAGTTTTGACAGTAAATGATGAGGCAGTAGCACTTCTTGAAATCCTGCCAAAATTGAACGGCAATGTCACACCTGAAACTATAAGCGATATGTGCAATATTCTCTTTGATGAAGCAGAAATGCAGAAGCTCAAGAAGTTAAAGCTTAATTTTGAGGACTTCACAACTCTTGTACAATCAGCGGTTGAGCTTGTTGCAGGTGGTGAAGAGCCGGGGGAAACAGCGACCCTTGCTACGACATAATAGAGGACTTTGATTTAATAGTTTCCTCGTTTTTGTCGGAGTATGGGGTCAGGATATATTCAGAGGACTTCAAACATATGAAATGGGACGAATTTTGCTCGCTTCTGCGTGGCTTGAGTGCTGATTCACCACTTGGCAGAATTGTGCAGATACGAGCAGAAAACGACCCAGAAAGGCTAAAGTACTTCACCGCACATCAAAAGAAAATCCGTTCAGATTGGCGAAACCGCAGAGCAAAGCAAGTTACTCAACAGGATTCGGCTATTGCTCTCGAGCAATTCAAACAGATGTTTATATCAGCGGCTAAATAAAATATTTGACAAAACTCTTGAAAAATTTTGTGATTTATGGTAATATTTTGACAAATAATTACAAAATTCTCAGGAGGTTGTGTGAAATGGAGTTTAATGATAAAATCAAACAGTTTTCAGAAAGGGTTGTTAAGATTAAAGATACTGCGTTAACGGAAGAATCTACAAAAATGTCTTTAATAGTACCTTTATTTCAAATCTTAGGTTACGATGTATTTAATCCACTTGAATTTTGTCCTGAATATACTGCTGATGTGGGAATAAAAAAAGGCGAAAAAGTAGACTATGCAATACTTCAAGGTGGAAATCCAACGATTCTTATCGAATGTAAAAGTTGCACTGAACCACTTGATAAACATTCATCACAGCTGTTTAGATATTTTAGTACAACTACAGCTAAATTTGGTATTCTAACAAACGGGATTGTTTATAAATTTTATACCGATTTAGAAGAAGCTAATAAAATGGATTTAACACCATTTTTAGAAATTGATATGCGTAATATTAAAGAAACTTATATAAATCAGTTGAAAAAGTTCTGTAAAGATAGTTTTGATTGCGATAAAATTTTTAGCACTGCGGAAGAACTAAAGTTCAGTTCTCTAATTAAAAATGTTCTTGCTTCTGAATATGAAAATCCATCTGAAACATTTGTTAAATTTATGCTTAATAAGATTTATGATGGTCAAAAAAATCAAAAAGTAATAGAAAAGTTTACGCCAGTTATAAAAAGAGCATTTTCATCGTTTGTGAATGAGATGGTAAATGATAAAATCTCAGCAGCATTGACAAGCGAGCCAAATGCAGAAAAAGTAAACGTTGAACCACAGATTGAAGAAATTGTTGATGAGCCTGCCTCAAAAATTGTTACAACAGAGGATGAAATTGAAGCTTTCTATATAATTAGAGGTATACTTGCAGGAATACTACCCGTTGAGGATGTTACATATAAGGATACTGAAAGTTATTTTGGCATTTTGTATAAAGGAAATATCAAAAAAACAATATGTAGAGTAAATCTTGATAAGAAAAATAAGCAATTATTCATTCCTATGGAAGATAAAAAATATGAAAAGATTTATATTCAATCTTCAAACGATTTGTATTTATATAGAGATAAACTTATAGATGTAGTAAGTCGTTATACAGGAAATCAACAAAATTAAAATCAAAATTTGTTAATTGCGAAGGATGTGTAGACTATGCCAAAAGATTTAATTGCTTTAACTTGTCCTCAATGCGGTGCAAGTTTAGAATGTGATTCAACAAACATGAAAATCTTTTGTCAGTATTGTGGTACTCCTATATTGATTAAAGATTTTATAACACAAAGACGAATTGATAATTCAGATAAGATTATATCTTATAATAATATTATCAATAATGCTATCAATAATAATGATTATGAAACAGTTCACAAATATTATGAAAAGATATGCAATATTGAAGCATCTGAAAATAATTTATTACTTTTGAGTATTTCTTCGTATCTCACTGGAAAATTAGATTTTAATAAAGAATGGCTTAAGAATTTATATAATTTTTCGTTAACCGAACACGAACAAATTTTGCAAATGCTTATTAAAGGTACAAAAGCAAATATGCAAAAAGAAATAGAGTCCGCAAAACGTATTTCAAACGAAAAAATAAGAAAGAAGAAAATCCGCAATATAGATTTAAATTATAATTCTATAATTTACGAATTATATAAAGAAGAAAAAAATTTAAAACCAATCAAATGTAAATGCAAGCAAATGCTTACATTTGATATGAAAGTTTGTCCAAAATGTGGTAGACTTCGTTCTGAAATAGTCAAAAAGAAGAAAAGACGAGATAATATAATCGCTACTGTCTTAATAAGTTTAATAGTTGTTTTTATTTTAATGATTATTATTGCTTTATAATCACTGCTTAATATCTAAGCGTACATCAGAAAATGGTGTGCGCTTTTATTTTGCAATTTTTAGATGAAAGGAGGAATTATATTGAGTGATATAGTAGGTCAGATAGCTCTTGAGCTGAATCTTGATTCAGGTAAATTCAGAAAGTCGTTAAAAAACTTAAACAAGACTGCTGATAATGCGGCTAAATCAATGAAAAGCTCTTTTAGTGGAGCTTTTAAGAAGATAGCAGGTGCAGCTGCGGCAGCTTTCAGTGCGGCGGCAGTAATAAAGTTCGGTAAAGATTGCGTTGAATCAGCGGCAAGTGTTAATGCCGCAAACTCTCAGCTTTCGCAAACTTTCGGTAATTTACAAGGCAATGCCGAAGCAGCTATGAAAAGAGTTGCAGATTCAAGCGGTATAGTTCAGTCACGCTTGCAAGGCGTAGGAACGAGCATTTACGCCTTTGCTAAAACAACGGGTATGGACAGTGCCAATGCTCTTTCAATGATGGAAGAAGCTTTGCAGGTCACAGCAGATAGTGCCGCATATTATGACCGCTCTCTTGAAGATACAGCAGAAAGCTTGAAATCGTTTTTAAAGGGCAACTACGAAAACGATGCCGCTCTTGGCTTGTCCTGTACAGAAACAACTCGAAATACTGCCGCAAATAAGCTTTACGGAAAATCTTTTCAGGATTTATCAGAATCGCAAAAGCAACTTACACTTTTGCAAATGGTCAAAGACGCTAACCAGCTTTCAGGTGCTATGGGGCAGGCGGCACGAGAAGCAGATGGCTGGGAAAATGTCACAGGCAACTTAAAAGAGGCTTGGAATCAATTGCTTGCTGTAATAGGACAGCCTATCTTACAAGCGGCAACAGTTATCGTGCAAAATCTCACATCAGCAATTCAAACGCTTACAGGATATGCGAAAGCTGCTTCTAACGCTCTTGGAGAAATGTTTGGCTGGGGCGGAAATAACTCCATAACTGCTTCCGTATCGAGTGCGGCAAGTTCTGCGGGTGCTCTGTCGAGTAGTACGGCTGAATCTACTGACAATCTGAATAAAAGCACAAAAGCGGCAGAAAAACTTAAAAAAGCAGTTGCAGGCTTTGACCAACTGAATATTTTGAGTGCGGATACGGATACAAGTGAATCAGATAATACGACAACTTCCGATACTAAAAGCAATACAGTAGTGCCTGTCACTTCATCAGCTTCAGGCCTGAAATCTGATGAAAGCGCTTACAATAAATTCGGCGATAATGTTAAAAATGTTTTCGAGAAAATCAATATGGCAATAGAGCCTGTAAAAAAATCACTTGGCAGATTAAAGGAGCAGTTTGACAGACTTGGAAAGTTCGCTTGGGAGGGGTTAAAAGATTTCTATAATGATTTCTTAAAACCTATTGGTAAGTGGGTACTCGGTGAGGGTTTACCTCGGTTTATAGACGCAATATCACAGATGATGTCCAATATAGACTGGGGTAAAATCAATTCCGCTCTCGATGAATTATGGAAGGCATTAGAGCCATTTGCGGAGAATGTTGGTGATGGTTTGCTGTGGTTTTGGGAAAATGTTCTTACTCCGCTTGGAGCTTGGGTAATGAATGAGATTGTACCTATATTTCTGAGTATTCTTGCAAATGCTATATCTATTCTTAATGGGGTTATAGAAAAAGTTAAACCGACATTTGATTGGTTATTTGAGAACTTCTTGAAACCTATAGCAGAGTGGACGGGCGGAGTTATTGTAACTGTGCTCAAAGCAATAGGCGATGCCTTGAAATGGATAGCAGGAAACCAAGGTGCAGTTGATGTAATATCAGCATTAGGTGTAGCAATAGGTACAGCGTTTGCAGTATCAAAGATTGTTTCATTCATTAAAAACCTTAATATAGCTAAAAATGTCGTTACAGCGTTTACTGCTGTACAAAAAGCATTGAATTTAGTTCTCAATGCAAACCCATTTGGCGTAATAGTTACAGCTATAGCAGCAGTTGTAACAGCTATAACTTGGTTATGGAACAACTGCGAATGGTTTAGAGACGGTTGGACAACAGTTTGGAACGGCATATGCAGCGTTGCTGAAACAGTATGGAACGCAATATCGGGCTTTTTCACAAGTGCATGGGACGGTATTTGCGCCGTCTGGAATACGGTAGTTGAGTTCTTTCAAGGAATATGGGACGGTATTTGTAATGTTTTCAGCTCTGTCGGTACTTGGTTTAGTGACGCATTTACTAATGCTTGGAACGGTGTATGCACTGCGTGGAACGCAACAGGAGAATTTTTCGGCGGAGTATGGAACGGTATATGCGGCGCTTTTTCCGCTGTCGGTACTTGGTTTAGTGACGCGTTTACTAATGCTTGGAACGGTGTAAAAAATGCTTGGAATGGCGTATCAGATTTCTTTGGTGGCATTTGGAAAGGTATTCAAGGAGCGTTTTCCCATGTTACTGACTGGTTTAAAAATGTATTTTCTGGAGCGTGGGAAGGCATTAAGAATGTATTTTCAATCGGCGGAAAAATCTTTGACGGTATTAAGGACGGTATTCTAAGTGCATTTAAATTTGTTGTAAATGGCATTATCGACGGTTTAAACTGGGTAGTTGCTCAGCCTTTCAATGGCATAAACACCGCCTTAAGAACCATAAAAGGATTGGATTTCTGGGGTTGGAAACCGTTCGATTGGCTGAATGAAATCCCTGTTCCTCAGATACCTAAGCTCGCCAAAGGTGGCTTGGCGACTGCTCCGACTTTAGCTATGGTCGGTGATAACCCCAACGCTTCAAGCGACCCGGAGGTTATTTCGCCATTATCTAAGTTGAAAGGTATGATAGCAGAAACTCAACAAACAACTGTTTGTGATGAAAGGGTTATTAGAATGTTGCAGAAAATATATGATTTGCTCAACAGCGAAGAAACGCAGTATGTAAACAATACATATCTTGACAGCGAGCTTATAGAAAGAAAAATTGTTAAGGTTCGTAAGAGGAAAAATAGGCGTTATGGAGGTGCTTTGAATGTTTAAAATAAACGGTATTGAAATGAGTTCTCCGACAGGTTGTACTTGGCAGTTATCAGACTTATCAAGTGATGAGAGCGGTCGCTCTACTCGTGACGGTTCAATGTCAAAGGATATTATTGCACAGAAACGCACTCTAAGCTTCACTTGGACTATGCTTTCGTGGGCAGAGGCTTCTAAGCTTGCAAATTTTTGCAAAAATAAGGGTGCAGTTGTAATGCTTACATATCCAGACATAATGTCGGGCGGATATATGACTGGGCGATTCTATACGGGTGATATGTCAGCAGATTACAGCTTTTGGACTGATGGAACACAAAGAGTTACGAATATATCGTGTAGTTTTATAGAAATGTGAGGTGTCATAGTTGCAAAATACATCATCAGAATATAAAGAGTTGGTTAAGCAGTCAGGCAGAACTTTTAAAGCAAAGGTTATATGTACTTTTCCAGATAACACACAAAAAATATTTACCGATAGCGACATAATGCAGAACGGCTTAAAAATCAATGACGCAACATCTAATGAGGGCAGTTTTGATGTAGGCTGTGCAATTATCAAAGAACTTGTGCTTGAGCTTGATAACAGCAATAAACAGCTTGCTGATATAGATTTCAACGGGGCAAGCTTTGATGTCAGAGTGGGCTTAATAGTCGAGCAGAAATATGACGGTACAACAAAAACAGAATGGATAAAGAAAGGTATTTATTATGCCGAAGAAATCACTGAAAGTGAAAACTTTATTTCTATTGTGGCTTATGATGCTATGGCTAAGTTCGATAAACCTTACAATTCAAGCTTGAAATTTCCTCAAATGCTTTTGTCGATATTCAGTGACGCTTGTACAGCCTGTGGAGTGCCATATGCTTCTCTTAATTTTCCAAACAGCACTTTTTATGTGCAAAGCAAGGATTTTATAGATGAAAGTGCCACATACAGAGATATTATTTCGTATGTAGCACAGCTTGCCTGTTGCTTTGCTCGTGTAGATGTAGACGGTATGATTCATATGCGTTGGTACGAAGATACCAACAGAGAAATTATTGAAAGACAGAAAATATCTGGTAATGTTACAGTTACTTGTGCATTAATTACAACAGCAGATGAAGATTCTAAAACATACATAATCGGTCATAGTGGCTACGCAGTAAACATAGAAGATAATCCGCTTGCACAGGGCTCTGTAAATTCGCTTGCCACCGCTTTTTCTGATAATATCCTTGAGAAAACTATAACGCCTTTTGAAGGGGAAGTCTTCTCCGACCCGTCAATAGAAGCAGGAGATATTGTCACTATATATGATTACAGCGGAAATGCTTACAAGACATATATTACAAGCGTTACTTTTAACATTGACAATAAAATGCAGATAGCTTGTGACGCAGAAACATTCAACGAAAAGAATCGTGCCGGAGGAAGCCAATCAGCTACAATAATCGCTATGGCTAAGAAGCAAGCGGAAATGCAAATATCCGAGTATGACATCAGAGTGCAGCAGATGAATCAGCTTGCAACAAATGCTATGGGATATTATGAAACAATAGAAAGCCAAGATGACGGCTCAATTATTTGTTATATGCACGATAAAGAAAATTTATCCGATAGCAAAACAATATGGAAAAAGACTGTTGACGGTATTTTTATATCATCTGACGGTGGAAAGACATATATAGCAGGAGTTGATAAAAATGGAAATGCTGTTTTAAAAATTCTTGCAACAGAGGGTATAGTTGCCGATTGGATAAACGCAGGAACTTTAAACGCAAATCTCATTAAGTCAGGTACTTTAAATGGTAATACCATAAAAGCAGATACACTGAGTGGCGAAGCTATTAAGACAGGTACACTCGACGGAGATACTATAAAAGCAAATACATTAAACGGTAACACAATTATTGCTGGTACATTAAATGGAAATGCCATTAAGACAGGCACTCTTGACGCTGGTCAAATTTCCTCTGGAAGTATTGACGCAGGTATGATAAAAACTGGAACTATAAAAAGTTCAGGGACCAATCCTACTTCGCTAAATCTTTCAACAGGTGAATTTATATCTTCTAATACAGATGGTAGCTATAAGCTACGAATTATCAACGGAAAAATTTATGTTACTGCTGGTGGTGGAAAAGAGTTTTTATTAGTGACTTCAAATGCAGGTAAGGCATCTTTAAAAATAGAATCTATAGAATATACAGGTTCTATTGATTCCGCTGGAAGCGATACATCAATAGCAGGAGAAACCGTATACGCACACATAATAAAAGCAATAGGAAATGCTGATGAGGTAATTATCGAAGAACCTAATCTTAAATTCCCTAAAATTAATGGACACGACCTTTCTTTTAATACAAGAGAATTATCAGACGGAACCACAATAAAATATCTAAGTTGGGTGGAGTGATATAGATGGAATATGAAGTCAATCTCAATGCTTATGAGATGAATCAAGTCAATCTCTATGCTGTACAAGGTGAAGCTGATAGCAGAAAGATTATTTGCAATATCGTTGAAAAGTCGGGTGTAGTTATTCCAACCTCAAACGCAACAGTTGTAAATAAAATGCTTGACTTAACAGGCTTTACAACTAAACTGTACGAAATACGCTCTGATGGTGCGGTAAGCGTTGAGGGAATGATTGAGGACGCTGAAAACGGTGTGGTGTCGTTTGAATTATCGAATGATTTTACAGAGCAGTCAGGTATTTTTGATTGTGCTGTTGTTTTGACGAAAGCCATTGAAGATTTGAGAATTGTCGGCATATCATTACAAGTTGCCAAACTAAATATCGAAGGCAATACAAATCTAACTATACAGCGTGGCACAACAAAGATTATTAATATTGTTATCTATAACGATGACGATACAATTTATGCTCTTGAAAGTGAAGATAAACTTATCTTTGGCGTTAAAAAGTCACTATCTGCTACTGACTACGCTATTAAAAAAGTATCAACCTCAGATAGTAAAGATGGTGATGGCTATAATATAACGCTTGAGCCTGCTGACACACAAAATTTGCTTGGTAACTATTTATATGAAGTTGCTTTGCAAATTGCAAGCGGAGAATATTATATCGTCATAGATTGCAGTGAATTTGTTGTTACTAATACATTGACGCAAAAGGAGTGATGTATGATGAAAGGTGTTGTTAAGTCTAAAGTAGGTCTGAAAGCCAAGCTCGATAAGCCCAGCGGTGGCAAGTCAGACCATTATATAGCTAAGCCGCTACATTTTGCAGTAAAGACACACGCATTTAGTATGCCAATAAAGTATTATAATCTACCGGATATAATAAGTGGCAAAATAATAGAAATAATCAGTGGCACTAAATCACTTGATAATCCATCAATTTTTGTGTGCAGGAAAGTAAATGGTATAGAATTGTATAGTTTGCCTGATAACACTTGCGATACAATTGCGATTACAGATGGTGTAGTATCAATTGAGAAAAAATGTGGCCACGCTATAATTGATGGAAACACTCAAATTACTGCAATTATAAAAAGTGGGGATACAAGAGTTGCGAATGGATATTTTGCGATAGGTTATACAAAGACAACATTTAATGATTTGATAGAACCACAGACAACAAATGTATATTGCAATAGATTATCTGTAAGTAAGCAAAAAACTTTAACAGCTGTATCAGATACAGCTATATACATAAATAACGTTCAAGCATTGTATATTGTTTTGCCGACTGGTACTTGTGATGAGAATAGTGCAAGTATTGCCGCTTGGCTTAATAAGCATAAAGTAGAGATTGTATATCCAATTGCAATTATAACGGCTAATGACGAGGAGGAAACAGAATGAGCTACATAAATAAATCAGTAAGCATAAACGGCACAGAAAAGGATTTTATAAAAGCATTTGCAAATGAATTAACATCAGCAGACAGCAGAATTACTTGCGAAACGGACATTGACGCAGAGTTTGCTAATGAAGATTCATCTCATATCATTACTATAATTTTTGATGTGAATAACTGCTATAAGATAAAGCTTATAAGAGCCGTGGCGATTAATAGGGCAACTTCTCAATATAATATACAGACAGTAATCAATAATGTGGATAAATCAAGTGCAGGCTTGCTTTTTTTAGGTGCTACGAAATTCGTAACAGATATAGCGACGAGAACATTTAACTTTATGTTAATTTCAAACGATAATGCAATAGCAATTTTATTCGGTGGTTATAATCGTACTTTGCCGAATACTTATGACTACAATTTAATGTCATATCACGAGCAAGACTTTAATGTTACAGCTTATAGCACTAATACAATAGCAAGCAAGTCGGAGTTTATTCGTACAGATGAAAATCATCAGGGCGAAACTTACAAAACAACAAATCGTTTGCTTTATAGCAGAGATGAAAATGTAGAAATTATAGAAAGCAAGCCACTTATGCAAAATAATAATGCTGTATACGATATGAAAAATGTGTATGATTGCTCGAATGTTCTTGCTGGAAGTATCCTTTCGTTTGGGGATAATAGGTATTTTAGTATAGATACTAACACTTTAATTAAGATTTAAGGGGGGGTGGTAAATACGGATTCAAGTGTAATTTCTGCACTTATTTCTGGTGGATTGGCACTTATCGGTACTTTTGGCGGTATTTTAGCAGGTAATAAATTAACAACCTATCGTATAAGTGAATTAGAAAAGAAAGTAGATAAACATAATAATTTAGTTGAACGAATGTATCATCTCGAAGAAAAAACAAGTGTGCAAGAAGAACAACTTAAAATTATTAATCATAGAATTGCCGATTTAGAAAGCGAAAGGAAGTAATAATATGAAAAATAAAACAAATGTTTGGCTTAAGGCTGCGGGTATCAGAGCGATAAAGACAATGGCTCAAACAGCGGTGGCTACGATTGGTGTAGCGGTAGTAATGCAAGATGTCAACTGGTTGGCGGTTGGCTCTGCAAGCTTATTGGCTGGTATTTTGTCGGTACTTACGAGCGTTGCAGGCTTGCCCGAGGTTAAGGAGGAGTAATTATGACAAACGAAATTAAAAGACAGCTAATCAAGGCTCTTGCTTATAGTAAGAGCAAGGATGAAATAAAGGCTTGCATGGAGGTATCTGACGAAGATATAGACAGCATTACAGCCAAGGAAGTTGAAGCGGAAAAGGTTTATTATAGGGAAATGGGGTATCTACCGTGAAAGAAAAATTGATTGATGTCAGCACCTGGAATGGAAATATCGACTGGGATAAGGTCTATAAATCAGGCGTAAGATACGCTATGATTCGTTCGAGCTTTGGCATAGAAAATCCTAATCAGGTCGATAATAAGTTTGTGCGCAATATTACAAACGCTCAGCGAGCTGGTGTTAAGTGCGGCATTTATCATTATAGCTATGCAAAGTCTGCTACTGAAGCTAAAAAAGAGGCCGATTTTTGCTTAAAAACAATAAAAAACTATAAGATAGATTTACCTGTTGCTTTTGACATTGAGGATTCTTCGCAAACTCATCTTGGCAAAGACACTCTTACAAGCATTGTTATTGCCTTCTGCGATAGAATCAAGTCTGCTGGCTATCGTCCAATGCTCTATTGCAACCCGAATTGGCTATGCAATTATTTGCATAAAGACAAGCTGATAAATAAGTACGACATCTGGCTTGCAAACTGGGGCGTGTCTGCACCAAGCTACAATTGTGCAATCTGGCAGTACTCAGAAAATGGCAGTGTGCCAGGTATTTCGGGTTCAGTTGATATGAACTGGATTTTTAAAGACTACACATCTACCAAACCCGCAACAACTAAGCCAGTTACAAAGCCAAGCAGTGTTAAAAAGACGGTTTACTCCGTCAAGGTTACAGCTCAGGCTGGGCTTAATGTACGCAAGGGTGCCGGCACAAACTACGGTATCATCACTGCCCTAAAATGCGGTACTGTGGTAACAGTAAGCAAGGTATCAGGTAACTGGGGCTATGTTGGCAAGTACGGAGGCTGGATATGCCTTGATTACACTGCTAAAGTCAGCACAACTTCGACTGTAAAATCTGATAAAGCTTATTATACAGTTAAGAGTGGTGACACACTTAGCTACATCGCATACAGATACAACACAACAGTAGACAAGCTTGTATCGCTTAACAATATCAAGAACAGAGATTTAATCTATGTCGGGCAACGAATCAGAGTAAAATAAGAAAGGATTTTAAACAATGAAACTTACAGACACAATCGAACTTATGCAATCAAATGACTACAAAGACAGATTTCGAGCTGAATATTATCAACTTGAAAATAGATGCAATGGCTTAAAAACTATGCTCGACAAGTGGTATAAAGATGAGTTACCATTCAAACCTGTTTGCTCAAAGTGTGTTTATGAACAACAGCTGAAAGCAATGCTTCAGTATCTCAACATACTAAAAGAAAGAGCAAATATCGAAAACATTCAAATTTAATGACATAAAATGACTAAGAGCTGTATCTACACTTTGATATATACCCAGAATTCTGGGCACATATCAGTGTGGGTACAGCTCTTTTTGATTTTTTAAAGCGTACTAAAATCGTACTAAAAAAATATAGAGCCACTATTGATACATAAAAAAGTCGCAATAAAAAGCTTAAAAAACAATTAAAAATAGATTAAAACAAACAAAAATAAGTTCTTTTTACAGAGTGGGAATAAATTGGAAAAGTCTGAAAACCCAGTAATATCAAGGGTTTCAGGGCTTTCAAAGAGCCCGTTGATAAGATTTTGATAAGATTCTGCTCGGTACCCTTTATCGTGTGTATCGAGTGGTTTGTGAGTAAAAAGTAATATCTTGTGGCTCGCAAAAATACCATATTAACATTAAACCCCGTACTGACGGATTAAAGTCAGTACGGGTTTTTTGTCGTTTAATTCTCGATTCCTTCTGAAAAAATCTTTTGAAAATTATCAAAGTTGTCCGTAAATTCTCGAAAAAATTCTCGTTTTGAAATAGGTTTTTTGGTGCAGAGTTTTTCATAAACAGTATATGCCGCAGTTACCAAAGTAAGAGTATTAAAATCAGTAATTTCATTTATAAGATCTTTCTCGTGGTTAGTAATCATATTCAAAATCTCCTTAGTCAATTAGTTTATCCGTAAAGGCTTCTACAAGGGCATCGCTGAGATTATGTGACGACACTTTCACAAAGCCGGAAGCTTCATCATACTTTGGATAATTGTAGCGCCACTTGTCATATTCGTCACGGTTAATGTCGCCGTTATGATATTTCTCGGATTGTTCAGCCCACGCATTAAGCATTTCCGAAAGCTCGGCAG
>OGUN01001194.1_pt1 | contig 19297 bp, 17 predicted proteins | sample 1553621 | NCBI WGS metagenome assembly OGUN01 (sample SAMEA2580300, study PRJEB22360) | human gut metagenome | biome: human gut; feature: human-associated habitat; material: faeces | place: Denmark | collected 2008/2010
ACCAACCGATCCCGATGCGAATACATAGAGTAGAATGTGGAGAGGAACACCGCAGAGGACAGAGCGAAAAAATGAAAGGCAGCCTTCACAAGAAAGACTGCCATAATCATGGGGAATAAGACGAAAAGAATGAAAACTGTTGTCTGAACAGACAACTATTAGAAAAGAAAAACGGAGAAAGTTTCGTCTTTCTCCGTAGAAAATGTTACCTTTGCAATAGGTTATTCGAGTTATGCAAAGCGTTGTGTGTCATTGCAGAAGATAGGTCGCCAAATCATTACCTACTGCATTTCATAACTCATAAGGCTGTTCATAGCCAATTACTTAGACCTAAATGATAGATTTTAAACAAAAAAAAATAATATCCCAAATTATTTCCTAACGTTAATATTTTCTAAATCATAGTTTTCGTCCTCTTTATCATATGAAAAGTGGATAGTGTTTCAAAAAGTGTGTAAATCCCAAGTTTAATTATTTTTGTAATGCAACTTTCAAAAATGAATTATTATGGAATTTACACACTTTTTGAAACACTATCTGAAAATGCGATATAATGGATTTGCCTTCAAAACTAAATTCTGCGTACTTAATAATTCAGGCATCCGGGTCTGAAATTACTGATGAAATTTTGGATTCAGAGGATATACATGTCTGGCATTCGTTAAAATACTTACCAATATATATTTTGGAAATGATTAAAAACGATCCGAATGATTTGTTTCATCATTTTTTTCCGTTATCTTTGAACCGGATTTTCAGAAGGGGTGCCTTAATATTACGGGCTGAGATTATACCCAATAACCTGATCCGGGTAATGCCGGCGTAGGTAGAGTGAGCAAAATTTCATTTTTTAAAATTATTCCCCCTTTCAGATGGTCCGCTAAACCTAAAACAGTAGATCATGCATATTTTTATCAACGACGTAGCTACGGAATGCCCCGAAAACAGCACTATTTTACAGGTACTGACCCAACAAGACATTTCTCCCCTAAACATCGCCATTGCCTTGGACAATACGGTCGTACCTAAAGCACAATGGGAAACGACATTGGTTCGGGACGGTTCGCAACTACTCATTATCAAAGCGGTACAGGGAGGATAAACCGACTTTCCTAATTAATAATCAGTATATTAAAATCAGAATCTAATCATAATGGAAAATTTTGAAATCACTTCAGGCCCACTACCGGGTTCCGAAAAAATTTACGTAACAGGCTCCCGGTCGGATATCCGGGTTCCGATGCGGAAAATCAAATTATCCCCTACCGTCGATCTGGATGGCAGTAAGATTGAAAATGAAGATGTCGTCGTATACGATACTTCCGGTCCTTATACAGATACGAATTATACTGTCGATCTGCAAAAAGGTCTTCCTAAACTGAGAGAAAACTGGATCGAGGAACGCCAGGATACCGTTAAATTAGAGGGACTCAGTTCGGAATACGGCAGAATGAGGCAGGAAGACAAAAGTCTGGATTCTCTTCGCTTCGAACATGTAAATACCCATCCGCGAATCGCCCGCGAAGGGGCTCAGGTATCCCAATTATACTATGCCCGTCAGGGAATCATTACCCCGGAAATGGAGTATATCGCTATCCGGGAAAATCAATTGGCAGACCGAATCCGGGAAAAATATAAAAAAGAAAAAGGCGAATCGTTCGGTGCTCATATTCCCGATTATATCACTCCCGAATTTGTCCGGCAGGAAGTGGCTGGCGGCAGGGGCCGTATTTCCGCCCACAGGTCTGGTATCATCCGGAATGCGAGCCGATGATTATCGGCCGGAACTTTCTGGTAAAAATCAATGCCAATATCGGTAATTCGCCGGTAACTTCTTCGATTGCCGAGGAAGTCGAAAAAGCAGTATGGGCATTCCGCTGGGGAGCCGATACGATCATGGACCTGTCGACCGGAAAGAATATACACGAAACCAGGGAATGGATTATCCGCAATTCACCGGTACCCGTAGGTACGGTTCCTTTATACCAGACCCTGGAGAAAGTCGGCGGGAATGTTGAAAAACTCAATTGGGAGATTTTCCGGGATACCCTGATCGAACAAGCCGAACAAGGAGTAGACTATTTTACCATTCACGCCGGCTTGCGTTGGAAACATGTGCCTCTGACCTTGAAACGCCTTACCGGCATTGTTTCCCGGGGAGGTTCGATCATGGCACATTGGTGTACGACCCACAAACAGGAAAGCTTCATTTACGAACATTTCGAAGAGATCTGCCAGATTCTGGCTAAATATGATGTCGGTATTTCCTTGGGAGACGGCCTGCGTCCCGGTTGTATCGCCGATGCCAACGACACGGCTCAGATCGAAGAATTGAAGACACTGGGCGAACTCTGCCAAACTGCCTGGAAATACAATGTACAGGCGATCATCGAAGGTCCGGGACATGTACCCATGCAAAAGATCAAGGAAAATATGGACCTGCAATTGAAATACTGCCGGGAAGCTCCCTTCTATACCCTGGGACCGCTGGTAACCGATATCGCTCCCGGTTACGATCACATCACTTCAGCTATCGGCGGAGCGATGATCGGCTGGTTCGGTACCGCTATGTTGTGTTATGTTACTCAAAAAGAACATCTCGGCTTACCGAACCGTGACGATGTTAAAGAAGGAGTGATCACGTTCAAACTGGCAGCCCATGCAGCCGATTTAGCTAAAGGCCATCCGGCCGCTTATTTCCGGGATTATGCCATGAGTAAAGCCCGCTTCGAATTCCGCTGGAAAGATCAGTTTCACCTGGCACTCGATTCGGAAAAAGCGATAAAATTCCACGATGAAACCCTACCGGACGAAGGCCACAAGGAGGCACATTTCTGTTCCATGTGCGGTGAACATTTCTGCTCCATGCGGGCCAGTAAAAAACTAAGGGAAAAAATCAGCCAGGAAAATAAATAATAAAGGTCTCGAGCCGCGAAACAGTTATTTATGAAAATAATCGTCATTACTTCACCCACTCCGGTCAAAGACGAAGCAGCCATTTGTAATCATCTCTTTACACACGGCCTGAAGTACCTGCATTTAAGAAAACCGGGTGCTTCAGCCGAAGTGTATGAAAGATTTATCCGGCAGATTTTCCCTGTCTACCGGAACAGGATCGTACTTCACGAGCATTATGAATTAGTGAAAAAATATCGGTTGCACGGAATACATTTAAAGTATCCACAAGCGAATGAATATATCTACTATATTCAGCAATATGCTGTGAGTATCTCTTGTCACCGTGTGGATGAAATCCGGCAACTTCCTTTCCGTCCTGCCTATTGTTTTCTGAGTCCTATTTTCGATAGTATCTCCAAAACGGGATACCGGAGCCGATTCGGGCAATTACCGGACTTATCGGACATCGATTGTCCTGTGATCGCCTTGGGAGGCCTCGAGCCTGATAAAACCGGCTTATGCCGCCGAGCCGGTTTCGAAGGAATCGCCGTTTTAGGGTACCTTTGGAATAATCCCGATGAAGCTATCGAAAGATACATCCGCCTGAAAACTCCATTCGTACTCAGTATCGCAGGGTTCGATCCCTCCTCGGGTGCAGGAATCGGTGCCGATTTGAAAACTTTCGAAGCCACGGGAAGTTATGGATTGGGCGTTTGTTCGGCTCTGACTTTTCAAAATGAAGACACTTTTACCGGAGTACATTGGACCGCCTGGGAGGATATCAAAAAACAATGTGACTTATTATTGCAAAAGTACAATATCGAATTTCTGAAAATCGGACTGATCGAAAGTTTCGAAATCCTGGACCGGTTATTGGATTATTTGCTCGATCAGGACAAACGACTCAAAATAATCTGGGACCCTATCCTGAAAGCCAGTGCCGGTTTTTCATTTCACCGGTATACCCCCGAAGATCAGGAAAGACTAAAACGCATCCTTGCCCGTGTTTATCTTATCACCCCGAATACGGACGAACTTTACCGATTATTCGGAGAAGGAATCACTCCCGATCGGTTACAAATCGTCTGTCGGGATCACCACCTGAATATCCTCTGGAAAGGAGGACACAACGCTGGAGTGGATGCTACCGACGTCTTATTCCAACCCGACCGGACGACTAATTTCTCGGTTCCCCGTAGTCGGTACACCAAACACGGAACCGGTTGTACCCTATCGTCAGCCCTCCTGTCAGCCCTGGCTCAAGGAGATGACCTAGCTACTTCCTGTAATAAAGCACAGCTCTATGTATCCCGCTTTATCGAAAGCAACAACAGCCTGTTAGGTTATCATTGCATTGGAAAATATACTCCCGACTCAAAGCCCTGGCTCGGTGAATTGTCTTTGCAGTATATCACCGCTCCCAAAGAAGGGATGACCCTCTGCGAGCAGGTTGAAGCGGTCTGTCAGGGAGGAATGCGCTGGATTCAACTCCGTATGAAAGGAGCCTCCCTCGCCGAAATGCTCTGTGAAGGGAGAAAGGTAAAAGAGATTTGCCGGCGTCACCGGGCACTCTTTATTATCAACGATCGGGTCGACGTCGCCCGTTTACTGGAAGCCGACGGTGTGCACCTGGGCAAAGAGGATATGGATCCATGGGAAGCCAGGCGGATACTGGGCCCCGGTAAGATCGTCGGTGCCACTTGTAACACCTGGGATGACATCCTGCTCCGGCAAAAACAGCAGGTCGACTATATCGGTCTGGGGCCTTATGCTTTTACCACAACGAAAGAGAAACTCAGTCCGGTCCTCGGATTGGAAGGTTACCGGTTTCTATTGGGCCGAATGCAGGAAAATAAGATTTCGATTCCGGTCTTCGCTATCGGCGGAATAACGGAAACCGATATTCCGCCGCTAATGCAAACAGGTATTCAGGGAATCGCTTTATCGGGCCTGATCAAAAATAGTCCTGACCTAAAAAGGCAAACAATAAAAATATTAAATTTATTAAATTCATAAACCATGGAAACACTCAAAATTGCAGATAAAACTTTTACTTCCCGCTTATTCACCGGAACCGGAAAATTCTCTTCCAATCAAGTGATGGAAGAAGCGATAATCGCTTCGGAAAGTCAATTGGTTACCGTAGCCATGAAACGGATCCGGATGGAAGATAAGAACGACGATATGTTAAAGCACATTCTCCGTCCAGGTGTACAATTATTACCCAACACCTCCGGCGTACGGGATGCCAAGGAAGCCATTTTTGCCGCTCAATTATCCCGGGAAGCTTTCGGTACCAACTGGCTGAAACTGGAAATTCATCCCGATCCCCGCTATCTGCTACCCGATCCGGTAGAAACCCTGAAAGCCACCGAAAAACTGGCTAAGCTGGGGTTTATTGTACTTCCTTACTGTCAGGCCGACCCGGTATTGTGTAAACGTCTGGAAGATGCCGGAGCCGCAACGGTGATGCCTTTAGGAGCACCTATCGGTACGAATCAGGGGTTACAAACCCGTGAATTTTTACGTATCATCATCGAACAAAGCAATATTCCGGTAGTCGTAGATGCCGGTATCGGTGCTCCCAGCCATGCTGCAGAAGCGATGGAATTAGGAGCAGATGCAGTACTTGTAAACACAGCGATAGCCGTCGCAGGCAATCCGGTGGAAATGGCCAAAGCTTTTAAGGTAGCCGTCGAAGCCGGACGGATGGCTTATGAGGCCGGACTAGCCGGAAAAAGTATCGCTGCCGAAGCAAGCAGTCCTCTGACCGCTTTCTTGAAATAAACAGACAATCCGATTTAATTTTAATAATATGTTTTCGGAAGAACTTGAAAAATATTCCTGGGAAGAAACGACCCGGGAAATCTACTCTAAAACAGCCGCCGATGTAGAACTGGCTTTAAGTAAAAGCCAGTTGGCCATCGACGATTTTATGGCCCTGATTTCTCCGGCTGCAGAGAAATACCTGGAACCGATGGCCGCATTAAGCCAAAAATATACCTTACAAAGATTCGGGAAAACCATATCGATGTATATCCCCTTGTATATCACTAATTCGTGTACAAATTTCTGTGTCTATTGCGGATTCAATCACAACAATCCCCTCAAACGGGTCATCCTCAATGAGGAAGAGATTCTCAATGAATTGCATGCTATCAAAAAACTGGGAAATTTTGAAAATTTATTGATCGTTACAGGGGAGAATCCGAAGGAGGCCGGTGTCGACTATCTGGAACGCGCATTGCAGTTGGCCCATCCTCTTTTTGCTAACCTTTCTATTGAAGTAATGCCTCTGAAAGCGGAAGATTATAAACGTCTTACGCATTCAGGATTAAATGGAGTGGTTTGTTTTCAGGAGACCTATAACCGGGCACGCTATAACGTTTATCATCCGAAAGGCATGAAATCCAAATTCGACTGGCGGGTCAACGGTTTCGACCGTATGGGGCAAGCCCATGTACACAAAATCGGTTTGGGAGTTTTAATCGGTCTGGAGGAATGGCGTACGGATGTAACTATGATGGCCCGTCACCTGCGTTACCTGCAAAAACATTACTGGCAAACCAAGTACAGCGTCAATTTTCCACGGATGCGTCCTTCGGAAGGCCATTTCCAGCCTAATGTTATCCTGGAGGACCGTGCCTTGGCCCAATTGATCTTCGCTTTCCGTATATTCGACCATGATGTCGATATCTCGATTTCTACCCGGGAAGGGGCCGAGTTCCGCAATAATATGCTCCCTTTGGGTATTACTTCCCTGAGTGCCGGATCGAAAACCGAACCCGGAGGGTATTTCACTTATCCTCAGGCTCTGGAACAATTCCACATCAGTGACGAACGCACTCCTGAGGAAGTTGCCGACAGTATACGTCAAAAAGGATACGAACCGGTATGGAAAGACTGGGACGGATGGATGTAATTCAACCGGAATTACATCCCCAATACCAGATAAATAATCGACTATGGGAGAAAAAGAACGCTATGCCAGGCATTTGATTTTGGAAGAAATCGGAGAGACTGGACAAGAAAAATTGAAACGGGCGAAAGTATTGGTTGTAGGAGCCGGCGGATTAGGTTCCCCCGTCTTACTCTATTTGACTGCTGCCGGAATCGGCCGGATCGGTATACTCGACAATGATATAGTCTCGGAGAGTAATCTTCAACGTCAGATTCTCTACGATACCCAATGTTTAGGAGCCCTGAAGGTCGAAGTCGCTGCCCGGAAGCTTCAGGCTTTAAATCCCTATACAACTATTGTACCCTACGCTCAGCGGCTGACTTCGGAAAACACTTTTATCATCGCTGAATACGATCTGGTAATAGACGCAACCGATAATCTGCCTTCCCGTTACCTGATCGACGAAGCCTGCGTCCGATACGGTAAACCGTTCGTTTATGGAAGTATTTGTGAGTTTAAAGGTCAGGTTTCCGTTTTTAATTACCAGGGAGGTCCTACTTACCGTGACCTTTACGAATACCACGATGCTATCGCTGAGTTTCAGCAACCACAAGGCGTCATCGGCGCATTACCGGGAGTCGTCGGTTCGATCCAGGCTAATGAAGCCATCAAGCTTATCCTGGGAAGCCAGGATACTCTTTCCGGCAAATTACTGCTGATCGATCTGTTGAAAGGCAGTTTCCAAACCATGAACTTTATAAACTAAAAGAGGGACTTGTTTCCAAGCCCCTTTTCTCAAGTATTATTTCATATATAACTTCAGTTCGACAGGTTGTTCGCCCAGTTTTACCTCCACTTCCTTCATCTTTCCGGCTTCATTTGCATATTTCACCGTATAGGTTTGATTTTTCTCTAACATAAAGGTGAGCACATCATTCATATCCTGAGTCGGTCCGGCAGTACGCCCGCCTCCCATTTGCAATTTACCGCAAAAAATATCCAGATTGGCAGCCACCCGGTCCTCCGAGTTCTGTACACAGGCATTATCTGTAAACATCATAATTCTCAACGGAACATGGTTACCATCCGCAGAGATCGTTTCCAGATGCGATTTATATAGATCGGTATAGAAATCAGTTACATTCGCAGCAGGTACATAACGAATATTCTCATCCCATACCAAAGGGAAATAGGTTCCGGTCGGTTTAAACGAAGAAGCATAAATAGCTTTCTGCTGATCGTTTTTTACCGCTTTCCCGGCATCGGCAAAAAACCAGGCATTGTTCAGTTGACCGGGAAAATAAAATTCCGTAAAATACCAGTTTCCGTCTGCCCAAACCTCGGTCCAGTTATGATTGCCCCGTTCGTCGTGCCAATTGGGAGTACCGGCCACCCGTGAAGGAATTCCGACAGCCCGGAAAGCATCCGTCAGCAAGATCGATAATCCGGTACAGGAAGCCATATGCTGCCGCATGGATTCGAACGGACTCTGATCCGGTTTTTCACGTTTGGTATTATAATCGACCAATACTTCATCCCGGACATTCCGGTTGACCGAATCGATGGCTTCAAAAATCGTCTTACAATGCTGTACATACTTCCCGAAACGTTCGTAAAATTCCTTTCTCCACCCTTCACGGGTTTCATTCAGGCTGACATAAGGCAGTACATCATTCAGAAAAACAGTATCGGGAATCTCTCTGGCCCAAACGTATTTTTCACGAGCCTGATAAGCATAGGCTGTATTCTCCAATAAAAAATCCGCTGTCAATTCCTTTAAATCTCTTTCCGGCATATAAGCAATCAGGAAAGCCATCCCTTCCTTTTGGTTATCAGGAGCATTTTTCAATGCCGCTGTCAATTCGGTTGCATTATCCCCGGCTTTTACCAATGCCTGATCCAACAAGGCATGATATTTCTCAGGAATACCTGCATATTTATTCTCCGTACAAGCTAACAGACAGAGCATAAACAACCCTAGTACACACTTCATATTTTGTAACATCGAAATTTATTTATGATCACTAAAATATTTCATAAACTGTGCTCTCTCATAGCGGGCAGCATTACCTGCATCGGCATAGGATAATCTTCCCCGGAATTCATCTATCGACTCAAAGCCTTTTTTATCCATCCAGCTATTCAAAAAATGATTCATCGTACGGATCGTTCCGATTCCCTGTTCATACATAGCCGAACATACCTGCACAGTAGTCGCCCCCGCCAGTAAAAGCTTCACAACAGCTTCTCCATTATGAACACCTGTTGAAGAAGAAAGTTGCAAAAGTTTATCTTTCCCCGACAGAATTCCGGTCCAGCGCAAAGTTGTCCTCAAATCGGCCGGCATACTGAACACAGAAGCCGCTCCGACAGCTATCCGTTCGATATCGATATCCGGTTCGTAAAAGCGATTGAAAATAGTAACGGCATCCGCCCCGTAAGCTTTCAGCTTACTCACAAAAGCCGGCAAATTCGTAAAATAATGGCTGATCTTGACAATTACCGGAATTTTAACCACCTTTTTCACATGTTTAACGATGTCGAAATACATGTTTTCAACCTCCACACTCTCAGCAAACTCATCCATCGGCAGGATAAAGGCATTCAACTCAAGCGCATCGGCACCGGCTTTTTCCAGTTCACTGGCAAAACTAATCCATTCCCCGTCCCGTAAGCAATTGATACTGGCGATAACAGGGATATTCACTTTATTTTTTACTGCTTTCACCAAATCGATATGTTGCTGGACAGTATTAGCCCGAATATAGTTCTGGATATAATCGGCACTTTCAGGATAACTATTATCGGTCAATGCTTTAGATGCATCCATATTTATTTGTTCTTCAAATATAGATTTCAACACTATAGCTCCGGCCCCGCTTAAAGCAATTTCTTCAATCTTACTGACTTCGGAAGTCAAACCACAGCTCCCGGCAATAATCGGACTCTTCAATTCCAATCCGATAAATTTTGTCTTCAAATTTACCATAATCTCTATCGTTTATTATTTATTGTTATAATCTCTGGCTCCAAAAACCGCACTTCCTACCCTCACCATCGTACTTCCTTCTTCAACAGCGATCGGATAATCCCCGGACATCCCCATGGACAATTCCTTAAAACTTTCTTCTTCCTGGAAATACGTCGCTTTCAACAACCCGAATATCCGGTGAAGTTCCCGGAATTCCTTTCGGATCTGTTCACGGTCTTCGGTATAGGTTGCGATCCCCATGACCCCGACAATCCGGATATGCTCCAACACTTTAAACTCATCACTTTCAAGCAGCCTGCACGCCTCCTCCCAATCCAGACCGGATTTAGTCTCTTCTTCAGCAATATGAAATTCCAGCAGACAATCGATCATACGTTCGTTTTTCAACGCTTCACGATCGATTTTTTGCAATAATTTCAGGCTATCCACGGAATGAATCAATTTCACAAAAGAAGCAATGTATTTTACATTCTTCTCTTGTAGCTGTCCGATCATATGCCATTCGATATCCTTGGGCAGTTGCCGGTATTTAGCAGCCATTTCCTGTGGCCGGTTTTCACCGAAAGCACGCTGTCCCCCTGCATAAGCTTCTTCAATATACTCCACCGGTTTCGTCTTCGATACGGCAATCAGCCTGACCCCTTCCGGTAACGTTTTCACAATCTCTTCTATATTTTCCTTGATATTTAACATCATAGCGATAACTATAAAAAGTAGCGACAAAAATATCAAATAAGACCCAAAATTAACAAACAACCTAGCACAAATATAGGATAAAATTATCTATATTTCTTTCCACTCTCGAAATTAATACGAGGAAAACCGGAGAACGATGTATTTTACAACAAGATTTTTTTTTGTTCTTATGCAACGTTTTGTTTCTCCCATGCATCTTATTGACGAAAAAAGAAATCACGTGAATGGATGAAGTGTTACTGATTCAGGAATGCCTTAAAGGAAAGCGGAAAGCTCAGGGAGAACTGTACCGACGATACGCCGCTAAAATGATGGGCGTATGTATGCGCTATTCCCGCAACCGGGATATGGCACACGATCTGTTACAGGAAGGTTTTATAAAGGTATTTACGAATCTGAACGAATATAGCGGAAATGGGAGTTTCGAGGGGTGGATGCGGAAAATTTTTATTAATTGTGCCCTGGAAAAAATCCGTAGATCCAAAGTTTTCCCTCTGACCTTCCCCACTGAGGAGACAGAACAGGAAACTTCTTTTCCCAATGCTTTAGAAGAAATATCGGCCCAGGAAATGCTGGATTTAATTCATCGTTTACCTCCGGGATATCAAACGATTTTCAACCTGTTTGCGATCGAAGGATTCTCACACAAGGAAATCGGAGCTATGCTCCGAATCACAGAAGGTACTTCCCGATCACAATATGCCAGGGCACGTTATACTTTACAACAAATGATAAAAAATTTATATTGACTATGGATAGAAGAGACCGATTTGAAGAATTGTTCCGGGAACGGTTGCATAATTGGGAATGTGAACCGGATTCAGAACAATGGAAAACCCTCGCTGGTTTTCTTCCTCTACGACCTACCCGGTTTTCCACCAGATCCATACGCCGGACGGCAGCTATCGTAACCCTCCTTTTACTCGTGGGAGGCGGACTCTTATACGATCGTCTTATCCCGGAAACTACGACAGAAATAGTCCGAAACAGAATACAACCTTTTATTGTGGATCATATACAAATACCACAGCTTACCGGAACAGTTACGACGGATCAAATAGCCGATTCACTCCTCCCTGTTCTCACTCGAAAACCTATCTACACAACTGGAAAAACGATTTCAACGGATAAATATAAAAGTCAAGAAACTAAAATATTACCTATAGTCATTGCAAGTAAAGCTCTGGAAACAGATTTTTCACCGGTACTGATCGTCCGCAACACGAAAACCGAACCGGTAAAAGTCCGAAAGGCCTCACGGAAATGGCATTTGGGCATGGGAGGAGGTAATTTTAATATAGCCGGTATTTCCAGCAACTCCGCCGGCTATCCCGATTATGCCTGTAACGATCATCTTCAGGGGAATACCCCCAAACCTCCTCTGACGAAGGCCGGAACATCCCCTATTTCGACACGCACCCTGTTATCCGATCTGAAACCGGATAAAGTGAAGCATAGCTCTCCCATCTCTTTCGGAATAAGTATATCCCGCACGTTGTCGGACCGTTGGAGTTTCAATACCGGACTTACCTATAGCTATTTACGCAACCAGTGGCGATATGAAAGTTCGGATTACGATGTATTGCGTCAAAGATTGCACATGCTGGGAATCCCGGCATCTTTCAGTTATCGCCTGACCCATTGGGAACGTTTCTACTGTTATTGGTCTGCCGGTATTGTCTGTGAAGTTAATCTTTCAGGCAAAATCTATTCGGCCTATAAAAGTCAGCGTCGACGAATACCGGGTACGCTTTGGTCAGCGAACACACGAATAGGTATTGCCTACCCCATTATTCGCCATGTATCGGTCTATGCAGAAGGAGGATTTTTATGGAATCTGACCCCGGCCAGTGAAATACAAACGATTCGCTCGGAACAGTTTTTCAACCTCACGGGGCAAATCGGATTCCGTTTGAACTTTTAAATACAACTCATTATATGAAAGACCTTCGATTTCTCACCGTCAACCTGTCCGGAAAGGCCGACCTCAAGAAAATCAAGGCATTTAAACAGTTTAATCATAAAAAAACAAACCATGAAAACATTACATTATCGCTGGAATCGTAGCCTGAACTGGATATTGACTACTTTATTAGGATTTTTAGGTTTCTCCTCCTGTGAGGATAACGGGGACGATCCCGGTAACATCATATGTATGTACGGTACGCCGACAGCTTCCTATACCATCAAAGGAAAAGTCACCGATCAGGCAGGTCAGGCGCTATCCGATATTCAGATTATCGTGTCCGATATGGAATTCAGTTACGAACCCCGTCCTGATTTTATCCCCGATACCCCCTATGGAAGCCACCCGGTCAACGATACGTTATACTCCGGAAAAGAAGGAGAATTCGAAACCCGGCAAGCAGCGTTCCCGATCGATACGGTGAAGTATAATTTAAAAATCAACCCCGACGAAAATAATCCGTACTACCAGGCCGATTCTCTGAAAGTAACCTTCCTTCGTAAAGATTTACAGGGAGGTGAAGGCTGGAATAGGGGAAATACAACACAAGAAGTAAAAATCATACTGACTCCTCAAAAAGAAGAAGATCATGAATAATTCCATCAGCCTCCGGAAACGCCTGGGCCTGGAACTCTTCCGACAAAAAGAACAGCTGATCCGGCAAAAACACGAATTACATACTCTTTTTTGGGAATGTACCCTTCGCTGTAATCTCGCTTGCCGGCATTGTGGCAGTGATTGCAAAGCGATTTCCGGGCAACCCGATATGCCAAAAGAAGACTTCTTAAAGGCTTTGGACAACATTACTCCACAGGTCGATCCCCACCGGGTTTTTATCATTTTCACGGGTGGAGAACCTCTGATGCGCAAAGATCTGGAAGAGTGTGGCCGGGCATGTTATCGCCGGGAATACCCCTGGGGATTGGTAACCAACGGTTTGTTATTATCCCGTCAGAGGCTGGACAGACTTTTACAAGCAGGCCTGCACAGCATTACCGTAAGTCTGGACGGACCGGAAGATGCCCACAACTGGTTACGCCGACATCCGGAAAGCTTTCGCCGGGCCAGTCAGGCTATCGGAATGCTGAGCCGGGAAAAAGAAATCGTATGGGATGTCGTCAGTTGTATCAATCAACAAAACATCGATACTCTCCCCGTTTTCAAAGAATATTTGATCGAACTAGGAGTCGGACAATGGCGTATCTTTACCATCTTTCCCGCAGGCAGAGCAGCACAAGTGCCTGAATTACAACTATCTTCTTCCCAATTCAAAAAAGTATTGGATTTTATCCGTCAAACCCGGCAAGAAGGTCGTATTCACGTCAATTTCGCTTGTGAAGGTTTTTTAGGTCCTTATGAAGCTGAAGTCCGTGACCAATTTTATCGTTGCCATGCCGGAATTTCTGTCGGATCTATCCGCATTAACGGAGCGATATCGGGTTGTCCCAGTATCCGGGCCAACTACGACCAAGGGAATATTTACCAGGATGATTTTATGGAAGTGTGGAACAACCGCTTCGAAAAATTCCGGAACCGGGAATGGGCCCGTCAGGGCGAATGTGCCGATTGCAACCTGTTCCGTTATTGCGAAGGAAATGGCATGCACCTACACGATGAATCCGGTAAGCTGATGACTTGCCATTATCACCGGCTATAGCTCACGGGCTATGGTAGGATTACCATAGCCCGTGAGCTATTTGGTTATATCTGCAAATCTTACTATTTTTGTCCAAATGACAGGACATGAAAATCATTCATACAGCAGACTGGCATATCGGGCAGACCTTTTTCGGCTATGACCGTTTTCAGGAACATCAGTATTTTTTAGATTGGCTGACAGATCAAATTACCACACAACAAATCGATGTGCTTCTTATTTCAGGAGATATATTCGATGTAGCTAATCCTTCTGCTCAGGCACAACGTCAATTTTATCGGTTCCTACGCCGGGTAACAGAACAAAATCCGGGCTTACAAATCATCCTGATTGCAGGAAATCATGATTCTGCCAGTCGGCTCGAAACCCCGATTCCTTTACTCGAAGAAATGAACATACAAATTCGGGGTACAGTACGTAAAAGAGCAGACGGCACAATCGATACGGAGGAATTAATCATCGAACTGAAAGACAGATCGGGGAAACGGCAAGGTTGGTGTCTGGCGGTACCCTATCTCCGACAGGGAGACTATCCGGCAGTCGAGAGTGAAGGAGATCCTTATCAGGCAGGGGTTAAGGCCATGTACGACAAGCTGGTTGCCTGCGTCGAAGAACGCAGGCAAAAACAAGAAGCCATCATTGCTATGGGACACCTGCAAGCCGCAGGAAGTCAGATTTCCGAAGGTGATCAAAGTGAACGCCTGATCATCGGCGGACTCGAAGGGATTCCTTCCAGTGTCTTCCCTTCCCAAATCACTTACGGAGCTTTGGGCCATATCCACCGGGAACAGCAGATTGCCAACCGCAACGAGATACGCTATGCCGGCAGTCCGTTACCCATGTCTTTTGCAGAAGAAAATTACCGCCACGGAGTGATCTTACTGGAGATCGACAAAGGAATACTTCAAAATCAGACTAAAATTATTTTTAATCCTTTAGTCACTTTACTTCGTATCCCTAAACATCCGGCCCCCTTGGACGAAGTGTTGAATCGCCTCTCTCAGCTCCCGGAAGAGAGAGACGATCATCCGGCCCCTTTCCTCGAAGTCAGGGTACTACTCACCGAACCGGAACCTGCTTTGCGCAATAAAGTGGAGGAAGCCCTACGCACCAAACAGGTGCGTTTAACCCGGGTACTCCCCTTTTATCCGGATACAGTACAACTTACAAAAAACGAGAATACGCTCACCACCGAAGAATTACTGGATCCCTGGAAGCTGTTGAACCGAGTATACGAAAGGCGATATCAAAATCCTCTGCCCGAAGAATTGGCTCATTTATTCCGGGAAGTCATTGAAGAATCACAGCTGAAAATGGGAGAAAAACAATGAAAATATTACGTATACAAGGAAAAAATCTGGCATCTATTGCCGGAGAATTCGATATCGATTTTACGGCAGCTCCTCTGCGATCTGCCGGGATCTTCGCAATATGCGGTCCCACCGGTGCCGGAAAATCGACTATTCTGGATGCTATCTGTCTGGCCTTATTCAACAATATGCCCCGCACCACCGGTATTGAAGGTACTAAAATGCCGGATGTCGGACAAGAATTCATTCAACAGGGAGATCGTCGTCAAATACTCCGCAGAGGTACTGCCGAAGCGATGGCTGCTGTAGAATTTATTGCTGTAGACGGAAAAAGTTATCGCTCGGTATGGCGGGGGGGGATCGCAGAGCGCTCGGTTTGGGGGGTATGGCGAGCCAATAATAAAATAAGCGGGAAACTTCAACCTGCAGAACTCCGGGTATACCCCCTTGGAGATCCGTCTCCTATCACTACAGGAATCAGTGAATCGGAGAATAAATTGATTCAACTCATCGGTCTGAATTATAATCAATTCACCCGTACCGTTTTATTGGCACAAAATGAATTTGCCCGATTCCTCAAAGCCCGGAAAGAAGAAAAGGCCGAAGTACTCGAAAAACTGACCGGTACTGAAATCTATTCTGTTATCTCGAATACGGTCTATTCCAAAACGACAGCTATCCGCAATGAATGGAAAGAACTCTCCGCCCGTATGGGGAATATTCGCCTGCTTACCCCGGAAGAAATCGAGACATTACAGCAACAATCGGCCAAACTCCTGAAACACGAAAAGGCTCTTCAACAAAAAAATGAAGAAATCCAACGTAAAATACGTTGGATAGAGCAATTAGAACAAATCAATCAATCTAAATCGGAAGCCCAGGCCACCCTTTCGGATGCCCAAAAAGTACAAGCCGAAGCACAAGCCCAGTCAGTCTGGTTACAGCAGATGGAAAGCATCGAAAGCAGCCGTCTTTTTTGGATTGAAAAAAATGAATGTACCACTCATTTAGTAAGCCAAACTGAATTATTACGACAAACAGAACAGGCGCTCTCCGATCTGAACGAAAAAGCCACGCAAACCCTTCAATCGGTGGAACGGCAAAAATCATTGGTAAACCAATATACAACCCAGTACAATAAGCTTAAACCGGAACTTTTAGAAGCCCGTCGTTTAGATATCGGAATTGTCAATGCCCGGCAGGTAGAACAAGAGAGCCGGAAAACTTTAACCGACCTGCAAGATAAAATCAAAGTGCATCAAAAAATTCAGGATAGCAGATACGCCCGTATTCTGCAACAGAGAGAATTAGACGATAAATTAAAAGAATGGTTCAGGAAAAACAGGCAACATGAACAAATGTGCCTGAACATAAAGCTGATCGAAAGTTTTCTGGATACAGCTTATACCCAAAGGTTGCAGGTTATAGAAAATCAATCTTTATACACCTCTACTCTACAACAACTAACAGTAAGCCGGCAACAGCTGGAACTTCAACGCCGTGAGATCGAAACATCCATACAACGTCACAATGACCTCCTGCAGTTGCGCCAGCAACAACAAATATCGGTCAACCGGTTTCCCATAAGCGAACTTCGCAATCGTAAAGAACAACTCCGCCTACAACGCGAAAGATTGCTTCAGGAAATTACCTTGACGGAAAAACTAGATAAGACCCGGCAAGAACTGAGAAAAAGGCAAGATAAACTGCAACAACAACAACAAAATTTACAAGCACTCAAAGTTCGCCTGACCGAATACAAAAAAGAAATCGAAATTGCAGAAATAAAATACACGACCATACGCCACACTTTGGAACAAGCCCGACTATCGGTTTCAGAAAATGTCGTTCGACTCCGGGCCCAACTGGAAGAAAATACCCCTTGCCCGGTATGTGGCAGCCAATCCCACCCTTATGCGGCACATCATCCCCTGGCCGACGGCTTGCTCGAAACACTCGAAAAAGAAGTCAGACAGCATGAAGCAGCATATAATCGGTTAAAAACCGAAAATGCGCGTCTTGAAGCCGAACACCGGTACCTCGGAGAAGTATTACCCGTATTACAAAATGAAAAATATGAATCGCAAGAAGAATGCGAAGAGATTTGCCAGCAAATCAAGGAGCTTAATTCGGATAGGTCTGTTTCTAACGGACAAAATCGGATAAACCTAAGAGAACAGCTGAATATCAGCCAAAAAGAATTGGAAAGTATTTGTCTGAAAGAAAACGAATGGGAGCAACGGCAACATCAGTTAGAAACGCTCCAAAAAGAACTGGATAAAATACAAAACCAAAACAATGCCCTGCAAAAAACATTTCAGCAGACCCAGGAAAAGGTAGTCGGTCAAGCCACTGAACTATCTAAATTGCAAGAGATCATTGAAGGCCTGAAAGTCCAGCAAAATATTTCACTGGAAAAGGTCGCTCCTTTTATGCATGCACCTACCTGGCGACAACGCTGGGAAGATAACTACCCGGATCTCAAACAGGAACTGACCACAGCTGCTCAAAAATGGCAAACTAAAACGCTGCAATCGGCAGAAAATGAAAAACTATTGCTTCAATCGGTAGCTGAATACGAGGAGAATCAGAAAAACCTGGAATCCTTCCGCCAAAGCGAAACAGAAGCCGCCGAGGCTTTGAAAAAACGCTCTGAAGAGACTTTGTCTTTCATCCGGAAACGGGCCCGGCTTCTGCAAGGTCAAACGGTCGATGAAACCGAACGTTATTGGCAAGAGTTAACAGAAAGGGCGACTCAGGAACTGGAAACAGCCATCCGGCAGAAAGAACAGCTTTCAGGCCAATCGGAACAACTAAAAGGAAAAATCACCCAACTCCGTACCACCTGTGACCAATATCAAAAGCGCCTGGAAAAAGCCACCCGGCAATTAGGCGAATGGCTGGAAAAATACAATCGGACAGCCCCTGCTCAGCTAACCGAAGCCACTCTCATTTCACTATTGCAAGTGGCACCTGAAAAAATCCGGGAAGAACGGGAAAGACAAAATCACCTCCGGGATAAGGTAACGACTGCTTTGGCCACTCTACGGGAACGTGAAAAACAATTGGCCGATCATTTACAATCGCCCGGCCGCCCCGATCCACAATCGGAATCACTTTCCTCTTTACAGCGTCAATACACCGCATTACAAGAGGAATCCGAGCGTATCCTCCAACAAAAAACCGAAGTATTGGCAACTCTGCACACCCAGGAAGAAAACCAAAAACAAGCGGCCACCTTAAAGGATACCCTCGATGCGAAAACGAAATTATTAAACCAATGGAGCAAACTAGACGATCTAATCGGTTCACAGAGTGGCTATAAGTTTAAAGAGATCGCCCAAGGATATACGCTGGATATCCTGTTATCATACGCCAATATACAACTTCGGGAATTAACCTCCCGCTATCAGTTGCAGCGTATACCCGATGAGTTGGCCCTACAAGTCATCGATCACGATCTCTGCGATGAAGCCCGGTCGGTATTCTCTTTATCGGGAGGCGAATCCTTCCTCATCTCTCTGGCTTTAGCCTTGGGCTTATCTTCCTTTTCTTCACGGAATCATTTCGAAGAAAATCTCTTTATCGACGAAGGTTTCGGCACTTTAGACAGCGAAACCCTGCAAATTGTCATGGAAGCCCTGGAACGTCTCCGCTCACAAGGCCGGCAGGTGGGAATCATATCCCACGTACAGGAATTGACCGAACGTATTCCTGCCAAAATTTGTCTGGTAAAGACCGGCAACGGAAAGAGTAAAGTCGTTGTAGAATAAAGAAACCCCTATGCCGGATATACAATATTCGGCATTATTTTTTATCTTCGCGGGAGATAAGAAAAAATGGTCAGATATTTTATTGAATTAGCTTATAACGGCAG
>OGUN01001198.1_pt1 | contig 19210 bp, 24 predicted proteins | sample 1553621 | NCBI WGS metagenome assembly OGUN01 (sample SAMEA2580300, study PRJEB22360) | human gut metagenome | biome: human gut; feature: human-associated habitat; material: faeces | place: Denmark | collected 2008/2010
CTAATTAGAAACTCAAACAGTCATAAGTATTTAATAGTTCTTCTTGTCTAAGTCCCAAGTATCTTTTAGTTATGGTTACACTGGAATGATTAAACAGTTCCATAAGTTTAACTAGGGCAAGTTCTGAATTGTCACTGTTCATATTATAAACTTGTCTGCCAAAAGTTTTTCTAAGTGAATGACAGCTAAAGTTCTTAATCTTTAATTTATACTTCTTTTTCACCTCTTTTAGTATCACATTGATTCTTTGGATAGTGAAAACAGTTCCTTTTTGGCTCACTAAAATAGGTGCGTTAATCCCTATAGGCTTTATCTGTTCATAGCATTCTTTAATGTGCTGCCCAAGTTGGGCATTTATCCTAATAGTTCTCACCTTATTTGTCTTTTTCTCTATTACTGTAAACTCACTGGTATTTAATATCTGTTTCCATCTCAAAGCTAGAATATCTGATATTCTTAAACCAGTGAAACACCCCAAAGCTATAAGAAGTGAAATTTTGTAATTTCCATCTTTAGCCAATTTCCTTATTAAATTCATTGCATCAGACCAAACTAGATAATCTGCTGTAGTGCTTGAATATTTTAAACTCATAATGTTCTGTTTTATATGTAAATAAATAAAAGTGAATGTTTCACCATTACCAACATACTAGCCAATTAGTTAATATATTGATTTATAGCAAAACATTCACTTTGTATATTAGTGAATATTCTATGATTGTATATAAATAAAGATAGATATAATCAGTATCAATAAAAAAGGATTGATAACACCAATTATTATTAGTAGCAATACTACTAGTATGCTCCATAGTACTAGTTTTTCATTATCATTCATTCTGTAGTATTTTTAAGTTATTAAAAAAGAAAGGACACCTAATAAATAGATGTCCTCTCATTAATTAGTTTAGCCCAAGAACCAAGAATATTTATTATCCAGTCCTTGTAATACATTGTTCAGCCCAACACTTACCTCTGTAGCATTTACCCCACGTTGTAAATAGCTGTCTATGTAGCTGTTCTTGTTTGACTGTGTGAGTAAATTATGAAAATCAAAAAGAGATATAGCATTATCTTTCACTCCAAATACTTCATTTGTGTAATAATCACGACACACACTATTTATTTGGCTGTCAGTGATTAGTAGCCTTGGTATTGCTTTCTGTCTTGTGGGTGAAAGTGCCTGGTACATTCTCATTCTGCCTACCACTTGTGCAAACTGTGTTTCAGATAGATAAGTATCTGATAATGTCTGCATCAAATGTATTTCTTTGGCTGCATTGAAGCCGTTAAGCAATTCCAGTACATTTCTGTAAAGTTCATTGATATTGGTTACTTCCATGTTGAACCTCACACCCTCACCAGTAAGAATCTGATTAGAGCAAATTCTCATTCTCCAACCAATAAAGACGGAAAACTTTTCTAAGCCTTTGGAAGAACGGTACAGATTCAAGTCACTGTAATTTCTTACCCCACCTATGCACAATTCAAGTTTTTGCCCTCTTATCGTTTCAAAAATGGTTGGAACAGTAAAAGCAAATGCAAGTCTTTGATAGAATTGTGTCTTTTCACATTCCAACAGTTCATTTGCTTTCTTACCAAGCGCGGACGGTATTCTGCCACGTACTATATGTGAAACTCTTATTTCCGGAAAGCTCACCTTTTCACCTGCATAGAATGAGTTTGCAGCTTCATGCACACAAGAAACAAAGTCTTGGTGTGAAATGGTTGATTCCAAGTTAGCCCAAGTAGGCACAACACATTTGTTTGCAAGTTCTTCCAGTGTGATAGAATCCGTATTGGCTTCCAAGAAAGTAATACTTGGCTTTGCAGTTTCTTCCACAATTATAGTAGCTTCTTCTGCATACTCACCTAAATTCAAAGTTCTTTTCTCCGTTGGCATGATAACTAAATTATTCATATTGATAAAAGTTTAAATGATTAATAATTTTTTTTTATATCAATATACAGAGGGGGACTAAGGGGGTTGTGGGCACGCAAGGCAGACACTCTTATATATTTAAGGTTACTGACCGAATGGGGAGGGGGATTCTTATATGAAGTACCTTATATATTTGCTCTCTTGACTTTTAGCTAAACTGAATATAGGTGATTAGCTAGTTTAGTCAAGCATGACGGAATACTGTATATCTTCTTTCTTCTTGTTATTTATATTCAGCACTTTAGCTATATACTCCAAAGTTATTTCTTCGGAAGTTATTCTATTAGTTAGCAAACTCCTAATTTCTTCATCTTTCATATAAACCAGTTTACAAGCTAGTTCAGCAAGCAATCTGTTTCTTCTTCTGACACTGCCATCTTCCATTACTGTTATTTCATCGTTTCTATCTGGTGGAACAACACCGTTATCAATGCACCAGTCATAAATAATATGATAGATTCTTGTATCTGTATCATCTTTCTTAAAATCTGGAATAATGGACTTGTTCAGTATCAGCAAACCATTAGTTATATATTTTATCTGTCCTACATTGACTGCCATTTCCAGATATTTATTTAATGTCTTTGCATCAATGCCCAGTTTCTTAGATAGTTCCGTTTTGTTAAGCCCATCCAGATACGGACTTTCACTTATATACTTGTTCGTTTCCTTTTTACATATTGCCTTTATTTTAAGCAAGAAGTTCTTTACGTTGATTTTCTCACTGGCTTTTGCTATGTTCATATCATCATTAAAGAAACTGTTATAAATATAGAAGAAGTTCTCATTACATTTTGCCACATGATATTTGTTGTACGTCTTGTAGCTTCCCTCTGCTATCACATTGTTACTTATTACTTTATCAACAAGATTCTTATTCTTCTTTAGCCTTGCAACGCTTCTTTTTACAGTGCTTAATGATATGCCTAGTTTTTCGGAAATCTCCTTTTCTGTAATATTATCTGCAATGGAAGTTTTATAATTCATCCTTGATTTTATATAGGCATATACTATGGCGTCCTTATTATCTATATTATTAATGTCTTTTGTCAGTGTCGTATATTGTTGTTCCATTGTGCGCAAACGGTTGGTTATTTGATTCTTCTTGGTATATGTTATAAATCTCTCCGCTTTTCAGAGCCTTGTTGTATTTACGTGTTCCGCCTAGATACCGCTTCAATTCCTTTCTGGTATTGAACAGTCTGTTGTTGTATATCATCATAATGTTACGTTTTTATCATTAGTTACTTATCTACGAAAGCTCAAAATCTGATAATGAAGTGCGAAGCACTGAATTATCTAAGTTGTAATGTTAGTATTGTAGTAATGTATAGAGTATCATTTTTCCCCTATACTTGGTGTCAAATTTCCCATAGACTACGGTTCATTTTTCCTTAGTACCACTTCACTAAGACTATCTTTAAAAAACATCTGTAATTTACTTCCTTGTGTTATCTGGCTGGCTATGTATGCCGGAACAAGTATTATATGCAATTCTTGATACTGCTTTATAGAGAAGCTCCGGTAGTCATAAATTACGAGACTGCCAATTATCCAGTTTAAAGTAGAATGTAATTCTACGCTTGTTTATCTGCTTCTTTTTCTTTAGAAAGCCGTTCATTTTAGCCCATATACCGACAGCCACCTTATTGCCAGTAATGCCATCCTTGAAAGCCATTTCCTTTAATTGTTCAAACGTGTAATACTCCATAATTGAATTGTTTTAGGTTAGTTTCATTATATACTGTAAAATCTATAGTGCTTGAATTACTTTAGGTAATTCTGGTTATACCTCTGCTCGTGGTAGTTCCTATCTTTTTATCTCTGTACGATTATACTCACCTCTGGGCGGTGTACCTAATCAAAGGAACACTTTCTATAGATGGCTTGTCTATATCGCCATATTGCCGTTATTCCTTTCTTTGAATAAGCTGGCAGACAAGAATAGTGACTTTATGCACTTCTTTTGTCAATAGTTTATATTTATGGCTATTGACGGATAGGCGATATTCGGAATAGATAGTTAAACAACTGTATATTAGCGATTAATTAACGTATCGAAGTAGGTGCTATATAACTTGGTTAGTAGGTAAAAAACAGTGGTGATAGAAGCTGTTAGTTATCCTGCCGATTTTTAGTACGCCATTCATTAAACAAATGATGGTAGTATTAGTAATGGCAGTTATATCTAATTTAACCGTTATTTGCGGAACTAGTACATTAGTTAAATAAATGGTATAGCTAATAGTGATACGACTTCTTTGCGGTGTCATTAGTTAGTAGTAACGGTGTTACTAGTAGTTTCTCACTTGTATTTTAGCCAATAGTACTAGATAGACTGATTTATAAGATGTTTGTAGTTCTGGATGGGATATATGAAGTGCTTATTGAAAAAATATTTTAAGAAGTTCTTCATATTACGGATATATTACATACCTTTGCAGTGCATTTACAGAGGCATTTGCTTTAGCGGTAATTTTGCCGTATTTAATTTTTTTATTATTATGAATAATTCTAAGATTGAGACTGTAAATGCACAAGTTTTTGTGCAAGTGATTAACTCTGACCGCGCTACGCAAGTTGATAAATTTGGTGGTTGGCTTTCTTCTAAAGCCTCTGGGCGAGAACTTATAAACAAAGCCAAACTGCGTTTGGATGCTTACAAGGGATATGTTAGCTTTCTGGAGCAAGTTGTAGAACTAAATCCCAGTGATATAGACCTGCAATTGAACCTGTCTAAGATAACAGATACATTGAAAAATGTATCTCCAGAGTTGAGAGAACAAGTCATGGCAGAGATTAAAGGCTGACAAAAGTTTGGGGGCTACTACTTCGGTAGTAGCCTTTTTTAATTTGTGAGGTATGAATATAGCGGAATACGCAGAGAATTTATTTAATCTGGCATATAGCCAAGAAATGATAGATTTCATTACTAATCTAGGCGATACTAGTAGTGATGAATGGCGTATGAAAGTTACTGCCATACGAGGATATTACTTCTTTGTATTCTATAAGAATACTAACCAGTTCTTCATAGTAGGATATATGAGAAGAGGTAATAATACTACCGACTTTGTTTATATCAATTTGAATAATGCCTTTATTTTGTCGCAGCATTTGCTATCCAGATTCCGCAAAAGAGTAATAGCAAGTGGCATAAAGTATGATTTAAGAGGTCGGATGTTCGATATACTGGAACACTCCATACAGACGCTTATTAATATCAATGAAGAAATGTATCTATGTAACACTGGCATATCAGATAAATATAACGATAATTATTTTGCTTGGACTAAATTCGGACTAATACCAGTAATAAGATATAGCGATATTGTGTTTTGCGGCACTACGTTCATATCTGTAGATATGTTGAATGAGAAGCAAAAAGAGTTATGGGATAGCGTTTACTCCAAGTTGCTAGAACATAACTTATTGAAAGAATAACCAGTTTATCCTGCCACATTTTCCCACGTATTATGTAATGTATAGTAGATAGTACTTTTGTACACTAAGTAACAAGATGGTTAAATAAATACTAATAATATGTGACCGCGACAATGCGCACCGGGCAGTTCCAGGGAACGGGTTCCGAGCACGGTACCGTCTCTCCGGATATAGTAGTGATAGCCCGTCGTGCGGAAGCCGCGACGGCGGTGCTCTGTCTCCAGAGCTTCGGGAGTGAGCGCATGGCCCTCCCGCGTGGCGCTGCAATGCACCACGATGTAGTTGATTTTTCGCATAAGATTAGTTAGTGATTAATGATTGAAGATTAGTAATTTATGATTTGACGATTTACGATGTACGATTACTTTTCGTATCATAAATGCCTGCATAGGCGCGGTTATTTAGCAGTACGAATTTCAATCGTACATCGTAAATCGTCAAATCGTAAATGGCCTTATCCCAACGGATTTTCACCTTGGTCACCGTCGTTACCGCCCGAGCCACCGTCGTTGCCGCCCGAACCTGCCGTGTCCTGAAGGTCGAAGCGCACGCACTTCACCCCGGTCACCAGCGAACGGGTAGACACCGTATGGTCCAGATTACGCTTGGAGGTGGGCAGAAAACGCACTCGTAGTGTGGACTGGGTAGCCGACACCTTCAGAGGGTCTTCCACACCGTTCATGGTGGACTTCATCGTAAGGCGGAAAGTACCCAGACCGTCCAGCGTCACGCTCTCGGAAGACTGCAGGTGGCGAGTCATCACGGTCACCAGGTTGTCGATGACATTCTTCGAGTCACCCGTAGAGAGGGAAGACAACTCCGCAATCTCCTTAGCCACCTGCTCGGTGTCCACATTCCCCGTCAGCACCACGCGGGGATAGAAAAGCTTCTTGCCCTCTTTGTTGGCAAGAACCGACTGAAATGATTTGTAAATTACTGGCATAGTAGTTTTGTTTTAAAAATTAATAGTTTGTCTTGAAATTCAAGGATTCGTTTTTTTCAAATGAAACAACATTGTTTTATTTTCGTGTATTAAGCTTAACCACATTGCAAAGATAATGCTATCCGGAAAAGTGTGCAAATTAAAAAAACCGTTTTTCTTCATGAATTTATTCACAAATCGAAAACTTTACTTACAACACAGGCTCAGCAGGTATCGCCCCGGTTGCCGTATCTTGCCATGACTCTCGCGCAAGGCATAGAAGCCCTTCCACAAAGGGTGGCCGATAGCACCGAAATTACTTTTGAGGATAATGGCATACTGCTCTTGCGGAGGAATATGGAACTGCTTCAGATTGAAAAGCAACCCGTCCAGGTTGCGGTCCGTGCCATCCTGCGGCAGTTGCAGTTGCTCTATTTTCCGAAGATATTCCCCCTCCGCGGATGGCACATCCGCGCCCTCAGTGCCCCCGGTTCCGGGGGAACTATGGAGGAGGGGATTTTCTTTGCTGTGTTGTGATGTGCTATGCTCTGCTGTGCTATATGTACCCGATGTCGCATTTTCGGGCTTAAATGCTGCACTTTCGGCAACGGACGGCACGCTTCCATTGGCAGACGGCACTCTCCCGGCGGCAGTCGGCGCGGCCTCGTCATCGCTCTGAGAATCATCCACCAGACAATAACGTGTGTCTATGGCGGAAGATTTCCGGCGCTTGGTACTGAACAGATACTGCCGCTGTATCTCGGCAGAAGTCAGGATGGCGTATTTGCCGAAAAGGGCGGCATTGAAAATGCCGTACTCCACAGCCAGGGCAAGAATGCGCTTCACGTCGGCAGCCGTCTTTTCATAGAGGCAGGCGGAAAGGTCTTCGTAGAAAAGCTCGTCGGCACACACGTAATAGCCTTCGTCGGCATAAATGCAGGAGAGGGCGCCCAGCAGAATGGCAAAGGAGCCGTCACCCTCACGTTTCATGATGCGGCGCACCAGACGGTCGTGCATGAAGTCTGTGTTCAAGGGGAAATAGTCAAGTCCCCGTTTTTTGATTCTGGACATGGTTTGATAATTAGGGGTTAGTGATTAGGGGGAGAGAGCGGCTTGTATCATTCTATATCACCTGCTTCGCATAGGCGTTTCCGCTTGCGGAGCACGCTTTCGCGCACTACCTTCAAAGCATTCAGAATAAGATACATACGAAGAGTACAGTCCGAAATTTCAGTGATGACCGGATAACGGAGGGGATTGCCTGCAGGAAGTGAGCGGCGGTAGCGGGCGTTGCTCATCGCCCTACGGCATTCCTTGCAATAATTGTCGGGGGCAAGCGTACGCTTGTCTACATAAAAAGAATCAACGGGCAGTTCTCTGTGGCAACATCCACAGAAACGAACATTTTTTTCAATAATCTGTTCCATAACCATTTTTTGTTAAGAATTAGTACAATAATATTTTTTCGGCACGCCCCTGCCAAAGATGCTTGTAGGGGCTGTTTGCTGGAAGTATATATCCAGCGTATTCTATCTATACATCCAGCGCGTTGCATCTATACTTCCAACGCACCTCATCTATACATCCGGCAAGGCGGATGCCCATTTTTTCAAATTCGTAAGTATTTTTGCTAAATTCGGATGCTTCCGGATAAAAGACCAGATGTGTATTTTCCATAAATCCCTCCCTTTTATTTGCATTTATAAAACATGATATGTATTTTTGTCCCAACAAAGATAATGCTGTTTTCATTTATAAAACAAACAAATCGGGAATTAAATTCTTAAATAAGACGTAAGACAGTATAAATGAGGAGATAATAGTTTCTGAATAATTTACACGTAAAAACTGAAGAATATGGCGAATGACAAAGACCCGATATTTTGTGCGGCAGACATCATAAAACGTGCCAAACTGGCGAAAGAATTCAAGACAGACAGCGAACTTGCCGCCTTTCTGGGTATATCACGCTCCACACTGAGCAACTGGAACGCCCGCAACAGCATCGACTTTCCCCTGCTGTTGGGCAGCCTGGACGACGTGGACTACAACTGGCTGCTGACGGGAAAGGGCTCGCCTGCACATCATTCAAAATTCTGTGACAATGACTTGGTACAAGGTGAAGTGGAAATACTTCACACACCGAAAACAGCCGACCCTATGGACGACCGTAGCGTGACCCTCTATGACATCTCTGCCGCCGCCAACCTGAAGACACTGCTGGCTGACCGCCCGCAGTACGCCTTGGGGCGGATTGTAATTCCCAATATCCCTGTGTGCGACGGTGCCGTCTACGTCTCGGGCGACTCGATGTATCCCATCCTCAAGTCCGGCGACATCGTAGGCTTTAAGTCCATCCGCGACTTCACCGACGTCATCTACGGTGAAATGTATCTCGTCTCCTTCGAACGGGGCGGCGACGAATACCTGGCAGTGAAATACGTCAACCACTCGGAACGGCCGGACTGCATCCGTCTGGTGAGCTACAACAACCACCACGACCCCATGGACCTGCCGCTGGCGGCAGTCAATGCAATGGCCATCGTGAAGTTCTCGATAAGGAAGAATATGATGATGTAGAGGGCGGCATTATCACCGGAAATTTCGTAAGAAAGCTCCTGGCAAGGATTGTTTAATAAGTAAACAGAGAAATTATACAAAAAAAGCTTGTAATTTATTCTTTTATCTTATTTTTGCGATGCCATAGGCATAATAATAAGTATCCGGAAAAAAACATGCTTATTCCATCCAATAGAACAAAGAGGGAGTGCATTCTTTCAAGGTTATGTTTTCTAGTGCTTTCAGTATGGGTGTCCCTACCTTCCGCAGCACAGAACAATCCCTACAAGATAGACGATGCACTCTACCCCATCTACCAGCGGGCTTCCAAGCAGGCACGCCAGCAGGAGGGGTTGCTGGTGGCCGACACTTTGTATCAACAGGCTCTGAAGCTCGGTGACAAAAAAGCACAATGCCTGGCATACATCATCCCCCTGCAGTTCTATATATCCCAAAAAGATGATAGCAAAATAGAAAAGGCATCCACTGACCTGAAAGAGATTTCACGTGCCAATAACTATCTGCAATATTATTATCACGCTTGGAGCAGCGAAATCATCTACTTCCTGAACCAACAACGCTCATTGCTCGCCTTGCAGAAAGCGGAAAAAATGAAAAAGCAAGCTTTTGCCGACAGATACCCTTACGGTATCTTCAGCTGTATCCGAACCATGGGCCATATCTACAAATCACGCGGAAACTTCGACCTCTCCGCCCAATACTATCAGGAAGCCTTGGACTATATGCTGAAGAATATGCCCGACCAGGATCCCAGCCAACTATACTCAAGCCTTGCCGAATATTACCGTAACACCCAAAAAGATTACGCCACCGCACTGGACTATTGCGAAAAAGCCTTGAAGAGCGCCAAAACAGAACGGAACATAGCCCAAGCCATGATAGAGAAATGCCTGATACTATTCCGGCAGGGGCGTATAGATGAATTCAACGACTGCTATAAAGAAGCCGTACAAATGGCAGACCGTTGCAAGCTCTCTGCCAACGTTTCCCTACTGATAGCCCACATCAGCAAGAACATACTGGACAAACAGTATGAGCAGGCCCATGCCCACGCTGACCAATTGTCCGAGAAAGGCTTGCAACAACATGCTTACATTTACGAATACGCCAAAGACTATCCCAATGCCATCAAATATCTGAAAAAATACCACCAGCAGTTGGATTCGACGAACAATCTCCTGCAACTGTCGGACATCGCCGAACTGAACACCCAAATAGGCGCCGAACGTCTGAAAATGGAAAACATACAGGCCACCTCGCGCTACCGCATCACTCTTTTCAGCATTGTCACCGGCTTTTTGCTGTTATCCCTGCTTTTCCTGATGCTCTACCTCCACCGCAAACGTAAAGTCAACCTCGAACTATGCCACAAGAACGAGGAACTTTCCGAAGCGCGCGACCAAGCCGAAGCAGCCAACAAGGCAAAGAGCATCTTCCTGCAGAACATGAGTCACGAAATACGGACACCGCTCAACTCTATCGTGGGCTTCTCACAACTCATCACTTCCCCCGACGCGAACCTTTCCCAAGAGGAAAGGCAGGATTTCTGCCATCTCATACAGCACAATTCCGACCTCCTCCTTACACTGGTGGGGGACATCCTCAGCGCAGCCGAGTTGGAAAGCAACAGATACACCATGAAGATAGCGCCGCACAGTTGCAACAAGCTCTGCCGGGAAGCCATAACCACCGTTGAACACCGCAAGCCCGAAGGCGTGAAGCTCTACTACACCTCCGAAGTGGACGACTGCTACGAACTGAGCACCGACGGGCAACGTGTGTGCCAGATACTCATCAACTTCCTTACCAATGCAGAGAAACACACCACACAAGGCGAAATCCGCCTGCACTGCTCCCTCACAGAGCATCCCGGATACGTCACCTTCTCCGTCACCGATACCGGTACCGGCATTCCCCCGGAATACTCGGAAACCATCTTCGAACGCTTTGAAAAGGCCGACAACTTCGGGCAAGGCACCGGTCTGGGACTCAATATCTGCCGCCTCATCGCCGAACGGCTGAAAGGGAAAGTGCTGCTGGACAAGGAGTACAAGGAGGGGGCAAGGTTCGTGTTTGTACTGCCGGTGAAAAAATCCATTTGAAGAGCAAGACCAAAACAACAAAGGCTGCCTCTTCTGCATCCTCCGAAACATCGGTATCTGCAGAAGGGCAGCCTTCTATATAAATAGCCGTAAAGCTATGCTGATTATAAACCGAATGCGGCTTTCACCTTGTCCACATAATCCAGCTTCTCCCAGGTGAAGAGTTCCACTTCAATGTCCTTGTTGCCTTCGTAGCGGCTCTTGAAATGCTTGACGATGGTCTGCGGCTCGCGGCCCATGTGTCCGTAGGCGGCAGTCTCCTGATAGATGGGGTTGCGCAGTTTCAGGCGGTCTTCTATTGCCTTGGGGCGAAGGTCGAACAGCTCGTCAATCTTACGGGCAATCTCACCGTCGCTCATATTGACGTGGCTGCGGCCATAAGTATCTACGAAAATATTGATGGGGCGTGCCACACCGATGGCGTAACTTACCTGCACCAGCATTTCGTCGGCAACGCCGGCAGCTACCAGATTCTTGGCAATGTGGCGGGCTGCATAAGCTGCGCTGCGGTCTACCTTAGAGGGGTCCTTTCCGGAGAAAGCGCCGCCGCCATGGGCACCCTTGCCGCCGTAGGTATCTACGATAATCTTGCGTCCCGTCAGCCCGGTGTCACCGTGAGGACCACCGATTACGAACTTGCCCGTGGGGTTGACGTGGTATGTGATACGGTCGTTGAACAGTGCCAGCACCTTTTCATGATGGATGGAAGCAATGACACGCGGCATCAGAATCTCGATTACATCCCGGCGGATTTGGGCGAGCATTTCCTCGTCGGCCTTCAGCTGGGCGGCATCGCTGTCGTCGGCAGGCTGTACGAAGTCGTCGTGCTGGGTGGAAACTACGATGGTATCGATGCGTACGGGTGTGCCGTTGTCATCATATTCGATGGTCACCTGGCTCTTGGCGTCGGGACGGAGGTAGGTCATCACCTTGCCTTCGCGACGGACATCTGCCAGCACTTGCAGGATGCGGTGTGCAAGGTCCAGTGAAAGCGGCATGTAATTCTCCGTTTCGTTGGTGGCGTAGCCGAACATCATCCCCTGGTCTCCGGCACCTTGTTCCATGGGGTCCTGTCGCTCCACGCCGCGGTTGATGTCGGGGCTCTGCTCGTGGATGGCGCTCAGCACGCCGCACGAATTGCTCTCGAACATATACTCGCCTTTGGTATAGCCGATTTTCTTGATTACTTCGCGTGCGATGAGAGGCATGTCAACGTACGCTTTGGTTTTCACTTCTCCAGCCAGCACTACCTGACCGGTAGTAACCAGAGTTTCGCAAGCTACTTTCGAACTGGGGTCGTAGGCCAACAGTTTGTCAAGCACAGCGTCCGATATTTGATCGGCCACTTTGTCGGGGTGTCCTTCAGACACCGATTCGGATGTGAATAAATATCCCATTTCAGTTGAGAATTGATAGTTGATAATTGATAATTCAACGAATGGCGGAAGGAGGTGTGTGGAGTAGATGCATCCGGCACACAAACATGCCGTCAGAAAAGGATGTGTTTTAGCATTTTTTTCTGTGGTTGCAAGCTACTCAAATCTCTCCACATATCGTTTTTCGGAGGCAAAGATAGTGCAAACCGAACGCAGAACAAAATGAACTTGTTCATTTTTTATGCTGAGGTGCAGCCTATCTTCGCTTTTCGGAGGCAAAGATAAAAAAGAAATCTTGTATCTGCGCTACAGATAGCAGAGATTAACACTGATTTTGCAACAATTCCCCGATTGTCTTTCCCAATACCGGATGCACCACGCCTGAAGCAATCTCCGCCAACGGCTCCATCACGAAACGGCGTTCCTGCATCAGCGGATGAGGAAGTTTCAGTTCAGGCGTATCCAGCAAAACGGGAGTACCGTCATCGGCAAAACAGAGCAGCAGGTCGATGTCTATCACACGGTCGCTATACACTGCATTGACAGACTTATGCGTACGCCCCATCTCCCGCTCGATTTCCTGCGTCGTTTGCAACACCTCCAAAGGTGCCAAAGCAGTGCCTACGCAGAGTGCGGCATTCAGAAAAGTATTATCGGAAGAAAAGCCCCACGGGGCAGTAGCATAAAAAGCAGATAGGGAAATCACTTCCCCTATCTGCTTTCTTATCTTTTGGACGGCCATGCGGAGGTTCTGCTCCTTATCGCCGAGATTGGTACCAAGACTGAAATAAACAACCATAATTACCGGTCTGTAATCAGCATCGCATCTCCATACGTACCAAAGCGGTACTCTTCCTTCAATGCCACATTGTATGCCTCCATCACCTGCTCGTAACCGCCGAAAGCGGCAACAATCATCAGCAGGGTACTGAGCGGCATGTGGAAGTTGGATATCATGGCATTGGCCACGGTAAAGTCGTACGGCGGGAAGATGAACTTGTTGGTCCAACCCTCGTATTCCTTCAAATGTCCGTCGGTGCTGACGGTGCTCTCGATGGCACGCATCACGGTGGTACCTACGGCACAGACTTGGCGGTTCAGGTCTTTGGCATGGTTCACAATCCGTACGGCTTCCTCGTTCACAATCATCTGCTCGGAGTCTGTCTTGTGCTTGGTGAGGTCTTCCACATCAATGTCGCGGAAGTTACCCAAGCCGGCATGCAGGGTGATGTAGGCAAAGTCAATACCCTTGATTTCCATACGCTTCATCAGCTCGCGGCTGAAGTGCAGGCTGGCGGTAGGCGCCGTAACAGCTCCTTCGTTGCGTGCAAAAATAGACTGGAAACGTTCGGCATCGTCCGGCTCTACGGGACGGTTGATGATACTGTGGGGCAGCGGCGTTTCGCCCAGCGCATAGAGCGCCTTCTTGAACTCATCGTGCGGACCGTCGTAAAGGAAACGAAGCGTACGCCCACGCGAAGTGGTGTTGTCGATAACCTCAGCCACCATAGAGTCGTCGTCACCGAAGTAGAGCTTATTGCCGATACGTATTTTACGGGCAGGATCCACCAGTACATCCCACAACCGGAGCTCTTCGTTCAACTCACGCAACAAGAACACTTCAATACGCGCACCGGTCTTTTCCTTGTTACCGTACAAGCGGGCAGGGAAAACCTTGGTGTCGTTGAAGATAAACACATCTTTGTCATCAAAATAGTCCAGAACATCCTTGAACATCTTGTGCTCAATCTCACCCGTCTTACGGTGCAACACCAGCAGACGTGACTCGTCTCTGTACTTCGTGGGGTGCAAAGCTATCTTCTCTTCGGGAAGCTTGAATTTGAATTGCGACAGTTTCATAATTAGTTATGAGTTATAAGTTATTTATTATTTATATCAGTCTGTTTTAGTCATAAGAGGGTATGAGTTATCCGGCAGTATGCTACACTTCATAGCAAATAACTCATAACTTATAACTAAATATCTATCTCCTGCGCCTCTATCCACTCTTTAAAATCGAGGGGATTGAGGCAGTCTGCCAGCCGGACGTCGCCTACGCGGGTACGCTCCAGGGCGGTGAGGTGAGCGCCGCTCTGCAGGGCTTCGCCGATGTCACGTGCCAGGGCGCGGATATAGGTTCCTTTGCTGCATACTACGCGTACCTTTATCCACGGTTCGGCAATATCCAGCCCGTCGTCCAGCAGCTCTATCTCGTCGATGACGAGCAACTTGGGTTTCAGCTCTACCTCCTCTCCCTTGCGGGCAAGGTCGTAGGCACGTTTCCCGTTCACCATACATGCCGAGAAGGCGGGAGGCACTTGCTGTATCTCGCCGATGAACTTCTTCAGCGTCTCCTCCACCAGTCCGCGGGTGATGTGCTCCGTGGGATAGGTGGCATCTATCTCATGTTCCAGGTCGTAAGAGGGAGTGGTGGCACCCAACCGGATGGTGGCAACGTACTCCTTCGTGTGATACTGGAATTCCTCAATCCGTTTCGTGGCCTTGCCCGTACAGACTATCATCACCCCCGTAGCAAGCGGGTCGAGGGTACCGGCATGGCCTACTTTCAACTTCTTCTCCTTTATCCGCCGGCAGATGTGGTAACGCGCATGTCCCACAACCTTGAACGATGTCCATCCCAGCGGTTTATTGAAATAGAGGACTTCTCCTTCTTTAAAATTCATTGGCCTCTCCCCTAACCCCTCCCCGGTAGGGAGGGGGATAAAATGGTACAACTTAATATTTTTCTCTTATTGATTTCCGGAGTAATCAGTCTTTCCCCCACACAAGGAGGGGACTTTAGCTTAATATGAGCGTTATGACACCGGCTATCGCGCAATAGATGGCAAAATAAATCAGCTTGCCCTTCTTCACAATATTTATCATCCACTTGCAGGCCAGGCAGCCCGAAACAAAAGCAGCCAGGAAACCTACCACCAGCGAAAGTGTCGGAATATCCCCTGCAACCGCCTCACCTTTCATCATCTTCATTCCATCCAGCAGTGCCTCGCCCAGGATGGGAGGCATCACCATCAGGAAAGAGAACTGTGCCAGCTTCGCCTTGTTGTCGCCCAGCAACAGACCGGTTGCAATGGTACTGCCCGAACGGGAAAGCCCCGGAAGCACCGCGCATGCTTGTGCAAGACCGATGATAAAGGCATCCTTCATGCTGATGTTCTCCTTCTGCTTCGGCTTATAATAATAGGAGAAAGACAGCAGCAGAGCTGTCAGCAGCAGGCAGCAGCCCACAACGACCAGTCCCGAACCGAAAATGGCCTCTACTTCGTCCTTGAAAAATACCCCCACAATGCCGATAGGTATCATGGATACCAGTATATTGATGACGTAACGTGTCTCCTCGTTCATCTGCCACTTGAACAGTCCCTTGAAAATCCAGTCAATCTCTTTCCAGAGTATCACCAGCGTACTGAACACCGTAGCCACATGTACCACTATCGTAAAAGCAAGATTCTCCTCTCCCTCAATACCGAACAATGCCGAACCGATGGCGAGGTGTCCGCTACTGCTCACCGGCAGATATTCGGTCAGTCCTTGAATAAGCCCAAGGATAAGCGCTTCAAACCATTCCAATTTGTTTAAGTTTTTAAGTTCTTGAGTTGCCGGAGGGGCTGTCCGGAAGCTCTGTTACTACTTTCTTTCTGATTATTTTTCAGACGCAGATAACGCAGATGACACGGATTTCTAATATTCCAATCTGCGTCATCTGTGTAATCCGCGTCTGAAAGTTTACTCCTCTGCACAACAGCTTTTAGGCTTGCGCAGCACGGCATATATCATGAACACAAACCCCAGCAGGCAAACTACCGGAGCCACCTTGATGCGTCTCACACTAAAAATGTCCGGCTCAAAGGTCGTCGGGGTAGACACGGGGCCGGTCATCAGAAGAAAACCAATGATAACCACCGCCATTCCGATGCCAAGCAGGATAAAATTGGTCTTATCAAAAGCGAATTTCTCTTTACTCATCTATACATTTACTATTTTACTATTTACAATTTACTATTTGGAGGCTGCGATAACAGTACTTTCTCTCTATGCACTTCAAGGCGTTAAATATAATACAGTGTGCTTGCCTTCATCCTCAGATATTTGTTGATGGAAAGCAAAGCGCACAGCCACGTAATAAGTACACCGAACACCAGCACGGCACCCGACACCAGCACCATCACCTCGGGCGTAATCACCTTGACCAACTCCGGTTCGTAGGACACCAGCCAATAGGCGGCTCCCCACAGAATGCTGTCGGCTATGAAAGCGGCCAGCACACCTATCCAGAAATTGCGCCGCAGAAACGGACGACGGATGAATGCCCAGCTTGCTCCCACCAGCTTCATGGTGTGGATAAGGAAACGCTTGGAATATATAGCCAGACGGATGGTGTTGTTTATCAGCGCAAAGGAGATAAACGTCAGTATCACAGCCAGCCCCAGCAGCATCAAGCTGATATTCCTTATATTATCGTTCACGGCATCTATCAAGTCTTTCTGATAGAGCACTTCCTGGATATTGGTATTCTTTTTAATCAGTTTCTCTATTTTGGCGATGCTGTCCGAATTGGCATAGTCGGAATGCAGCTTGATTTCGATGGAGGCAGTGAAAGGATTGTAGCCGAGGAACTCTTGCGGGTCCGTACCCATCGCCTCAGTCTGCTCGCGGAGTGCCTGCTTCTTGGAAATGTATTCCGTCTGCTTCACAAAAGCCTCCTTGTCCAGCCTCTTCTGAAGCTTCAGGATGTCGCTCTCCTTCATGTCGTCACTGACAAGCACGGAGAAACTGATGTTCTCCTTGACGTACACGGAAAGATTATGAGCCGCGAGCACAAAGAATACAACCAGCCCCAACAGCAGTAACACCAGCGTCGTACTGATGCTGGACGTAATGAACTGCATGTCAAAATAGGATACCGAGTTATTCTTTCCTTTCATTATATCAATTATAAGTTACGAGTTACAAGCTACAAGTTATGTAAATCAGTCGCTATTAATCATTAATCCCTAATCCCTTTTCTCACCCTTTCTTCCTGAACACGTAAATCATGGAACTGCTGCGTTCCTTCTTCACCAACGCGCTGAACCAGGCCAGTGTACCGGTCACCATTCCCCGCAGGAAAGTACACGAGTGCCTCATGTGCTTTTCTGTCAGCATGGAGACGTAGAAGGCATCGAACGGCATGGGATGCCGCTCTGCCATGATGAAGCCATGCTTGGAACCGAATTGCTGGATGGTGCCCGGTGTGAAGTGCCACAAATGGCGGGGCACATCGTAGGCAGCCCAGTAAGCCCCGTATTTCTTTGCATCGAAGGAAGAGCAGTTGGGCACAGCTACAATCAGCACCCCCTTTTCTGTCAGCAGGGAGTGCAGGGTTTCCCACGTTTCGTTAAGGGGTTCCAGATGTTCCATGACATGCCATAGGGTGATGACGTCGAAACTGCCCGGTGCAAAATCTTTCAATGCCGTATGGGGTTTCACATCCAGATTGAAGTGTTCTTTGGCAAAGGCACGCGCCTGCGCACTCTTTTCCACAGCTTCCACCTGCCAGCCGCGACGCTGCATGGCATCGGCAAAGTAACCGGTCCCCGTACCCAAATCCAGCAGACGGCCCTCCTTGCGGTGTGCTTCACGGACCACAAGACGTGCCTTGCGTCCCAGCATATAGTTGCGCACCCAGTGGTACACGGAGTTCATCGCCCCCTTGCGGGTATCGGTATGTGAAATGTAATCAGGAGTTTCGTAGTAACGACCGATTTCAGCCTCCACGGGAAAGTCTTGCGTGAAAAGGAAACCGCAATCCCGGCAGCGGCATAAGTGGAACATTTCGCCCGAGGCATAATGGTCTACACATGTCAGGGCACGCTCCAAATGCGTTCCACCACATAACGGACAAGCTTTTATAGTGAGTTTATTCATCGAACGTTCTGCCAATAAGGAAGTGCAGCCCGAATGAAACAGACCACACCATACCTAAATTTGGTGCAAAATAACAAATAAAAAGTGATTTATAGGGTTTCCATTAAGGAGATTTAAGAAAACAAACGCTTGCTCCGGCCAGCTGGCGGAACGAATGACCAACTGTTCGATATTAAGCGGACAACTGTCCGATAATGAACAGTTTTCGAAAGCATCTATTCATTGATTATCAACAACTTAAATCTTTGGCATGGGAATTGACTATAATTAGGCGAAGGCGTTTGAGAAAAAGATTAGTTGGAATGCAACTTTTTAATCGGGAACAACGTCTAAAAGAAACAGAGTAAGTAACAACAATTAAAAATAAAGATTATGAAAACTACAAATTTATTCAAGGCAGTCGCATTCGTAGCAATGACTATCGTAAGCGTTATGAATACAGAAGTGAAAGCTCAGGAAAACAACTTCATCACCAATGAAGAAGTGAAAAACGAATTAGTAGTTGCCAAGACCATCTTTAAGCAAGACGGTGCACAACTTTACCGGCACATCCGTTATGAATACTCTTATGACGACCAGAAACGCCTGACCTGCAAGGAAGCCTCCAAGTGGGACGGTACAAAAGACGAATGGACACCTTACTTTAAGATGACATACCAATATGGCAATGATGAAATCACCATGTCCTACGCACGTTGGAACGAGTCTCACAAGGCTTATGACAAAGACATGAAGAAAAGTGTGTATGAATTGAACGATGAAAACATGCCGGTAGCTTACAAACTCTACAATCAGGACGCGCCAAAGTCCGAATTGACCCTGGTAAGCTACAACAAGACCGACTACGTAGCGAATATTCTGGCCATGGCAGAATAAAATTTAAAGTTTATAATATGAAAAGCACGAGCCTCACGGC
>OGUN01001199.1_pt1 | contig 19202 bp, 12 predicted proteins | sample 1553621 | NCBI WGS metagenome assembly OGUN01 (sample SAMEA2580300, study PRJEB22360) | human gut metagenome | biome: human gut; feature: human-associated habitat; material: faeces | place: Denmark | collected 2008/2010
TACCTGTTGCCGCCATTTCCGCCGTACCAGCCGCCGCCGCCCCCGCCGCCAGCGCCGGTTTCCAAGCCGCCATCTGCCCAATACCAGTCGCCTTGTCCACCTTGTCCGAAAGACCCTTTATCGCTTCCGCCTGAACCGGGTCCAGTCTGTGTTCCGCCATAGCCGCCGCCGTACCAGCCGCCGCCCTTGCAGCCCTCGCCGTTGGCCTGCCCTGTGCCGCCTCCGCCGCCCGCGACAAGCAGCACCGCCGCCTTGTTGCCGGACAGGTTTTTCAGCTCGCCCGTCTTCGTGGCGATGTGCGTCGCGCCGCCGCCCCAACCGGCGTTTCCTCTTCCGCCGCCGTTATAGGGATTGTTGCATCCGCCTACGCAGATGTAGTAGACCTCGCCCTTCTTGCAGAGCTTGTAGCCCACGCTGTACCCGCCTTTTCCATTGGTGTTGTAGTTGTTTCCATAGTTTCCGCTGCCATGCAGCGCCGAGTTCGACCCGCCCGCGCCCCAAACCTCGAATTTGTAAATGCCGTCATGCGGAATGGTGACGCTCTGCATCCCGCCCGTGTAGGCGTAGTCCTGATAGCTTCCCTTGCTCGTCGTAATCGCCATGGTTCACCTCACGTCGTTGTAATGTACAGAATCCCGTTCGAAAGCTGAAACCGGGCGCCGACGGGGCCCGGGTCGCCTTTGTCGCCCGGGTCGCCCTTGTCCCCCTTCGCGCCCGGCTGTCCGCGCTCAACGCCCAGCGTCAGCACGAGCTTCCCGTCGATGTCGGCCATCTGCGCCGTGCTTCCGCTGCCGTATTCCCGCGTCTGCGCCTGAATGTTCATGTTCGCCAGCCGCTGCGCCTGCGTGTTCGCCGACAGCGCCGCCGTGCTCGCTTCTGTTCCGGCCTTCTGCGCCGCTTCCGCCTGCGTCTTCGCGCCCTCCGCCGCCGCGTTCGCCTCGGAAATCGCCGTGTTCATCTTCGAGAGCGTCAGGTTGATTTCCGTCACCAGCGCGTCCCATGCGTTTCCTTGGCTGGGCGTGACCTGTGTGCTCGGCGCGGGGCGGCTGATAGGCGTGAAGCTCCCCTCGTAACAGGTTTTCGCGCGCGTCTCATCCGCCGTCGCGCCGTAGCTCACATAGACGAATACCTTCACCGCGCCGCTTCTTTTCAGATACACGTCCGGGATATCCGCCATCCAGCAGCCCGTTTCCGCGTCAAAGGACGCGATGCGCGTTTCCGTCTGGCTGTCCCCCGCGTAGCCGTATTGCGCCTGCACCGTCACCACGTCCCCCGCAAGGAAGTCGTCCATTTCGGCCAGCTCGTCCGGGGTCGGCAGCCCGCGCATCCTGAGCCGCTGCCCCGTGTCGTACTGGTAAACCCCGGCAATGGCCGCGTTCTTGTGCGTTCTGGATTCAAAATTGGCCTCGATCATCTGATTTCGCCCGCCTCCTTCTTTCGCCTGACCAGTTCGGTCAGCACCTGCTTTTTCGCCGTTTTCTGCATGTCCCGAACCGCTTCTATCCTTTCTTCGTCGCTCATTCGTTCCCATCTGTTTCCGCTCATCATCGCGCGCAGGCCGATTGTGTCCCTGCCGCTTCCGTTGAACAGCGTGTCCGCGTAGGTGCTGTTCGCCCAGCGCTTTTCCTCGTCCGTCAGGCGGATTTTGAAACCCTCGTACTGGTTAAACCCGACCTTGCCAACCTTGAGTTCCTTGGCCAGCGTCTTGGTGACGCTCACCTCGTACTTGCTCGCACTGACCATCTCGCCCGGCAGGAAGCTCGTTTCCCCTGTCCGACGGCTCAGGTCGATCAGCGTGTCCAGCGCCGCGTCGTTCTTTTCGCCCAGCGTCGTCCACGGGGTCGCAAAAGCGTTGAGGAAATGCAGCGCCGCGTTTTGGTTCTCCTGTCCCCAGTTGTAATAGCCGTTTTGCAGCGTCGCGTCGCCCGTGATGTCCGTCTTGACCGGAAGCGTCTGCCGCAGAAGCGGCCAGTTCTGAACGATTTGACGGTTGAGGAATTGCTTCACCGCGTTTTGGCTGTACACGTCCCGCACATAGGGGTCTGTCACCTTGGCCAGCGCGCGAATCGCCGAAGGGGTCAGGCGGCTCGCCTGATTCTCCGCGATGTTCTCTGCAATGTTGCTCGCTATGCCTGCCGCGTCGTTGTAGCCGCTGAACAGCGCGCTGAACCCGGAAAGGAACGAGTTGTCAAACAACTGGTTGCCCGTTTCCAGCGCCGAACCGTAAAGCACCGTTCCGATCAGCGCCGGAACGTTCACGTCGTCGCCCATCTCTTCAATCTCCCATGCGATCTTCGCGCCGATGTACAGGGGCCCGCTCGAAGGCTGCGCAAAGTCAAGCGGGATTTCCCAATCGCCCAGCTTGAAATATGTGCTGTAGCTCCTGCCCTGCGCCTTGCGGATTACGCCCAGCTTTTTGTCTTCCTCGTCCTCGCGTCCGGGCTGAATCGCGCCGAGGCTGGCCAGCAGCGCGCCGACGACGGCCACGCCGGTTCCCGTCAGGCCGCGCCCGAGGTTCATCACAAACTTTCGCTGGTCGAAGTTCGCGCCGCCGTTGCGCTTGCCGTCCCATAGGCCGTATTGGATGATTGCCCGCGCCAGTCCGATGGGGCTGTACTGCATCATGCGGCTTGCGACGTTTGTCGGCGTTTTGAGGAAGGGCATTATGCTCGTAATCATAAGGTCGATCATCGGGCTTTCCCGCCGCGCGCCGTTGATGGCGCTGACGATGTTGTTGTCCTCCTGAAAAACGCGCTCCGTCGCGCGAACCGCCGCTTCCGTCTTCATTTCCTCAAGCGTCATGTCGCGCAGGACTTTGACCTCGCGTCCGTCTACGCGCTGCGTATCGGGGATTTTCGTTCCCAGACGCTTGATGACGGCCAGCTCCTCCGTGTAGCATTGCTCCCAGAATGGGCGGTCGCCCACCTGCATGGCAAAATCCACGATGTTCTTGTAGGCTTGCAGCCATTCGTTGTTGAAGGTGCGGTTGTTGTGGCTCAGGTCAAAGCCGCTTCCGTGGCCGGTGTCCGCGTGCGTCACGAAATAGTCCACCATCGTCTGTCCGATCTCGCCGGTAAACGCTTCCCGGCCTGCCGCCCGCTCCGCGCGGTTCGGCGCGTCCGTCGTTCGGTTGCCCGTCCGCTTGGTGATAAACGCCCCTTCAATCGCGCCGCCGATCTTCTCGCTCGCCAGCTCCAGCGGGCGAATGAGAATGTTGCTGGAAATGTTCTTGACCCACGTCTTCGTTCCGGACAGCATGTTGGTATATCCAAGGGCATTGACCTTTCCCATCATGCTGTCCTGTACGACGTTGGCCTGCGCGTTATAGACGCGCTGCAGCGCCGTTTTGCCCTCCGTCGTCACCGGCATGCCCTCAAGGTCTGCGCCCTCAGCATAGAGGAATGTGCTCATCTGCCCCGCGATGTAGTTCAGGTCGGCTTCCGTCACCACCGCAAGCCCCTGTTTCATCGCTTCGAGCTGCTGGCAGAGCGTCAAAAGCCCGTCGCCGCGCACATTGTTGTCCGTTGCCAGAATGGCCGCCAGCATGCGTTCCTTCACGGTCGCATAGCTGTATGTGTCGCCGACCAGCTTTGTCCCGTTAAGGCCGTATTGGTCGATGAGTTCCGTCTTCCAGCTTTCAAGCGGCATGTTCCACGGGTTGTCATCACTCACGTCGGAAGGCAGCTTGTCGATCTGCCGCTGAATCAGCTCCGCCGCCGTATAGACCTTTTCGAGCACCGGCGGCAGCGGTCTTTCAATGAAGCTGCCCTGCACCGCGTCGCCCGCCGCGCCGCTCGCGCCCGTCACGGCCTCCTGCGGCAGAACGGAAGTCCTGCCCTTGTTGAACGGGTTGTCCGGGTCGAACTCGCCCGTCTGGCTGACGTTCTGTTTCGTCTCGGCGCCTTCCTTGCTTCTCTGCTGTCTGTCGCGCCATCCCTTCACCGGCGCTTGGCTGCCGACGGGGATATCGCCGTCCACCAGTCCCTTTTTCGCGTTGGCGTGGTCGGCTTTCTTCGTCGTTTCCACCAGCGCGCCCGCCGCAGTCAATTTCCCGATGATCTTTCTTGCCTGCAACGCCTGACCGGCATTTGTGCCCTGCTCGTCATAGGCCTTCGCGATCACATAAGCCGTCGTCATCAGCCCTTCGTTCTGCGCCCGGATGCAGGCCACCGCCGCCGCCGCGTGGTCGTCTGCCGTCCATCTGTCCCGCGCCAGCAGGTCGTTCACCACCGCGTCAATGCCGCGCGCGTTGATATCGTCGTTCGCTCGCTGCACCTGCTCCCGGTTGGTCACGGTCTCGTACTGGTCTCCGCGAAGGAATTCTTTCACACTGTCGGTCAGCGTGTCGAGCTCCTGAGCCGTCTGGTTGCCAAACTGTCGCGGGGCGACGGCATATTCTACGTCGTTTGGCATATCATAGGGATTGACACTAGCGTTGCTTTGTGCTACACTGGTGTCAGAAAGAGATGCAGCACGGATATCGTGTGGGGCGCTTTGACGTCCGGCGGTACGCTGCATCTCTTTTTTTGTCATTCCGACAAAATCATAGAGCAGCATCGAACCGTCTTTCTTCGTCCCAACGACCACATCTGCATCATACAGTTGACCGGAAACATCAATTTGAACATTACCGTGAATAAAATCAACAATGTCGTCTTTTCTTTCATGCGTCAGTTCCTGACTGACATGATCTGTCGATGCCTGCAAAATCTCGTCCGCGTTATTTGCCGCGCGCATCTTGTCGGCGTATACGTCTGACTGATTGCGTTTAAGCCACATCGTATCTTTCGAATTGGTGATTTCATTTCGAGATTTGCCGGTGATCTGAATCTGATTGCTCCCGACGGTTACGCCGTTCGGGAATTTTTCTTTCAGCGCCTGTTTGACGGTTCTTGCCCAGTCCTTTTGAGGAACGCCCGCAAGAATGTCCTCTTCAACCGAAACGACGGGCTTTCCCTTTTCATCCCGTCTGATGGCATATTCCATCTCCGTCTGTTGTCCGCGCGTGACCTCCCGCTCTACGGGCGCGGTCTTTCCGAACAGCTCGATGGTCGCATCCTCGCCGCCCATGCCCTTTTTCCACGTTCCGGCTTCAAGAATGGCCTGCCTGAACGCTTCCCGCGCCCTGACCAGCGCCTCGTAGTTTTCTACCGCCGCGCCGCCTGTCTTTTGGGCTTTGCGTCTGGCTAAAAACTGCGTCAACTTGTTGTAGACCCGAATCGGGAAGGATTGCTTCGCGCCCAGCAGGTCATACACCAGCGTCTCGCTGCCCGTCCTGCCCCATGCGCCAAGGGAAGCCATCAGCTTTTCCGTCGCCGCGGCGGCCAGCTCCTTGTTCACGTCGCAGGGGAGACCCGCGTCCTCATAGGTCTTGCGGATTTCCGCCGCGTCTCTGTCCATCGCCTTTGTATCGCCGCGATAGGCCGCTTCCAGCGCCGCCTTTTCGTAGGCCGCATAGTTCTTCGTGCTCTCGATGTAGTGCGTCAGCTCGTGCATGACCACCTGTCGCATCTGTTCGCCCGCGCCGATTCGGCTTGAGAGAATCAGCCGCCCGTTCTCTCGGTCGTAGAAGCCGCGAACCTTGTCTGCCAGCGGCATGACGATCAGCTCAAGCCCCGTCTTCTGTTTCAGGCTGCTGGCGAGTTTCTGCGTCACCGGGTCAAGGTTGCCGCGCGAAACGTCCGCGTTCAGATAGTCTTCCGCGCCAACTGTGCCGATGCTGGCCTCCATCCCGCCCAGCTTGCCTTTCAGCTCGCCGCTCCTGTCCAGCAGATTCAGAATTTCCGTCTCCGGGTGCGCGCTCGCCTCGTCCATCCGTCCGGGGATTTGCGCCGCCAGCTCGCGGAAAAAGCCGCTGTCAAGGTCAACGTCCGCGCTCTTGCGGTTGACGCGGAACTGTGTGCCGTATTGGCGGTTCACCTGCGCGATTGTCCGCAGTCCCGTCGTGTGCAGCACCTCGGCAATCTGCTGTTCGTTCAGCCAGATGCGCTTTTTTCGGATGTCCCTGACCACCGGGGCGATCTCGTCCATCTCGCTCTGTGTCTGCTCCCGCTCGGTCTGCCTTTGGTATTCTTCCTGCGCCTGCTGCTCCCGCTCGGCGATTTCCGCTTCCGCCTTCCGGCGCGCCTCGTAAGCCTCCGGGTTTTGCAGCCTTTCGCGCTGCTCCTCAAGCGCCGCCATGCGCTCGGCGATTTCGTTTGTGCGCGCCATCATTTGGGAAACGGTGTCCTCGTCCATTCCCATTTCCTGCGCGTCGTTCAGCCCGGTCAGCGCATCGGTAAACTCGTTTTGCAGCGCTTCCTCCTGCGCGTCGAGCTGCGCAATCTCGTTGTCAATGGCCTGCACCCGCGCTTCCCGGTCGTCAAGCATGGCTTCCCGCGCCGCCGCGTCCTCCGCGACGACGGCCTTTCTGCCCGCCTGTCTCGCCTCTGCCAGCCGTTGTGCCGCCGCCTGCTGCATTTCGTCCGTTCTGCGCGCGGCGACCGCGCCCTGCTCGTTCGCGGTTTTCTGGTTTTCGCCCATGCGCACGCGCGCTTCGGTCATTTCCTTCTGCCGCGTCAGGTCGCCGCGCATCACCGCGTCGCTCGCTTCCGCGAACTGCGCCCGGCTGTTGTCCGCCGCCGTCTGCGCCGCGTCCGCCTGTGTGCGCGCCTCGTCGGCCTGCTGCTTGGCCTTTGCCGCGTGCGCCGCGCTGCCGCGCTCGTCCTTCCCGCTGATGATTTCCTCGGCAACGGCCTTGCTTTCCTTCTGCTGTCGCGCATAGTCGTTGAGCAGCGCGCAGGCCTGCTCGTCGCCCAGCGTCTTTGTTACGTCCAAGATGACGTTCTCCACGTCCGTCCGCTTGCCGTTCATCAGGTCTTGCGCCGCCTTCACGCCGCGCAGCGTGCCCACGCCGCTTCCCGCCGCGCCGGACAGGGAGAACAGCACCGCGCCGATGGCGTTCTCCACCGCGCCGCTGACAACGCCCTCTGCCGCGCCCTTCACGTCAAGATTCTTGGGGTTCAGCAGATTCAGCGCCATATTCAGGCCGTCCGTGAACGTGATGTCCTCGCCGGTGTCCACCTTGCGGAAGATTTCGCCCAGCGCGTTGTCCGTCCAGTTTGCCGACATTCCTTCAAACAATTCGTCGTGAACCACTTCGTCAAATTCGTTTTGGGCAAACGCCTTGCTAAACGCCTCGCCAAACGTTCGAATCGCCGAAAGTCCTCGGCAAGCGCCCGCCGGGTTGCGGATGATCCGGCTTCTCGCGGCTTCCGTCAGCGCGCTCATGCCCGTCATTCTGCCCAATACGCCCTCGAACGTGCCGATGTTCACCGCGCAGTCAAGCCCCGTGTTCACCGCGCCCAGATATCGGGCGGAATCAATGCTGTACCCCTTTTGCAGATACTCGTCAAAGTTGTTCTTGAACCCGACGACGCTGTACCCCGTGTTAAAGCCGATCAGGCTGCTGCCCGTCGCCAGCGTCGTCCCCGCCGCCACACCGGCCGAAACCGCGTTGTAGGTCATGCCCTTCACGCGCCCGAACCACTTGAATTCATCCTCCGTCGCGTTCGTGCGCATGTATCCTTCCATCGTCGCGATGTCCCGGCGCACCTCCGCGCTGTTCTTGAGGAAATCCCCCTCAAAATCCATCGGGTCAATGCCGAGCTGGTATACGTCCGCCGCACCGGCCAGCGCCTTTCTCAGCGCCTTTGCGTAGTTCTCGTCGAGCGTCCCGCTGGCCAGCGCGCTTTCAATGTCCTTGCGGTACTGCGTCCGGCCGTAAGCGCCGTATTCGTTCTGGTATCGGTTCTGGATGCGCGCCGCGTTGACGAGCACCATGCCTTGAGAATAGCCCGTGTACAGGCTGTCCTTGAAATCCAGATACCATTGTTCGCCGCCCGCGCGGATGCCCGCGCCGACCGTGTAGCCCGCGCCCACGCCCTGACCGAAGGGAACGTCCAGCGCCGCCATTTCCTCATCGGTGATCGCCGCGCCCTGCTGGCTGATGCGGCTGGCCGCGCGTTCGCAAAGCGCGTTCATGTCCACGCCGCCCGTCTTGGCGTAGTATTCGTCCAGCGTCAGCCCCAGCGCAAGCGCCGTCTGCGTGTCCTCTTCGAGCAGCGCGTCCATCTGTTCCCTGAGCTGTGCCTGATAGTCGCCCGTGTCGATTACGCCCTGCGCGTCGAGGTTCAGCTTCACGCTGCTTAAGTCAAACGGACTGACCGCATTTTGGCTCGCGCCCGGCCTGAAATAGTCGTCCACCGCCGCCAGCCGCCCGACATAGCCCATGTCCGCGTTCAGCTCGTCCTGCCCCGCCTGCGCGTTCTGGCGCACCAGCGCGAGCTGTTCCTCGCTGGCCGTTCCCTTGAGCGCCGCCGTGCGCGCGTCGCTGAGCGCCTGCGCGCTCGCCTCCTCCTGCGCCCTGCGCATGTCGGCCTTGTCGAATAGCAGCTCGTCCCTGGCCGCGTAGATGCTTGCCAGCTCGTCCATCGCGTGTTCGTCCGTGGTGAGCAGGCGCTCCATCAGCGGAAGCTCCGCGTCGCCGCCCAGCGTCCCCGCCTGCTCCATCGCCTCGGCCTGCGCCGCCCATACGACCATCTGCGCCATCACGTCGCCCCGCAGCTCATCCGGGAAGGAATCGCTCTTCATCACGTCGTACAGCGTCTTGACCGTCTGTCCCTGCGCCGCGATGTTCCCGTAGGTCACCGCGTCGGCCATGTCGTTTCCGAGGATAATGCGCTGGCTGTCCGCTTTCGTCAGCGTGCCGATCATTCGCCGCGCGTTCCCGCTCTCCGCCAGCATGCGATCCAGCTCATCCTTGCCCGCGCCCTCGATCTGGTCATACCGTCCCTTGAGCAGCGCGTCCGCCGCCTCGCCGATGGTCTGCGCCTCGTGCATGCGAATTTCCGCGCCTGTTTCGTCCGTGCGCTCCCTGCCTCCCTCTTCGAGGGAGGTGTCAGCGGAGCTGACGGAAGGAGTTGTCGCCATCCATTCCGCAAAGCTCATCCCGCCCTGCGCGACGATCCGCTCTTCCGGGGTCATCTGAACGGGGCCTTGAACCTCCGGCGCTTTGCCGTTCGCCTTGCCCGCCGTCGGGAAGCCCGGCGCGGTCGATGCCGTCATCGTTTGGGAAACAATCTGGCTCTGTGCCTTCGCCTGCGCGGGATTTTCGGCCTTTTCCTGTTCCTCCTGCTCGGGCACTTTCCCGGTCAGGCCGCTCCAAAATCCCGGCTTCTTCTCTTTCTTCTGCTCTTCCTCGGCCGCGCGCGCTTCGTCTTCCGCCTCGGCGGGCGCGTCGCCTGCGCTTTCGGAAGGCGTTTCCCCGCCCGTGATGCCCGTGTAGGCCTTGTCCAGCGCCGCCGTCAGCTGGCTTTTCGCATAGTCGGAGTATGCGCCTTCCTCGATCTCCTCCCGCGCCTTGAGGTAGGCCGCCGCGTCTTCCTTGTCGTGCTTTCCGTCTCCGTAGAATCGGCTCGCGTAGTCCTCTGTCGCGTCCCTGTATTCGTCACGGGTCAGGTTCGCGCTTTCAAGAAACGTTCCCACGCCGTCCGCATTTTCGCCGTAGAATCGGCTGCCCTCGGTCTGCGTCAGCGTCTTAAACGCCTTTGCCGCCCGCGCGCGAAGCGTGTCGTCCGCAATGGCGTTGATGCCGCGAATCACCGTCGCCGCGTCCGCCGTGTTGGCGTTGATGCTCTGTCCGTCAAAGCCCATCAGGGGCATTTCGGCCAGCTCCAGCATGGCCGTCTTTCCGGCCTTCTGCGTCTCAATCTCCTTGAGCCGCTGCTTTTCGTTTTTCGCCCGCGTGTCGGCGTATACGCCGCCCGTGACCGTCGCATCCGTCATCTCGCGCATCGTGCCAATCGACGGCGCGTACTTCTGGTAGTTCGGGCTTTTCTGCTTCTTCACATGGGCGATGTATTCGTTCAGAAAGCCGTCGCGTTCCGTCTCGTCCGGAATCCGGCTCGCCACGCGCGCCGCGCTCTGGTTGGTCTGCCTGTCCAGATTGACCACAAGCGGCGCGGTCTTCACCTTCTGCTCGCTGGCCGGGCGCTGGCTCTCCTGTGCCGCCTCGTGCGCCCTCGCCGCTTCCTGTTCGGCCTGCCGACGCTTCGCTTCTCTCTCGTCAAACCATCTTGCCATGTGCTTCTCCTTATCTGATCTTGCTCGTGTTGCCCGGACTGTATCGCCCGTTGACCTGCCGCACGTTCACCGCCGCCGTCGTGCCGCTCATCGTCTTCTTGCCGCCGGAGCTTCCGCCGCTCCCCGACCGGCTCCCCGCGCTTCCCGTCGTGCTCGTCGTGTGGCTCGTCGCGTCGGTCGTGCCCGTCGTGTCGGTCGTGCCGGTCGTCTGCTGGGTGCCGGTCGTCTGCTGTCCCATCGCGGCGGAAATGGCCGTCAGGTAGTTGCTGTTGTACTCCCGGCGCTGCGTGTCCTTCAGCTCCTGCACCTTCGCCGCCAACTGGCTGGCAAAGTCTGTGTTCAGCCGTCCCTGCGTCTGGCTGTTCTGTTTCGCCGCCTGCGTGATCTGGTCTTGAATCTGCCCGGTCTTGCGCGCGTTCTCGTCCGTCAGCTCCCGTACAGCCTTCGCCAGCGCGTCGCCCTGATTGGCGAGCGTTTGCAGCGTGTAGCTGCTCCTGCCCATGCCTCGGTTCAGTGCCGCCGTCTCCACGTTCGCCTTGCTCTGGCGGTAGGCACTGTTTTGCTCGTCGATGGCGCGCGTCAGGTTGGCCGCGAGGTTCGCGATCTCCTGCTCCTTGCTCAGCTTCGTCGTTTCAAAATTTTGTCGGCTGGCCTCAATCCCCGCGTTGAGCTGCGGCCGCAGCAGGTTTTCCGCAAACGCCGCAATCTCCTTGTCCGTCATGTTCCCGGCCAAACCGCCGAGAATCTGGTTCAGCAATTCGCTGTCCAGCAGCTTCTTTGTCGTGCTCTGGCTCTGGCTTTGGCTCTGGCTCTGACTGTGCTCTCTGCTGTTTGTCGTCGAGGATTGAAACGTCTCCGTCGTCGTTCTTTTCGCCATGTTCTCACTTCCCTTCCAGCGCGTCTAACCGCTTTTTGATCTTCTCGATCTCCGCGTCCTTGAGCCTGTCCGCGTTCCAGCTCGCCATACAGAAATCGCGCAGGAACATCGTCAGGTTTCGAACGTATGCCGCAAGCGTCCCGCCCGTCTCCTGCGGAACTCTCGGTTGCTTAAATGCCATGCTCACACCTCGTCAAGCGAATACTCCGCCTGCACCCCGCCGTAAATCCGCCAGCCCGCCGCCTTCGCGTGGCTTCTGATTCTCAGCTTCATCCGAACGCCGCTCACCTGAATCTTCACCCGGTAGTCCTTCCTCTGCCTTTGCAGCAGAACCACCCGCGTCTTTTCCCTGCGCTCGGTCTTGATCGTCATTTCAACCGGCACGTCGTTCTCGTCCGCATCGGCGGTAAACCGCAGCACGAAGTCGCGCTTCATGTAGGCCTTGCCCAGATCGAGCCATGGCGTTTCCCACAGACATTCCATCGGGGCGCCCAGATAGCCGCCGCTTTCCGGGTCGCCGTAGCGCAGCACCTCGTATGGCTCGTCCGCCTGCGTGAAGTACACCGTCCCGCCGACGGCAAAGAAGTCCTTGACGCGCATTCCCTTTCGAACCATGAACGTCCCGCGCTCCGTGTCGTATTCGAGCACCGTGTTGTTTTCGCTCAGAACGTCGCTCTCGCTTTCCTTGATGCACATCGCCAGATAGTAGATGTGGTTGCATACGCAGGCTCTCGCCGCGCCGTCCATCCCCTCCATGCGCATCCGCATCGTTTCATACAGCGCGTCCCGGCTGAGCAGCCGCAGCGTGTTTCCGTCGTACAGGCCGATTCCGTTCTGCGACAGGTACAGCATGCTCGTCCTGTCCGTGCAGATGCTCCGCTCCTCGACGGGGCCATCCGTGCCGTAGGCCTCCGTGATCGTGAAGCTGCTCGGGTCGGTGCCGCGAATTTCGAAGATCGTCTGCTCCTTTACCGCCAGCAGATACCCGCCGAAGGGTTCCAGCGCGATAAACTTGTCGCCGTCCCATGTCGGCTGGTTAATCACGCCGCCGCCCAGCTCCGGCGTTTCAGCAACATTCGTCCAGTTGAACGGGTCGTATGGCCGCGAATAAAAGATGCTGTCCGGGTATCCTTCCGCGCCCGTTCCCCAGATGCGCTCTGCATGCCGTCCCAGCGTCGCGAACTTCACCTCGGCGTATGCGTCGCCAATCGTCAGCGCCTTCTTTTCCACCCGAAGGTCGCTTCCGTATACCGCGATCATGCCGTCCTTCGCGTTGGAGAGAATCAGGATATCCACCGTCGCCCCGCCCTCCGTCGTCTCGTAGGTGACGGAAGACCACACGTCGCTCTTGTACCCCTCCGAGCGCTTCACCCAGCCCTCCGTGCCCATCGTGTAGGTGTAAATCGCGCCGCCCGCCGCCGCAACGTACACGTCCGCGTCGTCCGGTCTCGTGCGCCGATAGAACCGCGCCAGCGTCTCAATCTGCGCGCCCAGCGCCGGAAACGCGCGGCTCGTGCCGTAGCTCGAAGCCAAAAGCCCGCGCTCCGTGCGGATGTTCTGCGCAAGGTAGGCGTAGTCGGTGTTGATGTTCGTGTCGCCCGCCGCCTGATATACGCCCTTCGGCGTGGGGATTGTGAACCGCCCCTGATAATCGCTGTCTGAAATGCTCATCGGCGATACCTCGCGTCCGTGACCTCGTATAGATGCTCAAACCGCGTCACGCTGCCCATGCCCTGCGGCCTGATCCGCTGCATCGTCTGGTAGAAGCTGTTCTGGTAGAACTGCGCCCGGCTCTGCTTGGCCAGATTCCCACTGGACAGATGGCGGTAACAGATGTAGTCCGCAAGCGCCGCGTGCGCATATTCCGGGATTTGCGGCTCGTCGTCCCCGTCCTCCATCGGGTAAAACGCCACCTCGCATACAGCGCGCAGCGTCTTTCCCGTCAGGTCGTCCCGCCAGACGTGCAGGCCGCGCCCGTCCGGGTCAAGGTCGTAGCCCACGTCGTAGCCGTATTCGTCCCGCAGCTCCACCACGCGCGTGGCCAGCATCCCCGGAACAGGCGCGTTCCCTTCCTCGTCCACATCCGTATAAAAAATCCGGCGCGGTTTCAGGTACTCGCGAACCGCGATGTCATAGCCCATGTTCGCGTATACCTTGAAACTCTCTTCGTATTCGCTCACGTCCTCCGCGTCCTCGTCCAGTTGACGAAGCGCGTGCGCGATGATTTGGCTTAGCGTCATGGGCTATCCCTCCTTAAATCACGCCGCAGTCGCGCAACAGGTTGTACAGCGGTTCGGGCATGTCAAGCGTCTCGCCCTTCATAAAATAAAAATTCACGCCGTTCAGACCGACGAACTGCACGTCGTCGCCTTCGCCCGGAATCTTCGGGATGTTCACCTTGACGGTCTTGTAGGTTTCAATGCCAACCTTTGCCATCATCTTCTTGATGTTCGCCTTCGTCGCCTCGCACTTGTCCTTGAGCACGGAGCTTGCCATCTTCATTGTCGTAGTGGTATTGAGATTTTCCATGTTTGTTCTCCTTTCGATCTAAAAGAAAAAGGCGGGAGTGTCCTCACACCCCCGCCGATCATTAGGCGGTAAATCCGCACTCGATGCGAACCGCGAACTCCGGCTGCAGCAGCTTCGCCGCGAAACCGTCCAGCTTCCAGCCGACCGTAGAAATCTGGTCGAGCGGGTCAGCCGTGCCCGCGCTGCCCGCAGTCTTGACGATAACACGCGGCTTTGCGCCCTTGAGGCTCGTCAGGCCGTAGGCATAGCGGCCAAGCACAATGACGCTCGCCACGTCCGCGCCGCTCGCGCCCGCGCCCTCAAAGATTTTTGCCTCGGTGCTCTCCACAAAGCGGATGCCGAACAGGCGGCCAACCTCGCCCGTGTAGATGTTCTCCTTGTCCTGATACTCGCTCACCTTGACCCACGCATCGTCCTCCTGAAGGTCGTATACGGTGTCGGGGCCAACGATGGCGACGTAGTAGCCGTTAAACTTCTCCGCGAGGTTCTTCTTGAGCGTTCTGACCGCCTTGCGCAGTTCAAGGCTGGTCAGCTTGTCCGCTGCCGTCAGCTGAGCGCGCGCCGTCTTTCCGCCCGCATAGATGACGTTGGTGCAGGTCGCCAGCTCCTCGCGCACGAGCGCGTCCACGCTGCGCGCGCCCGCGTCGGCGAGGCGCTGAACGCGGCGGGTGATGTTCTCGTCAAGATGCACCATGTCCAGCCAGTCGCTGCACTTCGCATGGTCGCCGAACTGCTTAATGGTGGTCGTGACCGCAACCTCGGCAAGCATCTTGCCGTCGCCCGGGTTGCCTTCCTCAAGCGCCGTCGTCTTCGCCGCGACCGGAATCATCTTGCGCATGTTCATCGTGATGCCGCTGTTCATCGGCATTCTGTAGTTCTCGCCGAACTGAAGATGAACCAGATGCGGTTCAAACGTCCGCAGCAGCTCGCGGTTATAGTAGGTCTGCATGCCCGGCGTAAGGCCGGTGCTGGTCGTCATGTTGGTGTTGGTGTTGGTATATGCGTTCGCCATAAAGCGTCCTCCTTAAAATCTGACGCGCTTGCCCTCCATCATCATTTCCTGTGCTCGGTCGGAAAAACGGGCAAACTCCGCGTCTGTCATGTTCTCAATCTTATTCTCTTCCGGCACATTGCCCGCGCCCGCCGTCTTTGCCGTCGGTACGCTGCGCCGCTTGACCGGCGTGGTCTCCTTCGGCGCAGCCTCGCGCTGCAAGTATGCTTTGGCGGCCTTGCGGATGCTCATGCCGCTGTTCACATCCTGCTTGACCTGCTCATCGCCGGAAAAAGCCCGAAGCTCTTCCATCGTCCAGCCGTCGTCAATCAGGCTTTTCAGCTCGCTTGTGATCTCCGCCTCGCGGTTTCCGGCCTGTCCGGCCGCCGCCTTTTCCCGCTCTTCAACAATCTTTCGCGCGGCCTTCTCGCTGATGTCCGCGTCGCCCTTGGCAATCTTGCTAGCCTGATAGCTTCTGAGCGCTTCGGCAATCTCGTCCTCGGTCATGTCACCCGACACGCCGCGTACCTTTGCAGAAAAGTCCAGCTCTTTCTGAAAACCCTTCCTCTGGTTCGCAAGCGCCGACGCAATCCGCCGCGAAAACTTGTCCTTGTCCCCGTCCGGTTTCTGCTCCTGCGTTTCCGGGGCGCTGTCCCCCGTCTGTTCAGCCGTTTCTTCTTCCGTTTCCGAAGCGCCGGTCAGGTTGTCCATGAGGTCATCCAAGCTGATCTCATTGCTTTCCTGCGCGTCGTCCGCAGAACCCATCATCATATCGACCGCGTTTTCAAGCTCATCCATGTTCGGTATCCTTTCTTTTCGCGCCTTTCCGCGTTGTCATTCAAGCAGGGTTGTCCTGCGTCGAATCTTCACTTTGCAGCAGCCCGCTGTAATCTACGCCCTGCTGCTTCTTTTCGATTTCGGCGGGCGTTGCGTCCGCCTTCCGATATTCGCCGATTACCGCCTGCATGCCCTGATTCTGCGCCGTCAGCGCTTCGATCTGCGCCTGCATCTGCTCGATCATGGCTTGCTGCTGGCTGTTATTTTTGACCATCTTGAGTACGCTGCTCTTCGTTCGGTAGCCCTCCATCAGGCTGATGACCGATTCCGGCGGAAGCGCCTGACCGGCCTGCCCGCAAATCTGCGCCACCTGCATCAGGAACTCGTTGTCTGCCTGAATTTGCAGCGGATTGTTTTTCTGCACCTGAACGCGAACCGTGTAGGCAGGCTTGGGCAGCTTCCCGCCCTCGCGCGTCGGGGCGATCAGCTCAACAATCCTGTCCTTCATGTTCCCGCTGGAATCCCAGCCGCCGACAATGCGCACCCTCCTGTCCGCGTCCAGATAGTCGCTCAGTACCCATAGAATCTGTTCGACCATCCGGCGGAAGGCGTTCTTGAACCGCTCGGTGTGCCAGCGCGTCGTTTTGCCGCCTGCTTCCTGCAAAGCCTGAATGGCCGCTGCAGCCGTCACGCCGAGGCCGCCCTCGCCGCGTGAAAACTGGTTCTGTCCGCAGTCCTGCTTCATACTGTCCACCAGATATTCAAGCGTTGTGTACACCTGATTGTTGATGGGGTTCGCCTGCACCACCTGCATAGCCTCGCGAACGTCGCTGCCTTCCCACTCGATGATCGTCTTGCGCATGTCGGCCACGTCGTCGGGGTTCACGCCGCTGCCCTTGCGTACAAAGATTCGCTGTACGCTGCTTGCGCGCGCGTTGTCGTCGATGTATTTGAGCATCCGGTCTATCGCCGTCTGCGTGTCGATGTAATCATGCACAAGCCCTGTTCCGAACGGCCTGCGCCATACCGACCGATACTTGTAGAGCACAAACGGATATTCCCCGTGCGCGTATACGCCCTCCGGATAATCGCCTTCCTTTACGCCGCCGAAGCACAATTCCGTGCTGTACAGCAGCGCGTGACCGGCCATCTGCGCCATGTGTACGCGGTTCTTTCGCGCCTTTGCGTCGTACCGCTTGTACCAGAATTCAATGAGCGTCGTCCTGCTGTCGCCGTCCACAACGTCTTGTGTCGCGATTTCCTCCGCATCGTCCACATGATCGCCGTGCACATACCCGCGCGCATGCGGGTAGTGTTCCTCCACCCATGCGACTGTGGTATGTGTCACCTTGAAACAGGCGCGCCCGTCCTGAATGTTCTCCTGCGTCGGGTCGGGGTAGAAGTCTTCCGGATGCCACGCAAGCACGGAAACCATGCCGTTCCCGTCGTCCGCGTCGTCGTCCCAAAACACCTGTGCAATGCCCGTGCCCGTAACCGCCGCGTCCTCGATGATCGTCTGGTATGCTTCCGGCCATGCCGACTGATAGAGCACGAAGCTGACCACATCGCTCATTTCCTCCGCGCTGTTGGCCGTGTCCTCGCGCTCCGGCAGCATGAGCGCCTCCGGCATGTTGTCGATCTGGTCTGCGATTACGTTGTCGATACAGCTATTGAGCGTGTTGGACGGCGGCGACGTGGCGCTGCGTTCGTTCTGCCGCAGGGCGCGCATTGCCCGCGCGTCGCGCATCTCGTAGTGATCGTCCCGCAGGTCGTCTACAAACTCGGAAAACAGGCTGTATGCGCGGGAGACGAGCGCCTTTTGCTGCTCGTCAAGGGGCTGTTCGCCCGCGTCGCGCGGCGCGCTCTGCCGAATATCGCCCGGCGGGGAATCTCTCTTTCTTTTATTCATGCGTCCTCCTTAATCCAGCGGATTCCATGCCGGCTTCTTCTTCACCGGTTTCAGCAATCTGGGAGCAATCGGCCTAGACATGAGGAAATACCGCGTTTCGTCGTAAATATGATCCTCGCCCGCCGTGTCGATGTCCTCAACCTTGTGCTCGTCGTAGCACAGCGTCGGAATCGTGCGGATGAAATCCTTGCATGTGCTGAACACATACATCATCGGCCTGCCGTCCTCGCCAAAGCGCAGCCGTTCGTGAAGCTGCATCTTGCCCGGCATGCGCGTGTTGTCGCCCTTGCGGAAGATTACGCCGTTGAAGACCTTGCGAATCTGTTCTTCCACGCTCGTCCCTCGGCTCTCGTCCCAGATGGCCGGGTCGGCAATGCCCGTGATGTGGATGCCCTCTTTGAACTCCGGTTCGAGCCAGTCCGCCATTCTGGCCGCGATCTCGCCCGGCGTAATCATCAGGCCGACATTCGCCTCGCCCGCCTTGCAGCCGTACAGCTCCTTGTAGCGGTAAACCCGTCCGTCCGGGTCAACCGCCCACGCGCCCAGCGAAAACGGCCTTGAAAAGCCGTGGTCAAAGCTGACGTACCGCGTCCAGTTCAGCGGAATGTCAAACGGGTCAATGACATGCGTATTCTTCCCGTCCGCGTAATGCGCCGGGTCGTTGGTGAACTCGGGGAACGCCTGCCCCTCGAACGCATCCCACTTGCCGTAGAGCAGCGCGTCCCGCAGCTTGGAAGGCTTGTTCTGAAGCTCGACGATGTACATTTCGTCGATGTGCGGGTTGTCGTAAACCGTCGCCGGGATGTATTCACAGACCGACTTCTTGGTTTTCATCTTCCCGTCCTGCCCCATGATCTCCGTGTTTTTGACGACCGTGTGCGTTCCAACATCCGTTGAATCGACGAACCGCGCCTTGACCCAGCCGTGACCGGGCCCGCCGGGGTTGCTCGCGCACCGTACGCAGGGATGAACGCCCAGGCGCTTCGGCGCGCGCAATCTCGTCTTGATGTAGTTGTACATGCCTTCCGAAAAGTGCGTCAGCTCGTCAAAGTACAGCCATTGGATTTCCGCGCCCTGATACTTGATCGTGTCGCCCTCGTCGCTCAGGTGGCAAAACCGCGCCGTGCTTCCGTTGACGAACCGCATCTCATGCGCGCCCGCGTAATACTGCCCCAGCGATTCCGGCACAATCGAGCGCATGGTTTTGATGAGCGTCTGTTCCAGCTCCGGAAACGTCCGGCGGAACAAGTATGCGTTCGTCCCCGGATATTTCAGGCAGCGGATAAACGCATCCCAGTCGATCGCATAGCTCTTTCCGCCGCCCGCAGCGCCGCCGTACAGCACTTCTCCGCTCCGGCTCGCGTGAAACATTCGCTGCTTCTTCGTCGGCACATAGTCAAGCGCAATCTGGCTCATTCGCCGTCATCCTCCGGCATGTTCACATCAAAACCGCCGCCCGTAAACGTGATGTTGATATCCCGCTCCTCTTCCTTCGGCGCCTTGATGCCCGCCCTGTCGAGCGTGTCCCGAATCGCGTTCTGCCAAAGATACTGGAAAGCCGGATCATAATTTGTTTCCAGTATCTCTTCATTGCGGTCAAGCGCAATCGGCACCTGCTCCAAAATGCGAAGCTGTGCCTGCGCAAGCCGCGCTTCCTTGAGCGCCTTGATCTTGTCCGCGTTCTCCGCCTCGCACAGAATCCGTCGAATCGTCATCGTGCTGACGCCGTATTCCTCCGCCAGATCAGCAACGGATTCATAGTCCTCTACATACCGGCGCACAACCTCTCTGCGCTGCTCCGGCATTACCTTCTGATTCTTCGGCGGCGTTCTCGCTTTCTTACTCATGCTCGCATTCCTCCTTTTTTCATCCTTGCCCATGAGTATAAAAAAATTTCCAAAGCGCGCTTTCGCTCTGGAAATGTTGGTTTGGCTTTTTCTCTGTTCCCGATTTTCCTTTCGGTTTGCCCCGGTAGGGGTACGCCCGCGACCGCGCTG
>OGUN01001202.1_pt1 | contig 19182 bp, 18 predicted proteins | sample 1553621 | NCBI WGS metagenome assembly OGUN01 (sample SAMEA2580300, study PRJEB22360) | human gut metagenome | biome: human gut; feature: human-associated habitat; material: faeces | place: Denmark | collected 2008/2010
AGATAAGTTATAAGAATTTATCGGCAGAGTTTTTTAGGAGTATTTTTTAAAATTGGAAGGAGATTTTACACTATGGCTAACAGAATCATGTTAAACGAGACATCTTATCACGGATCAGGTGCAATCCAGGAGATTGCAACAGAGGCAAAAGCGCATGGCTTTAAAAAAGCACTGGTATGCTCTGACCCTGACTTAATCAAATTTGGGGTTACAGCAAAGGTAACAGATATCCTTGATAAGAACGGATTGGAATATGAGCTTTACTCAGAGATTAAGCCAAATCCAACAATCGACAACGTAAAGCATGGCGTAGAGACATTTAAGAAATCAGGAGCTGATTACCTCATTGCAATCGGAGGCGGCTCTTCTATGGATACATCAAAGGCAATCGGTATCATCATCGCAAACCCGGAGTTTGAGGATGTAAGAAGCTTAGAGGGTGTTGCACCTACAAAGAAGCCTTGTGTTCCTATCATCGCAGTACCTACAACAGCAGGAACAGCAGCAGAGGTTACAATCAACTATGTCATCACAGATGTAGAGAGAAAGAGAAAGTTTGTATGTGTGGACCCACATGACATGCCAATCATCGCAATCGTAGACCCAGACATGATGTCATCAATGCCAAAGGGACTTACAGCATCAACAGGTAGAGAAGCCTCTGAAATGTTCCATTCAGAGGCTACGGCTTTTTTTGATGCTTTTGCAACCGTATAGCTCCACTTCATAGGAAGTAAATTCAGATATACATCTATGTTGTCCTTATCTTGAACTACCATCTTGTCTAAAATGTGCTTATAGAACTCATCTTCGTACTCCACGCCGCTGACAATCTCTTTGATTGCGTCCTCAATCTCTTTTAAGAGCTGCTGTTGCTGTTCTATCATTTCCCGCTGCTTATCCACGCTTTCGATGATGGATTGAAGCTCCTCAATTTCTGCATCGCAGCTTGCACGGGTGGCGGTAAATTCGTCCTTGTTAATCAGATTGGACATATACAGGTCAATTAGATTAGCTCGTTTGCCCTCAATCTTTTTTATCTGCTCTTGCAGCTTTAGGACATCCGTACCCGTCGTATCCATAGCAATGATGGATTGAATAACGGCAGTTAGGTTGTTTATGATTTTATCTCTGTTGTATTTAAGGCTCTTGGTTACGAGATACATAATATGGGTCGCATCCTCGTTGCGGATAGACAAGCCCGTACAGCCGACTTGGTTTCCTGCCTTGTCGATATGGGGGCTTCCGTTTTTTGCGGCTTCATTGCAGCGCCACGCCTTATATCGGCTACCGTCCTTTCTGGTTTTATACCTTGCCACATAGCTTGAGCCGCAGCATCCGCATTTGATTTTACCAGAGAACGGATAGCGGTTAGAGTGCTTCGCCTTGCCCTCCTGCGAAAGCGACTTTGCATCTAAAATGCGGTTTGCTTCATCGAATAACTCACGGGAGATAATCGGCTCGTGATGGTCTTTAATGATAACAAATTCCTCTTGACCACGATTGTATTTCTTTTCGTGAGATAGGAAGTCTGGCGTATAGGTCTTTTTCTGCACTAAGTCACCGCAGTATTTCTCGTTGCGTATCACTCGCAGAATGACCGTGTTGCTCCATTCCTTGACCCGCATAGGGCTGATACCTTCCTCACGAAGCTCACGGGCGATGACGTGCGTTCCTTTGCCCTCATTGACGAACTTATGGAAAATAAGGCGTACAACCTTTGCACCTTCCTCGTTGATAGTCATTTTGCCGCCCTCGACATCGTAGCCCAACATACTTCTGCCGAACACAACGCCTTGTTCCATCTGGCGTTTTTGACCCCACTTCACACGCTCGGAAGTCTTGCGGCTTTCTTCCTGTGCAATAGAGGACATAATCGCCAGACGAAGCTCTGCATCGCCGTCTAAGGTGTTGATATTGTCATTCATAAATATAACACCGACGCCGTGCTTTTTCAATTCACGGGTGTAATAGATACTATCAAGGGTGTTTCTCGCAAAACGGGAAATCTCCTTGGTGATAATCAAATCAAAGTCGCCGTTCTTGGCGCACGCTATCATACGGTTAAACTCTTTGCGCTTCTTTGTGTTCGTGCCAGAAATGCCCTCATCGGCAAAAATCTCATAAAGCTCCCAATCAGGATTGCGCTCAATATACTGTCTGAAATACCGCTGCTGACTTTCAAACGAATTGGCTTGGTCTTCATTGTCCGTTGAAACACGGCAGTAGGCAGCTACCTTTCTTTTCGTTTCAACCATCTTCAGTTCTTGGTTTAGGCGTTCATATCTATTTATCATAGCGAAGCTCCTTTCTCAGTAAACTTTGTTACTGTATTTAATTATAGAAAAAAGAGAGTGCGGTGTCGAATGTGCAAATTTGTTTTTTCACTCGGCTATGTAAAAACGCCAAGCGTTATGCTTGGCGTCTGCTTTTTTGCTCCCTGCTATATTGCTTTTCAAGCTCGACCAAACAGCGTTCCCGCTGAGAATGTGTCAGCAGCTTTCTTTTCTCCAAAGAAAGGAGTATCGACTTTTGGATATTCATAAGGAACGCAGCGTGTTCCTGCTCGTTTAATTCTGGAACAGGGTCGCCAACATAAACAAATTCTCTATACAACAGCCGCAACACCTCCCTCGTTTCTAATGTATATGAGCTACCGCTTGTACCGCATAACGAGAAGGCTAATCCTTTTTTGCAAGCCCTATGCTGATGGCAAGGGCTTTATCTGCGCAATGAATAAAACGCCTGTCAAGAGTTCCTAAGTACTCTCGCAGGCGTTGCTTGTCTATGGTGCGGATTTGTTCAAACAATATAATTGAGTTCTTATCCAGACCGTCAAAGTCTTTAATTAAGGTGTGCGTAGGTAATTTTGCTTTTGTGTGTACCCGACTTGTGATAGGGGCGATAATGACCGTAGGGCTATGCTTGTTGCCTATATCGTTGGAAATGATAAGTACAGGTCTTGTGCCGCCCTGTTCAGAGCCGATAACGGGATTTAGCTCCGCATAATAAATGTCGCCACGCTTGATAGTCAATTCCATTGTGTTTGACCTCCCAATATGATTTAGACAGAGGTTTTCTGCCTATGTAGGCAGCCAAACACAAGGAAGTATTTAAGGTCGGGAGAGCATAAACAATATCTCTGTTCTTTTGACCGCCTTGCGTCTGGCTGCTATGAGAAAGCATTTCAATTTGTCCTCGACACCCCGAAATGCTATTGGGAAGTCGCCAAACGGTCAGCAGCGAACTGACGCCACGGGAGTTTCACCCCAACTGTCGTTCTGACAGAGCCGCCCTCATTGCCTGCGACGGTTTTATCACGCTCGGACTGTGACTGGACGGGAGTATCATTGTCCTCTTTGTGGGTTATGGCGAAATCGGGAGCTGCCCGATATTTTGAGTAGGTAGTTGTCGCTCTCTGCTTTACGGCAGGTTATGGCGTACCTCTCGACACGCTTATGCTTATCACAATCACAAAGAGAAGGTATTTGGCGAATGGGTATTCGGTTTTCAAAGAGCAATCCCGTTTTCGCCACACAAAGGAAAACAGGGCGAGAGGTTTTGTCCTCTCACCCTGTAGCCCGTGGGAACGCTCAATTTTCCCCTCTACTCAAAAATTTTTTGGATTTTTTCTTTGAGCCTGTCCAATCGCCTGTAAACGGCTTTCTCCGTGATACGCAGATACGATGCAATTTCACGGGTAGAATATCCCTGTACTTTCATAAAAGCGATATGCAGAGTAAGCCTATCCACCTTAATCAGCACTTGATAGAGCTGCTGATTTTCGATGTTATCCAGAAAGTCCTCAACCGTGTTTATTTCGGGCTGTGTCATATCCGCTGCGACTTCTTCAAGGTATGTACCTGTTTCTTGCATACGCTGATAGTAACGCCTGTCGGAATTGAAAATCGCCCAATCGTGAACACGGAGCTTTTCTATGTCTTTCTCGCTGACACCCAAACTCCGCAACTGTTTTTCTTCGGCTTCTTTCCATAGCCGCCATTTCTTTTCTTCTCTGGCTTTGTTGTACGCCATACTGTTTCCTCCAATCTGAATTTTTTGAAAACTCAGACTGGCGGGCGGACTGCGACAACCAACGCCAGATGCGGGCTTGTCCTGTATCAAAGAGAAGCAGGACAAGCAAAAAGCCGCAAAGGTACAAAGACCTCTGCGGCAATAAGCATAACTATACCTACGGCATAGAAATGAAATCTCTATTTGAAAACCATAAAAGTGCCACGAACAGGCGAGGATTTTTTTAACAGCTTATCCTCGTTCATGCGTGACACTCTATATGTATCCGCTGCTTCTGATGAGCAGCGTTGCGGTCATATTAGACCAACACATAAAAAATCCCTCCAAACCTTAAACGGGCTTAGAGGGCTGAGCTATTTTTGTTTGGGCGTGACAGAGCAGCCCACCAAAGCACCGTTTTTTTTATTTGGTGGGCTGTGCTGCCAAATTTATTGATGAAAAAAGAGCCGACGAGCTGTGAGGTATCTCACAGGTTCATCGGCTCTGCGTCTTAGCGTCTGGCACTTCTGCTGTTGTGATATTCAGTTGCTTTGCATTTATCAAAGTCTGCTTATGGCACTTGGGGCAAAATAGCGGGAAGTTTTTTAGCTCCGTATCTTCCCGTATCTGTACCCTTGTTTTATTGCCACAGATGGGGCATAGTATCCACTTGGCGTTCATATTCAAACTTTACTTATCACAATAAATGAAAATTGCCTCTCTTACAAACTCCGCTGTTCCTTCTCCGCCAACACGGTCAATGTTTTTCTTAAATCGGTCATCACAGACATACATTTCGCCCAATCCTTTTAAAATATCATTGCTGCAAGTATAGAAGTTATCATTTATATCGGCTTGCAAAGCAGTTACTTTTTCTTGAACAGCCTTATCTGTAGGGGGCAATTGCTTCATCGCTCCTAACTCTGTGAACAACGACATAATCTCATTAGCAAATTTATGATAGTTGTTTTCACTGTGAGAAACAGCTCGTTGTTCATACTCTTGATACGCTTTAGAATTTCCCCATTTTGATTTGACTTCCGCCTTGTATTGTTCAATTTCTTTCGCATCAAAAACTTCAAAATTCATTGTCTCTACTCCTTTAGTTTGAATTTCACGGGCAAAGGAAATAAGCTCGCCTATATGCTTATATTGCAATTCTAACAGTTTGATTTGCTGCGCTATTGCTTCTTCTTGATTAAAATTAGGACTATCAAGAATTTCTTTAATTTCCTTTAGAGGAAATTGCAATTCACGAAACAACAGAATGTTTTGCAAACGGCTAAGGGCTGTATCGTCATACATTCGGTAGCCTGCATCAGTTACTTTTGTAGGCTCTAAAAGACCAATGGCATCATAATAGTGCAGTGTGCGCACACTAACACCTGTGAGTTTGCTAACCTCTTTTACTGTTCGCATATTTGTCACTCCTTTCCGTGTAATATCATTCTAAACTATGACGCAGCGTCAGAGTCAATAGGTTTTTAAATATTATTTACGTCACCTTCGGGTGGAACAAGATATTCATCAGTTTTCAACAACAATAATTAACGCTTATGCGAGAAATATCGTGATATAGGGAAATAGACATACCGTGTCTGGTGTTTATTTGCGTTTTAATTTAATCTTTTTTACTCTTTTACCATACGTTTTTTTCTTACAGATTCAATAATAAGCAATATAACGGCACCTATGATTACAGCCCCAAATGCAATCATATCCCATATATCAATAAACGGCTCTGAGATAAATATTGAAAGACTAACATTTATAATCAAACACAATGGAATGATGAGTAACAAGGAAATTGCGGTTGCTACTAATATACGATTTTTTAAAAATCGGAAAATTAAATATACCAACCATAAGAAAACAACCGCAATCAAGGACATACGAATACCAATCGGCACAAGTAAAGTCTTGCCCTCAATAATTGCGTTTAGAACAAGAATAAACGGTATAATGAATACGCTTAGAGAAATCAAGGAATACATAATTCCTTTTTTACCAAATTTGATTACAGGAATAGATATTAACCACACAAATATGCTTGTACTTATCGGATACAAAGACCAAGTAAAACCGTGTGATATTGCCATATCACAAATTGAACAAGTAATTACCCCAAGAAGTAATACCAAGGAAAAAGATATAGCAACAATGTTTTGTATAGTAACAATTTTTTTGTTTACTGTTTTTTCCGCATAATTCAAAACATTATCAACCGTAGTTTCCGCATCTACACTACTATTTTTTTCGCCATTTAACAATTCACTTGTTGTCACGCCAAGAATATCAGCAATGGAAGTTAGAAGTACAATGTCTGGGCAACTTAGACCTCTTTCCCATTTTGAAACGGCTTTATCGGTAATATGTAATTGAGTCGCCAAATCCTTTTGCGTTATTTTCTTTTCTTTTCTCAATTCAGCAATGAATTGTCCTATTCTATTCTCATTCATAAGAATGTTCCTCACTTTCTTTGATTACAACCACATTATATATTGGCTATATTGGAATAACAACCGACCAACGGTTTAATTCAATGCAATAAACCATTAGTAGAATTGCTTATTCATTATTCTCCGTTCCCTTCTGTTAATTAATTTCATAAATTTGCTTCGTTTTGCTTTTGATTTACCTTACATCTGCCATCGACAGGTTTCTCGGCATTTCGAGGAATAAGCCACACACGGTTAATATTCATCGCACCGTTAATCCTGTTTTCCTTGCATAGCCGCTGTACCCATCTAAGGGATACATTCCATTTTTCGGCGGCTTCTTGTGCTGTCATATACTCAAACATAGCTATACCTCCTAAAGCGTACTGTATATATTATAGCCGTCTGAACGAACAATATCAAGTGTGCAATTATGAACTTTAATCGCCTACTATAAGAAGTTTAATATCTTATTGCAAGAGATTTCAGACCGTTTCATAAGAAGCCTCGTTTCTGTAAAATATATATAGTACGATTTTACAGGCACAAGGTGGTGAGCTTATGGACGAAAGAAATAATGATTTTGACTTCGATTTTACGCCAATCGGTCTGGCTATCAAAAAAGCCAGAACAGCACAGGGTATGACAAGAGAACAGCTTGCCCGTATTGTTGACTACGACCCAAGGCATTTACAGGCGATTGAAAATGAGGGGCAAAAGCCGAGTCTGGAGCTGTTTATTCAGCTTGTGACGATGTTCAACATTTCGGTTGACGAGTACATATTCCCGAACAAAGAAGTCAATAAGAGTTCCGCCCGCAGACGCTTAGACGCACAGCTCGACAATTTAGATGATAAAGAACTGTCCATTGTAGAAGCAACCGTCAACGGTTTATGTAAGGCAAAAGAGTAAACAGAGGAAAGAAAAACCTCTGTTTTTCTTTTGCCCTTTTTTAATAGGCAGGGATACCGTATCCGTAGATAACGCTGCTGCCGACAGCGTATTGCTTCTGCCTGCAAGCGTCGCCAGAGTTACCCTCAACGGTATAGACAATGCCGTTTTCGCACTTCTCTACAATGCCCACGTGGTCTACCTCGCCGTCGCACTCCCAATCAAAGAAGATGATTTGACCTGCAGACGGCTCAAAGCTGTTGTCCTGCCATTGTCCACGGTCTTTGAACCATTGCACCCCATTAGCACAGCCTGCGAATTTCGGTATCACGCCGCTGCCAATATAGCCGCACTCATTGGCACACCAACTCACGAAGCAGGCACACCATTCCACACGCCCGTCAAAGCCGTACCAAGACCAATAGGGCTGACCGCCTACATTGCCGACCTGCGACAAAGCAACAGTCACGATTTCGCCGTCACCGACCGAGATGCCGTAAAGCACCGCAGACCAAAGCGAATTGTTTTCCTCGGCAAGTAATTCGCATAGTTGCTGTCGCTGTTCCTCATTAAAGCCGTACAGGTCTGCAATTTCATCGGCGGTCTTGTGACTGACCGTGATATACAGATAAATCCGTGTAACGGTTGTTTCAGTCTGCACGATATTCCCGTGACCGTCATCGCTCTCGGTTATCTGGGTTTCGGTCTTGCTTTCTGTCCTGCTGCTGATTTCGTTCATCTCCCAGAAGATACCCGATAAAAGCTGCTTTTTACCCTCGTCCATCGTTGCCACTTCCTGCGGATTGTCTGGGTCGGTGGCAGTCTTTACAGAATAAACTGCAAGCACCTCTTTCCAGACCGCACGACTGCCCGACATTTCCAGAACATCATAGGTCGTGCTGCTTTGGATTTCGTCAAGACGGGTATCGTATTCAGCATTGATTTTCCGTACAACGCTCTGCATTGTCATACCGTTTCCAGAGTCCTCGCCCGAAAAGAAAATACCGAACACCGAGCCTGCAATCAAGGCAATCAGACAGATAACAATAATAATCACGACGGCAATCCAACCGCCTGCGGCAATGGCAGCTACAAGCGCCTTGACGCCTGCAATAATCGCTTTAACTGCGGCAATCGTAGCTTTTACCGCCGCTTTCACCGCTGTAACCGTAGCCTTGGCGGTGGCTTTTGCTGCCTGCGCAGCCCTTTGAGCCGCTTTTGCCGAAGCCTTTGCCGCTGCCTTCGTTGCTTTGGCGGAATGCTCGGCTGTTTTGATAGCCGCCTTAGAGGTAGCCTGTGCAGTTTTAACGCTTTTCTGGGTGGTCTTGACTGTGCCTTTTGCGGTTGCCTTGACCGTCTTTTCAGCATTTCGGGCGGTAGTCTTAACCGTCTTTTTGCCTTGCTGTCGGGTCTTGATAAACTGAGATTTTGCCCTTTGGACGCTATCGGGAGCAGAGGAACGGCTTGCAGCCCCGTGACGGATCTGCAAGCCGTTGTTATGCTGTTCGGCGGCTTTTGTCGCCTTTTTCCGTTTATATGCCGATATTTTATCCTTTGCCTTGCCGATATTTTCCCTTGTTTCCTTGACCGCCTTTTGACCTTGCTTGTTGAATTGGTGGATACCCTCGTCCTTGATACGGTCAGCTCCGTAGGAAAGCCTGTCGGCGGCATATTCCGTAGCAGAGCTTTCATCGGCGTAATAGCCTTGTTCCGCCTTATCCTTTGTTTTTGCATAAGCGGACTTCATACGCTCGGTAGCAATGGCGGCTTTGTCTATGGTCTTTATTGTGCCTTTGACCGCATCTCTGGTTTTTATATCAGCCATTAAAAGCCTCCTTTCCTTGAAGCGGTGCGGATATTAGGCAACCTTTTTTGCCACTACAACAAGTCTGCCGTTTTGTGCGGAGTATTCGCAGGTTGAAAGCGTAATAAGCCTGTCGCCGTATTCTGCGGTCACGCCTGTATCATACAGGGCAAGTTCCTTGCACTTGGCGATATAAGCGTTAAAGGCGTTTTCGTCCTCTGTGTCTACAAAATCGTAGTAGCGGAAACCTGCCGAGCTGTACGCAACCGTTTTGAACACGGCAACGATTTCATACTCGCCCCTCTTTGTGAGGGTATCAAAACGAATGGTCTTGTGTTCCTCGTAAAAATCCTTGCTCTTGTAATTCTCCAATGCGCCGAACATCTTTTGCCCCTTGATGTGATGACCGTAAATAACAAGGTTATCGCTCGTCAATAGGTCGCAATTTTCCTGCACATACGGAGTACCTAAATCGCTGTACTCCTTTTCAAAATTGTGCTTCAGATAATAATTGGGGTTGTTCGGGGTCTGCATTACGGGATAGTTGATATTCGTGCCGGCAATCGAAAGCCAGCCGACCATATCCGTATTTTGCAGATACAACTCGCCGTATTCTGCAAGCACGGTTTCTTCCTCCGTGAGCAGAACATCGACAGTTTCACTTTCGCCCGTCTGCGCCTGTTCCACAACCTCGGCAATTTTCTCAAAGACTTCTTCCTGCTCGCTTTCGTGCGCATAGTGGCTGTAAATGCGGAAGCCGCAAAAAGCCGCCGCACCTAACAGGCATACGGCGGCAGCCATACAAATGATTTTTGTGTATTTCTTCATATGCGTTGTCCTTTCTTATTCTGTTTTAGGGGCAAAAAATAACGCCCACATTTTCTGTGAGCGTTACTGTTGCAATATTGATTTCAGATACAAAATGCGGCATAGAGAGGAACGATTTTTTTATTGACCTCAAAGCCGAAGTTCTTTGCAGAGAGCTTGATAGCATAAGCGGGCTTGTAGGTGTCCATATAGACCTTTAAGCTCTTGGCTCTGGTGTTGTCAGCAGATTTGACCTCAATAGGAATGAGCTGACCGTCACGCTGAATGATAAAATCAATTTCAGCTCCACGCTCGGACTCCCAATAGTAGGTGTGGTAGCCGTTAATGGTAAGCTGCACATTGACATAGTTCTCCGCCATACCGCCCTTGAAGTCGCTCAATTCCTCGACCATATAGAGGATGTCATTGGCGGCTAAATCCTTCTTGGCGCAAAGCAGCCCTAAGTCAGACACATAAATCTTGAACGCATCAATATCACGGTAGTTTTCAAGCGGCTTTTTGATTTGCTCGACCTTGTAGACCTGTGACACGATACCAGACAAGCAAAGCCATTCGATTGCATTTTCAAATTCAGAAGCCCGTCCGCCTTTCTTAATCAGCTTATATTGGAAACGGGTATTCTTCTTTGAAAGCTGAACGGTTATATTGTCGTAGGCAAGTCGGGTTTTCTTGATTTCATTCAAGTTGTTATACTTGCTCATATCGTTGAGATAGCTTGCAAGTATCGTGTCCTGCGTATGACGGACAAGGATATAGTCCTTAGTTTCAGCGAATTGCATCACGCACTCTGGCATACCGCCGACCACAAGATACTGACGGTAAAGCTGCATTGCGGCATCGTGCAAGGCAGACGGCAGCAGCGTATCGGTTTGGAAGCACTTTTTAATCTGCTCTACCAAATCGTCCTCACCGAGAGCCAACATAAATTCCTCCATATCCATAGGATAAAGCGTTTTCATATCGACCTTTCCTACGGGAAAAGAGAATTTCGCCCTGTTGACCGCAACACCGAGCAAGCTGCCTGCGACAATGATGTGATAATCTGGAGCGTTCTCGCAAAAGTATTTGAGCGAGGTCAAAGCCCTTTCGCAGAGTTGCACCTCATCAAAGACTATCAACGTTTTTTCCTTTACGATAGTCTGACCTGCGATATGGGACAAAATCGGTATCAGATAATCGGGGCTGATGTTTTCATCAAAGGTTTCGTTCAGCTTTGGATTGGTTTCAAAGTTGAAGTATGCCACATTTTCATAGTGAGTACGCCCAAACTCCAGAATGGAATAGGTCTTTCCGACCTGTCTTGCGCCCTGTAAAATAAGGGGCTTGCGGTGTTCGTTTTTTTTCCACGCTTCCAAGAAGCCCATAATCTTTCTATACATAAGCAGTCCTCCTTAAAGGTACTGACCATAGTATAGCAGATATTCGCGTAAAAATCAATGAAATTTCCTTGAATTTTAGCACTAATTAACACGATTATTTTCTCCAACCTCTCACGATACGACACGAACACCGCAATTTCTGCATTTTATACCTCTCCGAACTTGGTCGTCATCAGCTTGTAAAGCTCGGTATTGCGAGGGAACTTGTTGACAAACGGCACAAGAGAGCTGCCGACCTTGAGAAGCCCCTGTCCTGCGCCGACATTCGTGATATAACTGAGCTGAAGGTCGGAGATATTAAGGAGCTTGGCAAGCTCGATACGGTCTGTGGACGCTTGGTTGAGCATAATGATAAACTCGCTGTTGGCAAGCATTGTCCTTGCCGTGTGGCTCTGCAAAAGGTCGTCCACATTCTGCGTGATACCCGTGCAGTACGCACCGTATTTTCTTACTCTTTTCCAAAGCGTAAATAGGAAGTTGGCGGAGTATTCGTGCTGAAAGAGCAGATAAATCTCATCAATGAAAATGAATGTGTTCCTGCCTTTGGCTCTGTTCTGGGTAATACGGTTCAAGATGCTGTCAAGGACAACAAGCATACCGATTGGCTGTAACTGCTTGCCCAAATCCAGAATGTCATAGCAGATAAGGCGGCTGTGAGTATCCACATTTGTATGCTTGGCAAAGGTGTTCAAAGAGCCGTCCGTGAAAAGCTCAATGGCAAGGGCGATTTCTTGCGCTTCTGGCTCGTCCTGCTTTAGCAGCTCCTCACGGAAGTCCTGCAAGGTCGGCGGCGTTCCCATATAGTTGCCTTGCTGATAATACCGATACACCGAAGCGGTACAGCGGTCAATGATGGATTTCTGCTTTGCGCCAAGACTGCTGCCGCCGATGAGCTGTTCGCAAAGGGACAAAATAAACTCCGATTTCAAGATAACGGGGTTTGCGCCGTCACCGTAATCGGAGTTCATATCCATAGCGTTGATATGGTTTTCGCTCGTTGCTGAGATGTGAATGACCTCGCCCTGCATTGCCTTAACAAGCGGCGAATACTCTCGCTCTGGGTCAATGATGATAATATCGGCGTTGGGGTCGGTCAGAATGATGTTCGTCATTTCTTCCTTTGCCGTAAAGGATTTGCCTGCACCCGATACGCCGAGGATAAAGGAATTACCGTTGAGCAGGTGGCGGCGGTTGGCGATAATCATATTCTTGCTGATTACATTCTGCCCGTAATAAACGCCGTTCTCGTGATAGATTTCCTGCACCCGAAACGGAATAAACACCGCAAGACTTTCCGTTGTAAGGGTGCGCAGGGCGTCAATCTTTCGCACACCGAAAGGCAGCACCGTATTTAAGCCGTCCATCTGCTGATATTTCAGCACGGCAAACTGACACAGGTGCTTTCTGGCAGTCGTAAGCAACGCTTCTGTGTCGCTGTCAAGCTGCTCCTTGCTGTCAGCCGTATGCACCATAGTCAGCACGGCGAACATCATTCTCTGGTCACGGGTCGTAAGGTCATCAAGAAACTCCTTGCTTTCTTTTCGCTGCTGCTCCAAGTCATACGGTACAACGGCAGAAAAATTGTTGTTCTGGTTTTGCTTTCGCTGCCAATTCGTGATATTGGTTTCCACGCCGAGCAGTCGGTTCTCCACCTCTCGCACGGCTTCATCTGTGGGAACGGGGATAATGTCAACGGAGAGCATCATATTTCTGTTCAGCTCACAAAGCTCCGCTACCATACTGTCCTTGATATAGGCGGCGTATTCTCTGAGGAAAATCACACGCCCGTATCTGTCTCCCATTCTGAAACAGTCCTTTTCAAACTCAAAGGTGTCGGGACAGATAAAGTCCTTGAAGTCGTGACCCTTTCGCATCGTCTGGGAAATATCGAAACGGAACGCCGTTTCTTCACCTGTGCGGTAAAAGTCGTGAAAAATACGGAGCTTTTCTTCGGCTTCAAGCTCTACGCAGCGTGACCCCAGACGGGAAAAGTGTGCAATAAGGTCAGCGCCCACACGGGCGAAATAGTTTCGGGCTTCCTCAATGTTTTTCTTGTTGACAGATACCGTCACATACTTGTCCTGCACAATGGAGTTTGCTCCCGTCGCTTTATCAAGGAGCATCTTGTTATATTCCTTGCGATACTTATCCAGACCGTCATCAGCCATAGGAATGAGTATCGTCTGTTCAAAGTCCGCTTTGTTTAAGCGGCGGTTATTGATAGTGATTTTCGTGGTAGCTCCGCTGTCAAGAGAATTAAGCAGCTCCGAGTATTCAAGGAACATTGCTTCCTTATCCTCACGGCTTGCTACGGCGTAATTGATGTCCTCAAATTTGAATGTCTTAGCGTACTTGTTCTTGCCGACAAGGAAGATACCGTCCTCCCAGATAGTTTTAATCGGGATAACGCTTTGCACCGATTTCGGCACTACAAACTTTTCCTTATCCTGCTTGAACAGGTTTTTAAGTGTTTTAAGCATTGTTCTTCAACGCCTCCTTTTCGTGATTTTGGATTGTTGCTTTCAGCGTTTCATAGTAGAGATTATCGGGGTGAAACACCAGCTTTTTCGGCATAAGGAACTCCGATTTAATCCACGCCCCGACAAACTGCTCGGCGTTCATACCGTTGTATTTGACAAAGCCCATCAGCGCAAAGGGCGCAGCACCGAGGATGCATACCCAACTGAGGGTTTCCGTTCCGAAGTACGGGCGCAGCAGAAAATACAGACCTACCGCCACGCCGCAGGCAAGCATCGAAAAAATGAACTGTCTGAGCGACAGTCCGAAAAACATACTTTCCGTGTAATTGCGGATTTCCTTGTTTATCTTAACTTCCAATTCGTCGCACCTCCTTTATAAGCCCATCATTTCTCTTACAACACGGTCAGACATTTTGACCGCACCTACCAAGACGAGCATATTAAATACAAGCTCTCCGATATAGCTCCATACCATAGACACCGCCGCAGCATTAGGGTCAACCGCAGGGGGCGAAGCCGCAAAGAGCGAAAAGATGATACAGGCAAGCACAATGATTGCGCCCTCCAGACACACGGCGGCATAGCTCTTGATAAAGCTCTTGCCGACGCTCTGGCTCGGCTCTCCCGCAAAAGTGGAAAGCGGAACAGGGGCAATGGCGGTATAAAGGTACAGCTTAAAAAATCTGCCGTACACCGACATTATCATAATGAACGACAGCACCGTAATGAACAGACCGCCTATCAGCGTGACCGCCCATAACGGGATACTCTCGAAAAAGCCGCAGTCCTCAACAGCGGTCACGATTTCAGACGGCAATACCGTCTGCTGTGCCGTTCCGAAGCCTGCGGCGTTCATAATGGTTGAAATTAGTCCCTGTACGATATTGAAAAGAGCCATCATCAGCTCCAAGCCGTAGGTCACCGCACCTTTGGCAAGGGCGAAGCGGATAAACAGCTTTAATGCGTGTTCTGGTTTCTTGACCTCTGCAAAGCTGCCGCAGGCACGCATTACGCCTACGACAAAAAAGAGAACGAGCAACGCAAGCCCGATTGCCTGAACTGCACCGTGTATATTTACGATAACATTCCATATCGTGCCGCCCTTAAAGCTCTCTGGGGATTGGGTAATGAGCTGCCATATCTCCGACAGCTTCTCATTCCAAGTTTCAAGAGCGTTCTCCAAGTTCTGCACAATCCAATTATCAGACATTCGACCACCTCCTTATTGATTTGGATAACGGGGGCAATTCCGCAAAGCGGATCTGCCCCCGTTACCGTCAGTCTTGTGTCATTCTGTTGTTCTCTCAGCCTGTGATGAGGGTCAAGATTTCCTTTGCAAAGGTAATGACCACGCCGCCTGCAAGAGTCAAAAAGCCGTTTGCTCTCTGGGACGGGTCGTGAGATTTGAGGGACAGACCAATCTGCACAATACCGAAGCCGAGCATAATCATACCGACAGCTCGCACCAGACCGAAAATAAAGTCGGACAGGTTATTGACTACGGCAATAGGGTCATTCGCCGCAAAAGCGGTCACGGATGTTCCCACAACAAGTGTCAGCGCCATTACTGCCGTACAGTAAAAGCGGAAGCCCTTTCTGACCTTGCCAGACATCGGCAGCTTTTCGGTTTTCTTGCCCTCATTCTTCTTAAAAAGTTTCATAGATAAATCCTCCTGTTAGATGTTGAATATTTCTTCCAAGTCCTCATCGGACAGAAGCTCATAGGAAGTGCTGACAGCGTTTACCCTTACGGCGTTTTGCGGAATATCGCTGTCAAACACAAGGGTTGCTACTGCCTGCGTAGGCTCTCCGTGAATATACGGCGGCTGCCCTCCGTCAGCAGTCAGCTTCACATTCGGGTGCTTCATAATGTCATACTTGAAGTCCATTACGGGGCGTTCTCCCCGAATAAAAAGAAGTGCGTAGCGGTTATCAAGCATACGCACTTCATCTGGGGTCATAAGCTCACGCCCCGATATTTGATAGTTGGTCGAATAGTTGCCGCTTCGCCCAGAGCTTTTTCCGTAGGTGTTGGTATCAATGGTTTCCTTACCGAGCAGCTCTGACACATATTTGTGGGTGCTTTGCTCATTGCCGCCGAGGTAAAGAAATTCATCGCAGTTGCCTACAATGCTTTCCCATTGCTTCTCGAAAAGGGCTTTGAGCTGCGCCAGATTTTGCAGGATAATGGATACCGATACCCCTCTGGAGCGCATAACGGACAAAATTTTATCGAAGTCATCGGGCAGCGAAACATTCGCAAATTCGTCCATTATAAAGTGGCAATGCACAGGCAGGCTGCCGCCGTATTTGTGGTCTGCCAGATAAAAGAGCTGTTGAAATAGCTGCGTATAAAGAATACTGACAAGGAAGTTAAAGCTCGTATCATTGTCGGGTATCAGAGCAAACAAAGCGACTTTCTTTTCTCCCAAACTCGGCAGGTCAAGCTCATCGGTGGCGGTAAGCCCCGCAAGGCTTTCCAAATTGAATTTTTCAAGCCTTGCGGCAAGCGTGATTTGAATACTCTTTAAGGTCTTTGCCGAGCCAGAGTGATAATCCCTGTAATACTTGAGAGCGATATGCTCTGGGTTTACCATTTCCAGACGGTCAAACAGCTCGTCCAGAGGGCTTACATAGCTGTCGTCGTCCTCACGGACTGCTCCTGCACGAAGCAGCTCCATAACCATAGGGAAATTCTGCTCGTCGGACGGAGCTTCGTATTTGAGATAAAACACCAACGCAAGAAGCAGCATACTTGCCGCCGTATCCCAGAACGGGTCTTGCGACTGTGAGCCTTTTGGCGTAGTTGCCTTAAACAGATTCGTTACCAAACGCTGCACATCATTGTCGTTGCGCAGATACACAAAGGGATTGTAGCAATGGCTGCGGTGCATATTGATTAGGTCAAGGACACGCACCTCATAGCCTTTGCTCTCCAACAAACCGCCGATGTCACGGACGATTTCGCCCTTTGGGTCAAGCACCACAAAAGAGGTGTTGCATTGCATAGCATTAGGCTTACAGAAAAAGCGTGTTTTGCCTGCACCAGAGCCGCCGCAGACTAAAATGTTTAGATTTCGGCGGTGCTTTTTTCCGTCAAGACCAATGCGGACATTCTGGGTCAGCAGCTTGTTCTCGGACGGGTCTTTATCCCGATATTTCTTGTTCAGCGCATCGGCGTTGCCCCATTTTGCAGAGCCGTGTTCCTCACGCCTGCGGTAGTTCCTGCGTGTGGAGAAATAAATACCGATAGCCATACCGTATGCGGCTAAAAAAATAAGGACAGTCTTTACGCTGTCCTCACATACGGTTATGGCAAAGGGACTTCCCATAGCATCGGTCAGTCCTCGGATGATTTCTACAATGCCGCCGCCCACATAAGGGGCGGTCAGCAGAGCAAGCCACACGACAGGAACGACGCCGCAGGCGGAAAGGATTAGGCTCGTCTTTTTGTCGTTATCGTTCCTCATTACACCTGCAATGCACGACCTTGAATTTCTTTGTCGGGGCGTGTGCTACCTTGCTAATCAGCTCGTCAACAGGCTCGGTGGGGCGTTCCTCCTGTAACTGCCGTGTACGCAGGGTGTTAAGCGCATTGATAACGATATTTTTATCGTACTTATCAAGTGCAATATGGTATCGTTCTTCTCTCATAAGCTGTACCTCCGTTTATCGTTCCTGCTCCTTGCTTTTGGCAGGCTTGTTTTTCTCCATACTCTTATACATTTCGCTCTGGATTTCACCCAGAACATCACGCATAGAGCCAAGCTCTCCCTTGAAAGCCTGCGTATCCGTTTCCGCAAGCTCTTTCGGAAGTCTGGAGAAATTAAAGCCTCTGGTGTCAACGCCGTAGCGGGAGCTTACCATATACGCCACGCAGTAGGATTTGAACTCGGACGCTTCTCGGCTTTCGTTATGCTTAAAGTCAAAAACCGCCGCTGACACTTCCTTTGCCATACTCACGAAAAGCTGTTCCTCGTTAAGACCCGTGCGGATAAAAATGCTCTGCTGTTCGCTGTCGTAGTAGGCAGGCATTTCAAGGTCTGCAACAGGTACAAAAGGCACGGGGCTTGCGTCAATGAGTGCCGACACAAGCTCACGCATAGATTTCTTTTCCTGTGCTTCCTGTCTGTCCTTTGCAGAGGTTTCGGAAATGTCATAGACCTCTTTGGCGTTGTAGCCGACCGCCTTAGAGCCGTCATCACGGGTGTACTCCTTGCTCGGCTCAAGGATAACGACTTTCTGTGCGTCCTTATTCACATAGACACGGCTCTGCTTCCAAGCGGCTTTTTCTTTAAGCTGCGTTGCTTCTGGCATCTGTGCCGATACCAGAATGGCATTGTTTACTGAATAGCGGTCAAACCGTCCCTGCACATCAAGATACTGACGGAAGCTGTCGCCGCTGCTCATCATTTCGGAGCAGGTGTTGTCAATCAGCTCATAGGCTTCTTTGCGCTGTGCCTGCTTCTGGGCAGCCCATTGTTCTTTGTCAAACGGCTTGCTGCCGCCGCTGAATACATCATAGATACTCATACTTGTTTACCTCGCTTCTTTGGATTTTTTGTGTTTCTTTTTTCTCTGGGGCTGTTTGTGTTCGGTCTTACCGTTGGCACTCTTAGCCCTGTCGGAAGCTCCGCTTTTGTCCAGGGCGGAAGTGCCTTTGTCCGCTTCCTGCTCTTTGCGGCTCTCCTTGATTTTCCGCAGTTCCTCTTTGACAGAGGGTTTATCCTTAGTCATAGTAGCCCCCTCTGCGGATTTGCTTTGCTTCTCTGAGATAGGCTCGGACTGAGGGGATTTTTCGGTCTTTGCCACCGAGGGGTTTGGGGCGTTTTCCTCCTTGCTGACAGGCTTACCCATAAGCTCATCAAGCAGCTTGTCCTTTTCTGCTTTTTCGGGTGTTGTGATTTCTGGCTCTGGCTGTCCGTTCTTTTCGTCTTTGGCTTTCTCCGCTTCGGTTACGATAGAAGCGGTGTCCACCGATGCAAGGTGGAAGCGCTCCACGATACGGCTGATTTTCGATGCGTCCTCCGCACGGGCGATAACATCGACCTCTACATTAGGGTCGTTATTCTTGCGGTCTGCAAGGACGCAGTAAAGAACGCCGTACTTTTTGGCTTCCTGTGTGAATGTTTTGAGGTCGTCATTTTTCACGGTAAAGACCTTCAGCTCTTTTCCAGAGCGCAGCATTGAGGAAAGCCGTGCCTTGCCTTTGGTTTTCTTTTCTTCTTTCAGAATGGAATACAGCAGGATGGCAATGTTTTTCGCTCCTGCGCCTGTGATTTTTGCAGCGACTTCAAAGCCCTCCAAGCTCATTCGGACGATTTGTTCTGCCGCTTCGCCGCCTGTGT
>OGUN01001205.1_pt1 | contig 19156 bp, 10 predicted proteins | sample 1553621 | NCBI WGS metagenome assembly OGUN01 (sample SAMEA2580300, study PRJEB22360) | human gut metagenome | biome: human gut; feature: human-associated habitat; material: faeces | place: Denmark | collected 2008/2010
CGGTTGTCTGGACTACCTGGTGGTCACGGCAGGCAAAGAGGATTACTCCAGGAAATTTTATCATTCCGTTGTTTAATGCTGTGATTGACTCCATGTCGAGGTGGTCTGTAGGCTCATCGAACATGAGTACATTGCTTCCCATGATCATCATGCGGGATAGCAGTACACGAACCTTTTCTCCTCCGGAGAGTACACGCATTTTCTTTACTCCATCCTCACCGGCAAAGAGCATACGGCCAAGGAAACCTCGCACATATGTGGCGTCCTTGATTTCTGAGTACTGTGTGAGCCAGTCAACGATGAGCTCATCAGTATCAAAGATTGCGGTATTGTCCTTTGGGAAGTATGACTGGCTGGTTGTGACACCCCATTTATATGAGCCCTCGTCAGGTTCAAGCTCTCCGGCAAGGATTTTAAACATAGTTGTTTTTGCAAGCTCATTTCCTCCGACAAATGCAATTTTGTCATCGTGGTTAACAGTGAATGAGATATTGTCAAGTACCTTTACGCCGTCGATGGTTTTTGAGATGCCCTCGACAAAGAGCACATCGTTTCCAATTTCACGCTCAGGACGGAAATCAATGTATGGGTATTTACGGCTTGATGGACGTATTTCATCAAGCTGGATTTTTTCGAGGGCACGCTTTCTTGATGTAGCCTGTTTTGATTTAGAGGCATTGGCAGAGAAACGCTGGATAAATTCCTGCAGCTCCTTGATTTTTTCCTCTTTCTTTTTGTTTGCTTCCTTCATCTGACGGACAATAAGCTGGCTTGATTCATACCAGAAATCATAGTTTCCTGCGTAGAGCTGGATCTTACCGTAATCCATGTCGGCGATGTTCGTGCAGACCTTGTTGAGGAAGTATCTGTCATGGGATACAACGATGACTGTATTCTCGAAATTGATGAGGAATTCCTCAAGCCATGAGATGGCATCGAGGTCTAAGTGGTTGGTAGGCTCATCGAGAAGCAGTATGTCAGGATTTCCAAACAGTGCCTGAGCGAGAAGCACCTTGACTTTTACTGCACCCGGCAGATCTGCCATCAGAGTGTAGTGATCCTCAGTAGGTACACCGAGACCGTTTAAGAGAGTAGCTGCATCCGACTCAGCATTCCAGCCGTCCATATCGGCAAACTCAGCCTCAAGCTCGCTGGCACGGATTCCGTCCTCGTCTGAGAAATCCTCCTTCATATAGATGGCTTCCTTCTCCTTCATGATATCATAGAGACGCTTATTACCCATGATAACCGTATCAAGTACTGTAAACTCATCGTACTTGAAGTGATCCTGCTGTAAGAATGACAGTCTCTGTCCCGGAGTGATTGCGATATCACCGTTTGTAGGCTCAAGCTGTCCTGAGAGAATCTTTAAAAATGTAGACTTGCCGGCACCGTTTGCACCAATAAGTCCGTAGCAGTTTCCCTCTGTGAATTTTATGTTGACATCCTCAAATAAAGCTTTTTTACCAATTCTTAATGTAATATTGTTTGCACTAATCATTTTGTCTTTATTCAATCCTTTCCTATTTAATAACCTGTTCGTTTCTGTAACACATCGTTTCTATTTTAACGTAAAACCAGTATTTTGCAAGTGTTTTACAGGCGATTTATAGCCATTGTGCCCTTTTGTACATAAAATTTACCTTGTTAATAAATATTTTAGGATTTTTGTACAATGTATTGCTAAAAAAACTTGATTTTTTACAGCGCACAAACTAAACTATTATGTAGAGACATTCTGATTCATGTCTATAATTGAACATTTATTTTACAGGAGGAAATATCATGTCTAGAGCAAAACAGTCCATGGATGGCAATACCGCTGCCGCTCATGTAGCATATGCCTACACAGAGGTTGCCGGAATCTATCCTATCACACCTTCTAGCCCAATGGCTGATACAGTTGATCAGTGGTCAGCAGCAGGACAGAAGAACATTTTCGGAAGCACTGTAAAGGTAGTTGAGATGGAGTCTGAGGCAGGTGCCGCTGGTACAGTTCACGGATCTCTTGCAGCTGGTGCACTTACTACAACATTTACAGCTTCACAGGGACTTTTACTTATGATCCCTAATATGTACAAAATCGCAGGTGAGAATCTTCCTTGCGTATTTGACGTATCAGCTCGTACAGTATCTTCACATGCACTGAATATCTTCGGTGATCACAGTGATGTATATGCTTGTCGTCAGACTGGTTTCGCAATGCTTTGTGAGACAAATCCACAGGAGGTTATGGATCTTTCACCGGTTGCACACTGTGCAGCACTTGAGGGAAAGGTTCCATTCATCAACTTCTTCGATGGATTCCGTACTTCTCATGAGATTCAGAAGATCGAGAAGTGGGATTATGAAGATCTCAAAGAGATGTGTCCAATGGATGCAGTTGCTGAATTCAGAGCACACGCTCTTAACCCAGAGCATCCAGCAGCTCGTGGATCACACGAGAACGGAGATATCTTCTTCCAGCATAGAGAGGCATGTAACAAGTTCTATGATGAGCTTCCAGCAGTTGTTGAGAAGTACATGGACAAGGTTAATGCTAAGCTTGGTACAGATTACAAATTATTCAACTACTACGGAGCACCTGACGCTGATCGTGTAATCATCGCTATGGGTTCTATCAATGATGTAGCTGAGGAAGTAATCGATTACTTAACAGCAAAGGGTGAGAAAGTCGGACTTATTAAGGTACGTCTTTACCGTCCATGGTCTTCAGAGGCTCTTCTTAATGCTATTCCAAAGACTGCAAAGAAGATCGCTGTATTAGACCGTACAAAAGAGCCAGGATCACTTGGTGAGCCATTATACTTAGACGTTGCTACAACACTTCGTGAAGCAGGAATGAACGATGTTGTATTAGTAGGCGGACGTTACGGATTAGGATCTAAGGATACACCACCTTCTTCAGTATTTGCTGTATATACAGAGCTTGAGAAGGATGCTCCTAAGCACAGATTTACAATTGGAATCGTGGATGATGTTACAAATCTTTCACTTCCAGAGGTTAAGCCAGCTCCTATCACATCTGCGCCTGGTACAAAAGAGTGCAAATTCTGGGGTCTCGGCGGAGATGGTACTGTAGGTGCTAACAAGAACTCTACAAAGATCATCGGTGACCACACAGACAAATACATCCAGGCATACTTCCAGTATGACTCAAAGAAGACTGGTGGTGTTACAATTTCTCACTTGAGATTTGGTGACAACCCAATCAGAAGCCCATACTACATCAACCAGGCTGACTTCGTAGCATGCCACAACCCTGCATACGTTATCCAGGGCATGAAGATGGTTCAGGATGTTAAGCCGGGCGGAGTATTCATGATCAACTGCCAGTGGTCTGATGAAGAGTTAGCTCATCATCTGAATGCAGATGCGAAGAAGTACATCGCAGAGAACAACATTCAGTTATATACAATCAATGCAATTGACAAAGCAATTGAAATTGGTATGGGTAAACGTACCAACACAATTTTACAGTCTGCATTCTTCAAACTTGCAAACGTTATGCCTATCGACGATGCAGTAGAATTCATGAAAGCAGCAGCTAAGAAATCCTACGGTAAGAAGGGTGACGCTGTCGTAGAAATGAACTACAAAGCTATCGACGCTGGTGTAGACGCAGTACATAAGGTTGAAGTTCCAGCATCCTGGTCTAACCCAGAAGCAGATCCAACTCCGAAGGAATTAACCGGACGTCCTGAGACTGTTAAGATGGTAAGAGACTTAATGGAGCCAATCTCCAAGATGGACGGAGACAGCCTTCCGGTATCTGCATTTGCAAAGAATCCGGATGGACAGTTCGAACATGGTGCAGCAGCATATGAGAAACGTGGTACAGCCGTAACCGTTCCTACATGGGATGCTGAGAAATGTATTCAGTGTAACCAGTGTGCATTCGTATGTTCACATGCAACCATTCGTCCATTCATGTTAGACGAAGCAGAAGTAAAAGCTGCTCCAGAGCAGACAAAACTTGCTGATACAAAGCCAAAGGCTGGCGAGTACAAATATACAATGAGCGTATCCCCATTAGACTGTATGGGATGTGGCGAGTGTATTACGGTATGTCCAGTAGGCGCAATCGAAATGGTTCCTCAGGAATCACAGGCAGATCAGCAGCCAGTATTCGATTACTTAGTAGCAAACGTTGGAAAGAAACCTGGTATGCCGGCAGACAATACCGTTAAAGGTTCCCAGTTCAATCAGCCATTGCTTGAGTTCTCAGGCTCTTGTGCAGGTTGTGCAGAGACATCTTACGCTCGTTTGATTACTCAGTTATTTGGTGAGCATATGTATATTTCCAATGCAACAGGATGTTCTTCTATCTGGGGCGGTCCTGCAGCAACATCACCATATACAGTAAACAAAGATTCCAAGAAAGGTCCGGCTTGGGCAAACTCCTTATTCGAGGATAACGCTGAGCATGGTTTTGGTATGGAAATCGGACAGAAAGTTCTTCGTGAGCAGGCAATTGCAAGCGCTAAGAAATGTGCTGAGTCTGATAAAGCAAGCGCAGAATTAAAGGCTGCATTTGACAAGTTCGAAGAGACTAAGAATGATACAAAAGCTAATACACCTGCAACAGAAGCGTTAGTTGCTGAGTTAGAGAAAGCTGCAGCAGCAGGATGCCCGGATGCTAAGGATGCATTAGATAAGAAGAATTACCTTGCTAAGAAGTCTGTATGGATCTTCGGTGGTGATGGATGGGCTTACGATATCGGCTTCGGCGGATTAGACCATGTACTTGCTTCCGGTGAGAACGTAAACGTAATGGTATTCGATACAGAGATGTACTCTAATACAGGTGGACAGGCTTCTAAAGCTTCTAACATCGGTGAGGTTTGTCAGTTCGCTGCTTCTGGTAAAGAAGTTGGCAAGAAGAGCCTTGCAGAAATCGCTATGAGCTACGGCTATGTATATGTAGCACAGATCGCTCTTGGTGCAAATATGGCAAATGCTGTTAAGGTAATTGCTGAAGCAGAAGCATACAACGGACCTTCACTTATCATCGGATATGCTCCATGTGAGTTACACGGTGTTAAGGGTGGAATGAACCACTGCCAGGATGAGATGAAGAAAGCAGTAGCAGCAGGTTACTGGAACTTATTCTCATACAACCCGGCATTGAAAGCAGAAGGAAAGAACCCATTCACATTGACTTCTAAGCCAGGTGATGGATCTTACCAGGATTTCTTAAATAACGAGACACGTTACAGCAGATTAACACGTTCCTTCCCAGACAGAGCAGAAAAACTGTTCAAAGCATCTGAGGAAGCTGCAAAGGCTCGTTATGAACATCTGTTAAGATTAGTTGAACTTTACAAATAAGATTAGCTGATTGGACAGAAGAATCTGACGATTAGGTAAAATAAAAGAGATGTAATTTACAGAAGTGTAAGTTACGTCTCTTTTTTTACTTTATAAGAACGATATCAAATTAAAAATCCTGAAAACGACACAATTTTTGAGAGATTTTGTGGTACTTTTGGTTCATTTTTGATAGAAAGTATTGACTCATTGAAAAAAAGAAAATATAATCTTCAAGACGAAAATTAGTCTGATTATTTCATTTGAAAAAATCAAATCTATATGCCAGAATATGACATAATTCTATACAAAAAATATATATACTTACATTCAACACAAAAGAAAAATCACATGCATGAAAAGACAGGGGAAGGTCATAATAAGGGCAGCAAAAGAATAACAGGGGGTGCAGTTTGTGGCAGATAAGGATTTCCGCAAGCTGAAACGCTGGGAGTTGATTGAAATTATAGAGGGACTCCAGAAGGATTTGCAGGAAACTACAGAAGAAAATGACGGGAATAAGGACAAGAAAATAGAATTAGATGTGGCACTTCAAAGTATACGGGCGGAACAGGCTCACAGAGAGAAGAAGCAGCATCTTTTCAGTGCACTCGGAATACTGCTTGTGGTGGCAGCAATTTCAGTATTGATTGCAACAAGATTAGTACCGGTATTGCAGGTTTCGGGCAAGAGCATGGAACCGGCATTAGAGAATGGTGAACTGGTAGTAATAAAGAAAACCACAAAAATCAAACAGGGAGATATCATCGGCTTTTACTATCAGAGTAAGATTCTTGTAAAAAGGGTCATAGGAACTGCAGGTGATTACATAGATATAGACGAAGACGGCAATGTATATGTAAATGGTGAAAAATTAGATGAACCATATGCAATAAAGAAAGATTTAGGGGAATGTGATATTGATTTTCCTTATCAGGTGCCGGAAGGCAAATATTTTGTGATGGGAGACCATCGTTCAGTATCGGTTGACAGCCGGAGTTCAGCCATTGGGTGTGTGGCAGAAGATCAGATAATTGGAAAGGTGGCTTTTCGATTCTGGCCATTGAGTAAAATGGGATTCCTTAAATAGGGAGAGATAGGGATATGCAGGAAAATGTAAGAAAACATGTAAAGAAAGCAGAAGAAAAGAGAAAAATCCGCAGAAGAACAAAAATTTTACTGGGGATATGCTGCGTTCTTGTGGCGGTGGGTGTAGTCTGGGGACTGATTCTTCCGGGACTTGCAGCAACAGGAAATAAGGAAACAGAGCAGACATCAGCCGGAGGCACGATTAGTGAGCGTATTAACTTGAGCGTTTCACAGAAGAGTCCGGATGATGGGAAAAATGGACAGATTCTGTATGCAACCGTTAGTGCAACCAACTCAAATCCGACAGATACAGAGCTGGTACCGGTTCGTATCCGGATTAGTGATTTGCCGGAAGGAGTTACATTGACCGGTTTTGAAGAAAGTGATGTTATGCAGGTTACTTATAAAGCGGTCAGTGAAACAACAGAAGAAACACTGGAAGTAAAACTGGTAGAAGAGGATGATGAGACTTACATAGAGTTTGAACCACCTGCAGGTTCAACCGTTTCCTTCGATTTGCAGTTTAATTCCTTAAATGGAATTATGGAAAAAGATTCCAAGGTAACATTGACACCGGAGATTCCGGATCAGAAAGACAATGATGTGATTTCTGAACCGGCAGAATTGATCTGGCATGGAACGAATCTCTGGCAGGATTTGAAAAAAACTGTCAGTAAGGAAATTATTCCGGTGAATGGAAAGATCAATAAGCTGGAAGGAACATTAGATTATAGAATCACTGCCAACAGTATGAATCCATGTGGCGTTGGTGATACGGGAGCAATCTGGACAGACCATGTAGAGTTGAGCGATGTATTGACATTACCGGATGGAATCAGCTTTCCGGAAGGAACCAAGGTCAGTGAAGATGGTGTTTCCGTTGTGGATAGCAATGGAAATGTGATTTTCCAGTTTACTGATCTTCAGGGAGGAACCGTTACAAGCCTGACATTGGATGGAAAAACCGTTACATATAAGATTAGTGTGCCGAACCAGTATATGACAGATGGTGTGCCAACAAGAGAACAGGAGCATCTGAATGTAAGCGCAAGTCTGGATGTATCAAAATTAGTATTAACAGATAATTACATTACAGTAGCCGCAGAAAAAGTAAAAGAGGATGTAATTACAAATCATGTTGATTTTGAATCTGTTCCTTATAAAGAATATGATCACACAAAATTATCCGCAGATGTAAAGTCAAGACCGGAAATAAAAGAGGACTTTAAAATTGTTAAGACGGCAGATAAGAAAGAAGTAATTGCCGGTGATACCATTAATTATACGATTACGGTAGAAAATACTGGAAACAATCCGATTAAAGGAGAAGCTTCAGATGGAAGCGTTTATAAGGTGACAGATAAACTGCCGGAGCATCTGGTGCTGACTGCGGAGCAGATACAGGCAATCCGGAATCAGGGCGCGGAATATGACGAAGAAACCCGCACAATAAGCTGGGCACCGGGTACATTGAAAGCCGGTGAGAAAGCAGAATTTACATTTGCGGTTAATGTGAAGAGCCAGGAGGAACTGGCAAAATATCCAAACAATACCTCCATTCACAACAAAGCGTCCTATAAAGGCAAAGATTCAACCATTACCGTTATTTATAAGAAACCGGAGCTTACCATTGACAAGAGCAGTGATAAGAAAAATGTAAAAAATGGCGATTTGGTTACTTATACTGTAACTATCGAAAATAAAGAAGACTATCAAACCATTGAACAGATTTTAGAGGATACGCTGCCAAAGGGACTGGTGTTCCAATATATCATAGATAAGAATGGAAATCAGGTAACCGAAAGTGCAACGGACTTCGTGGCAGAGTCATCCAATGCAGTAGGCGGCAGCCGCTATGTAGGACTTCAGGTGGATGGCAAGAAGCTGACATTTTCTTTGGGCAGACTGAATGCCAAAGAGAAAGTAACGATTAAATATGTATGTAAGGTAGACCTGAATGAATTGCCGGAAGCAGCGGATTATGACCTTGTAAATCATATCACCAGCAACTCATCCGGCGAAAGCACCGGAGAAACCATTGAAGTGGAAAATCCAATTACCGTAGATAAGAAGGTTAATGGCGGGGAAGGTGGAGAAACCTTTAAAGCAGAGGAATTATTTAAATACAGCATAACGATTACAAATGCTGATGGAGATGCCGCATATAAGAAAGGCGGACTGTCATTGACAGATGATATGCCATATCATGTTTTTCCTTCGGATGAATACAAGATTTATAAGGCAAAGCAGGCAGGAACGTTAAATTCCAGATATCCAAAAAATGATGAGGAACTGGTAGAGGCTGGTATCAGCTGGAAAGAGTATGTAGAAAATACATCTGACTGGGGAACTTATTATACAAAGATAAATGGTGAATACGTGCAGATAAGGAGATACTGGATTGGCAAGAGCAATGGAATGAATATCAGTGCACATAAAGGAATCCGTTTAATCTGGAAGATTGACACCATGTCACCGGGTGAGGTAATTGAAAAAGAATTCAATGCTTACATTTATATGGATGATAAAGAGAATGAACAGACGGGAACCTTTACTTATACCAATAGTGCAACCGTAAATGGAATGAAGGATACAGTAACGGTAAAAGGGAAACCGGAAGGAAAAAAGGAGCTGGATCAGGCGGTAGATGTGCAGAAGAGTGTGTGGGCAATTCTGGATCAGTTCCATCAGTGGAAGACCAGCCAGTTAAAAGATAAGTCCATATTCTCTAAGAGTGTAAATGAAGGAAATTATCTCGGAAATTATGTGATTTACAATATTACAGTAACAAATACAGGAGAAGATCCCGTTCATATTGATACATTGGAAGATCATATGGCGGATGGTCTGGAATATATTGGAATACGTCCGGGCCTGGGATATACGCTTCCGGTTCGGATTGAAAAGAGCTATAGTGAACCGATTAAGTCAAACGACTGGAACATGGCACAGGTAACCAATATCGATGGCAGAAGTCTGGTAAGGGATGTTACCATTGCAATGACTAATGATGATAAGGAAAATCATATGGTTACCTTTACGATTGGAGACGATGGCAAAGGTTATGATTTGCCGGCAGGAAAGAATCTTTCATTCTTTGTGATGTGCAAGGTAAGTAAAGACGTGGAATTAGATGTTCCAATTACCAATACCGTGGATTTACTGGTAGATAAGGATGTGGAATATCGTGAGAATCTAAATGACATTACAATGAGAGGAACCAGAGATGATTCCAGACAGAATAACGGCACATCGGAAGATAAAGGAATTGTAGGAGAAAAGCGTGTTATTTCGTCATCTGTAATGATAACACCGAAGGATGTAATTGTTCCGGGAATTACCAAGAAAGCAGTGTCCTATATACCATCTGGTAAAAATGTGGAAAATGCTGTTGAATTGGAAGAGAAGGACAATATACAGCCGAATGTAACGACAAAGTGGCTGTTGGAGTTACGCAACGATGGAACCATTCCAATCTGCGATTATACAATTAAAGATTCTGTTCAGTCTCCGTTCCATATATTGTCGAAAGAAGAGGCAACCAATAAAACCCTTGACCTGGGACTTGACAAAAATGCTTTTGTACTGACCATTTATGATGAGGATGATAATGTACTTCATAAGTATGATTTGTCTGAAGAAGTATGGAAGCTGATACCGGATAATGCGACCCACGAGTTTTCACTGTATCTGGAGGGAAAAGAATATCAGATTCCTGCAGGTGGAAAAGCGGAGTTTACGGTATATACCAGAAATACAGTATATGAGAACAAGATTTATGAAAATACTGCATATCTCCTGCCGGATGATCCGTTTGATGATAACAGTGTAAAAACGGGAGAACTGGTGACGGATGACAGTGGAAAATATATTGGAGTAAAAGCTTCTGATTGCGTTTATGCATTGGGTGATTACGGTTCATTCTCATGGAAAACGGTAGAGGAAACCGGTAATTCAGATAACCGGGGAAGCGGCTATCTTGGACTGGAAGGAAAGAATTACATTTATCTGGATGAAGATGGAAAAGATGTGATTTACACCAACAATATTGAAAATGTCAGCAATAACTCCTTTACACAGATGGTTATTGTAGACAGTATGCCACATATAAATGATACCGGAGTACTGAACCAGAAAGAAAAACGAGGCAGTGAATTCTCTGTTGCATATGCCGAAGGACTGGAACTCTGGGTAACTGAGGAGAGCGGCACAAAACGGCAGCTGGAAGAAGGCGTGGATTATTTTGTGGAATTTTCAAATCTGGTAAGCTTTACTGAAGCTGATATGTCGGGTACTTCAACAGAACAGTGGCATTCCTTCTGGCAGTCAGATGATGTGTCCTTCCGTATAAAGATGGCAGATACCTTTGCATTAAAGAAGGGCTGTATTCTTACCATGAAATATAATGGAGTAGTAGGAGAGAATGCAAACCCGGGTGAGACTGCATGGAACAGCTTCGCATACCAGTATACGGCAGAAGTAAACGGAAATGAAAAAACACTGCGGGCAGAGCCTCCGAAGGTCGGAGTAAAGATTTATAAGAAACCGGTAATTGAGAAAGACGTTCTGGATGCATATGGAAATGAACTTCCATATGATCAGATGAAAACCTTTACTTTTGTATTATATAAAGGTGACTCAACGGATGAAGCTGATTATATTACAGAATTTGCCGTATGCCAGGGTGGATCGGTTGCATTGAAGACCATTACAGACCAGAATGGTAATAAAGCGTTGGAAGATGGTCAGGTCTACACGGTGAAAGAAAAACTGGTAAATGGTTATGAGTTAGTTGGAATAGGTCAGAAGGGTACAGAATTAAGCAAAGAAAATAAATATACCTTTACCTATTATGATAATCTTGATAGTATTTCGATTCAGGTTAAGAATCAGGAATACGGTTATGAGCTTCCGGCAACGGGAGGAACAGGTACTACTGTTTATACTATAGGTGGTGCAGCAATTATGCTTATGTCATCCCTGTTGTATGGATACCGGATGAGACGGAAAAGAGAAAGGGGTGCAGGCATATAAAGCCCCCTTTTGAGGAAATCCGTTTCAGGTATCAAATATATTAAAAGGTCAAAGAAGGAGAAAGAAGATGAAAAAATTGAAAAAACTTTTTGCAGCAATGGTTGCAATGGTTATGGCATTCGCAATGGGTGTTACTGTTTATGCAGCAGACATTACAATTACAAATGGCGCAGCAGGTTCTGAATATGCGGCATACAGATTGCTGAATGCTACAGATGGTGGTGAAGGAAAATTTGCATACACATTAAATGATAAGTATGCAGCAGCATTGAAAGAAGTAACAGGAAAAACAGAAGATAAGGATGTAATTAATTACATTTCAGGATTAGATGCAGATGGTATTCGTGCATTTGCAGATGCAGTATTTGCAAAAATCAAGACATTAGAGCCGGAAGCAAAAACATCCGATGATAAATTTAGCGGTGTTGATCAGGGTTATTACCTGATTGCAGAAACAAAAACAGGTGATGAAGGTGATACCTATTCCCTTGTTATGTTAGACACAGCTGGAAATGACAGCGTAACTGTAACAACAAAGGAAGACAGACCGGAACTTGAAAAGAAAGTAAAAGAGAAAAATGACTCTACCGGTGCAGAGAGTGACTGGCAGGATGCAGCAGATTATGATATCGGAGATAACGTACCATTCCAGTTAACCGGTACGGTAGATGCAAAATATGATAAATATGGAAGTTATTATTATGCATTCCATGATACCATGTCTGACGGACTTACTTTCAATGCAGATTCTGTAACTGTAACAGTGGACGGAACAGTAGTAACAACCGGCTATGAAGTAGTTACAGAAGATTTAGATGATAGCTGCACTTTTGAAGTTCGTTTTGCAGATTTAAAGAATATCAAAGCAGTAAAAGCTGGAAGTAAAGTAGTTGTAAATTACACCGCAAAACTGAATGAAAATGCAGTAATCGGTGAAGGTGGAAACACCAACGTATCCAAACTGGAATACAGCAACAATCCTTATGGGGATGGCACAGGTGTAACTCCGGAAGATAAAGTTATTGTATTTACATATAATTTAATTGCAAATAAGGTAGACGGTAACAATGCTCCTCTTGAGGGTGCAGGATTTACCCTTTACAAATTAGACAGCACTACAGGTGATTATGTTGCAGTTGGAAATGAGATTACAGGAGTAACAACCTTCTATTTCAAAGGTGTAGATGCAGGCCAGTATAAATTGGTTGAGACAACTGTTCCGGCAGGATATAATAAAGCAGATGATCTTGTATTTTCAGTAGAAGCAACCTATGATACAACATCAGATAATCCGGAATTAAAGACATTAGTAGTAAAAGATGCTTCTGGAAAGGTTGTTTCAGAAGGAACAGAAGCAATTTTTACAGCAACTTTAAGAACAGGTGCTGTATCCACGGATGTACAGAACTTAAGTGGAACTGAACTTCCTGCAACCGGTGGTATCGGTACTAAGATTTTCTATACCGTAGGTGCAATTATCATGATTGTAGCAGCTGTATTGTTAATCACAAGAAAACGTACTGCAAAAAACTAGAATTTTAAGATGAACGGCGGTAATTCACCGGGAATTCCCGGTGAACCGCCGGTTTATACACGAACGAGACTGGAAGAAAATTCCCGCTCGCTGGGACTTTGACAGCATTAGGGAGAAATCTATGAAGAGGACATTAAAGAAATTATTTAAGAAAGATAAACTGAATGTAATGTTAGTGTTTGTTTTTATCATAGGTCTCTCCGTGATGCTGTATCCGCCAATTAGTTCTTACTGGAATTCAAAAGTTCAGTCAAGAGCCGTTGCGTCTTATAGTAATGCCGTAAAATCACTGACAGAAGAAGAAAAAGACACAATGTTAAAAAAAGCTGATACCTACAATGAAAAATTAAAGGATGTGAACCGGCCATTTCTGAATTATGCAGAGGCAGGCGATTATAACAGCATTCTTGATATTTCCGGCACCGGCATCATGGGTTATGTTACAATTGAAAAGTTAGGTGTGGAACTCCCGATTTATCATGGAACTTCGGAAGGAGTATTACAGGTTGCAGCAGGCCATTTAGAGGGCAGTAGTTTGCCGGTTGGAGGAGAAGGCACACATAGTGTTCTTTCTGCACACAGAGGACTTCCGTCTGCAAGACTTTTTACAAATCTGGATAAAATGGAAGCAGGAGATACCTTTACCGTTACCGTATTGGATCGTAAACTGACTTATCAGGTGGATCAGATTAAAATTGTAGAACCACAGGAAATTAATGATCTTACAATTGAAGAGGGAAAAGATTATTGTACATTAATGACCTGCACTCCATATGGAATCAATTCTCATCGGCTGCTGGTAAGGGGTGAGCGGATTTCACAGGAGGAAAGCGGTAACTATGTGATGGCAGATGGATATCTTGTCAATACTTCTGCAGTTGCAATTGTAGTTGCGATTATATTACTGTTCTGGATTTTACTGGGACTTTTGATTTGGCAGCGGTTTAGCTGGAAGAGGAAAAAGGAGTAGGGAATGAAACAGAAATGGAAGCAGAAATTACCTGGAATTCTGCTTGGACTGGTTTTCCTGGTCGGACTGGGAATCTTTGCATATCCGACTGTGGCAGATCAATGGAATAAATACCATCAGAGCAGGGCAATTGCCAGTTATGAAGAAACTGTTGCAGATCTGGATGAAGTAGACTATCAGAAGCTCTGGGAGATGGCAGAGGAATATAATTCCCAGATAGGTAATAATACCTTCGATGGGGATGCATTTTCGCAGGAAGAACAGAATATGAGAGGAAGTAAATACTGGTCCGTATTAAATCCGGGAGATAATGGGATTATGGGATATATTTCCATCCCGAAAATAGAACAGAGACTTCCGATTTATCATGGAACTTCGGAGGCAGTATTACAGATTGGCGCAGGTCATATGTCCGGAACCAGTCTTCCGGTTGGTGGTGAGGGAAAACATAGTGTACTGGCAGCACACCGCGGACTGCCAAGTGCGAAACTTTTTACCGATATTGACCAGCTTGTAGAAGGTGATAAATTCTATGTGCATGTACTGGATAAGGTGCTTGCATATGAAGTGGATCAGATTCTGCCGATGGTAGAAAAGGATGATACGGATACTTTGACAGAGGCAATGAAGAATGTCGAAGGGGAAGATTATGTAACACTTTTCACCTGCACTCCATATGGTGTAAACAGCCATAGACTGCTGGTGCGTGGTCACAGTGTCCCGTATAATGGAGAGGATGATGAGAAGGCAATAGCCAATGAATCTATGCTTCAGACGGTGAAAGATTATTATATGTTATATGCAATACTGGCAGTTGCAGCAGCAATTCTGATTACAGTTTTGATAAAGATTATTCGAGATAGAAAAGTTTCAAGAGGTTCTAAGGAGGGTGGAAAATGAAAAAGTTAAAAATAAAGAAAGGGTATATTGCGGGATTACTGACGTTGTTTTTGGCAGCAGCAGGATTACATGTGGCATCTGCATATGCCACCAATGTAATAGATCCGGCAGAACCTTGTACTTTGACTTTATCTGTGCCGAAGGGCGAAGAATATACGGAAGAACTGAATGGGATGGAACTGCATGCTAAAATATATCAGGTAGCGACTGTGGATGCAGCAAGAGAGTACAGCGAAACATCAGAATTTAAATCCCTCTCTTTAAAAGATGCGGTAAATGGAGATGTTACATGGGAAGAGATGACAGCGAAGGCAGCGGAGCTCGCTTCGGATAAAACCCCGGATACAGAATGCACGATTACGGATGGAACAGGAGAGAAAGAACTGAATTCTGGGATATATCTTGTTGTGGTTGAAACTGCATCAACCGGTTTTTATGAGTATAATTTTAATCCAGGTCTGATTGCGTTGCCGGATAATCAGGCATTTCATTCTGCAGGCGCAGAAAACAAATGGATTTATGAGGTTACAGCAAATCTAAAACCGGAACGTTCTCCACGGTATGGAAGTCTTCTTATACAGAAAAATCTTGATAACTATAATGAGACAATGAAAGAGGTAACCTTTGTATTTTCGATAGAAGCAGTAGATGAAAATGGTAATACGGTATACAGTAATGTAGTATCGACCACACATTCATCGGCAGGAACGAAAGCGGCAATTGCAGATCATATTCCGGCAGGTGCAAAAGTTACTGTGACAGAGGTATATAGTGGGGCTGGTTATAGACTGGTAAGTGAGCCACAGCAGACAGCAGAAATCAGTGCGGATGAAATCGTAACAGTGGAGTTTGATAATACATATGACCACGGATTGAATCCGGGCTACGGAGTGACCAATCATTTCGATTATGATGAAGATGAGGGATGGCAGTGGACACAATTACCGGATAATAGTGTAAAGGAAGAATAAAGGAGGCTGGAATATAAGATGATGAAGAAAAAAACAAAAGTGTTCTGGCTGACTGCAGCAGCATTGGTATTCCTTGCAGGGGCAGCAGTGCCACCGGCAATGGCGTATTTTACAACTTATGTGGAAGCGGAAGGAGGATATCCGATTACACTTGGTAATGAAACTACAATAGAAGAAAAAGTTGAAAATATGGAGAAGCATATCGTACTTACAAATACAGGAGAAAGTGATTGCTTTGTCAGAGTAAAGGTATTCGCAGGAAGTCAGATTACATTAACTATGTCCGGCTCGTCATGGAATCAGGGCGAAGATGGCTATTGGTATTATAGTGATATTGTTCCGGTAAGTGGCAATACAGAAGAACTTTTAGCCAAAATAGCAATACCGGAGGAATATAAAGAGAGTTTTAATGTAGTGGTCGTTCAGGAGTGTACACCGGTTCTCTATGAAGAGGATGGAACACCATATGCAGACTGGAACCGGATTGCAGATACCAGAACAGATATAGGAACTGCAGATGCAAGGGAGGCTGGTGAAGAATGAGCCGATTGAAAAAAGTAATGAAGGGAAGAAAAGGAACCTTTTTATTATTGGGTGCAGCAGTACTTCTTCTGGCAGGAAGTGCGGTTGGAAGTGCGAGAGCAGCACTTACTTACTATAGTGAGAATTATATCGCACAGATGGAAATGTATGATATCGGAGTGACTCTGGTGGAAGAATCTGCCAAGGGTTCTAAGGATATCAGCAGCCGTGATTATGCAGGAAGTGATGATGCCTGGAAGCAAAATCAGGGAGCACTTCTTACAGATATGCTGGATGAGACCGATGGAAAGCTGGTAGCCGGAAGAAATTATAAGGAAGCACTTTCCGTAAAAAACAGTGGCAATATTGATGAATATGTCCGTGTGAGAATTTATAAGAGCTGGAAGAATGAGGATGGAAGCAAGGAAACAACACTTGCTCCGAGTTTGATTGAATTAAACCTGACCCAGAATGGCTGGATTGTGGATGAAAATGCATCTACGGAGGAGAGAACTGTTCTTTACTGGCCATCGGTATTGAAGGTGGGTGAGAGTACACCGGCATTTTCTGATACTTTAAAGATTGATAATTCTATTACGTCAAAGGTAACGGAGCATACAACGGAGGAAAATGGACTTAAGACCACTACTACAACATTTAATTATGATGGGGTTTCCTTTCATGTAGAGGCAGAAGTGGATGCCGTACAGACACACAATGCGCAGGATGCGATTAAGAGTGCCTGGGGAGTTGATGTTTCTGTTGATTCCAATGGAAATCTGACATTACTGCAGTAAGGAGGAGACTGAGATGAAGAGAAAATGGATTGGTATCATGGCAGCTCTGGCTCTGGTTGCAGCAGCCCCTGTTCAGGTACAGGCAGAAGAGTTTTCCGGCGGTGATGACTGGAACGTAACGTTTGATGGAGAAAAATTAAACAGCACATTTAAAAATGCAGATATTGATGATGCGATATATCAGCTTCAGCCGGGAGATACGGTAAATATCAGACTGGAGTTAAAGAATACCTATGATGGGGATACGCAGTGGTATATGACAAATCAGGTATTACAGAGCCTTGAGGATTCACAGAGTGTGGCTTCCGGAGGAGCGTATTCGTACATACTTTCTTTTACGGCTCCGGATGGAAGTAACCGTATTTTATACAGCAGTGAAAATGTAGGTGGAGATACGGTAGGAGAAAGTGGTGAAGGTCTTCACCAGGCAACCAATGCAATGAAAGATTATTTCTATCTGGATGAGCTTGCGAAAGGTGAAAAAGCAGAGATTGCACTAACCGTAAAGCTGGAAGGTGAGACACAGGGAAATACCTATCAGGATACCCTGGCAAAATTGCAGATGAATTTTGCGGTAGAATTATTATCCAGTGGTTCAACACCATTGTCGAATCATGTCGTTATTAAAACGGGTGATAATAATCAGGTGCTTCTTTTTTCGGCACTTGCTCTGGCGGCAGGACTTGTTTTAGTCGTCCTTTTTGTTGTGAGAGTGAAGAGGACACGAAAAGAAGATGAGGCAGCTGAAAATCGGTTGGAAAAGGAGGAGTAAGGGATGAAGAATAAAATAAAAGAAAGAATGGAACGTATTCTTCACGGAAGTATTTTATTTACAACATTACTTACACTGGCATTTCCGGTACAGGCATGGGCAAAAGTTGGTGGAAATGAAACAGAATATACCTATACAGTAACGTTATGCTCTGGAAATCAGGGATATTTTTCAGATACGAATGGAATTACAGTAGACAATCATATAACAGGTTCTTCTTATCAGATTGAAAAGGAAAGCCAGGGAGAAAAAATAAAAATCAGTGGACTGAAATATGGTGACCGGGTTATGGTTCGGGCACAGTCCTGTATTCAGCTAAAGGAAGATGGAAAATATTATATTGGTGGAATCCGGGAGAGCGGAAGGGATAATAATACTGTTGGAAAATCTGCCTTTGTGGTAGAATCTGATCAGGAGTATGTAGCAGCATATGCAATTGCGGGAAATATGGTAGCATATACTGTGAATTATCAGGATGCCAATGGAAATGCACTTTCAGACAGTGAGACCTTCTATGGTGCAGTGGGTGACCAGCCCGTGGTGGCGTTTAAATATTTTGGAAATTATCGTCCGCAGGCATATAATCTGACGAAAACCTTAAGCAGCAATGAAGCAGAAAACATTTTTACGTTTGTATACACGACGGATACACAGAGTGCGGCAAACAGTGCAAATGCCGGAAATGATGCAAATGCAGCAAACAATGCAAATGCAGCAGACAATGTGAATGCAGCAAACAATGCAAATGCGGCAAACAATGCGAATGCAGCAGATGATGCCAATGCGGATAATAATCAAGGGGCAGATGGAAATGTAAATATTCCGGATGAAGAGACTCCGCAGGAACTGGTAAATCTTGATGATGAGGAAACTCCGTTAGCAGATATGCAGCAAAAGGATGAGAAGACCAAAAGACCGGCAGGAAATATGCCATTGCTGATTGGTGTAGCATCAGCGGCAGTTGCAGGACTTGTGGCTCTTACTGCTTTTGCATTACGAAGAAAGAAAATGAATGTCAGAGCAGAGGCATTAACGAATGGGAAAAACAAAAAGAAAAAAGAGGACAATAGCCAGAATCTGTAGTATGATAGGAGTATCTCTTCTGATATTGGTGATTCTGATTTGCATACCATTGACATTACCAAGGCTTACAGGGTTTGATATTTATACAGTTGTAACCGGAAGCATGGAACCGGCGATTCCGGTAGGAAGTCTTATTTATGTCAGGGAAGAAGCACCGGCAGAACTTATGGAAGG
>OGUN01001240.1_pt1 | contig 18701 bp, 8 predicted proteins | sample 1553621 | NCBI WGS metagenome assembly OGUN01 (sample SAMEA2580300, study PRJEB22360) | human gut metagenome | biome: human gut; feature: human-associated habitat; material: faeces | place: Denmark | collected 2008/2010
TTATATAACAGAAGAAATGATAGGTCATAAATTAGGTGAATTTGCTCCAACAAGAACATTTAAAGGTCATGCAGGAGAAAAAGCAACTACAAAATAAATATAAATCAAAAAAGCAGTATGAAGAAACTCATCTTTTGTTTTTCGCTTGTCTGCGTGGGAATGTTGTCTTCCTGTGTGGATAAGAACGAACTTGTGGATGAAAAATCCAAGCCGTCGTGGCTGGGCGAGAGCATCTACGGGGAGTTGAGCAACCCGGACCCGTCAAAGGGCCTTACGGGTACGTTCAAAAACTATCTCCGTCTGGTTGACGACCTCGGCTATGCCGAGACACTCAACCGCACCGGTAGCAAGACGGTGTTCCCCGCCAACGACGAGGCGTTTGAACGCTTCTTCCAGAGCAACGACTGGGGCGTGAGCCGCTATGAAGACCTGACGCAGGCGCAGAAGAAAATGCTACTCTACTCGTCGATGCTCGACAATGCCATCCTGGTTGAAATGTTGTCGAACGTTAGCTCCAACGACGGCATCGTGTCGGGAAATGCTGTGAAGCATGCCACTTCACTCAATGCCATCGACACTGTCACCACATACCCCTTCCTGTCGGCCCTCGACGCTTACGGTGAGCGCAATCCATTCTGGACACGCTTCTCCAACGGCATCTCGCTCGTGAGCGACGCAACGAAGCCCATGCTCGTTCACTTCACGCGCGACTACATGCTCAAGAACAGCATCACCACCGTGGGCGACGGTAGCGACTTCTCAATCATCACCGGCGGTAGCTATGAAGACTCCAACGATGCCTATGTGTTTGGCAACAGGATAACATCGCGCGACATCACCTGCCAGAACGGTTACATCCACCAGGTGGAGGATGTGGTTACGCCTCCGGGCAACATGGCGCAGCTCATCAAGCGCGACAAGAACCTGTCAATCTTCAACCACATGCTCGACCGTTTTGCAATGCCTGTCTACAACAGCCAGGTGACAAACAACTACCACGACTGGTATGCAGAGCAGGAGAAGGTGCAGGACATGACCGGAGTGCCCAACCCCGACTCTATCTATGAGGTGCGCTATCTCAGCAAGATGTCGCAGGGCAACGTCAAGTTCAACGGCGACGCAAGGAGCGGAGGCGTATTCCTCGACGACAACCTGCTCACATTCGACCCGGGATGGAATGAGTATTACGTGGCTTCGCTCACTGGATCGACAGCCACCGAGCTGGCCGACCTCGGCGTGATGTTCGTGCCCGACGACGAGGCCCTTTCGACATACCTCACCGAAGGTGCAGGAAGCATACTGCTTACCACTTACGGCAAGCTGCCAAATACCAAGGAGAACGTGATGAGAAATGTGGAGGACGTGCCTCTGAGCATTCTCTCCAAGCTCATCTCAAACATGATGAACACTTCGTTTGCAGCTTCAGTGCCCAGCAAATTCTCGTCTATCGTCGACGACGCAAAAGACGTGATGGGCATCACCATTGGCGACCTCAAGACCAAGGCAGACGGTGGCTACGATGTGCGCATTGCCAACAACGGCGTGGTGTATGTCATGAACAAGGTGTTCGGCCCCAAGGCTTACGAGGTGGTTTCGGCCCCGGCACTCTTCGGAGCCGAGACAAACATGAGCATGGTGAACTGGATAATCCAGAACGTTACATATAATAATGTATACGGACTCGGACTCGACTACTATGCTTACCTGCTTTCGACATCGTCGAACTACGGTCTGTTCTTGCCCACCAACGAGGCTTTCGACTGTTATTATCTCGACCCGACTTCGCTCACCCGCTCTACAGGCCCCGAAGTGATACATTATTATTATGTAGGCTCCGGCTCGTCGAGCTCTACCGCCGGTTCTGCCGGTATTGCAGCATCGAGGTGGAAGTATAATGTGGAGACACATCAGGTGGGCGACTCTATAGGCGTCATCGACTTCGAGGGAGCCAACAACGACGCAAACATGCCCATCATCAAGGCCCAGCTCTCAGACATAATACAGCAGAGCACCATTGTGCTCGGCGAGAACGAGACGCTGCAGCCCGGATGCTATTACCTGACAAAGAACGGAGCCGGAGTGAAGATTGAGGGCAGCGGCGACCTCTCGATGCTGCGCGTGCTGGGCGGCGGCCAGCTGGTCCCCGGCCTGCCTGCATCGACCATCACTGAGGTGTTCAACCAGACCAACGGAAAGTCGTATGCCATCGACCACCTCATACAGGGAACAACCCGCAGCGTTTATTCTTATTTGAGCACAACGCCGCGCTTCAGCAAGTTCTTCGACCTTTGCAACGGGTTCGACACCGAGATTATGGCTTGGGCCGGAATATCCACCGAGAAAGAGGAAGGCGGCACGGGCATCATCGAGTCCGACCAGTATAAGACGTTCTTCATACCGGGCGAGACCAGCACTTCGTCAGACCAGCAGCTGCGTTGCATCGACTACAACGTGAAGTTCTTCAGCAACTACAACTACACTCTCTATGCTCCCAACAACGACGCCGTTGACTATGCAGTGAACCACGGACTGCCCACATGGGACGCAATCTACGAGATATTCTCCAAATATAACAATGAAGAGGGAACCACACCCGATGGCGAGGAGGAAGCCAAGGCCCAGGTCAAGGTGATGATCAAGGCCATTCGCGATTTCGTTCGCTACCACTTCCACTCAAACTCGGTGTATGCCACAACGACACTCGGCTCAACCCATAATGACTACACCACATTCCTCGTTGACGACAACACACACATCAGCCAGAACCTGACGGTGTGGGGCGACAACACCGGTAAGATTCACGTGAAAGACGTGGTGGGCGAGAAGGTGATAGACCCCTCGAACACTAACCTCATGACCAACGAGATGACCCGCGACCTGGAGTTCAACAAGAACCGCACCCAGGCAGGCAACTACGTAACCGCTTCGTCGTATGCTGTCGTGCATGAGCTCACACAGCCGCTGAGCTACAACTCAACGGAAGATTTCAGCCAGGGCCTGCAATGATGGACTAAGTTAAGTAAAATTAAAAACAAAGCTAAAATAAGTTATGCCAAGAATAAAACTATTGGTTACAGCCATATTGCTGACCCTCGTGCAGACTGTGTTTGCCCAGGGCACGCGAATATCGGGAAAGGTCTCTGACGACTTCGGCCCGGTGATGATGGCTAACGTTGTTGAGCGAGATGCCAACAACCGTATCGTTACAGCTGCCGTCACCGACGTGAACGGTAACTTCTCTATGGTGGTCAAGAACACCAAGAACAAGCTTTCTGTTTCGTATGTGGGTGCCAAGCCAATCACCGTGCCTATTGGTGCAAAGACTGTGTTCAACCTGAAGTTGGGCTCGTCGCAGACTACTGTGAAGGAGGTGACCGTGACATCGCGCCGCCGTACCAGCTCGGGCGGTCTCTCGATACCCAAGCGTGAGGTGTCTGTGGCCCAGCAGACCATGGACATGGCCGACGTCGAAGGTCTGTCGTTCACCAGTGCCGACGAGGCTCTCCAGGGTAAGATTGCCGGTCTTGACATCGTTGCCGGGTCGGGTAACCTTGGTGCCGGCACACAGATGCGCCTGCGTGGTGTGACTTCTATCAATGGTAACAAAAACCCGCTCATCGTCGTTGACGACCAGATTTACGATGCCCCCGACTTCGACCCGGAGAATGCAACCGAGGAAGACTATGCGTCGCTGCTCTCTGTCAACGTTGAGGATATTGCCAGCATCACTGTGCTGAAGGATGCTGCCTCTACAGCCATCTGGGGTTCAAAGGGTGCCAACGGTGTGATTGAGATCAAGACAAAGCGTGGTGCCCGCGGCAAGACGAGGGTTAACTTCTCGTATAAGTTCACTGGCAACTGGCAGCCCAAGGGCTACGAGCTGCTCGACGGTGACAGCTACACCATGCTCATGAAGGAGGCTCTCTACAACCCGACACAGGCTCAGGACGCTACGACCAACGTCAACGAGCTCAACTACAACCAGTCTTGGCCGCTGTATGAGAACTGGAACAACAACACCGACTGGGTGGACGCTGTTACTCAGTTCGGACAGATGCACAGCTACAGCCTTAACCTCACCGGTGGTGGCGAGAAGGCCAACTTCCGTATTTCTGCAGGTTATGACCATCAGACCGGTACGATTATCAAGCAGACGCTTAACCGTTTCACCACACGTATGGCTCTCGACTATTTCGTGAGCGACCGCATCACGTTCATCACCAACTTCTCGTTCTCTTATACCGACAACGACAAGAACTACACTGACCTGCTCGGTATAGCCCAGAAGATTGCCCCTAACATGAGCATCTATCGCCAGAGGGCTGACGGAACAGACACTGATGAGTATTACATCATGAACCGCAGCGACGCCAACCGCAACCCGTCGTCGTCGGAGCTCGACAAGATCAGGGAGCTCGGCAACCCCATTGCCATCGCCAACCTGGCCAAGTCGCAGGAGACCGTATATCGTATCAACCCAGACTTCAGGCTCAAGTATGAGCTGCTGGGCATCGAGGAAGGCAAGAGCCGCCTTACATACACCGGTGGCGCTTACTTCGACATCTATGCAAACAGCAAGCCGAGCTACTATCCTGCCGAGTTGGCAAAGCTCACACTCACTGACACCGACTACAACCGCGGTTACAACTACGAGAGCAACTCAATGACATTTACCTTTACCAACGACCTCGTCTTCACTCCTTATTTCAAGAATGAGGACTGGACGGCCACGATGCGCTTCCGCTATCAGATGGTGACAGGTAACAGCAGCAAGCTCGAAGAGACCGCGCGCCTCTTGCCTCCGGGAATCGAGATTCCTACTCTCGGCGGCGAACTCCTTGAGGGCAGCAAGACTCCTACGTCAAGCTCTACCGGAAAGTCGCGCTCGCAGAACTGGAGCTACACCGGCCACGTTTCTTACTCTCTCGGATTCACCATCCGTGCCGACGGCGACTCTAAGTTCGGTCCGAAGAACAAGTGGGCTTACTTCCCCAGTGTGTCTGCACGATGGAACATCATCGACGAGCCGTTCATGGAGCCGTTGCGCAAGGTGGTGTCGATGCTCGCCTTCCGCCCAAGCTGGGGTATGGTGGGTAATGCGCCAAGTTCTGAGTCGCTCTTCTACGAAATCTACAAGCCGTCCGAAGGCGCCTACGGTCCCGAAGGCGGCACGCCAACCACATCTATCACACAGCTTAAGCTCGACGACCTGAAGTGGGAGACAACAACCAGCTACAACCTCGGTTTCAACCTCGGATTGTTCGACGACAAGATCGATGCTGAGTTTGAGTATTACTACAAGAAGACTACCGACCTGCTGATGAAAGACGTGGCCATCCCGACAACCAGTGGATATTCAAAGCTGGCCTACGCCAACGTCGGTGCCATGACCAACGAAGGATGGGAGCTCAACGTTAACTTCAACGACATCGTCAAGGTGGGCAAGTTCTCTATGGATGCTTACGTGAACGTTTCGCAGAACTACAACGAGATAACGGAGATGGACGAGAAAGTGCTCAACTCTGTCAATGCGGAGTGGTCTAACGAGAACGGTAAGTATATGAACCGCGCACAGGTGGGCAACCCGCTCGGCTCTGTCTATGGCTATAGGTACAAGGGCGTTTACCAGTATTCTTACGACTATCTGCTCAACCAGCAGCGGGAGAACAACTGGACGTCTTCCGACTTTGAGAACTGGATTAACAACGAGTTCCTGGCCAAGGGCAAGACTGCTCCTGTGGCCCTCGACAAAGATGGCAAGGTGCTAATGCAGGAAGACGGAACCCCGAAGCATGTGGTATACGACTACACTGGCGTGAACTATGAGTTCAAGGGTGGTGACGCCATCTACGAGGACATCAACCACGATGGTGAAATCAACAGCCTCGACGTTGTTTACCTCGGCAACTCGCTGCCTAAGGTTAACGGAGGTTTCGGCTTTACCTTCACTTACGACAGGTTCACGCTGCGCACCAGCTTCAACTACCGCTTCGGCAACAAGGTGGTCAACACGGCACGCATGAACCTCGAGAACATGTCGTCGGCTTACAACCAGTGCGCAAGTGTAAACTACCGCTGGCGCAAGGATGGCGACGTCACCCCGATACCACGCGCCATGTACGGCGACAAGGTGGCTTACAACTACCTGGGTTCTGACCGATATGTAGAGGATGGCTCGTTCGTGCGCTTCCAGTATGTGCAGCTCACTTACAACATGCCGCCGAAACTCACCAAGAAGCTCGGCCTGAACCAGTTTAAGATATACCTCTCTGCTAACAACCTGTATTGCTGGACCAAGTATAGCGGCACCGACCCAGAGCATTCTGCCGGCGGTTGGGGATACGCTGAGGATGACTCTAAGACTCCGAGAGCCAAGTCGTTCACCGTTGGAATTAATATAGGTTTCTAAAACTCGATGTGTAAACGCATATAAATTGGAGTTATATTGTTATGAAGAAATATATATTGTTTTTATTATCTGGCATGCTCATGACGTCCTGCATTGACACAGAAGTGTTGCCTAACGATGTGGTCATTGGCGAGGATTTCTGGAAAACCAAAGACGACGTGACGTCGATGGTGGCTGCTGCCTACAAAGAGATGAGCCAGGCGGGCGTGATAGAGCGCTGCATCGTTTGGGGCGACTTCCGCTCAGACGAGCTTGAGGTCAACGAGATTGTGTTCAACGACTCGAAGCGTACGGACTTGGAGGAGATAAAGGTGGGAACGATGGACTACGAAAACCAGTTCTCAGACTGGGCTTCTCTCTATTCTGTAATCAACAAGTGCAACATCGTTCTTGAGAAGGCTCCGCAGGTGGTGAGCATCGACCCGAGCTACACCGAGGGAACGCTCCGCACCGACGAGTCGCAGATGCTCGCCCTGCGTGCGCTGTGCTACTTCTATCTTGTGCGTGCTTTCCGCGACGTGCCTGTGACCGATGGCGCTTATTTCAACAGCAGCCAGAATTTCGAGATTCCGCAGCAGGCTCCGCTCACCGTGCTCGACAAGTGCATAGAGGATTTGCAGAAAGCGCTGCAGACCCCGCTTTCACCCGACGGATACACAGACTGGCGCAGCGTTGGTTACATCAACCGCGATGCCATCAACGCCATCCTGGCCGACGTGTACCTTTGGCGCGCTTCCATGACGGGCAACTTGGACGACTATGACAAGTGTGTTGACTATTGCGACGCAGTCATCGAGTCGAAGAAAGCAAGGTATTTGTCAGACAACCAAGCCTCTGGTCCCAGCATCATCGGAAACATCGACCACGACGGCTACCCCCTCTATCCGGGCGAGTATGCTTATCAATACAATTTCATCCAAGGCAACTCGATGGAGAGCATCTTTGAGTTGCAGCTCGATGGTGAGAACATTTCAAACAGCGGCCTTATGCATTGCTATTGGAACTATGACGACAAAGCCCGTACCTACGGCTTGATGATGGCTCCGGCAAGCAGGTTTGCAACGGCAGGCGACGGCAATGTGTTTATCAAAGACAAAGATTACCGTTGGTTTGAAAGCTGCTTCAATGTGCAGAGCGCCGATGCAACTCAGTTGACAGTGTTCAAGATGGTGTCGCCTACGGGAACTGACAATACAGAGGCCTCGCTCAAGCCCGTTACTGCAGTAATCACCCCAGGGTATACCAAGATTGACCAGAACTGGATAGTTTACCGACTCACCGACGTGATGCTCATGAAGGCAGAGGCCCTTGTGCAGCTTGAGGCTTCTGACGCCAACAACCTCCAGCGTGCGTTCAGCATAGTCAACACGGTCAACAAGCGCTCACTGGCTATATCTTCACCCACAGCCACCGACACACTGCAGTTCTCTTCTTACAACTCAAAGTCGGCTATGGAGCAGCTCGTGCTCGAGGAGCGTCAGCGTGAGCTGTGCTTCGAAGGCAAGCGCTGGTTCGACCTGATGCGCTACACTTACAGGAGCCTGCGTTCGGGAGATGCCAACGACCAGTCGGCACTTCTCCATCCCGATATGCTTCTGAGCGAGATGGGCGGACTGTCGAACATGGCAAAGACCAGCACTATACTCGGCAATATCCTCGGTTCGGACGTGCAGATGTCAATGGAGTCTGAGCCTTACCTCTACTTCCCGGTTAAGCAAAGTGAGATGAAAGTCAACTTCTTGCTGAAGCAGAACCCGGCATACGAGAAAATGGAAAGTATTCAGAAACAATAATAAGGAAATTAGAATATGAAAATCAACGTGAAATCATTGCTTAAGGCAGTCGGGGCTGTGTTCATCCCCGGGTGTATAGCATTGTCTTCCTGTACGGCTGAGCCGGATGAGTCTAACCGATTCACTTTTACGGGAGAGACCATTTATGACTTCCTTGTAAACAATGATTCGGCATATAGCAACTTCAATTACATTCTGCAGCGCTCAGGACAAGACAGGATATTGAGCTCTTATGGAGAGTATACTTGCTTTGCACCCAACAACAGGGCTGTGATGAGGTATATTGACAGTCTGTATAATGACAAGGAAAGCGTGGACGACGCCGGCAACTTGCTTCACAACGGCATGACGGAGAACTCTCTCGAGGGACTGAGCGACAGCCTTTGCGAAGACATCGCCATGTTCCATTTGCTGAAGACCGAGCTCACCACCACCGAGATGCTTACCTCTACCGGTGCTACATACCGCACATTGCTTGGCCGTTACATCACTGCCGGTGCAAGCGGAAGCCAGATTCTTGTGAATGGCAATGCCCCTATAGATCGCACGCTGTGCGACTATGAGGTGGTGAATGGTATCGTGCATGCTGTTGACAGGGTTATCCAGCGTTCAAACAAGCTTGTGGCACGCGAGCTCCAGACCGACTCTGTACACTTCTCCATATTCTATGAGGCACTCGAGCGGACGGGCCTTGACAAGCAGCTTGAGACTCAGTATAAGACTCTTTCGGCCCAGGCACCCGCTTCAAAGGACGGTTACTATATACCGACCGAGTGCAAGAAAGGCTTCACTGTGTTTGCCGAGACCAACGATGTGTTCAAGGCTAACGGCATCAACAACTTCGACGACCTTGTTGCAAAGTGCAAGGAGTGGTATGGCAATGCCGCTTCCGGTTCGCGCAGCATGACTTCCGGATGGTACGACTACTTCCGTAACAATAACATTGAGGTCGACATGTCGTCTGACTATACCAAGCAGAACAACGTGGTCAACATGTTCGTGAGCTATCACATACTCAAGACAGCTGTCAATGCAAATGTGCTGGCGTTCAAGAACAACACCCACACCACTCACGGATGCACCGGCGACGCATACGATTATTACGAGACCATGCTTCCCATGACGCTCATCAAGGCATGGAAAGTGACATCTGAGGGCGACAAGATTTACCTCAACCGCTATGTCCAGAACAACACCCTGACCGATGGAATCGAGACAGTCGGCTCTGCAGCAATGCACCAGATGGTTTACAAAGGCGTTGAGGTTGACGTCGACTCGCTCAAGCAGCCGCTCAACGGATATGTCTATCCTATCAAGGACATCTTGCTTTACGATGGCAAAGTGCCATTGGGTGTGCTCAACGAGCGCATGCGTTTCGATGCGCTTACCCTGCTCGGCGAGACGATGGACAACGGTTTCCGTGGCGCTTATGTAAAGGATATCACAGCACTCAACAGTGGAAAGTCGGCTGCCCGCGTACGTTTCCCGATTGACTATTTCGACAATGTGGTTGTGTTCAACGGCAACAATACCCAGTTGGACATGAACCTCGTGGCCGACCCGGGCTCAAAGGCATACTCGCTATACAAAGGCGACTCCTTCCAGGGAATGGGAGTGTTCGACTTTGCCATCAAGCTCCCGCCCGTGCCGGACGGAACATACGAGATGCGAATCAACCTTGACTGTATGCCCCACGGCACCATGCTTCAGCTGTATATCGGCGACAAGCCCGAGATAGCATCGATGGAGCCGCTGAGCATACCTCTCGACATGCGCATGGCCATGGACGAGAACGACCCAGCCATCAAGGCCATGGGCTTTGTAAGGCTTGACGATGAGTCGTTGCACCCCGAGGCTTACGCCGACCGCGGACTTGAGACCGACAAGATAATGCGTTCACACGGATTCCTGCGTGGCCCACTTTCAGTAAGGCGCCAGAACGAGAGCACCGATGCCTTTATCGTGCGCTTCATCCCTCACCAGTTCCGCCGCATCCTCGACACACGCCAGTTGCGTCAGCAAGACTACTGGCTCCGCCTCAAGACAGTGCTCGACGACGGCAACCTTGAGCGCAAGTTCCAGATTGATTATATAGAGTTTGTTCCGATAGGTGTGGCTCAGAACCAGCAATATCTTGAGGATTGGTATTGATTCCTTGTAAAATCAAAAAAGAATTATGATACGTAACAAATGTATATACAGCATGATAGCAGCTGCAACATTGCTTGCTGCTTCATGCACCGACTTCGATGATTACAACGAAGCGTACAAGACAGGTTCGCCTGAAAGCAAGAAGACTCTTTGGGAGAACATTTCTTCGCGCAGCGACCTTACTGAGTTTGCGTCATTGCTCTATAAAGTTGGCTACGACAAGGAGCTTGGCAATACTCGATTCTATACCGTGTGGGCACCGCAGAACGGCACCTTCAACTATGCCACTTACGACCAGATGGACAGCACGTCGCTCGTCGACAGGTTTATCAAGAGCCATGTGGCAGACTACAACTTCACGGTGTCTTCAAGCATCAACGAGCGTGTTCACACCTTGAACGAGAAGTCGTTTGAGTTGCAAAACATTGAGGGATGCACCTACGGCGACCACAACATAGTTAGCCTCAACAATCCGAGCATCAACGGTATTTACCACGTGATGGACGGAGCGGTGCAATACTTGCCCAACATCTATGAGTATATCTTCGACCAGGCAGACACCGACAGCCTCATTGCTGCATATTTTGCGAAATATGAGTCAGAGGAGTTGGATATCAAGAACAGTGTGCCCGGGCCTATCGACTCTCTGGGCCGGCAGACCTACAGCGACTCTGTGATGATAATGAACAACACCTTGTTCAGGGAGCTGAATGCCCAGATTAACAATGAGGACAGTATGTACACCATGCTGTTGCCAACCGATGAGGCATACACCAGCTCATACGACCAGATCAAGAACTCGTTCAAATACAACACAGAGACCAAGTATTATCCTATCACTACCGACGGAGTAGGGTCTGTGCTTACCAAGAGCGAGGCCAACAAGGATTATGATGGGGCTTACCTGACCGACTCTCTTGCAAAGCTTTGCATTGGCTCAAGCCTTATACTTGCCCATAGCAACAAGTACAATTTCTGGCTTGACGAGGTGGACGGCCCGCAGAATGGTTTGCTCGACACCCTCATGACAACTTCCCGTATCAAGCTTTCTGGTGGCGAGGAAATAGTGTCTCACACTATCGGCTCTCCCGAGAAGATGAGCAACGGCTATGCACGCCGTGTCGACTCTTTGGCTCTTAAGCCCTGGGAGGTTTGGAATCCCGAGCTCAGCGTCAATGTTTACAGCACCGATGTACGTCCTTTGGTAAAGGAGGCCGCTGTCAACACTGTCGAGGTGACGACCTACGATTTCAACGAGAGCGTGGGCGACTACATATCAAGGTATATCGACCTCGTTCCCAACAACGACAGAACGGCTCGTCCGGAGGCATATTTCTATCTGAATGGGATAAGGTCGACGAAATACAACCTCTATGTCGTTTTCGTGCCGGCCTGCATCAACAAGAACTCAACCGAGCAAGAGAAGATCATCCAGTTTGACGTCAATCTGAACTATATGGACGAGAAAGGCAATATCGGAACCGCTTCGTCTCCTACCAAGAAGTTTACCAAGCTGCTCACCGACTCGGCCAATCTCAACAAGATAGACACATTCTTGGTAGGCGAGGTTGACTTCCCATATGCATACGTTGGCATCAGCGATGATTGCAAGCCGTATGTCAGTGTCAAGATTAACCGCAACGTTTATAGTTCAAAGGAAAAGAACTATGGCAACAGGATGCGTATAGCCGGTTTGATTCTCCGTCCGGTTGATTATGACGAGTACTTAAAAAAAGAAGATGAAAGATTATGAACACTGTTATATATAATATCCATAAGTCGTTTTTCAGGAACGCTTTCTTCGCACTTTTAGTGGGGTTGGCTGTGCCGGCTTACGCTCAGGATGAAGTTGCTGCCGACGATGAGCAGGCCTCTTCGGTTCAGCGAGCTCCAAAGATTGAGCCGGAGAAGTATGAACTCGTGTCTGTCAAGGGAACCGTATTCGAGGAGTCCAGCAAGAAGCCTTTGGCCGGTATTCAGGTCAAGGCGCTTGGCAACGCCCGTTACACGGCCATGACCGACGAGAAGGGGCAGTTCGAAATCAAGGTACCCAAGTTCACCACTTCGCTGTTTGTCTATTCGCCAGAGTTCCTATCGCAGCAGGTTGCCATCGGCAAGGGCGACGATCTCGTTATCTATATGTTGAGCGACAAGTATCGCCCGATGTATGAAGACGCAACGAACATCACGGCTTCGCGTTCCATCAAGTCTGATGCAACAGAGAACTACACCCTCGACACAGAGCTTGAAGACAAGTTGCTGGCAGACATGCGCACCACCCAGCGTTCGGCAATGCTTGGCGTCGGAGGCGACATGTTTATCCGAGGCATCAACTCACTGAATGCTAATTCGCAGCCGCTTATCATCGTCGACGGCGTAGAGCTCGACATGCAGCGTGACCGTGCGGTGCTGCACAGCGGCAATTTCTTCAATATGCTGGGCAATATCATGCCTGCCGACGTAGAGAAGGTGACGGTGCTGAAGAACGCCACAGCCCTCTATGGTGCCCGCGGCGGCAATGGCGTCATCCTCATCGAGACCAAGCGTGGCCATAGCATGGCAACGCGAATCGACGCCAACCTTTCGGTAGGCGTGACGCTGATGCCACGCCTGCAGACCGTCATGGATGCCTCTCAGTATCGCATCTATGCTACCGAGATGCTCGGCACAGTGCCCAACCTCGACGTCAACTCGTCGGCATTCAAGTTCCTCAACGATGATCCCAATGGTTATTACTACCATACGTATCATAACAACACCGACTGGCAGGACGAGGTTTACCAGACGGCATTGACGCAGAACTACAGCATCAATGTGCAAGGAGGCGACAACATCGGTATGTACAACCTCTCTGTGGGCTATGTCGATGGCGAGACAACCTCAAAAGGCAATGCCTACAATAGGATGAACGTTCGCTTCAACACCGACATCAACATCCTTAAGAATCTCTCAACCAAGTTCAACCTGTCTATTTCGCGAATGCAGAACGACCTGAAAGACGACGGCGTGCAGGAAGACTTCGATGCCGCAACACCGACATCGCCCACATTCCTCGCTCAGATTAAGTCGCCGCTGGTTGCACCTTACCAGTACAACCAGTACCTGGGAGGATTCTCCAACCTGCTCAGCGAGGCCGACGACTTGTTTGACGCTGTCGGCACGGAGCATTCGCTTTCAAACCCTGTGGCCATTCTGGCGCAGGCTCACGGCGACAACAAGAACTTCCTTGAGAACACCTACTTCCAGGCAATGTTGGAGCCTACGCTTAAGTTGGGCAACGACTGGCGCATTACCACAGCGTTCAGCTATACCCTCAACCGCAACTCGCAGCGCTACTACCGTCCTAACACGGGTGTGGCCGGGTTCAACATACCCGATGTAGGCTTGGTTTACAACCAGTTCTCTACATATTATGCCAAGGAGAACAACATCCTCAGCAACACGCGAGTAAGCTACTCTCACATCTTCGGTGCCCACTCGCTGAGCGCTTTCGTTGGTTTCCGTTACAATTACTTCTCGTACGACGGCGACGGTATCTCAACCCAGTACACAACGCGCCAGGACGACAAGAACCCGCAGATTTCTGCCAACACCAACAACATCATCTCGGCCTTCGGTGCCAATGATGTATGGAAGCAGATACAGTGGTACGGCAACGTAGACTATAACTACCAGAACCGTTATTTCCTCACACTGTCGCTCCTTGGCGAGGCCAACAGCCGTTTCGGCGACAACAGCGACGGGCTCAGCATGTTCGGTGTGCAGTGGCAGGTTTACCCCAGTGTACAGGCCGGATGGGTGGTTACCAACGAGAAGTGGTTCCCGAAGAATGCCGGAGTTGACTATCTGCGCCTCAATGTTGGCTACGACATCAGCGGCAACGACGACATTGCCAGCAATGCCGTGCGCACCGTTTACGCCATGGTGAAGTACGACAACCAGGCCGGCTTGCAGCTCAAGAACATCGGTAACGACAAGATAAAGAGCGAGACAATGAAGAAGTTCAACGTGGGCTTGCAGACCAACTTGCTGCACAACCGTGTCGCATTGAGCTTTGATTACTATATCAACAAGACGAGCGACCTGCTCACTCTGAAGACCTTCACCGACCCGATTGCCGGCCAGAACAACTACTGGACCAACAGTGGCGAGATTCAAAACACCGGTTTCGAGGTCATGCTTTCCGGCAAGCCCGTCGTGGCAAAGGACTGGGATGTCGAGATTGGCGCCACTGTGGGCCACTACAAGAACGAGGTCAAGTCGTTGCCTGATGGCGATTACCTCTCTTCTATATATGGCGAAGACAACATCCTCACCTCTGTGGGCAACCCTGTGGCCCTGTTCTACGGCTACGAGACAGCCGGTGTGTTTGCCGACGATGCAGCCGCACGCGCAGCAGCAAAGCAGGACGGTGGCCATGAGTATCTCTACATGCTCGACAACACCGGCAAGGAAATGTATTTCCAGGCTGGCGACATCCACTTCGTCGACCGCAACGATGATGGCAAGATTGACGAGAGCGACCGTACGGTCATCGGCGACCCGAATCCCGACATCTACGGCAACATCTTTGCTTCTGTCAACTGGAAGAACTTCACGCTCAGCCTCAACTTCAACTACAGCCTCGGCAACGACGTGTTCAACTACCAGCGTATGATACTCAACTCGGGCAGCAACTTCTACAATCAGCAGGTGGCAATGACCGACCGCTGGCACTATGAAGGCCAGGTGACCGACATTCCGCGCATAGCCTATGGCGACCCGATGGGCAACAGCCGCTTCAGCGACCGTTGGATTGAAGACGGAAGCTATCTGCGCCTGAAGACCCTCAAGCTGACATACCGCGTTCCTGTCAACTTCAGCTGGCTGCAGGGTCTTGCTGTGTGGGCAGAGGCAGTCAATCTGTTTACTCTTACCAATTATCTTGGCAACGACCCCGAGTTCAGCATTGGCCGCGGTTCGTTGTACCAGGGCATAGATTGTGGCAACCTTGCCCAAAGCCGTGCATTTACTTTTGGAGTGAAGATAAATCTATAAGAAAACGAAATCATGAAGAAGATAATATTTTCAGTTATCTGTATGATGACGCTCTTTGTGTCGTCATGTAGCGATATGCTCGACGTTGAGACAAGCCGCGAGGTTGAGCTGCCCTCCATCGGGCAGGCCTCCGACTCCTTGTTCTACGTGCTGGGCATAATGCAGGCAGTGCAGCAGGCTGCCGACGCCTACTACATTCAGAATGAGATGCGTGGCGACCTGGTCGACGTCACCGTGCATTCAGACCTCAACTTGCGTGAAATGGCAAACTTCAGCGCCACGGCTTCCAACAAGTACGACAGCGCTTACGTTTACTACCGCATCATCAACAACTGCAACTACTACATTGCCAATCGCGACACCACCTTGTATGACGGTACATACAATGTCACACAGTCGGAGTATGCCACCGTGCTGGCTTTCCGTGCGTGGGCTTACTTGCAGCTTGCCCGCAATTACGGCAAGGTGAAGTTCGTGACCAAGCCGCTCACCTCTTTGAGCGACATCGAGAACGACAAGTCTGAGGAGCTTGGCATCAAGGAGATTGTTGCACGCCTGGCCGACGAGGGCAACACCGCGTTGAGGCGTTACAGTGGGCTCGACCTGCCCTACGGCAATGGTGTCATTGGCAGCGATTACATTCGCTCAATGTGCATCCCCGTCGACGTTATCCTTGGCGAGCTCTATCTTGAGGCCGGACGCTATGCCGAGGCTGCCGACTATTACTTCAAGTACCTGCTTAAGTATAAGATGGTGGCCAGCGACCAGCGTTCTCCTGTTGAATTGTCGAATATGTGGGATCTCAATTTGCCCAACGACTTCCTGCCAGAGTCTTCCGGCCAATGGTTCTCTAATAACTTTTCTCTCATATCTACATCAACGTCACTCGACGGTCGCATCACTTATCTCCCCATGGCGCTGAACAAGTTTAAGGGAGTTACGTCGGAGATACCCAAGTTGTTCGGTTTTGACTATTACCTAACTTCCGGCGACGAAGATGCCACTCCGGACGAGAAGTATCAGGCCAAGTTCATGGACGAGCAGCAGATAGTGCCGTCCTCTGCCTACAAGTCGCTGGCCAACAACTCTCTTTATTACTACACGTCGAGGTTTGCCGGCCATGAGAACGAGAAGGGCGCGCTCAGCATTGGCGACCAGCGTGCAAAGGTTCGCGTGGTTCAGCGCAGCAATGTGGGCGGCGTCGACACCATGGAGTATCAAAGGCTGTTCACTTATGCACCGCAGATCATTCTCTACCGTTCTTCCACCGTGTGGCTGCATTTGGCCGAGGCGTTCAATCGCATGGGTTATCCCGACGCAGCTTTCGCCATCTTGAAAGACGGCCTTACCACCAACCTGCTCACGGATACGACCTACATCACCGATGGCACCAAGGAGTTGCTCACCGGTCGCTATCCGTTCCTGACAGGCGAGGGTGCCTCTATCTTCAGCGGCACGGGTGGGGCGCGCAACTACGGCATCCATCGCCATGGTTGCAGCGACGCCAGCGGCATCGACGGCGTTTACTCGCTCTATCAGATGGACACCGAGGTTTTGCGCAAGCTCGACGAGATAGAGAGCATGTTTGAAGTGACCTCTGCCGGCAGCGAAGACTCTCTCGCCGTTATCGTCAATGCTGTAGAAGACTTGCTGTGCGACGAGTACGCCATGGAGTTTGCTTTCGAAGGCTGCCGCTATGCCGACCTCATGCGCCTGGCCCGCCATAAGAACGAGTCGAGCCCAGCCGGCTACGGCACCAACTTCGGAGGCCGATGGCTTGCCCGCAAGCTGGCGTTCAAGAATCCGGTCAAGAATCTTGAAGACGAGCAGAATTGGTATCTTCCGATGAAGTAATGCCATAAATTGAGTTTTTTCACATGCAATGGCCGCATGCACGCATGGGCGCGCATGCGGCCATTTTGTTTGTTCATTTGTTACACCGCCGTCACGCGGGACGTTTTCGTACGTATTTCATATTTTTCGTACGAAATGACAATGCCATTGTCGTTGCCGATGCTTAACTTTGCGCACGAAAGCCGGCAGAGCCATGGCAGCGGCCCGCAGGCCGGCATTGGCGTCAGAGAAACAATCAATACATATAATGATGACATATTTCAACCGTTTATCCCTTTATGGCTGTGCATTGGCCCTGGCTTGCCTGCATAATGCCTTTGCCTGCATGGCAGCCCCGCCAACAGTCCGTGCAGTGGCCTCGCCGTCAGCAGAAGAGTCTGCTGCCGCAGACCCGCCAGTGATGGGCTGGAGTTCCTGGAACACCTATCATGTAAACATCAGCGACACGCTCATCATGCGCCAGGCCGACGCCATGGTGGCCAAGGGCCTCAAGGCGGCAGGCTATCGTTACATAAACATCGACGACGGCTTTTTCGGCTATCGCGACAGCACAGGCCTCATGCATGCCCATCCGCAGCGTTTCCCGCGCGGCTTGCGGCCCGTGGCCGACTACATCCACTCGCTGGGCTTCAAGGCCGGAATATATTCCGATGCAGGCAGCCACACATGCGGCTCGCGTTACGACAACGACGAGAACGGGTTCTGGGCCGGCCTGTACGGCCATGAGCGGCAGGATGCCGAGCTTTATTTCAACGACTGGGGCTTCGACTTCATCAAGATAGACTATTGCGGGGCGGGCACAGAGCTCAACCTCGACGAGCGCCGCCGATACACCGAGATAAGCGAGGCCTTCAAGAGTGTGGGCTGTGGCGACGTGGAAATCAACATCTGCCGTTGGGCTTTCCCCGGCACATGGGCCCGCAGCATTGCCCGCTCGTGGCGCATCAGCCCCGACATACGCCCCCGCTGGTCGTCGGTCAAGCGCATCATCGACCTCAACCTATACCTGTCGGCCTATTGTGGCGGCGGACACTACAACGACATGGACATGCTCGAGATTGGCCGCGGCATGCCCCGCAATGAAGAAGAGGTGCATTTCGGCATGTGGTGCATCATGAGTTCGCCGCTCATGATAGGCTGCGACATGCAGACCATACCCGAGGCGTCGCTCTCACTCATAAAGAACGAAGAGCTGATAGCCCTCAACCAAGACCCGCTCGGGCTGCAGGCCTACGTCGTTCAGCACGAGGGCGAGGGCTATGTGCTCACCAAGGACATCGGGCGCAGGCGGGGCACGGAGCGTGCCGTGGCCCTTTACAACCCGTCCGGCTCTGCCTGCCACTTCAATGTGCCGTTGTCGCTGCTCGAGCTTGGCGGCCGGGTGAGGCTGCGCGACCTTGTAAGGCGTTGCGACCTGGAGCCCGTCAGCGACAGCATAGTGTGCGACCTGCCTGCCC
>OGUN01001245.1_pt1 | contig 18660 bp, 17 predicted proteins | sample 1553621 | NCBI WGS metagenome assembly OGUN01 (sample SAMEA2580300, study PRJEB22360) | human gut metagenome | biome: human gut; feature: human-associated habitat; material: faeces | place: Denmark | collected 2008/2010
AAAACACAGCGGCATATATTTTGCGGTATTATTTATGAAAAAAGTTTTATCTCTGTTTTTAATAATTTTTATGCTTACGGCATTTTTCGGTTGTACGCCGAAAAAAGACAATTCCGTGTCCGAAGCGGGCAGTTCCGAAAGAGATATAGTGTTTACTTATTCCTGTGTGAAATGTACCGACAGCGTTATGTATGAAACCTCCGACGATATAACGGTTGTAAGCTCTGTGGACGACCTCAATAAGTATAAAACAAAGCTTGCCTCTACCGTTGACACCGAAAAGGGCGTTCAGGGTGACGGTACCGCAACTGTCTCTCAAAAACTATCGGTTTACAATACAAGCTTTTTTGAAAATAAAAGTCTTATAATTGTAAGAAAAAACTTTGCTACCGATTCGGAGATGATCATTGACGGATTTTCGGTCGGTAAAACCGGCGGAATCATAAATGCCGAATTACGCAGCGGCGGAAATGCAGAAAAGAGCTTGAGGCTTTTCTTGGTGCAGGTAAACGCTTCCGATATATCAGACAAGCTTAAAGTTTCTTTAAATGTTACTGATGACGGAAGTGAAGCCGAAAACACGCCGTCGGTATCGTTGGTGATAGGTAAGGGCAATAACGAATATAAAAATGTGAGCAACAATGACGATTCTGCTAAGATTAAAGGCATCGTTGAAGCTTGCTCATATTCGGCGGCGTCACACGAAAAAACAGATTATACTTCCGGAGATACGGATATAACGGTTACTTATGACGGTCACAGTTATTTATTTTCCGATGCATTTATTTGTGTTGACGGGAAATATTATAATCCGGATTTGTCGGTTAAACAGCAACTAACAACGATTTACGACAGCCTTACGGAAACCGCTGTTTCGTCTCAGGACGGGGATATCCTGATTGAAGGCGAAGATTGACGCCGTTTAAAGGCTAAATATAAATTTTTATTGACAAAATGCGCCTTTAAATATATAATATCCTTTGCGTAAGTTTGACGAGGTATGTTATGTTTATCGAATTAGAGCCGATTTTTAATAATGTAGGCAGCTCAAAAAAGTTTTCTTACAGCTTTGTTCCCGACGGAATTGATTTTACCGATAATGTTTCGGTAGAAGGCGAAGTCGTTAACAATACGGATATTGTCTCCGTTAAGGCTGTTGCAAAGTATGTTCTGAAAACAAATTGCGACAGATGCGGTGCTCCGGTTGAAAGGAAAACTGAGGTCCCGATTGAGCACATCCTTATTTCTCGTCTTAATGATGAAGATAATGATGAGTTTATTTTGGTCGAGGATATGAAGCTTGACCTTGATTCGCTTGTTCGAGAAGATATGATTTTAGCCTTGCCGGCTAAGATTTTGTGCCGTGACGATTGCAAGGGCTTGTGTCAGTATTGCGGTAAAAATCTTAATCTCGGCAGCTGTTCGTGCAAAAAGCCGATTGACCCAAGGCTTCAGGCACTGGCAGATCTGCTGATAGATGAATAAATTATTTATTTTAACATAAGGAGAGCTAAAAATGGCAGTACCGAAGAGAAGAGTTTCATCAGCAAGAAGAGATAAGAGACGTTCAAACGTTTGGAAAATGGAGGCTCCCGAGCTTCAGAAGTGCCCTAACTGCGGCGAATATAAGAGAGCTCACAGAGTTTGCCCGGCATGTGGTATGTATAACGGCAGACAGGTCCTCTCTAAAAAGGAAGAAGCATAATTTATCTTATACCTTTGTTTGAGTGTTAAAAGGTGGAGAAGGTTTTCTTCCCCGCCTTTTTGTCGTCTTTAAAAATGGGAGGTGACTTTGTTGTCGGTTAAAATAAGCAGTGTTAAGCCGTTTTCAAAATGCTGGTTTCACGGCATTAAAAGCGGCGACGAGCTTTTGTCCGTAGACGGCAAGGAAGTTACCGATATCCTTGACTACGATTTCTATTTGAGCTTCCCACCCGTGGTTTTGAATTTCAGAACCGCCTCCGGTAAGCTTATAGATATTCCGTTTAAAAACGACGATACGGGTCTGAAGTTCCGCACTTATCTTATGGACCAGCAGCATCACTGTAAAAACGGCTGTATCTTTTGCTTTATAGACCAGCTGCCGAAAGGAATGCGCGAAAGTCTTTATTTTAAGGATGATGACAGCAGATTATCGTTTTTGTTTGGCAATTACGTAACACTTACAAATATTACTGAGCATGAGGTTGACCGTATCATACGTATGCATATAAGCCCGATAAACATTTCGGTTCACACCATGAATCCGGAGCTTCGCGTAAAGATGATGAAAAACAAAAACGCGGGTAAGTGTTTATCGATTATTAAACGATTGTCCGATGCGGGAATAAAAATGAATGCTCAGCTTGTTTTGTGCCCGGGTATAAACGACGGAGACGAGCTTCGTTACAGTATTGAAGAATTGTCAAAATATATGCCTGCGGTTCAAAGCATAGCCTGTGTGCCGGTGGGCCTTACTAAATACAGAGACGGGCTTTTCCCGATGCAGCCGTATACAAAAAAGACTGCGGGAGAGGTCATTGACATCATCGAGGAGTATTCGGAAAAATTTAAGAAGCAGTACGGAGTACGTGTTTGTTACCCGTCGGACGAGTTCTTCTTAAAAGCGGAACGCCCGATGCCATCCGAGGAGTATTACGATGACTATCCGCAGATTGACAACGGTGTTGGCCTTTGGACATCGCTTCGTGACGAGTTCTTTTACGAATTATCCGTCTGTGAAAAGGCACCGACGCATAAAAGCGTTACCGTTATAACCGGCGTTGCGGCTTATCCACTTATAAAAGAGCTTTGCGACGCGGCGCATGAAAAGTACGGTGTTGATGTACAGACCGAAAAAATAATCAATAATTTTTTCGGAGAAAATATTACGGTTGCGGGGCTTCTTACGGGAACTGACCTTATTGAACAGATGAGGGGTAAAATACGAGGCGAACTTTTACTGATTCCTATTGTTATGACTATAGATTATACGTCTCATTCAACAGAGAACAATAAGTTTCTTGACGATATAACGCTGAAAGAAGCGGAAAAAGCACTGAATGTTAAAATTATTCCCGTAAAAAATAACGGGCAGGATTTACTTTATAATATATTGGGAGTGAAATAGAATGGCAAGACCGGTTGTTGCAATTGTGGGCAGACCTAACGTAGGCAAAAGTACACTCTTTAATAAGCTTGTCGGAAAACGTCTTTCAATTGTCGACAATACACCGGGCGTAACGCGTGACCGCATATACGGAAATTGCGAATGGCTCGGGCACAATATGCTTCTTGTTGACACCGGCGGTATAGAACCGTTTTCCGATGACGTTATACTTTCTCAGATGAGAAGACAGGCAGAGCTCGCCATAACGAGTGCAGATGTAATAATATTCGTAACCGATATACGCTCCGGCGTTGTAGCCGCCGACAGCGAAGTTGCTTCAATGCTGCAAAAGAGCGGTAAGCCGATAATTCTCTGCGTAAATAAGGTTGATAATATAGGTGCTCTTCCGCCGGAATTTTATGAATTCTATAATTTGGGACTCGGCGATCCGATAGCGGTATCTTCTGTTCACGGACACGGAACGGGGGACCTTCTTGATGAGGTCATCAAAAATATCCCTGAGGGTAGCTTTGACGACACGGATGAAGATATTGTTAAAGTTGCGGTTATCGGTAAGCCAAATGTCGGCAAATCCTCGCTTATAAACAAAATTTCGGGTGAAGAGCGAGCAATTGTATCCGATATTGCAGGCACTACTCGCGATGCTACCGATACGGTTATACACAATTCTCACGGAGATTTTGTGTTTATTGACACCGCAGGTCTGAGACGCAAAAGCAAGGTAGAGGATCAAATCGAAAAATATTCTGTAATCAGAGCCAGAATGGCTGTCGAAAGAGCTGACGTCTGTGTAATTATGATTGACGCGAATGAGGGCTTTACCGAACAGGATTCAAAAGTCGCGGGAATCGCCCATGATCTCGGCAAGGCTTGTATTATTGCCGTCAATAAATGGGACGCCGTAGAGAAAACCGGTACTACAATGGACGTTCAACGCAAAAAGCTTATGAATGACTTTTCATTTATGAGCTATGCGCCGATTATATTCATTTCAGCTAAAACGGGTCAGCGACTTGACAGGCTTTTTGAGCTTATCAAGTTTGTTGATACGCAGAATGCAATGCGTATTTCCACCGGTAAACTGAACGATGTTTTGTCTGCCGCAACTACCCGAGTTCAGCCGCCTACGGATAAAGGCAGACGACTGAAAATATATTATATGACGCAGGCCTCCACAAGACCGCCTACATTTGTATGCTTTGTCAACAGCAAAGACCTGTTCCATTACAGTTATCAAAGATATATTGACAACCAAATACGTGAGGTCTTCGGGCTTGAGGGAACGCCCACAAGATATGTCGTAAGAGAGCGTGAAAAGCGCAACGGCAAAAAGGATACGAAGTGATTAAACAGCTGAATACGTGGGATTTTCGTCTTGTGTATTCAGCTGTTTTTTAGATGGGAGTTATAGTATGCGCACTGTTTTAAAAAATTGTACTTTACTTGATGGTACAAAAGATATGCTGATTCAAAACGATATGGATATTGCGTTTGAAAACGGAAAGATTACGGAAATCGGCAAGGTTAATGCGAAAAAAGGCGATGTTTGCTATGACCTTAACGGTAAATATGTTATGCCGGGTCTTATCAATCTTCACGTTCACTTACCTGCGGGCGGAAAGCCGAAAAATAAGCCGCTGAAGGCTGAAAAACTTGCGAAATTTGCTCTTTCAAACGAATTGATAAAATCTGTTGTGCTGAAAATGTGCCACGCATATGCTATGCAGGATTTGCTCTCCGGTGTAACTACCGTAAGGGCTGTCGGAGGTCTCGGATATCTTGATACTCGTCTGAGAGATAAAATTGAAGAGGGTATGAACGGACCGCGCATACTTGCTGCCGATTATGCAATCTGTGTACCGAACGGTCATATGGCAGGTTCGGTATCAAGAGTTGCTTCTTCGGTTGATGAAGCCGTAGCAATGGTTGAAGACCTTGCATCTCACAATGTTGATTTGATAAAGTTAATGATAACCGGAGGCGTTATGGATGCCAAGGTTAAGGGTGAGCCCGGCATACTTATGATGAAGCCCGATATGATAAAGGCTTGCTGTGACGCCGCACATAAACATAATCTGCCCGTTGCGGCTCATGTGCAAAGCCCCGACGGAGTAAGAGCTGCCGTTCGAAACGGTGTAGATACCATAGAGCACGGTTCTGTTTTAACTTCGCATGAAATTGATGCGTTCAAAGAAAAAAATGCATCATTGGTTTGCACGTTGTCACCGGCACTGCCGATGGCAAAGTTCCCGCGCGAGATATTGGGTATTACCGACGTTGTTCAGTATAATTCAAATGTTGTGTTCAATAATATGGTAACCGGCACAAAAGCCGCATTGGAAAACGGAGTTAAGGTAGGGCTGGGAACCGATACGGGATGCCCTTACACAACACATTACAATATGTGGCGCGAGCTTAAATATTTTACCAAATATGTCGGTGTTACTCCCGAATTTGCGCTTTATACCGCTACGCTCGGCAACGCCGAAATAGCCGGTCTTGATGCGATAACCGGAAGCATTGAGGCAGGAAAATCAGCCGACATTTTAGTAACCGACAAAAATCCTCTCGACGATTTCAAAAATATGGCGGTTCCTTATATGGTAGTGGCGAGAGGGAAGGTCTATAAAGAAAAGCCTGTTAAAAAATATGAAAAATGTGAAACAGAGCTTGATAAATATTGCTGATTAAGAAAAATTACTGTTGCATTCTGCCTTTGACTTGCTTCAAAGGCGGAATGTTTTTATTTATAGGTATTTTCCTTGATATTTCAGCTGAAGTATGGTAAAATATTTTTATTAGGTGAAATAGGGCTGTTATGATTATATTGGGTATTGATCCGGGTTATGCGATTGTCGGTTACGGCGTAATTGAATTCAAATCAAATCGCTTTTCGGTTGTTGATTACGGCGCGATAACAACAAACGCCGGCACGCCTTTCGAAAGACGAATTGAGCTGATTTACGATGACTTAAATCTTCTTATGGGAAAGTTTCATCCGGAGGCTATGTCAATAGAAAAGCTCTTTTATAACACAAATGCCAAGACGGTTATCGACGTTGCCCAGGCAAGAGGGGTAACTGTTCTTGCGGCAAAAAAAAATAATATACCCATATTTGAATATACGCCGCTTCAGGTTAAACAGAGTGTTGTCGGTTACGGCAGAGCGGAGAAAAAACAGGTTCAGGAAATGACGCGTATTATTTTGAAGCTTGATAAAATACCGAAGCCGGATGATACAGCCGACGCTCTCGCAATGGCTATTTGCCACGCTCACGCGAGCGGCTCGCTTATGGGTAAACTTAACAGTATGGGGATAAGATAATGTTCTATTCTATCACAGGCACTATATGCTATGTCGATTCGGTAAGTGTTGCATTGGATTGCAACGGAGTAGCTTTTAGGTGCTTTACAAGTCTTAATACTTTAAAACAAATCGGTGAAAAGGGCGCCAAGGCTACTCTTTATACATATTTGAGCGTAAAGGAAGATGCGCTTGATTTATATGGATTTTCGACAGAGCAGGAGCTCGAGTGCTTTAAAGCGTTGATTTCGGTTTCCGGTGTGGGACCTAAAGCCGGAATTGCCATACTCTCAGAGCTTACACCGGAAAAGCTTGTAATTTGTATAGCTTCGGGTGACAATAAGGCAATTACAAGAGCGCAGGGGGTAGGACCCAAAATTGCACAGAGAATTGTACTTGAGCTTAAAGATAAGCTTGCTAAAGGTCTTGATTTATCGGTGAATACAATTGATGTGTCCGCGGTGAATTCCGCAAGCTCCTCCGGCAATCAAGCCGAAGCGGTGAGTGCTCTTACTATGTTAGGCTATACACAAAGCGAAGCGTCGGTTGCCGTTGCGAAAATCGATGAAAATTTATCGGTAGAGGAAATAATAAAACAGGCGTTAAAAATTCTCTCAAGGCAGGTATAATAAATGGATTTTGATAACGAAAACAGAATAATATCTCCGGACCTTGAGGAAACCGATAAGGATATTGAATTATCGCTTCGTCCGCACACTCTTAACGAGTATATCGGTCAGGAAAAAGCAAAAGAGAATCTGAAAATATATATTGAAGCAGCAAAAACTCGAGGCGACGTGCTCGATCATGTATTGCTTTACGGACCTCCCGGGCTCGGTAAAACAACGCTTGCAGGCATAATTGCCAACGAGATGGGCGTACAAATAAGAGTGACATCCGGTCCGGCAATAGAAAAACCGGGCGACCTTGCGGCTCTTCTTACAAACCTCGGCGACGGAGACGTTTTATTTATTGATGAAATACACCGTCTCTCAAAGAGCGTAGAGGAAGTGCTTTATCCCGCAATGGAGGATCATGCGCTTGATATTATTATCGGCAAAGGACCTTCGGCGCGCTCAATAAGACTTGATTTGCCGAGATTTACATTAGTCGGTGCCACAACGCGTGCAGGGCAGCTTACCGCTCCTTTGCGCGACAGATTCGGAGTAATATTGAGACTTGAAATGTACACGCCCGAACAGTTGTCTCTTATAGTAAAGAGAAGTGCGGGAATACTTGAAATACCCATAGACGAGGACGGAGCAAGAGAAATAGCGTCAAGATCAAGAGGCACTCCGCGTATTGCCAACCGTCTTTTAAAACGCGCCAGAGACTTTGCGGAAGTTATGGGTAACGGAGTTATAACAGGCGATACTGCTAAAATAGCACTCGGCAGAATGGAAATAGACGAATTGGGTCTTGACCTTATCGACCGACTTCTTTTGACTTCAATGATAAAAAACTATAACGGCGGACCTGTAGGTCTTGAAACAATCGCAGCAACCATAGGCGAAGAAGCGGTAACCATCGAAGATGTATACGAGCCTTACCTTATGCAGATAGGATTTCTTTCAAAGACCCCGCGCGGCAGGGTTGTTACGGTAAAAGCTTATGAGCATTTAAAGCTGCCGATGAACGGTCAGCAAAAACTCGATATTTAATTATACGGATAGGAGAATGTAAAATGGGCAGATTATTCGGAACTGACGGCGCAAGAGGCGTTGCGAACAGTGAACTTACATGTGAATTATCAATGCAGATAGGAAGAGCCGCAGCAATGGTGCTTACGGAAAATCTTTCTCACAGGCCTAAAGTTATGATAGGTATGGATACAAGGGCTTCTTCGGAGATGCTTGAGGCTTCAATAGCGGCAGGTCTTTGCTCTGTCGGTGCGGACGTACTTCTTTTAGGTGTTGTGCCGACTCCGGCTGTTGCTTTTTTGGTTAAGGAATACGGGTACGATGCGGGTGTTATGATTTCCGCATCGCATAACCCATGCGAATATAACGGTATAAAAATTTTCCAGTCCACGGGTTATAAATTGCCGGATGAACTTGAAAACGAGATAGAGAGTATTATCCTTGATGACGCAAAGGTTCCGCCTGTTATGATTGGCGGAGATGTCGGAAGAATAACACGCTCCGATACGGCGGCAGATGACTATATTAAACATGTACTGTCTACTATTGACGTAAGATGTGAAAACCTTAAAATAGCCATAGACTGCGCAAATGGTTCTTCAAGCGTTTCCGCAAAACGTGTATTTGAATCCCTCGGAGCGGATTGCATAATTATAAACGCCGAGCCCAACGGTGTAAACATAAATGCCGATTGCGGTTCGACGCATATGGACGGATTGAGAAAATGTGTAATCGATAATCACTGTGATCTCGGTTTTGCATTTGACGGCGACGCTGACAGAATGTTGGCTGTTGACAACGAAGGTAATGTTGTTGACGGCGATCAGGTTATTGCGCTCTGCGCCAAATATATGAAGTCCGTCGGTACTCTCAAAAAAGATACTGCGGTTGTGACCGTGATGAGTAATATGGGCTTTTTCAGATTTTGCGATGATAACGGTATGTATTGTGAAAAGACTAAAGTCGGCGATAGATATGTGCTTGAAAATATGCTCGAAAACGGATATTCAATAGGCGGCGAGCAGTCGGGCCATGTTATTTTCCTTGATTACGCTACAACCGGAGACGGTCAGGTTTCGGCGCTCCAGGTTTTAAAAGTAATTAAAAACACCGGCAAAACTCTCAAGGAGCTTGCAGGAGAAATGGAAATATTCCCGCAGGTTCTTATAAATGTTAAGGTGTCAAAATACGGCAGAGTCCGTTTCACAAGCGATATGGAAATAAAGAATGCTATTAAGCGTGCGGAAAATGAGCTTGGTAATGACGGGCGCGTGCTTGTTAGAGTTTCCGGTACGGAACCTCTTGTGCGCGTAATGCTTGAGGGCAAAGATAAGGCTAAAATACAGTCGCTCGGCGAAGCAATAGCCGATGTTGTAAGAGAAAGGTTAGTTTAGTTTAATGCGTTATTCATCCGCTTGGAAAGATTACGAGCTTATAGATTGCTCCTCCGGTGAGAGACTCGAGAGATGGGGCGATAAAATTCTGATAAGACCCGATCCGCAGGTTATTTGGAATACGCCTAAGGATATGCACCTTTGGAGCAGGGTAGACGCTGTGTATCACAGGTCAAACACCGGCGGCGGTCATTGGCAGGTTAACGGAGCACTTCCGCAAAGTTGGAAAATTGCTTACAAAGACCTTACGTTTAATGTGAAAACCATGGGCTTTAAGCATACGGGTATTTTTCCTGAGCAAGCCGTCAATTGGGATATGGTAAGTAAGCTTATTAAAGCCCAAAACAGAGAAGTAAAAGTACTTAATCTTTTTGCATATACAGGTGCCGCCACAGTGGCTGCATTAAAGGCAGGTGCTTCGGTGGTGCACGTTGATGCTTCCAAGGGAATGGTGCATTGGGCAAAAGAAAACGCTGCCTCAAGTGCTGTTGCGGATAAATCCGTGCGCTGGATAGTTGACGATTGTATTAAATTCGTAAAGAGAGAAATACGTCGAGGTAATCGATATGACATTATCATAATGGATCCCCCGTCATACGGCAGAGGCCCCGGCGGAGAAGTCTGGAAACTTGAGAATGAAGTATACGGATTTGTGGATTTGTGTAAAGACGTATTGTCGGACGATCCTCTTTTGATGTTGATAAATTCATACACTACGGGGCTTTCCCCGTCTGTTATGCAGTATATTTTAGGCTCCGCTGTAGCGAAAAAATTCGGCGGAACCGTGTCAAGTGATGAAATAGGATTGCCTGTAAAAAGTACAGGAATGGTGCTTCCGTGTGGAGCATCAGCTATTTGGACAAATAAAAAAACGGTTTAAGGATGGCAAGATGCAAAACGATAACATAATAGAATTTCAAAATGTGTCTTATCGATATGAGGCGGATGATGGCGAAGAAAAACTGCCGCTTGTTGTAAATAATATTAGTTTAAATTTAAAAAAAGGCGATTTTATCGCAATTCTCGGCCACAATGGGTCCGGTAAATCAACACTTGCCAAGCTTTCCAATTCGATTTTGATTCCGGAGAGTGGCAAGGTGCTCGTTAACGGAATGGATACCGCAGACGAGGATTTGTCGTATGACATTAGGCGTACGGTAGGTGTAGTCTTTCAAAACCCGGATAACCAAATTGTTGCCACAATAGTCGAGGAGGATGTTGCGTTCGGGCCCGAAAACCTCGGAGTGCCTCCGGAGGAAATAAGAAAACGTGTTGACAATGCTTTAAAAGCTGTAGGTATGTATGAATACCGTGGCCATGAGCCGCATAAGCTTTCAGGCGGGCAAAAACAACGAGTTGCCATAGCCGGAATAATAGCAATGCTGCCGGAGTGTATTGTTTTGGACGAGCCTACCGCAATGCTTGATCCGCGCGGCAGAAAAGAAGTAATGGATACTTGCATAAAGCTTAACAGAGAGATGGGTATGACCGTTGTGTTTATAACTCATTTTATGGAAGAAGCAGTTTTAGCTAACCGTGTTATTGTAATGGATGATGCAAAAATAATTTTGGACGGAACACCGAAACAGGTTTTTCATAATTCGGAGCTTCTCAAAAAAGTCGGTCTTGACGTTCCGGAGACGGCGAAGCTTGCAAATGACTTGCGTGAGAGCGGAGTTCCTCTTCCTGAAGACATACTTTCGGCTGATGAATTTTCTGATGAAATATTAAAACTACTTAGGAGAAAATAATGCCCATTTTAGAAACAAAAAACCTTTCATATGTTTATTCGGACGGAACGCCTTTTCGCGTAACTGCAATAAATAATGTAAATATATCTATTGAAAAAGGCGAATTTGTCGGCATAATAGGGCACACAGGTTCGGGAAAAAGTACATTGGTTCAGCATTTGAACGGGCTTTTAACGCCATCCTCTGGTGAGGTTTTGCTTGACGGGAAAAATATAAACGAATCAAAAATAACACGTAGACAGGCAAGATTTAAAGTAGGTCTGTGTTTCCAATATCCTGAATATCAATTATTCGAGAGTACCGTATATAAAGATATCTCTTTTGGACCCAAAAATATGGGATTGTCTGAAGATGAAATTGATAATCGTGTGAAAAAAGCCGCCGATTTTGTCGGATTAAAGCCGGATATGTTAAATAAGTCTCCTTTTGATTTGTCCGGCGGAGAAAAAAGACGTGTAGCCATTGCCGGTGTCATGGCTATGGAACCCGAAATTTTGATTCTTGATGAGCCGTCGGCGGGACTCGATCCGCGCGGCCGCGATATGATAGCTGAAATGATTTCAAGCTATCGTAAGACTACCGGAAGCACGGTTATAATTGTTTCTCACAGTATGGAAGATGTTGCGAAAAGTGCTGATAAGGTGCTCGTTATGAATAAATCCGAGGTTGAGATGTTCGGCACTGTAAACGAGGTATTCTCCAAGGTTGAGCGCCTTGCGGATATAGGACTTAACGTTCCGCAGTTAACACAAATATTTTTAAACTTAAAGCATAACGGTATGGCTGTCCGTACAGATATATATACTATTAAAAACGCCGAGGCTGAGCTGTTGCGCCTTTTGCGAGAGGAGGGCGTTTTATCGTGATTAAGGATATAACAATAGGACAGTTTTTTCCGGGTAATTCAGTTATCCACAAGCTTGATCCGAGAATAAAACTTGTTTTAACTTTCGTATATATTGTTATTGTTTTTTTGTGCAAAAACTTTGTTTCACTTGCTTCCATTGTAGTAGCGTTAACAGTGGTAATACTTTTATCTAAGATTTCACCGAAGCTGATTTGGAAAAGTGTAAAACCGATATTTATTATTATTGCTATTACGTCGCTTTTACAGATTTTCTACAATAAAGACGGAACTGTGCTTTTTACAATCGGTAAATTTTCGTTATATACCGGCGGGCTTTATATGGCTATTTTTACTACGGTACGAATTATATGTCTTGTTATAGTAAGCTCTATGCTTACTTACACTACGTCTCCCACTATGCTTACCGACGCTATGGAACGTCTGTTTTCGCCGCTAAAGGTTATTAAAATAAACGTTCACTCAATAGCTATGATGATGACGATAGCCTTAAGATTTATACCAACTCTTATTGACGAAGTTGATAAGATAATGTCAGCTCAAAAGGCGAGAGGTGCCGATATAGAGAGCGGCGGAATTATCAAGCGCGGAAAAGCACTTGTTCCCATATTCATACCCTTATTTATAAATTCGTTCAGAAGGGCATATGAACTTGCGTTTGCAATGGAGTGCCGTTGCTACAGAGGCGGAGAGGGCAGAACAAGACTTAAGGTTATGCGTCTTGAGGGCAGAGATTATGTGGCGGTTGCCGTTATTATTTTGCTTACCGCCGGAATTATAGTTGCAAATAAATTTCTCCCTGCCGTTATCTGATTTAGTTTAGCTTCCGAAAGGAATGTTTTTCTCAATGAGAAATATTTTAATTACATTGATGTTTGACGGAGCCGACTTTCACGGTTGGCAGGTACAAGATAATGCCGTTACTATTCAGCAGACATTACAGAACACAATTGAAAAAATACTCGGTAAAAGAGAAAACATCATAGGCTGCAGCAGAACTGACAGCGGTGTTCACGCAAATATGTTTTGTTGTAATATGAGAACCGATTCGGATATCTCTCCGGAAAAACTGAAAAAGGCGCTGAATGCATTACTTCCATCGAGTATATCCGTTAAGAACTGCGGCGAAGTACCGTACTCTTTCCATGCCAGGTATGACTGTACATCAAAAGAATATAAATATTTGATTTTAAACAGTGATTACAGAAATCCGTTTTTGTTTAAGCGTGCGCTGTATTATCCGTATTATATTGATACGGATATGCTGAATAGTGAAGCTCAGGATTTTATCGGTACGCATGACTTTTCAGCTTTTTGCGCCGCAGGAAGCAGCGTTGAAGGTAAAATACGCACTGTTAAAAATGCTTCTGTAATCAGAAATAATGAAATCATTGAGGTTACTTTTGAGGCTGATGGCTTTCTCTATAATATGGTGAGAATAATGGTAGGAACTCTTCTTGATATAAATCGCGGTAAAATAGTACCCGGCAGTATTCCGCAAATAATAGAAAGTAAAGACAGAAACCAAGCCGGAGCCACGGCGGCACCGGAAGGGCTTTATCTTAATCGTGTAAATTACGACTGAACACGAGGTGCATTATGAAAGACGGCGAAAGAAAAGCGTCTGCAAGAAAAAAGAACAAGGGACAGGAGCATATAGTCAAACTGATAAAATCTGTTTCAACTGTGTTGGTAATACTGATTTTGCTGTTTATTATGGCTGATAAATTCGGTAATATCACTTTTTCTTCGGTTGGCGACTATATATCGTCCGCTGTTTCGGGGACAAAACGCGGAGACGGTTACCCGTATTTATTTGACAGCTTGCAGGTGAAGGACGTTAAAGCGATAGGCTCAGACCTTATACTCATCAATGATTCTTCGACTGTGGTGCTTGATTCTACAGCTCGTAAGGTAAGTGAAATACAGCATACATATTCGTCCCCTTTGTGTTATGGGAACTCGGGTAGAGTTTTGCTTGCCGATATCGGAGGCAATACATTTAAAATTATGTCCAAGACCAAAACTCTTTACGAGGGGACAACAGATAAGAAAATAATATCGGCTGCAATAGGTAAAAACGGTACTGCGGCAATTGCTACGCGCGGAACAAATTCACAGTCGGATTTAACCGTTTATAATAAAAATCAAAGAGTGATATTCAGTTGGAAGTGTGCAAAAGAAAATATTGTAGCAATTGACATATCGGATAACGGTAAGCTTGCTGCAGTATCTGTTGTCGGTGCTGAGAACGGAGAGCTTTATTCGAGAGTACTTATTTTTGATTTTTCATACGAAGAGGCAGTAAGCGAATTTGATTTTGGTTCTGATATAATTTCAGGAGTGAACTTCTTAAAAGGAGATACACTTCTTATAACCGGCGAGAATGTTTTTTCTATTGTAAAAAACAAGACAGACAAGCAAGATGAGGACCTTTCTTTAAATTCTCTTTCGCGTATTTCTGTTTCGGATAACAATGTGGTCGCGGCTGTGCTCTCAAAATACGGCAGTTCTTCAGCCAAAATCTTAAATGTGTATAACAGAAATGGGGAAAAGCTGTTTACTGTTGATATAACGAGTGCCGTTAAATCGGTTTCGTGTGATAATCAACGAGTGAGTGTGTTGACCGATTCGGAATTGATTTGTTTTGATATGAAGGGAAACGAAGTCAGCAGACATTCGGTTGAAAGCGATGGTATACGCTGTTTTTCTGACGGTACTTATACGTATGTATATTCCACGTCTAAGATTTCCGCATATAGTACAAACAGCAATTCCGAGGATGTCACGGCAACAGTCACTGATGATAGTTAACATTTTGTTAATTTGTCTTTTAGGCTGTTGTATGGTAGTATAATATTTGTTACGGTGGTGATAATTTGGGCATTTATATAGATATGGCACTTTTAGCAATTATGTTGATTTTTCTTATTGTTTCGGCAAAAAGAGGCTTCTTGATTACTCTTTTGGAGGTGCTTGTTTTTGCGATTGCCGTTATTTCAGCCGCAAATTTGTGCAAGCCTGCGGCGAATAGTATTTATGACAATTTTATAGGTCCTAATATCACCGAAAAAGTATCTGTATCTCTTTCGGAAAACTCTGATATTATGTCATCTGCCGGCAAAGCATCTGCTGTGGTAGATAATTTACCGAAGATTATAAAGAATTATATCTTACGAACAGATCCTGATGAAAACAACATTACGAGCGAAATATTGAACGGGGATTTTTCCGGCACCGACGCTGCTGAAAAATTGAGCAGTGATATTGCAAAACCGATAGCGGTAACGGTACTGTCGCCTGTTATTTTTCTGTTTTTGAGCATTGTTTTGTCTTTGCTTTTAAGTGTAGTGGCAAAATGGCTCAATAAAATATGCAAGTTGCCCCTTATAGGGACTGCAAATACTGTTTTAGGAGGTGTTTTCGGAATACTTAAAGGGCTTATCGCGGTATATTTTATCGGTATTATTCTGTTGCTTTTATCCGCGAACAGCAAGCAAAATACTTCTTTTTATGAAGCTGTAAATAATTCTGCTATTATTACAATTATACAGAACCACAGTGTTGTACCAATCGGGTGAGATACTACATAATTAAGTATTAAAATAACAATTTAAGGGGTAAACTTATGAAAGAAAATTTAAAAAGACTGTTTACAGGCTGTCTTACCGTTCCAAATCTTTTGTCACTTATCAGAATAATATTAATTCCCGTATTTGGGGTGTTATTTTATCATGACCATGTATTGGCAGCGGTAATAGTTTTGGCAGTGTCAGGACTTACAGATTTGTTCGACGGTAAGATTGCCCGTCGCTTTAATCAGGTCAGTGAGCTTGGAAAAATACTTGATCCCATAGCAGATAAGCTGACACAGATGACTATAGCTGTTGTGCTTTTCCTTGAGTTTAATAAATCAACCAATCCTACTATGAAATGGTTCAAATGGGTATTTCTTTTCTTTATTGCAAAAGAATTGCTTATGGTGCTTGTCGGTGCAATTATGATAGGCATCGGTCTTCGCCCGAGTGCTGCGGTAATGTGGGGCAAGGTCGCAACAACGGCATTTTATGGTGTTATGATTCTTGTTATTGCATTCGGACCGGAAGTCGGAGCTCTCAGAGCGTATTTTACGCTTCCTGATCCTGTTATGATAGCTCTTGTAATAATTGCCGCTCTTTTGACATTTGCCGCTCTTCTCAGTTATGTACCTAATACCATGCAGCAATTTAAAGAGAAAAAATTAAAAAAGCAAACTAAGAAAGAGGATTAACAATCAGATGAACAAAAATATGCTGTGCAGCAGATGCCATAAAAATCCTGCTGTGTTTTTCATCTCAAAAATAGACGGCGATAAAACCACCAATGAGGGCCTTTGCATAAAATGTGCTATGGAGCTGAACATCGGTCCCGTAAAGCAAATAATGGATCAAATGGGTATCTCGGAAGATGAGATGAACGACGTTGCCGAGCAGATGAATCAGATGATGGAAAATCCGGACGGTATTGAAGGGTTTCAACCCGGCGGTGCTTTGCCGTTATCATTTTTACAAGGAATGTTTCCGGAGAAAAGCGATGATACCGAAGACGGTTCCGACGGCTCGGAGCCGGAAGATACATCAAACGATGGGGATAATACAAAAGGCAAAAAGAGGAAAGGTACAAAAAACAAGAAAAGAAAGTATTTAAATCTTTATTGTACTGATCTTACGGAACGCGCAAGAGAGGGTAAGCTTGATAGAATTATCGGCAGAGATAAGGAAATTTACAGAACGATTCAAATACTGTGCCGCAGAACAAAGAACAACCCCTGTCTTATAGGTGAACCCGGTGTCGGTAAGACTGCCATTGCCGAAGGGCTCGCTCTTAAAATTGCAGCAGGCGATGTTCCTGCCAAAATAGCCGACAAGGAAATTCATTTGTTAGACCTTACCGCATTGGTTGCCGGAACACAATTCCGCGGTCAGTTTGAGAGCCGTATTAAAGGACTTATAGAGGAGGTTAAAAACGAGGGTAATATTATCCTCTTTATCGATGAGGTTCACAATCTTGTCGGAACAGGCGACAGCGAAGGAACAATGAATGCCGCTAATATTTTAAAGCCTGCTCTTTCACGTGGCGAAATACAGGTCATCGGTGCAACGACCTTTAATGAGTACCGTAACAATATCGAAAAAGATGCAGCGTTGGAACGCCGTTTTCAGCCTGTTAAGGTAGAAGAACCGTCAATCAACGATACGTATGATATGCTCCTTGGAATTAAGAAGTATTACGAGGATTATCATAAGGTGAAAATCTCTGATGATTTGGTTTATCGAGCCGTTACTTTGTCCGAAAGATATATTACCGACAGATTTTTGCCGGATAAAGCCATAGATTTGCTTGACGAAGCTTGCACTTGTGCGAACCTTAGAAACAAGGCTATAAGTGACTATGAGTTATTCCTTAAAAAGCGTGATGAATTAAAGAGCGAAGAGGAAGAGCTTACGTCTAAGGCAGAAACAACCACAGAGGATGCCGAACGCGATAAGGTGTATAAGGACTTGGCAACGGTTAAGACCGAATTACTGTCGTATGACGGAAAAGAAGACGAATTAAAAGAAAAAGCCTCTCACAACGATGTAAAAGAGGAAGACTTGGCAAAGGTTATAAATCTTTGGACGGGTATTCCCGTTACCAAAGTTATGGAGGGCGACATAAAGCGCCTTGCCGGGCTTGAGGATAGACTTAAAGCACATCTCATCGGTCAGGATGAGGCAGTGGACCTTGTTGTTGCGGCTATTAAGCGCAACAGGGTGCAATTATCCGTCCAGAGAAGACCCGCTTCGTTTATTTTTGTCGGTCCTACCGGTGTCGGAAAGACCGAACTTGTTAAGCTGCTCTCGAAAGAACTTTTTGACACGCCTGAAACTCTTATCAGGCTTGATATGTCAGAGTTTATGGAAAAACATTCCGTATCAAGACTTATCGGATCTCCTCCGGGATATGTGGGATACGACGAGGCAGGTCAGTTAACCGAAAAGGTCAGAAGAAAGCCGTATTCCATTATTCTGTTTGATGAGATTGAAAAAGCTCATCCTGATGTTATGAATATACTTTTGCAAATCCTTGACGAAGGAAAGACAAATGACGCTCACGGAAGAACCGTCAGCTTTGCAAATACCGTTATTATTATGACCTCCAACGCCGGCAGCGAAAGAAGAGAAAGTGCACTCGGCTTTGCTAAAGCTCCGTCCGATATTAAAAAAGAAAATGCCATTAAGGGGCTTAGAGAATTTTTAAGGCCGGAATTTATTGGCAGAGTTGACGAAATAGTTGTATTTAATGAGTTGACTGAGGATAACTATAAAGATATTGCGAAGCTGATGCTTTCGGACTCTCTAAAGGAAAAAAGTATATCGTTCGGGTACAGCGACGATGTTCCGGCTCTTTTGGTTTCAAAAATGGATGGTACCGTAAGAGGTGCCAGAGATCTCAGAAATGTTATTCGACGTAATGTTGAGGATAAAATATCTAATTATTTAGTTGACAATTATGATAAACCGTTGAAGGCTATTAACTTGTCTGCAGACGGCGATGAGGTTATCCTCGAAACAAAAT
>OGUN01001246.1_pt1 | contig 18655 bp, 14 predicted proteins | sample 1553621 | NCBI WGS metagenome assembly OGUN01 (sample SAMEA2580300, study PRJEB22360) | human gut metagenome | biome: human gut; feature: human-associated habitat; material: faeces | place: Denmark | collected 2008/2010
CCTGCCGTTGAGTTTGATCGGTTTTAAAATATTAGGCCGTGATTTCGGTTTGAGGACTTTTATCTGCTTTTGGTTGGTAGCTTTGTTTGCCGACGGTTTTCCGTGGGCTCTGGAACATTGGTGTGGCTATACGGCAGAATTTGCACATGATCCCCTGCAATTGGTCAAAGGAGGTATCGACAATCCCGATGCAACGAAGGAAGGGGTATTGTTGGCCAGTATCTTCGGAGGTGTGGTTATCGGAGTCGGAGCCGGATTGATTTTCAAGACCCGTTCTTCGAGTGCCGGTACGGATGTTTTGGCTGCCGTATTACATAAATTGACCCGCAGGCCTTTGGGGATGATGCAGATGACTGTCGACCTGATTATCGTGGTATTGGGTTTTGTGGCTTTCCCGGATTGGAAAACTCCGTTTTATTCCCTGATCACTATTTTTATTATGGGGAAAGTAATCGATATTGTCATCGGGGGGTATTCCAGCGATAAAACTTTTTTCATCATATCCGAAAAAACAGAAGAATTACGTCGGTTTATACTTTCGGAATTACACCGGGGTGGCTCTATCGTACCGGTCAACGGGATGTGGAACCGTTCGGAGAAAGAAATGATTATGACGGTCGTCAACCGCAAAGAGGTGACTACCTTGCAACGGGCCATCCAGCATATCGATCCTCATGCTTTTACCATGATCCTGAATGCTCAGGAGATTATGGGGCAAGGATTTAAACGGATGGATTGGGACGATAACAAGTAAATACCTGAGTTGCACGGTCGAAAATGCCCTGGAGCCAGGCGATAGTCATGCCGTAGTTGCTGACCGGAATCCGGGCATCGATGGCCGGTTGCAGACGGTGGCGCAATTGGGTGGCTGTGATCATACAGCCTCCGCATTGAATGATCAGGGCATAATCCGTTATCGGACGTTCGATCCGGTCTAAGCCGGCGATATGGTCGAATTCCAGCTGCTTTCCGGTATACTTGCGAAGAAGGGCGGGGATTTTGACCCGGCCGATATCTTCACAGGAAACATGATGGGAACAGGATTCGAGCAGAAGGATCCGGTCGCCGTCTTTCAGTTCCGGGATGCGGGAGGTCCCGGCCAGATATCGGTCGAAATTGCCTTTATGGTGTGCCAGAATAATGCTGAAACTGGTGAAAGGAATATCCTGGGGAATCCAGGGGGCTATTTTGCCGAATACCTGACTATCTGTGATTACCAGGTCCGGTCGTAACGAATTCCGCTGAAAATAAGTCGTGATTTCTTCGGGTTGGACGACAATACCGATACCATGCCGGTCCAATATCTCTCTTAACATTTGTACCTGAGGCAAGATCATCCGGCCTGTCGGAGCTTCCGAATCGATGGGGGTGACCAGCATAACCACTTGGCCGGGACAAACCAGATCCCCTAACAGAGAGGAAGAATTTTGCCGGTTTACCAAAGTGCCGATTTTTTGAATCAGCATTTCTCTTTTAGCCTGGCAAGTGGAGAAACCGATAACCGGGGTACCGTATTTTTGCAAGAGTTTTTCCCGAAGTTGCTCCTGTAAAGGTTCCAGGTCCGATTTATTGTGTACGATCAAAAAAGGAAGTTTTAACTTTTGAAATTCTTCGGTCAGTATTTCTTCGAAATGACCGAATCGGTTGCCGGTGATCACCAGTAAGGCTGCATCGGCTTGCCGGATGGTTTCGAACGTTTTTTTTACCCTTAATTCCCCGAGTTCACCTTCGTCATCCGTTCCGGCGGTGTCGATTAAAACGACCGATGCAACTCCCGGGATTTCATAACTTTTCTTTACCGGGTCTGTTGTCGTGCCGGCAATGGGGGAGACAACGGCTTTGTCCTGTTGTAAAATCGTGTTGACGATAGAACTTTTTCCGGTATTTCTCCGGCCGGTGATGACGAGATGAAATTTATCCATGAATCGGGGTTATTTATACATGCTGACTTCTTCTGCTGTGATTGTCGGGCTTCCGAGAATAATCAAACGTTCGACGACGTTGCGGAGTTCACGGATATTTCCGGTCCATTCGCAACTTTTCAGCGCTTGTAAAGCTTCCGGTGTAATATTTTTTTGTGCTATCCCCATTTCGTTGCAAATGGTTTCCAGAAAATAGGTCACTAACTCGTCGATATCTTCCGGACGGTCTTTCAAAGGGGGAACTTCGATAATTATAACACTCAGACGGTGGTATAAATCTTCCCGAAACCGTCCTTTGGCAATCTCTTCTTTCAGATTTTTATTGGTTGCTGCGATGACCCGCACATCTATCTGAATATCCGTGTCGCTTCCGATCCGGCTGATTTTATTTTCCTGTAAGGCCCGGAGTACTTTAGCCTGTGCTTCCAGGCTCATATCCCCGATTTCGTCGAGGAATAAAGTCCCTCCCGAGGCTAGTTCGAATTTCCCTTTCTTCTGTTTGATCGCCGAAGTGAACGATCCTTTTTCGTGTCCGAACAGTTCGCTTTCGATCAGCTCCGAAGGAATAGCTGCACAGTTGACTTCTATAAAAGCTCTGTCGTTACGGTGACTTTTTTCGTGCAACTGATGGGCTACCAATTCTTTACCACAACCGTTCGGTCCAGTGATGAGTACCCGGGCATCGGAAACCGCCACTTTATCGATCATGATACGGATATGATTCAATGCATCCGAATGGCCGATCATCTCGTATTTCTTACTGACTTTGGTTTTTAGCTTTTGGGTCTCCTCGATAAGCTGGTTTTTGTCCGTTGCGTTTTTGATCGTAATCAGAATCCGGTTCAGGTCCAGCGGTTTCTCGATGAAATCGTAAGCTCCTTTTTTGATGGCTTCGATAGCTGTATCTATGGTGCCGTGTCCCGATATCATGATGACCGGCACATCGGAAGTAAATTCTTTGATTCGTTCCAGTACCTCGATTCCTTCCATTTTAGGCATTTTGATATCACAGAACACCACCTCCGGTTTTTCAGTTTTCACCGACACCAATCCCTCCATGCCGTTTTCAGCTAATACGACTTCGTGTCCTTCGAAAGAGAGAATGTCTTTCATCGAATTACGGATGCTACGTTCGTCGTCGATTACAAGTATTTTTGCCATGGTCATTTTTTTTACACGGATAGCAAAATTAGGAATAATTTCGAAATCCTCAAATTTCCGAATCTTCAAATGTTTTCATAGCTTTGTAGCTAGGATGATTGTCAAATTATTTGGAATACGCTTATGAGATATATTTTATCTGTTCTGATTGTTTTTTGTTTGATTTGTCCCGATACGCTGGGACAGCGTAAAAAAGTAGGAGTCGTGCTGAGTGGTGGGGGGGCGAAAGGAGTTGCTCATATCGGTGTGCTGAAAGTGCTCGAGGAAGCGGGGATTCCGATCGATTATATTTCCGGGACGAGTATGGGGGCTATTGTCGGAGGGTTGTATGCCGTCGGATATAATGCCAAGGCGCTGGATAGTTTGGTCAGGATGCAGAACTGGCCTTTCTTGCTGAGCGATAAGGTATATCGTTTCAACCAGCCTTTTACCGAGAAAGAATCCAATGAGAAATACCTCATTTCCCTTTCTTTTTCCCAGGAAAAAGGTCTTTCGGTACCGGCAGGTTTCGTGAGCGGACAGAATATTTATAACCTGTTTTCCGAATTGACCATCGGTTTTCACGATTCGATTCCGTTCCGGGATTTACCGATTCCGTTCGCTTGTGTGTCGGCCAATATGATCGATGGGAAAGAAGTGGTGATGGACAAGGGGATACTGCCTTTGGCGATGCGGGCGAGTATGGCTATCCCGGGAGTTTTCGCTCCCGTAACTATCGATAGTATGGTATTGGTAGACGGAGGTATCTCGAATAATTTTCCCGTGGATGTGGCTAAAAATATGGGAGCCGAAATTACCATCGGGGTGGATCTCAGCACAGGGTTGAAAGATGAGAAAGGACTGGATAATATCATGGGGATCGTCGATCAGCTGACGGCTTTTATGGGCATGAAGAGTTATGAGAATAATAAAGCGATGGTGGATTTGTATATGAATCCGGATCTGAAAGGATTTACTGCGGCCAGTTTTACTGCGGAGGCTATCGATACGATGATTCAAAGAGGAGAACGGGTAGCCCGGGCCAATTGGGATAAAATTATGGCTTTGAAGAAACAGATCGGTCTTGAACCGGACGAAGATGCTGCTCCCCATTTCGAAAACAGGTTTTTGGAAACAGACACTCTTATTATAGGAAAAATTTCTATCGAAGGAGTGAAGGAAAAAGATGAAAAATGGATACAACGGCAAATCGGGATCAAAGAATTTTCTGTCATCACCATGGATGATTTACACAAAGCGATTTCTTTTTTATACGGTACCGGGGCTTTTGCCAATGTAAACTATGCCCTCAACGGGGATCAGATTTATGACCTGACGCTACGGCTGAAAGAAAAACCGGCCAGTTCACTGAATCTGGGATTCCGTTTCGACTCGGAAGAAATGGCTTCGATCCTGTTGAATACAACCCTTAGCCATAGGGCGTTGAGGGGGTCCAGACTGTCGATTACCGGACGTTTGAATAAAAACCCTTACGTATTGGTGGATTATTCTTTCGGCAGTAATATGCTGAGAAAATTGGGCGTATCCTATATGTTCAAATACAACGATATCAATCTGTACGATAAAAAAGACAAAGTCGATAATATTACTTTCTCTTATCATCGCGGAGACCTGAATTTATCGGATATTTATTTCCGGAATTTCAAATTTCAATTGGGGTTACGGTATGAATATTTCAATTATAAATCCGTCCTGTACAATACCGATTATATAGCGGAAAATCTGAAGTCACAAGGATTTGCCAGCTACTATGCTTTAGCTCATTTCGATACTTACGATAAGAAATATTTTCCGGACAAGGGGATGAGTTTCCGGGCTGATTATTCACTTTACACCGATAATATGGTCAATTATGACGGGCATGCTCCTTTTTCGGCCTTATCGGCCGATTTCGAACCGACCGTCCGGCTGACCCGTAGGGTATATCTGTTGCCGGCTTTGTACGGGAGGGTATTGATCGGACGCGATATAGCCATTCCTTATCTGAATTATGTCGGTGGAGAAGTAGCCGGAAGGTATATGAATCAGCAATTGCCTTTTTACGGTATCCATAATCTGCAGGTGTTCGATAATTCGGTGGTCGTGGGGCGTTTACAGTTGAGATATCGCTTGGGAATGAGGCATTACATCACTTTAACCGGGAATTATGCCAAACAGTCGGAAAGCTTTTTCGATATTCTGAAAGGAGACGATGTTTGGGGTGGAGGTGCCGGTTATGCTTATAATTCCATTATCGGACCGATCAGTGTCACCTTCGATATGTCCAATTGGGACCAGAAATTAGGGGTGTATTTCAATCTCGGCTATTATTTTTAAATTGGAGTAATTGTAATAAAAACGGAAATAAATGGGAAAATATTGGATTTGCATCTGTTTGGCCTGGGGGTTAGGGATCGGAGGTTGTACACCGGTACAGCAATATCGGTATACCGAAGGAAAGATTTACGGTACATTTTATCATATATCCTATGCTTCTGACGAGGATTTGAAAGAGGAAATCCTCCGGCAAATGGAGTCGGTAAACGCTTCTCTTTCCATGTTTAATCCCGAATCGGTTATTGCCCGTCTGAACCGCAACGAGACGGATAGTACAGATGCTCTGTTTCAGAAAATGTATGCGATGGCTTTGCAAGTAAACCGGAAAACCGAAGGAGCTTTCGATATTACGGTCGGACCTTTGGTCAATGCCTGGGGATTCGGTTTTAAACAAAATTCTTTCCCGGATTCTGCCCGTATAGATACATTACGGCAATTTGTAGGTATGGATTTACTGACTTTGACGGAGGGGAAATTGCAGAAAAAATACCCGGAAATTACGCTGGATGCCAGTTCTATTGCTAAAGGACTTGGAGTAGATTTGGTGGCCGAATACTTCGAGCGTAAAGGCTTGAACGATTATATGGTAGAGATCGGAGGAGAGGTCAGGGCCAAAGGACAAAGCAGTAAAAAACGGCCCTGGCGGATAGGAATCGACCGTCCCGAGGAAGATGTGACCGCTCGGAACCGCCGGTTACAAATGATTGCCGGACTGAGTCAGGGGGCTTTGGCTACTTCGGGCAACTACCGGAATTTTTATGTGCACGACGGTAAAAAGTATGCCCATACGATAAATCCCAAGACAGGTTATCCTGTTCAGACCGAAGTGCTCAGTGCATCGGTTTATGCTCCTACCTGTATGGAAGCCGATGCTTATGCCACTGCTTTTATGGTATTGGGATTGCAAAAAGCCCGGCAGATGGTTTTGGCCGATCCTGAACTGGAAGGCGCTTTTATTTATCTGGAAGAGGGAAAAATGAAAAACTGGATTTCACCTGGCTTCGAAAAATTGATTGTAGAAAAATAGAGAGGAGTGAGGGAAAATGATGAAGAGAATCGTATTTACACTCATCATTTGTTTTTGGGTTGGAAGGGTACTGGCTATAGACCATAGGATTCCGGCGGTACAAGATTCTGTGCGCCTGGATACCGTTAAGAAAAGTTTACAGGCACAGTCTTTACAACATCTTTTGGAGCGGGATTCCTTGCCACTGATGACCTTACCGGTTGATGCACAGATGAAGATGTCTCCGGTGTATTTACCGGATAGTCTGATCCGGGATACCCTGCGGTATGAATATACCAAAATTAAAGACTTTGCCTATAAGGCGAAATGGACGAAAGAACTTTATAAAATGGTCTTCGTCAATCCCCATCGTGGATATCTGAATGTCATGCGTACGCAGAACAGTGAGGAACGATTTAAAGCTTATTCCGGGAAAGTGATTCATGATATTTCTATTGTTGTTCTGCCTCCTTATGGGACTAGTGTTTACGATACCACTTATTTCGAGGAAGATATGGGATGGCTGAAAACTTTAGCCAACAAAACCCATATGAAAACGGCCGAAAAAGTGATCCGCAGGCAGTTGACGATAAAACCCGGCATGTTATTGGTACCTTTTGAGTTGGTGCAGAATGAAATTTTGTTGAGAAGATTGGATTATATCGATGATGCGAATATGATCGTTACGGAAGATCCGGACAACCCTGCTCAGGTGAATGTTACCCTCATTTGTAAAGATCAGCTTTCGTGGGGAGCGACGGTCGAATCGAATTTCTTGAATTCTTTCGATATCGGACTCGAAAATAAAAACTTTATGAAATTGGGACATGTCCTGAATTATGAGTTCAGTTACCGGGGAACCAAAGACAAAAAATGGGGAAATGAGTTGGAATATAAGGTAAACAGTCTTTGGGGGACTCATATCAACATCCGGGGATATTACCGCAATGATTACCGTGAAAAAGAAGTTTTCGTAGATGTCGAAAGGCAATTCCTGACCAACCGGATGAAATGGGCCGGAGGGATGGGAGTAGGACGTGTTTTTTATTCGGATGATTTACCGGACCGGAATGTAAACCGGTTGGAAGAGTTGTTCAATTATCATTATCAGGACGTATGGTTAGGTAAATCTTTTTTGTTGCCTTACCGGTATAGCTATAACCAGAATATGTTTCTGACGGGTCGTTTTTTCACGACCCTTTTCAACAATCGTCCTTTGGTTACAGACGATACCAACCATTTGTATTATAACCGGAGGGATTATTTTGCCGCTTTTACTTACATCAAAATGAAGTATTATAAGGCCAATCTGATCTATGATTTCGGGCGTACGGAAGATATTCCTACGGGATTGATGCTTAGTCTGACCACGGGGTATGAAAAGAGTGAATTCGATAATTATGGCTATATCGCCGGAGAGTGTCACTATTCCCATTTTAATAAATACGACGAGCGTTATTACGCCCTGGAAGCAGCCTTGGGGTCTTATGTCAACGAAGACGGTTTCACCCGGGGGACGCTGAAATTGGGAGCCAGTCATATCAGTAATTTGTGTAGCTGGGGCAGTTTTAAATTCCGTTTCTATAACGACGTACATTATGTGAAAGGAATCCGGCGTTATCCGGGCGATTTTTTGTATATGGAAGATCGGAATATTCGCGGATTTTCATCCGATACACTAAGAGGAAATCAAAAACTGTCGTCTTCTTTGGCGACTACTTTTTTCTTGCCCTATATTAAAAAAGGATTCCGGGTTTCCATTTCTTCTTTCTGTGATTTCGGTGTGATTGCCGCCGACAATAAAAAATTGGTACACAGCAAAACGTATTGGGGATTCGGGGTAGGAGTCAACCTGAGAAACGATAATGTCGTCATTAAAAATATTTCTTTTCGTTTTGCCGTTTATCCTACTATTCCTGAGGATGGCAGGAGTTTTCAAGCGATACTTTCCAGTGGGAACAGAGGCAGTTTTTATGATTATCACGTAACAAAACCACAGGTGATTCAGTATGAATAGGAAATACGGATAGATCATGACAAGTTTTGCGTCATCTGATATTTGGTTAGCTTTTATTATGACTCTGGTTGCAGCGATTTCTACTTTTATGGGAGCGATGACGTCGTTATATTTCAGAAAAGTCAACCAGGTTACCCTCTCGGTCATTTTGGGATTTGCAGCCGGAATAATGATTTATACCGCTTTTATGAAACTGATGCCCGATTCGATCAGCATCCTATCCTCCCAATTGTCTTATGCTCAGACGAAAATCACCAGTACGGTCTGGTTTTTTGTCGGTATCGTTTTGTTGTATCCTTTAGGATATCTGGTGAAGTTGTGGAAGAAAAAAGAGGTGGAACGCTACGACGCTTCACTTCAATATTACCGGCGGGTAGCGATATTGGTGCTTCTGACGATTACCGCCCATAGTTTCGTCGAAGGGCTGGCGACTTTTCTGTCGTTTTTGGCTACTCCTTTGGTGGCTATTCCTCTGGTTCTTTCTATTATTGTCCACAACTTTCCCGAAGGGATGACGATCGGAGCCCTGTTTAATAAAATCAGTGATTCGATGAATCGCCGCCGGGCTATATTCTACAGTGTGATCGCTTCCTTATTCGAACCGATCGGAGCCCTGATGGCTTATATTTTTATTCTGAAATATTCTAATCCGGTTTTAACCGGAATACTGAAAGCTTTTCTTTCCGGACTATTGGTAGCCACTGCACTGAATGAACTGATTCCCAATTCCCAACTGAAAGGGAACCGGAAGGTGTCGGTACAGAGTATTATTTTAGGCATGTTTATTATGGGTGTCGTCTTGGTCAGTGCTTCGATTTTTTAAAATTTTACAACAATTGTAATTATTTTCAGAATTTTTTAACGTTTCTCCGGTCTGAGGTTTGGAGGATGTGCCTCTGCGGTTTATCTTTGCTGAAAATATAAAGATAGGGTATTTTGTTGATTCATAAATAATTAATTGGTTGTAAATGAAAAAAGTCTTTTTGTTTTCTTTATTTTTGGTTTTAGGGTTAGTTCTTTCACAGTGTTTACCGGTTTGGTTGGGGGAGGCATTCCTGACAGCTGAAAAGGTAGCGAAGACTTTGATGTTCGTTTGTCTGGCATTTATTATGATTAATGTCGGGCGGGAATTCGAATTGGATAAAACGAAATGGAGATCTTATGCTGCCGATTATTTTATAGCTATGGCTACTGTCGCTTTTTATTATATGTTCTTATTGCCTGCCGATTTATTCGGGAATTGGGATGCCTGGAAAGAGAATTTATTATTGAGCCGGTTTGCGGCCCCTACTTCTGCCGGTATATTGTTTACCATGCTGGCTGCTGCCGGGCTACGGCGCGAGTGGATCTATAAGAAGACCCAGGTGCTGGCGATCTTCGACGATCTCGATACGATCTTACTGATGATTCCCTTGCAAATATTTATGATCGGTTTTAAGTGGCAGTTATTTGCCGTGGTGATTGTGATCACTTTTTTATTAGTGATCGGTTGGAAAAAACTGGGAACGATCCGGTTGTCCCAAACCTGGAAATCTATTTTATTTTATGCTGTATGTATCGTAGCTGTAACGGAAAGTATTTATCTTTTGACCAAGTGGATGATGGGAGCTGACGGAGCGATTCATATCGAAGTATTGTTGCCTGCCTTTGTCTTGGGAATGGTGATGAAGACTGTCCATCAACACGGGAACCGGGACGAAAAGATAACCGGAATGATTTCTTATCTGTTTATGTTTCTGGTGGGGTTGAGTACACCTCAGTTTATCGGTATCGATCATGGACACCGGATTACAGAAGCTGTGGGGATTATTGCTGCACAGCCTATGCCTTCCTGGGAGGTATTGGTTGTGCATGTGATCGTTGTTACTTTACTTTCGAATTTGGGAAAGATGTTTCCGTTGTTTTTCTATCGGGATCGGCAATTGGAAGAGAGACTCGCCCTTTCTGTCGGTATGTTCACCCGGGGGGAAGTTGGGGCCGGAATTATTGTCATCGCTATGGGCTATAATCTGGGCGGTCCCGCTCTGATTATTTCTGTATTGAGTTTGGTACTCAACCTGCTTTTGACCGGTGGTTTTGTGGTCATTGTGAAACGTTTGGCACAACAGGCTTATGGACTGAAAGAATAGACGGAATAAAGATACCTTTTCTTGGGGACAATGGAGAAAAGAAGAATAAACTTTCATTCTCCGTTTCTCCAAATTTATGGTAGGTTTGAATAAGTTCATAAAGTCTATGGACCTGCGGGTGTGGCCGGACGGAACCGGAGTTTGTATTATTTCGCCTCTTTCTTCTTAAATAACCGTCGGAAAAATCCTTTCTTTTCTTTGGTTTTTTCTTCGGTAGTCCCGGGATGTTTCACTTTTTCCAGTTTACGGTTCGAGATCTTTTCGAGCAGGTTCAAATGTTCTTTGAAGGTCGGTATTTCCGTTTCTTTTTGCTGAGGTGGTAAGGCAAAAGGGAAGGAGAGCCTGTTCCAAACCTGATAATTCGGGCTCTCCAGGCAATCTTTCATAAACCGGCCGAAAATAGGCATAGCCATATTGGCGCCTTGTCCTAAACGGATGGTGTTGAAATGGATGTTTACATCGTTGGCTCCGACTCTGATTCCGACGACTATCTGGGGATTATATCCGATAAACCAGCCGTCTACCTGATTTTGGGTCGTACCGGTTTTCCCGGCCATTTCATTATGCAGACCGTATACCGAACGCAATCTTTGCCCTGTTCCTTCGTCGATGACTGCCGAAAGCATATTGCTCATTAAATGGGCTTCGTTTTCAGGCAGTACTTGCCGGGGAATTTCGGGCTGAGCTTTGAATATCAGATTACCCTGGCGGTCCTTGATTTCTTCCAGGTAATAAATCGGACGGAGGTTTCCGTTATTGGCAAAAGTCATAAAAGGACGAACCATTTCCTGCAAGGGGATATCGGCTACTCCCAAGGCTAAAGAAGGATAGGGAGGAAGCTCGGAGGTGATACCCAAACGGCGGGCATGATCGATAACGGTGTCTATGCCCGTCTGAAGCAATACTTCGACAGCGATGGTATTGATCGATTTACTAAGGGCTCCTTTCAAGGTGTAATATCCCTCGTAATTGTTGTCCGAATTGCGTGGGGACCAGTCGTCATATTCCGGATAGGTTTTCTGTTCATTTTTGTAATAAGCGTCCAGACGGGTCCCCTGATGTATAGCTGCACTGTATACGACCGGTTTAAAGACCGATCCTACCTGGCGCGGGGCTTCAACCTGGTCGTATTGGAAATATTTATAGTTCAGATCACCGACCCAGGCTTTTACTTTCCCGGATTGTGGTTCCACAGCAATCATCGCCGGATGTAAAATCTTCAGATAATGCTTGATCGAATCGATCGAAGAATAATCTACCCGCATTTCTCCCTCTTCCGGGCTGTATACCAGCATCGCTTTTTTTTCATTCAGAATTTTCAGTATGTCTTTTTCAGCCAATCCCTGATGTTTCAATCGTTGATAGACCGTACTGTTCTGAATAGCATTTTTCAGTATCGCGGGATTTTTGTCCCAGGGTTCTTGTTTACCCAGGTGGGTGTAATAGGATTGCTGTAATTTTTTCATGTGCTCTTGAACGGCATTTTCTGCATATTGCTGCATCTCTGCGTCCAGAGTTGTTTTCAGGATAAGACCGTCCTTATATAGGTTGTAGTTCGTACCGTATTTTTCGTTGTATTCTTTGAGGATCCGGTCGGCATCCCGGCGTATTTTTTCGCGTAAATAAGGAGCCAGACCGGAAAAATGGTTGACCGGAATGTAATGCAGCTGTAGTTCTTCCTGCTTTATTTTTTCACCGGTCTCTTCATCCAGATAATCGTATTTCATCATTTGGTCGATTACCGTGTTGCGACGGTTGAGCGCCCTTTCCGGATGCAGACGCGGATTGTAACGCGAAGGTCCTTTGAGCATACCGATCAACGTGGCTGCCTGAGGGATAGTCAGATCGGAAGCAGAGGTTGAAAAATATTTTTGAGCGGCACTCTCGATACCGAATGTATTTTCCCCGAAAGATACCGTGTTCAGGTAAAGGGTGAGGATATCGTCTTTGCTGTAAATGTTTTCCAAACGATGGGCTGTAAACATTTCTTTGAGTTTCACAACCGGTATAAAGGTCACCTGCTGTTCGTCCCGGGGATACAGATTTTTAGCCAATTGCTGACTGAGCGTACTTCCGCCACCTGAACTACGGTGTCCCAGCAGAACAGTTTTGAAAAATACCCTCAGCATACTGATTTTGTCTACGCCTTCATGTTCGTAAAAACGGACATCTTCGGTCGCGATCAGGGCTTTGACGGCATAAGGGGAAATATGATTGAAATTGACATTGGTACGGTTTTCGACATAATATTTACCGATCAGCAAGTTGTCTTCGCTATACAATTCCGAAGCTTCGTCATTACGGATATCCCGCAATTCGGCATAATCCGGTAGCTTACCCCAAAGACCGGCATATACCGAGTAGACAAATAGAGTGATACCGATTGCGAGAAACAGGATAAATAGCACCCCGTATTTCAATAGCTTGAACTTGTGGTGGTGCCGGTGAGAAGAAACCGCTTTTTTATGTTTTTTCTGATATTGTTTTTGGGCCATATGCTGAAAAGCTAAGCATATAATTCGACTTAGCCGGACAAAAATACAAAATAATTTCTTTTATCGGTCGGACTTCGGCTAGTACCGACATGCCCGCTGGCAGTTTGAAGGGTACGAGGATGAAGTGAAACCTGAAATGCTGGGGGAAAGTGAAGAAAATATTTAAAAGAAAAGTCCGGATGTAAAGTCCGGACTTTATACCTAAGGAAACAGAAGGGTTATTTGATGATTTCAACCATGGCACAACGATTCCATTTGTTGTTGTTGTTGTAGTAAGGTTTTTCTTTACCTACATATTCGATAACCATCCGGTTAGAATTGATGCCGTAATCTTTTTTCAACATATTGGCGACAGCCTCGGCTCTTTCTTGTGAAATCCGGAGATTTACATTGATCGGACCGAATTTATCGGCATAACCTACGATGCGGATTTTGACATCCGGGTTGTTTTTCATGAAAGTTCCGATATTGTAGATCAGCGGGTCATAAATATCCTGAACCACGGCGCTATTGAATTTGAACGGGATGGTAGACGGGATAGATTCTACGATTTCTACATTTTTCGTTTCAACCGGTCTAACTACTTCTTTCTCGATAACTTTGATCTCTGGCGGACGGTTCTGTAACTGAGTCACTTGATTAGCTAATACCAGGTTGGCGGCAGCCATTTCGTCGATGACAGCTTGTTTCGGTGCGGTACGGAAACCTCTGCCTTTGAAATAATAGGTAACCCCTGCAGTAAGTCCACCCAGCCCATCGTTCGGGAAACCACCGGTTTCTACCATCTTATCGTTGAAGATCATGCCCTGGAATTCGATGTTGGCATCGAATCTTTCAGAAATCTTGTATTTGGCTTGAATACCGCCATGGATGGTGAAAGATTGCTGATGTTTCCGGGTCATACCTCCGACACCGAAGAAAGGAACGATATCGAATTTACGGTCGGGGTTGTATTTCGCGAAGAAATTTATCAATCCCATCATAAAGTCGATGTTCATGTGCATATAATGCATGTGTAACATACTTCCGGCATTATCGGTGAAACCGTGTAATGCTCCGCCACCGCCTTGTAACCGTAATCCCCACCAGGGGTTGAACATTTTACCTACAGCCAACTCAGGCATAAAAGTAATCGTGTTTTTAAATTTTGCCTGTGAGGAATGTTCGGCAAAGAAAGCATTCGCTCCAAAATTTGCAGAAACAAACCAGTTATGCCAGAATGGGTTGGCTTCAAATGAGGTTTTGTATCCCGGAAGACGTTGTTCTATAATGACTTCCTCGACTTGCGCCTGGGCCTTTGTTATTCCACATAGACCAGCAACCAAAACAATTAACATTAATCCTTTTTTCATAACATTTTTATAATTAAGTAACTTATAATATTGACATTACATTTCGTTTGTTGTTATTATCTTTTGATTTAAAATAATAGAGGTGTCAATGAACTTGTATTTTAATGTCAAAACTTACCGGAATAACGTAGTTTGGGGGGAGGACGTTTCAAAATAGGGTCAATAAAATGTGAGTTTTTATGATTTTTAACCTTTTACTTTTAAGCTTTACATATTTTTTTTATCTTTGAACTCCGATCGTATTTCTTCCGGGGAGTATGGTCGGAGGAGGATGATTGCTTATTTTTAATCAGATACATATAAAACAAAAGTGGATCCGTCCACAGACAAAAATTGACGAACATGTTAAACATTGCATTATTTGGTCCTCCGGGAGCAGGAAAAGGTACTCAGGCAAAAAAGATTGTAGAGAAATATAATCTGGCCCATCTTTCGACAGGAGATATGATCCGCAAGGAAATTGCGGAAGGAACCGAGTTAGGTAAAATGGCGGAAGAGATTATCGCAAGGGGCGAATTGTTGTCTGATGAATTTGTGGTGAGACTGATCGAAAATAGTATGGCTCAGCATCGGGGAGTGAACGGATTCCTGTTCGATGGTTTTCCCCGTACTGTGGCTCAGGCTGAGATTCTCGACCGGATGTTGGAAAAGGAAGGTACTCCTTTGAAAGGATTGATCTGTATCCATGTCCCTTTCGAAGAATTAAAACGCCGGATGCTCGAACGGGCTAAAATCGAAGGACGGGCTGACGATAACGAAGAGGCGATTGCTAAACGGTTCCGGGAATATAATGATAAAACCGTCCACGTGGCTAATCATTATAAGAAGAAGGGAGTGCATATCGATGTCGAAGGAAATTGTCCGGTAGAGGAAGTGTTCAATGCTATTACGAAAGCGATAGAGGAAATGAAATAAGGTAGATCGGCTTGGTTTCGATCGGAATCCTTTAGAAATGAATCGGCGGAACTCGGGTCGGGAGTCAGTGTTTATCCCGAACGAAGTTCCGCCGATCAGTAAAGTGCCGGTCACGAAAGAACATTATTTTTTCAGTCCTTTTCTTTCCAATAGCGGGTCGATGCCGGGTTCTTTGCCCCGGAATTGTTTATAAAGTTTCATCGGATCGTCCGAACCTCCCCGGGAGAGTATATTTTCCCGGAAAGCTTTGGCTTTCTCCGGATTGAAAATATCTCCGGTTTCCTTGAATGCAGCAAAAGCATCTGCATCCAACACTTCTGCCCAGGTGTAGGCATAGTAGCCTGCCGAATAACCTCCGTTGAAAATATGTCCGAAATAAGGACTGCGGTAGCGGACGGTGATTTCAGGTATTAAACCGATCTTATCCAGTACTTCTTTTTCGAATTTTTCCGCGTCGATCGGATCGCTGTTTTGAATAGTGTGGTACGCCATATCCAATAGGGCGGCCGACATAAATTCCGTCACAACGAAACCCTGATTGAAATGACTGCTGTTTTGAATTTTATCGATTAACTCCTGGGGCATCGGTTCGCCGGTTTGCCAATGGTGGGTATAGATTTTTAAAACTTCGGGATCTCCGGCCCAGTTTTCCATCACCTGGGAAGGCAATTCGACAAAATCGCGGGCAACCGAGGTGCCTGCTACACTGGGGTAAGTACATTCGGATAGTAGTCCGTGTAAAGCATGCCCGAACTCATGGAATAGAGTACAGGCTTCATCGAAAGTAAGCAAGGCGGGCATATCTCCGGCCGGTTTGGTGAAATTGCAGACATTGGTAATGACCGGACTGGAATTCAATAATTTAGATTGCGGGCGGAAAGCGTCCATCCAGGCGCCGCTGCTTTTACCGGCCCGTGGAAAATAATCGGCATAATATATTCCGATGTGTTTACCGTCGGCATCTTTGACTTCGAATGCCAGGGCTTCGGGGTGGGGAAGAGGAAGGTTGTCGAGCTGTTCGAAAGTCAGGCCATATAACTTGTTGGCTACATAAAAAGCACCTTTACGGACTTCTTCCAGCGGAAAATATTGGCTGATTTCGGTTTCGTTCAACCCGTATTTCTCTTTTTTCAATTTTTCAGCATAATAGCGCCAGTCCCAGGGAGCTAGTTTGAACCGTCCTCCGGTTTTATCGATCATTTTCTGTAGTTCCCGGGCTTCTTGCCTGGAGATCGGTAATGCCGCTTCCCAAATTCGATTACATAATTGATATACGTTCTCCGAATTTTTAGCCATATTATCGTCGAGGACATAGCTGGCATAGTCGGGGAAGCCTAACAGCCGGGCTTTTTGTACCCGTAAAGAAACCATTTTGCTGATGTTGGCCCAATTGTTGTATGCATTGTCCTGACTGCCCCGGTCGATATAGGCTTTGTAGATCTGTTCGCGCAGATTACGGTTGTCTGCATATTGCAGGAAAGGCATAATACTGGGATTCTGCAAAGTGAATACCCATTTCCCTTCCAAACCGTTTTCTTTCGCTGTCTCGGCAGCAGCAGCGATGACACCTTGCGGGAGCCCGCTCAGGTCTTTTTCATTATCGATCACCAACCGGTAGGTATTCGTTTCATGCAATTGGTTGGCTCCGAATTTCAAACTCAGTAAAGCCAGTTCACTATTGATTTTTTTGAATTTTTCCTTGTCTTCTGCCGAAAGATTGGCACCACCACGAACAAAGTTGTTGTAATATTTTTTCAATACCATTTTTTGTTCCGTAGTCAGATTTTCTTTGTCCTGGTTATCGTATACCGTTTTGATCCGGGCAAATAGCTCGGCGTTCAGATTTATACCGTCCGTATGAGCCGTGATTTCGGGCATAATCTCCTCTGCAATGGCATTGATCGAATCGTTCGTATTGGCTTCCCGGAGATTGAAAAACACATAAGATACCTTGTTTAACAACTGCCCCGATTTTTCCATGGCCTCGACGGTATTGGCAAAAGTGGGAGCTTCCGGATTTTTCAGGATGGCCTGAATTTCTGCTTCCTGTTCTTTTATCCCTTCCCGGAAAGCCGGAAGGTAATGACGATTCTGAATTTTGTCGAAAGGAGGCACTTCGAAAGGAGTATCGAATGGGATTAAAAACGGATTGTCCGTAACCGGTTGGTGTTGATTGCAGGATTGCACCACTATTCCTGCAAAACAAATGACACACATAATTTTTTTCATAAAAGTGAGGTAAAATTGTTTTTGATCTTTACACACAAAGATAGCTATTTAATAGGCTAAAGTGCAAATAAACGGATAATAATAAAAACGGGGACTGCGGATTGTTATTGTTGCCAGTTCGAGGCAGGTATAAATCCATGACGGGGAAATTATTCGAACTTTTTTTGTAAGACATTTGCTTATCTGAAAAAAATGTATTTCCTTTGCATCCTGTTTGGAAAGCGTTTATAAAAAATACTGAGAGATGTCAAGAGTTTGTCAAATAACCGGAAAAAGAGCAATGGGTGGAAACCATGTATCTCACTCTAAAAGAAGAGTAAAGAGAACATTTTCGATCAACCTGTTCAAGAGAAATTTTTATTGGCCAGAAGAAGACAGATGGATTCGCCTGAATGTTTCAGCCGATGGTCTTCGTTTGATTAATAAAAGAGGTTTAAATGCATGTTTAAAAGATGCTACTGCTGCTGGATTAATTAAAACTATTTAAAATCACTGACGATGGCAAAGAAAAGCAAAGGAAACAGAGTGCAGGTGATTCTTGAATGTACTGAACAAAAAGAATCCGGCGTGCCAGGAATGTCCCGGTACATCACTACCAAGAATAGAAAGAATACTCCTGAAAGATTGGAACTGAAAAAGTACAATCCGTATTTGAAAAGAGTAACGTTACACCGTGAAATAAAATAATTGAACTATGGCAAAGAAAACCGTTGCAACATTGAAAACCGGAGATGGTCGTGGTTATGCAAAAGTAATCAAAATGGTTAAATCTCCGAAAACTGGTGCCTATATGTTCAAAGAACAAATGGTTACCACCGATCAGGTAAAAGAAGTATTGAAGAAATAAGATGTTTCTTTTATATAAAAGAAAAGCGCTTTATCAAAAAGCGCTTTTTTATTTGCCTTACGTTTATATAAACGTTCATGTATAAGGTAGGCCGATAGTTACAAGAGGAATGGTTGCCTGTGTTATTTTAGCAGGCTTGTATTCATGCGGGAAACATGATGTTTATAAGGGGATGGGCAAGACAAGGTGGAATTTTTGAACTGCCTTTGAAAGGATTTTATGAGGCAGTTCTTTTTTTTGAGATTACGTATCGAATGTTAAAAAAT
>OGUN01001264.1_pt1 | contig 18480 bp, 9 predicted proteins | sample 1553621 | NCBI WGS metagenome assembly OGUN01 (sample SAMEA2580300, study PRJEB22360) | human gut metagenome | biome: human gut; feature: human-associated habitat; material: faeces | place: Denmark | collected 2008/2010
TATCGGGTACTTTCGGTACCGCTCCCAAGATCCGCGTCCGCGGTGCGACGTCGATCTTCGGCAGCTCGAAGCCCCTCTGGGTTGTGGACGGCGTCATTATGGAGGATGTGATCGACATCGACGCCGACGCACTCTCTTCGGGTGACGCCACGACGCTGATCAGCTCCGCCATCGCAGGTCTCAACGCCGACGACATCGAGAGCTTCAGCATTCTGAAAGACGGTTCCGCAACTTCCATATACGGTGCGCGCGCTATGGCCGGCGTGATCGTCGTTACGACCAAGAAAGGCCGCGCAGGCGAAAGCCGCATCAGCTATACCGGCGACTATACGTTCCGCATGACGCCGCGCTATGCCGATTTCAACATCATGAATTCTCAGGATCAGATGTCGGTATATCAGGAAATGGCCGCTAAGGGCTGGCTCAACAACTCGACTATCGCAAACGCCTCTTCGAGCGGTGTTTACGGCAAAATGTGGGAGCTGGTAAATACGGGCAAACTCGAAAATACGGAGGCTGCGCGCAACCGCTACCTGCGTAAGGCCGAGTACCGCAACACGGACTGGTTCAAGGAACTTTTCCGGAGTTCGCTGATGCACACGCACTCGATCAGCCTCAGCTCCGGTACCGAGAAGTCGCAGTACTACGCTTCGATGAGCGCCATGTTCGATCCGGGATGGACCAAGGCCAGCGAGGTGGAGCGTTATACGGCGAACCTCAACGCTACCTACAATATTTTCGACAATCTGACGCTGAACCTCATTTCGAGCGGCTCTTACCGTAAGCAAACGGCTCCGGGTACGTTGGCCGCGACGACCGACGTGGTATTCGGCGAGGTAAAGCGCGATTTCGACATCAACCCCTACTCGTATGCGATGAATTCGTCCCGGACGCTCGATCCCGATGAATTCTACACGCGCAACTACGCTCCGTTCAACATTCTCGACGAACTTGGGAAGAACTACATCGATCTCAACGTCGTGGATACGAAGTTCCAAGCAGAACTGCGTTACAAACCCGTCACGGGTCTCGAACTGAGCGCACTGGCCGCCATCAAATATTCGGCTACGACGCAGGAGCACAACATTACGGACTATTCGAATCAGGCCCGCGCCTACCGTGCAATGGCTACTACGGTGATCCGTGACAACAACCCGTTCCTGTATACCGATCCCGACAATGCGTATGCAGTGCCTATTTCGATCCTGCCCAAGGGCGGTATCTACAAGCGCCGCGACAACAACATGCTGTCGTACGACTTCCGTTTTGCCGCTTCGTACAATACGGAGATCAACAACCAGCACATTATCAACCTCTACGGAGGTATGGAGGTCAACCAGAGCGACCGTCACGAATCTTGGTTCAACGGCTGGGGTATGCAGTACTCGATGGGCCTGATCCCCTTCTACGCCTACGAGGTATTCAAGAAAGGCAAGGAGGAGAACACCGACTACTTCGGTCTGGCCGACACCCATTACCGCAACGTCGCTTTCTTCTTCAACGGCACCTATTCGTGGAACGGCCGCTACACCCTCAACGGAACCTTCCGTTACGAAGGAACGAACCGCATGGGTAAGAGCCGCAGCGCCCGCTGGCTGCCGACATGGAACGTCGCCGGTGCATGGAACGTACACGAAGAGAATTTCTTCGAGGCGCTGCGTCCCGCTCTGTCGCACTTGTCGCTGAAGGCTTCCTACTCGCTGACCGCAGACCGCGGCCCCAGCTTCGTGACCAACTCGCGCGTCGTCATTACGAGCAACACCCCGTGGCGTCCTTCGGCCGGTGTTACCGAATCGGGTCTGACGATTTACGACTTGGAGAACAGCGAGCTGACTTACGAGAAGAAGAACGAGGTGAACGTCGGTATCGACATGGGCTTCCTGAACAACCGCATCAGCCTCGCAGCCGACTGGTACAAGCGTGACAACCACGACCTGATCGGTGTGATCAACACGCAGGGTATCGGCGGTCAGGTGATGAAATACGGTAACGTCGCCGGTCTGAAATCTTCGGGTGTCGAGCTGACTCTTTCGACCCGCAACATCGAAACCAAGAATTTCAGCTGGTCTACGGACTTCATCTATTCGCACCTGAAAGAGGAGGTGACCGACCTGATGTCGTACAAGCGTGCCATCGACCTCGTATCGGGCACCGGTTTCGGTATGGAAGGCTATCCTTCGCGTTCGATCTTCTCGTTCGACTTCCAAGGCCTGAACGACGAGGGTATCCCGCAGTTCATCAACGAGAAAGGCCAGCTCACGACCACCTCGATCAACTTCCAAGAGCGTAACAACCTCGGACATCTGAAGTATTCGGGTACGGCCGATCCGACGGATTTCGGTAGCTTCGGCAACATGTTCCGTCTCTATGGCTTCAAGCTCAATGTCTTCATCACCTACTCGTTCGGCAACGTGATCCGTCTGGATCCGGTCTTCTCCGAATCCTACAGCGACCTGCTCTCCATGCCGCGCGAGTTCCGCAACCGCTGGATGCGTCCGGGCGATGAGAACCATACGGATATTCCGGTTATCGCCAACAAGCGTCAGGTCAAGAAGGACAACTACCTTTCGCGCGCTTACAATGCCTACAACTATTCGACGGCACGTATCGCCAAGGGCGACTTCATCCGCATGAAGGAGATTTCGCTGACCTACGACTTCCCGAAGCGCTGGATCAAGAAACTCCGTTTCTCGAACATGTCGCTTAAACTTCAGGCTACGAACCTCTTCCTGATCTATGCCGACAAGAAGCTCAACGGTCAGGATCCTGAATTCTTCAATACCGGCGGTGTTGCGGTTCCGGTGCCCAAGCAATTTACGCTGACGCTGAAAATCGGTTTATAACAGACGCTAAAGATGAAAAATATGAATACGAAAAAAATAACCACGCTAATCGTACTCGCGGCTGCCCTCGTGGCGCTTCCCGCTTGTAACGACTTTCTGGATGAGATGCCGGACAACCGAACCGAACTCGATTCGAGCGACAAGATCACCAGTCTGCTGGTTTCGGCATATTCCGAACATACCTACCCCGTAACCTGCGAATACGCATCGGACAATGTCGATGAAACGGCATTGGTTTCACCGAACTTCGAACCCGAACAGGAAGAGTACTACCGCTGGCAGGACGTTACGGCGGCCGTTACCAACGAAGCGCCTCAGGCCGTATGGAGTCAGTATTACATGGCGATTGCCGCTGCCAACCAAGCGCTCGACGCCATCAAGGAGCTGGGCGGCGCCGACACCCCGCAGCTGAAGGCCGCCAAGGGCGAAGCGCTCATTTGCCGTGCATACGCTCATTTCTGTCTGGCCAATATGTTCTGTCAGGCTTACAATCCGCAGTATGCGTCGGAAGACCTTGGCATCCCCTACATGGAGAAGGCCGAAACGATACTCAACCCCAAATACACCCGCGGTACGCTGGCCGATGTCTATTCCAAGATCGACGCCGACCTGATCGAGGGTCTGCCGCTGATCACCGACGAGTTCTACTCGGTGCCGAAGTACCATTTCAACCAGAAGGCCGCCTATGCCTTTGCAGCCCGTTTCTACCTCTTCTATCAGAAGTGGGACGAGTGTATCGCCGCCGCGAAGGTAGTGCTGGGAAGCGCTCCCGAAACGATGATGCGCGACCTTGAAGCGAACGGCAAACTGGGACTGCAGTCGGCCGACGGACAGACCCTGCTCCGCACGATGGATTATATCGACTACTCGCACAAGTGCAACCTGCTGCTGCAGACCTCGATAACCGATGCTCCCGGCATTTCGTTCGGTCCTTACAATGCCTACACCGGGTTCTCCCACGGCAACTGGCTGGATCAGACCGAAACCTTCCGCGCTCCGACGGCTCCGTGGGGCAGCAGCTATACGCTCTACTCTGCGCCGTATTCAATGAATACCGGTAAAGCCGACAAGTGTTTCGCATGGCGTGCGCCCTACCTCTTCGAGATCAAGGACCCGGTGATGCAGACGGGACTCGCGCATACGGTTTTCCCCGCATTTACGGCCGAAGAGACGCTGCTCTGCCGCGCCGAGGCTTACATCATGAAGAAAGAATACGGCCCGGCTCTGAACGACATGAACCTCTGGATCAGCAAATATGTGAAATCCGGCGCCCAGACGCTCACCGAAGCCAACGTCAACCAGTGGGCGCAGAACACGAAGGAGTATACCCCGGCCAATCCCACGGTGAAGAAACCTTTCGGCGAGACGGCTTTCCCGCTCGAAGCCGGCACGCAGACCAACATGTGCTATGCGCTGCTGCATCTGCGCCGTGTGGAGACCGTACACCTCGGTTTGCGCTGGTTCGACGTAAAACGTTACGGCATTACGATCTATCGTCGCAAGCTGGCCAGCTACAACACGCTCGGAAGCGTTACCGACGAACTGCACGCCCGCGACCCGCGCTGCGCGATGCAGCTGCCGATGGATGTCGTTGCCGCAGGCCTGACTCCTAACCCGAGATAATCAGATGCTAACGATAAAACAGGATATACGATGAAAAAGAATATTATATTACTTATGACGGCAGTGTTCGGAGTGTTCGTTTTGGCGGGCTGCTCCGAGGACGACCTGAAAAAGACGAGTGCTGTCCTCGACTCGCCTACCGTCGAGAACGATTTCGACAGATGGCTTGCCAAGAACTATATGGAACCCTACAACATCGATTTCAAATATCGTTTCAAAGATGTTCTGGGCGACATGGACTACAACCTGACTCCCGCGGATTACGGACAGGCGATCAAACTGGCCAAGCTGACGCTGCACCTGACGCTGCAGGTTTACGACGAAGTGACGGGCAACAGGCAGTTCATCAGCGAGAACTTCCCGAAGATCGTCCATGTTATCGGTTCGCCGGCCTATAACGAAAACAACAACATCGTACTCGGTGTGGCCGAAGGCGGTAAGATGATGACCCTTTATCAGGTAAACATCATCGACTATCTGCTGAGCACGAAGAATATTGCCCAGCTCAACGAGCTATTCTTCAAGACCATGCACCATGAGTTCGGTCACATCCTCCACCAGACGCGGCCCTACTCGACCGACTTCAACGCCGTGACGCCTTCGAGCTACGTCGGCGACGCATGCTTCGACACCTATCGGACGGATGCAGCGGCTCGTCAGGCCGGGTTTATCACGCGTTATTCGTCGAAGGCTCCCGATGAGGATTTCGTGGAACAGCTCTCGCTCTACGTAACCTCGACGGCTGCCGAATGGGAAGCCATTCTCGCACAAGGCGGCAGCGCCGGACGTCCGCTTCTCGAACAGAAGAACGATATCATGCGTGCCTACATGCTCAGCACATGGGATATCAATATCGATGAACTGCGAAAAGTGGTATTACGTCGGCAGAATGAGATTTGGTCGCTCGATTATAACATTTAATTCGTAAAAGAGATGAAAAAACTTATCATATTATTAGCGGTTTTGCCGCTTGTCCTCTCTTCGTGCCTCAAAGACGACAAGGACGCTTTCGGCAAAACGGCCAGTGAGCGAATCCGCGAGGTGCAGGAGGGCACCGAAAAGGCGCTGACCGGAGCTGCCAACGGCTGGCTGATGGAGTACTATCCCAGTGCGACGCAGGAGTACGGAGGCATTGCGATCTACATGAAGTTCCAGAACGGAACGGTTACCGTAACTTCCGAAGCGGGAGGCGCCGGCAAGACCGCCGAGAGTCTCTACTCGTACGATCAGGATTACGGTCCCACGATCAATTTCGACACTTACAATCCCTACTTCCATATCTATTCGGAGCCGAACTCCGGTGTCGGCCCGACCAATACGGGTATGGGAGGTGACAGCGAGTTCATCATCATGAGCTACGCGGCCGACAAAGTCGTTCTGCGCGGCAAGAAGACCCAGAACACCATCGTGCTGACTCCCCTGCCGGAAACCGCATGGAACACGATGTTCGGCAAATATTCCGCGGATGTGAACAAGATGGACAATTTCCGGTCCTACGAACTCGTTCTCAACGGCAAGACCTACGACATTTCGCGCGAGGTGGCGGCCGGTTATAACTCCCGTTATTTTTCGGTTGTGACTGAAAACGGAACGATTCCCGCAAGCTTCATCTACACGCAGGATACCGGACTCAAGTTCTATGAGCCGCTGGTTGTCGACGGAGTGTCGATCGAGGAGATGACTTGGAGCGGCGGCATGTTCACCGACGAGGTAAGCGGCGCCCGGATTCAGGAAACGGTATCCAACAATAAGTTTACCTTCGCCGTATCGGGAATCAAGGCAACTTCGGTCGACGTAGAAACGACGCCGACTGTTGCAAACGAGTACTACTATTTCGACGTCGTGCCGTCGAGTGCATTCGCAAGTGCATCGGATGAGGAGATTCTGTACGAACTGATGGACGGAATCACGTCGATGAACCAATTGTCGCTCGGCAAAATGATGAAAACGCTGACGGTAGATTCCGACACGGAGTACATACCCTGCGCATTCGGTCTTAAAATCGTAAACGGCTGGATCTATCCGATCACGGAACTGGCAAAGGGCACCGCTTTCGTGAGCGGTCAGGGCGATCCGATGTCGCCGGAATACCAAGCATGGCTCGGTACATGGACCGTCACCAGTACGTCGTCCGAAAAGAGCAAGCAGCCGATTACATTCGACATCACGCTTGCCAAGAAGGTCGCCAACACCTCTTATTCGCTGACCGGCTGGGATATTTCGGTCCGCCGACTGACTTGGGCGGGAACTGCCGACTTCAAAGCAACCAACAATTCGTTCGAGATCATAAACGGGCAAGAACTCCCGTATTCGGATCCCAACGGTACGCCGTATCTTATCGCCCGCGGAATCGCAGCATCGGGCACCTATATCGTCTCTGGCAGCTACCCGGCTCTGACCGGCGTTATGAATTCCGACGGAACAGCTTCCGTTTCCTGCTATAAGGGCAAGTTCTCGGACGGCGAAGAGTTTACCGTAGGTACGGTAGGATATTTCATAGATACCGGAGGCAGCTACGGATCTTATGGTCCCGCAGCAGGATTTACATCGGGAGATCATCCGGTCGGACCGTTCAAGATGGTTAAGAAATCGGCTGCCGGCGCCCCCGCCAAAGCCGCTGCTCTGACGAACGTCAATACTGTAATCCGGTACCACAAATTATCGGATATTCCGCAGATGAATTTATCGTCGTTTCAGATCGGCATCAATGTAAAAGCTGCAAAGCTCGAATAAGAGCCCTTGCATTATTGATCAATAGGGGTGGGAGGAGTCATTATCGAATGACTCCTCCCAAATTTTAGAGGGATTACCATCGTTTCATCTGCATGAGTTCGGTATTGCACCGGACTCATGTTTGTCAATGGACTCTTAGGCGCGCAGGCAGGCGCAGCCGACTGCCGGAGAGGTCTTCAAGCGGAATGCAGGCTGGGACGGTTCGTCTCCATAAAATAATAAATAGGATAATAATTTGCATAAATCCGCACAAAATCGCATATTTGTATCTTAATCTTCCGTTACGAACCATTTATGGAATCTTTTTTGAACCATACGCCGGCGGCATATACACACTGCAAATCCGCTCCGGAAGATCTGCCGCTCCTATCCTTTGTCAACTATTCAAAATCATAGTTATGAACAACAGAAAATTACTCATTTTTGCGTCATTCCTGCTGTTGGCGGGCTGTACGACCGATCCGGATATGGATAATAACGTGGGGGGGGGTACTTCCGCGCAGACTCCGTCGGCCAAGATCGTCAACACCTCCGCCGATGCGGCGGCCGAAACGCTTCTGGTCTATTTCAACGACCGTGCGGTCGAAAGCATCGAAAGCACCGCTGCCGCAACCCGCACTGCGGCGACCCGTTCGGGAGTCGCCTCCGTAGACGACGTTCTGAGCCGTCTGGAGATCGTTTCGTTGGAACGTCTTTTCACTTACGACGCCCGGAGCGAAGAACAGACCCGCGCCGCAGGGCTGCATAAATGGTACATACTCACCTTCGGCCAAGGCGCGGATCTGGAAAAAGCCGCAAGGGAGCTGGCCGGAGTGGCCGAAGTGAGCCGCATACAATTCGACACGAAACTGCAAAAGGCATCGGTCGGCAATCCCATGCCGTTCAGAATCGACGAGACGGGGACGACCCGCGCCGATTTCTCCGGCAGCGGCTTCAATGATCCCGGACTTCCGAACCAATGGCACTACAGCAACAACGGCGACAAAATGTTCGCGGCTACGACGGCCGCAGGCGCCGACATCAATGTTCCGGAGGCATGGAAACTGACCGGCGGCAGCCCTTCGATCATCGTCGCCATCGTCGATGAAGGCGTCAAATACACCCATCCCGATCTGGCCGACAACATGTGGGTAAATAAGGCCGAACTGAACGGTGCGGCAGACACCGACAATGATGGGAACGGCTATAAGAACGACGTACATGGCTACAACTTCGCTACAAACTCCTCCGATCTGACATGGAGTGTATCGCATTATGACAATAAAGGCAAATACGACGGCGATTCGGGCCACGGCACCCACGTCGCTGGTACGGTGGCCGCCGTCAGCAACAACGGCGTCGGCGTGTCGGGCATCGCGGGAGGCACGGGCAGGAACGACGGCGTGAAACTCATGTCGTGCCAGATATTTTCGGGCGGTGAGGGCGGTTCGGCCGCCGTTTCCGCCGAAGCGATCAAATACGCCGCCGACAACGGGGCGTCGATTCTCCAGTGTTCGTGGGACTACCCGGCCGGAGCGGTCACGACCGACAACGCCTACGCCAGCGGGGCGCGGATCGAAAAGCAGGCGATCGACTACTTCATCGCGACGAAAAACAACGCCGTTCTCGACGGCGGGCTTGTGATTTTCGCTGCGGGCAACGACGCCAAGGCCATGTCCGGTTATCCGGGCGCTTACCGCGATTACATTTCGGTCACCGCCTTCTCGCCCGACTATCTGCCGGCCTACTACACGAACTACGGTCCGGGCTGCAACGTTGCGGCTCCGGGCGGCGACGCCTATATCTCGCCTTCGGGAAGCAGCGCCGCGCAGGTGCTTTCGACGCTTCCGTCCGAGCTTTACCAGTCGGATTACGGCTATATGCAGGGTACCTCGATGGCCTGCCCGCACGTATCGGGCGTCGCCGCGCTGGGACTTTCCTACGCGCTGGCCAAAGGGAAGCAATATACGGTGGCCGAATTCAAATCGATGCTTCTGACTTCGGTGAACGACATCGACACCTACCTCGACGGCACCAAACAATCCCTGACCACCATGCAGCTGCGCAATTACCGCAAGCAGATGGGTACGGGAGCGATCGACGCCTACCAACTGCTCATGCAGATCGAGGGCACACCCTGCCTGAAAGCGAAAGTCGGCGTACAGCAGCAGCTTTCGCTCGACAAGTACTTCGGCAAGGCTTCGGCGAACCTGACCTATCTCGGCGTCGAGATCTCGCAGGCTGACAGGACCAAGCTCGGTATTTCGGCGGAGCCGACCTTCGTGTCCGGGAAACTGAGGCTGCACTGCACCAAGCCGGGCGTGGCCCGAATAACGGTCAGGGCGGTTGCCGGAGGCAGCGGTCTCGGCACGGGGACATCGATGGGCGGCATGGAGATCGCCAAGGAGTTCGCCGTCATCGCCCGCGCGGTACAGACCGAAAACGGAGGTTGGTTGTAATATAAACGCATGAAGATTATGAGAAAGACTATCTATATCGTACTGGCCGCACTGGGCTTGTGTCTGTTCGCCGGCTGCGGATCGTCGGACAAGGAGAAGGTGTCGCCGCTGGTAAAACAGCTTGCCGGCGAATGGCAGCTCAAAACGTGGAACGGCGAAGCTCCGCGGGATTTCGATGCCTATGTCTCCTTCGGCGCGGACCGTTCGTTCGAAATATACCAGCGGATCGAGCAGGTGGGCTACCAGAAGTATTCGGGAAAATACGAGATCAGAAACGGGATGCTCGGCGGCGTATACAGCGACGGCAAGCCGTTCGGCAGCACTTACGACATCGCTTTCGACGAGTCGGGCAATACGCTGACGCTGACCAGCGCCACGGGCGTCGCCGAGACGGGCGTTTACGTGCGCGCCGCGATTCCCGACGGGGTCAAAAACGGAGCGGCCGTGATGAAGAGTTCCCGGACGGTTCCGATCCGGCTTTTATAGAACATCGCAGGCGGGATCGCTCCCCTCTGGCGCCATGTGCGGCATCGTTAGATGCCGCACATTTTTTATGCACTTTCCACCCGGTTTCCGGCTCCGGTTTCAGCCCGCAAGCATCCCGGAAAGGTTATACTCTGGTAACGTTCTTACCTGTTCGGTTATTTCCAATCAGCTGATCTTTAGTGAGTTGTTTGGCGTTTTCAGGTGACCGTATAGTTGCAAAGGTGCCTGCGTTCGCGCCTTTTTCCGGCATCGAAAATCGAAAACGGCACTGAAGATCAAACCATTGGGGATATCTGCAAACCCGAATAGAGGATGCTGGCTTTCTATTATAAAAAATTAACTAATAGATTAACGCTTATGGTAAAAAAAATCCTACTATCGTTAATTGGAGTACTTGTGTTTGCAGCGGGGGCATTCGCCCAAGCCAAACAAGTGCGCGGTAGTGTCGTTGATGAAAACGGAGCGGCCGTGATCGGCGCTTCGGTTATCGTCAAAGGTACGACCATCGGTGTATCCACCGATCAGCAGGGATTTTTCGTTATGAACAATGTTCCGGCGAAATCCGAGGAACTGCAAATCTCCTATTTGGGGTATGTTACGCAGGATGTGAAGATCCGTCCGAACATGCAGATTACCCTTGTTCCTGACGAGCAGACTATCGAGTCCGTCGTGGTTACGGGTATGACCAAGACCGACAAACGACTCTTTACGGGTGCGGCGGACCGCCTTTCTGCCGACGATGTGAAACTTTCGGGTATGGCCGATATCAGCCGCGGTCTGGAAGGCCGTTCGGCCGGTGTCTCGGTGCAGAACGTATCGGGTACTTTCGGTACCGCTCCCAAGATCCGCGTCCGCGGTGCGACGTCGATTCACGGCAGCTCGAAGCCGCTTTGGGTTGTGGACGGCGTAATTATGGAGGATGTCGCCGATATTTCGGCTGAGGACCTCTCTTCGGGTGACGCCACGACGCTGATCGGTTCCGCCATCGCGGGTCTGAACGCCGAGGATATCGAGAGTTTCAATATCCTGAAGGACGGTTCGGCCACCTCGATCTACGGTGCGCGCGCTATGGCCGGCGTGATCGTCATTACGACCAAAAAGGGACGTGCTGGCGTCAGCCATATCAATTATACGGGCGAGTTCACGTATCGTATGATTCCCTCCTACGCCGATTTCAACATCATGAACTCTCAGGACCAGATGTCCGTCTATCAGGAGCTGTACAACAAGGGCTGGCTGGGCAATTCGCGTGTCACCAACGCGTCGGCGAGCGGTGTTTACGGCAAGATGTATTCGCTGATCAATGCCGGACTGCTGGAAAACACCGTGGAGACGCGCAACCGCTACCTGCGCAAGGCCGAGTACCGCAACACGGACTGGTTCAAGGAGCTTTTCCAGAATACGGTCATGCACTCGCATTCGGTAAGTATCACTTCGGGTACCGAGAAGTCCGCCTACTATGCGTCGATCAGCGCCCTTTTCGATCCGGGATGGACGAAGACCAGCGAGATTTCCCGTTATACGGCCAATCTCAATGCGACGTATAATATCTCGGACGCCCTTACGCTCAACCTGATTACCAACGGTTCGTACCGTAAGCAGAAAGCGCCCGGAACGCTCGGCGCCACGACCGACTATGTAACGGGCGAGGTGAAGCGCGATTTCGACATCAACCCTTATTCGTATGCCCTGAATACTTCGCGCGTGCTCGATCCGAAGGAGTATTATGTCCGTAACTATGCGGATTTCAATATTCTCCATGAACTGGCGAACAACTATATCGACCTGAACGTCGCCGATGTGAAATTCCAAGGCGAACTGAAGTGGAAGGCTTTCAAGGGATTCGAGGCTTCGGCGCTGGCGTCGGTGCGCTATACCGGAACTTCGCAGGAGCATAACGTACGCGAGGCTTCCAATCAGGCGAATGCCTACCGGGCCATGGGTACGACGACGATTCGCGACAACAACCCGTTGCTGTACAAGGATCCGGATGATATTTACGCCGTTCCCGTATCGATCCTGCCCGCCGGCGGTATCTACACCCGTACGGACAACCGGCTGCTGTCCTATGACTTCCGTTTCTCCGCGACCTATAATACGACGATCAACAATACGCATATTATCAATGCTTACCTCGGTATGGAAACCAACCAGAGCGATCGTCAGAAAACGTGGTTCCGCGGCTGGGGCCTGCAGTACGATTCGGGTGAAATTCCGTTCTACGACTATCTCGTCTTCAAGAAGGGCAAGGAGGATAACTCGCCCTATTACGAAATGGGCAACACCCACTACCGCAACGTCGCTTTCTTCTTCAACGGAACCTACTCCTACAAGGGCCGCTATACGCTTAACGGCACGCTGCGTTACGAAGGTAACAACGCGCTGGGCCTGACGACCCGTTCGCGCTGGCTGCCTACGTGGAACGTTTCGGGCGCATGGAACGTCCACGAGGAAAATTTCTTCAATTCGATCAGCAAGGCCGTTTCGCACCTGTCGCTCAAGGCCTCCTATTCGCTGACGGCCGACCGCCCCTCGGTGACCAATGCGCTCGCCGTCATCCAGAGCTATTCGCCGTGGCGCCCCTCGGCCGGCGTTACCGAGTCGGGTCTGACGATCAAGGATCTGGAGAACAGCGATCTGACCTACGAGAAGAAGCACGAGCTGAATATCGGTGCGGATTTGGGCTTTCTGGACAACCGCATCAACCTGACCGTTGACTGGTACAAGCGCGACAACTTCGACCTGATCGGTCGGGTGATGACGCAGGGTATCGGCGGCCAGATCCAGAAGTACGGCAACGTCGCGACGATGAAGTCGCGGGGTATCGAGTTCTCGCTTTCGACGAAGAACATCAAGACGAAGGATTTCAGCTGGACCACCGATTTCATCTATTCGCACATGAAGAACGAGGTGACCAAGTTCAATACTTCCACCCGTGCCTTCAACCTCGTTTCCGGTATCGGTTTCTCGCGTGAGGGCTACCCGGTGAATTCGCTTTTCTCCTACGATTTCCGGGGGCTGAACGAAGACGGCGTTCCGACATTCATCAACGAAGCGGGCGTGCTGACTTCGACCGATATCAACTTCCAAGAGACCGAGCGTTTCGACAATCTGGTTTATTCGGGTCCCTCGGAGCCGACGGACGTCGGAAGCTTCGGCAACATCTTCCAGTACAAAGGTCTGCGTCTGAACGTCTTCATCACCTATTCGTTCGGCAACGTCGTTCGTCTCGATCCGGTCTTCTCCAGTATCTATAACGACCTCGACGCCATGCCGCGCGAGTTCCGCAACCGCTGGATGACACCCGGTGACGAAAGATACACTGATGTTCCGGCTATCGTGTCGAGCCGTCAGGTGCGGAATGACAGCAAGTTGTCGTACGCCTACAATGCCTACAACTATTCTACGGCCCGAATCGCCAAAGGCGACTTTATCCGCATGAAGGAAATTTCGCTGACCTACGACTTCCCGAAGCGCTGGATCAAGAAGCTGAGAATGTCCAACCTCGCGCTCAAGATTCAGGCGACGAACCTCTTCCTGATCTATGCCGACAAGAAGCTCAACGGTCAGGATCCGGAATTCTTCAATTCGGGTGGTGTGGCCACTCCCGTGCCGAAGCAGTTTACCTTAACGCTCAAAATCGGTTTATAATTTAGTTTAAAGCATATGAAAACGAACAAATTGATATATTTCCTGCTTGCGGGACTTCTTGTTGCGGGACTTTCCTCCTGTAACGATTTCCTCGACGAGCAGCCTGACAACCGGACGATTATCGATTCGGAAGAGAAGGCTATCAAGATGCTGGTATCGGCTTATGCGGACAGCCAGCCGTGGCTTTTCCTCGAAATGGCTTCCGACAATACCGATAACCACGGCGCCAATTACGATGGCTGGAGCCGTTTCTGGCAGGAGAGCTATGAATGGAGCGATCCGACCGAAACCGACAACGAAGACGCCGCTCACACGTGGGAAGCCCACTACATGGCTATCGCCAACGCCAACGAGGTGCTCAAGGCCATCGACAAGATGGAGATGACCGACAAGCTGAGCGCCGCAAAAGGCGAAGCGCTTATCTGCCGTGCCTATGCCCACTTCGTGCTGGTGAACGTTTTCTGCCAGCATTACGATCCTGCGCATCCCGACGACCTCGGTATTCCCTATATGGAGAAGGCCGAGACGGAACTCGATCCCAAATACGAGCGCGGAACCGTCGCCGAGGTCTACGCCAAGATCGAGAAGGATATCGAAGAGGGACTGCCGCTGATAAACGACGTGATCTATTCGGTGCCCAAGTACCATTTCAACAAGCGTGCGGCCAATGCGTTTGCGGCCCGTTTTTACCTCTACTACCAGAAATGGGACGAGGCGGTAAAATACGCTACGGTGGCGCTGACCAATTCGCCTGCCGGTTCGCTCCGCAATTATGAGGAGCTGCTGGAATATCCGATGAACAACGGCGCTACACTGAATACGGCGGCTACCTACTATGTCAGTGCGGATCTGACGTGCAATTTCATGATGGCCACCGCCTATTCGTATGCCGGCCGCGTATTCGGCGGATACGGTGTCGGAATGCAGTACAATCACGGACAGATGATTGCCGATAACGAGGGCATAGACTGCACGAATACTCCCTTCGCTCCCTACACGTGGAAGTGCGAACCGCTTCGCTTTGTCAGCGGAATCGACAAAATCCTGCTGCCCCGTGTTCCCTATCTGATCGAGTACCTCGACCCGGTGGCGGGAACAGGCTACAGGCATACCGTCTATCCGCTCTTCACGGCCGAAGAGACCTTGCTGACCCGCGCCGAGGCCTATATCATGCAGAAGGACTACTCGGCGGCCCTGAGCGACATGAATCTCTATCTTTCGAATTCATGCAGTAAATATAAGACGTTGACCGAGGCCAATATTTCGAGCTGGGCCGCATCGGTTGCGGATTACGATCCCAAGAATCCGACTCCGAAGAAGCCGCTCAACCCGGCTTTCGAAATCGACCGGACGCAGGAAGGCATGATTCATACGCTGCTGTTGCTGCGCCGCTACGAGACGCTGCATTACGGCCTGCGCTGGTTCGACGTGAAGCGCTTCGGCATCGAGATTTACCGCCGCACCCTGACCAGCAACGATTTGGGAATCAAGAGCGTGGACGATACGCTGGAGGTCCGGGACAACCGCCGTGCCGTTCAGCTGCCCGCCGATGTGCTCGCGGCCGACATGACTCCTAATCCGAGATAATGATAATTCGCTGATCTATATATAAAAGTTGAACGTTATGAAAAAAACAATATTAGGATTATTCGCATTCGTCTGCGCTTTTTCGGGCAGCTCGTGTTCCGAAGACGATCTGAGCGGCACGAGTGTCATCAAACCGGAGCAGACGACGGAGACGCCTTTGGACGCGTGGCTTTACAAAAACTATATCGAGCCTTATAACATCGAGTTCCGCTACCGTTATGAGGATATGGAGAGCGACATGATCTACGATCTGACTCCCGCGAACTACGAGAAGTCGGTTCAGATGGCCAAGCTGGTCAAGCACCTCTGCCTGCAGGCTTACGACGAGGTGACCGGAAGCCGCGACTTCATCACCAGCTACTTCCCGAAGATGGTTTTTCTGGTCGGCAGTCCCGCCTATAACAACAACGGCGAGGTCGTGCTGGGTACGGCCGAAGGCGGAACCAAGATTACGCTCTATGCCGTCAACAATATGGACCCGACCGATGTGGACCTGCTGAACGAGTGGTATTTCAAGACGATCCACCACGAATTCGCTCATATCCTCAACCAGAAGAAACCCTTCTCGACGGATTTTAATCAGATCACCGGTTTGGCCACGGGCATCCGCTATGTCGGCAATGCCTGCTGGGACGTCTATCCTTCGGAGGACTTGGCGCTTAAGGACGGTTTTATCAGCCGTTACGCTTCGACTTCGGCCGAGGAGGAGTTCGTGGAGGTAAGCTCCATCTACGTCACCAACACGGCTGCCACTTGGGAGGAGATGCTCGAAACGGCCGGCGAGGTGGGCCGTCCGATGCTCGAAGCCAAATTCGAGATCGTGGACAAATACATGAAGAACGATTGGGGAATCGATCTGGACGAATTGCGCAAAGTCGTTTTACGCCGCCAGAAAGAACTTCCGAACCTCGATTTAGATGCCACTAATTAAGTAAAAAAGGATGTTTATGAAAAAAATATTGATATTACTGGCTCTGCCCCTGCTTTTCAATTCCTGCCTGAAGGACGATGAGGATAAATTCTCGAAATCGGCGACGGAACGTATTGAAGAGGCGGTCAAGGAAGCCATCACTGTACTTCAGGGCGCAGAAAACGGCTGGCGGATGGAGTTGTATCCCGAAAGCGAGCGCATTTACGGCGGCTACACGCTTTTCCTGAAATTCAATGCCGACAATACGGTCGTCGCTTCCAGTGAGAATTTCGCTGCGGGCAAAACCGAATCGTCCTACTATTCGGTGGTTGCGGAGAGCGGTCCCGTACTCGCGTTCGACACCAATAACGACATCATCCACTTCTACTCCTCGCCGACGACGGGGGCTGAACTCGGCATCGGTACGAGCAACGGAGGTCTGGAGGGCGATTCCGACTTCATCGTCATGGAGGCTTCCGCCGATTTCGTGAAACTCAAGGGCCGCAAAACCAACAATTACGCCTACCTCTATCCGATCGAGGCGGGGGTGAATTGGAAGACCGAATTGCAGAGCTATCAGGATGCGGCTGCCAAGATGGACCTGATCTATACCCGTTGCGTGGTCGATGGCGTTGCCTATCCGATTGACTGGGAGATGAGGCTCAACAACTTCTCTTCCCGCGTTTTCAGGATCTCCTACACGCCGGCTCCCGGAGACGACGGTTCGGTCTCCGCGGGCGAGGTCGTCAAGGCTCCTTTTGTCTTTACCGAAACGGGTCTCAAATTCTATTCGCCCCTGACGATCGGAAACGCTACGGTTTCGGAGATGACTTTCAAGGAGGACTATTATTTCGAGAATGAAGACGGAAGCGTCAAGATCTATTCGCCCAAGCCCGTCCGCTCGAATAACAAGCTTACGATTAATCCGGCGGACATTACCTTCAGCAGCGCGACCGTCAATGTGACGCCGAGCGTCGCCACCGATTATTACTATTTCGACGTTTATGAAAAGGCGGATCTCGAAGGCGAGAGCGACATGGCGATCATCAAGTCGCTGATCTCCGAGATGAACTCCTTGGTCGGGACTTATACGGCCGATTTCATCGTCTCCGCTCTCGGCAAGAAGGGCGCGGCGAGCGAGATCTTCGAGGACCTCTCTTCGGAAACGGATCATGTGGTCATCGGGTTCGGCATCGTCGCTACGGAGAATGTGGTTCTGGCTACGACGGATCTTTTCAGGAAGGAATTCACTACGGAGAAGGCTCCCGAACTCGATGAGGCTTATGCCGCTTGGCTCGGTACGTGGACCGTGACGAGTACGACCTCGATGAAGTCTGCCAAGCCGATCTCCTTCGACGTCACTTTCTCCACGAAGGTCGCCAATACCAACTTTGCGCTTACCGGATGGGCCATCTCGGCTTATCGCGACCGGTTCCCCGCAATTGCCACTTTCGACAAGGAAACCGGTTATATCATGATCCAGAGCTATCAGGAGATCGGAGCTACCGGAGACGGCACCGTTCGCTATGTCGCTCTTTGCCGTGACAAGAATGTAAGCGGTAAATATTATTATCCGGTAGGCGGTTCCTATGTGGGCCTGATCGGTGCCATAATGTCTGACGGAAAGGGCAAGGTTATCGGCAATGAACTCACTCTTACGGGAGATGTGGAGGCCGAGGTGGTTATGATGGACCAGTTCGTTTACAATGGGTCCAACTATCTGGGCAAGTATAATCCGACGGCCGACTCCGGATTTACGGCCGACGACTATCCGGTCGGACCGTTTACGCTGGTGAAAAAATCTCCGGCCGCTGCCCCCGTTAAGGGGAAAGCCATGCTGGCAGGTAAATTTGCAGCTGCTGCGGACCGGAATATGAAGCCGGCCGTTCCGCAATTGACTTCGGCGCCGTCGTTCGAACGGCGTGCCGTTAATGCAAATGCAGTGATGCTCAAGTAAGATCGCTTGCATTATTGATCAAGGGGAGGGAGGAGCATCGACGGCTCCTCCCTTTTTTTGTGAAGCCGGGGTAGGGCGTGAGATGTTTCCGCAACTGAAAAAAGCAGAAAAAATGCAGCGGGCATTTGCAGATTTGAAAAAGAATTTTTACCTTTGCACCACGATAATACGGAAAGGAGTATTCCTGACCACGATATCGGGATGGTGCCATAGCTCAGTTGGTAGAGCAAAGGACTGAAAATCCTTGTGTCC
>OGUN01001265.1_pt1 | contig 18473 bp, 18 predicted proteins | sample 1553621 | NCBI WGS metagenome assembly OGUN01 (sample SAMEA2580300, study PRJEB22360) | human gut metagenome | biome: human gut; feature: human-associated habitat; material: faeces | place: Denmark | collected 2008/2010
ATACCCTGCCAAGGGCTACGGGGATTTGATAGCATTTCTTTACTAACTCTCAATTATTCGCAATACTTCAACAATTCCAACGGGTGGGCGATAATAGCATCGGCGTGGCCTTCTTCCAGCTCCTTGCGGTCACGGAAGCCCCAGAGGACGCCTACGGTGAAGGCCCCGGCGGCTTTGCCGGTCTTCATGTCTGTAGCGGTGTCTCCCATGTAGAGTACTTCGTCTGCGGTGAGACCGAACTTGTCTAAGATCCGGAAGACTCCGGCGGGATCGGGTTTGATGGGCACGCCGTCCACCTGTCCCTGCACTACATCAAAATAGCCCTTACCAAACAGGCTCTCGATGACATCCACGGTGGCATGGTGGGGCTTATTGGATAATACGGCGATCTTCATGCTGCGTTTCTTCAACTCTTCCAGCAGCTTGGGGATTCCTTCATAAGGCTTCACCTGATACATACAGTTCGCCTGGAAGATCTCCTTGTATCTGGAATAGGCTGCTTCAAAATGGGTAAGTTCCGTATCGCCACCCTTGATCAGTGCCCGCTTTACCAGATTGGCGGCACCGTCTCCCACAAAATATTTATAATCCTGTACCGAGAAAGGTCCATAGCCGAATTCCGCCATGGTCTTATCTCCGCTGTATTTCATGCTCATAATAGAATCGGATAAGGTTCCGTCCAGGTCAAAAATTGCTGCTTTCTTCATTCTGTTCTCCTACACTAATCTCAATCCATGCAGTTCCTGATAGACTCTTCCCACGGGAAGCCCTACCACATTATTGTAATCGCCTTCGATACCGCGGATATATCTGGCGCAGAATCCTTGAATGCCATAGGCCCCCGCCTTGTCCATCGGATCCCCGGTAGCCACATATTCCCGGATCTGTGCATCGGTCATAGGATAAAAATGCACTGTGGTCTTCTCATGGAAAGTCAGCGTCTTCCTCTCACCATTTTCCTCATAGAGAATCGTCACGCCTGTGTATACCTCATGTCCTCTGCCCTGCAGCATAGTAAGCATGGCTGGCGCCGGCTCCCGATCCCCCGGCGTTGCCGCAGCTTCCGTATCCGCAGGCTTACCCAGGATCTTACCGTCGCAGGCAACCACGGTATCGGCTCCCAACACAAGGGTGTCTGTCATAGTAGTTTCTCCACTTTTCTGTTCCGGTTCACAGACACCACTTACCGCAAACTTCTCCCACACAGCTGCCGCCTTCTGCGCGGACAGTTCTTCCACCACTTTCGCAGGCTCTGTGGATGTGATCTTTTCCTCGGTCTCGCTGACCACTACATCGAAATCCAGTCCGATCTGTGTCAGAAGCTCCCGCCGCCTGGGGGAGGCAGATGCCAGTATGATCTTCTTATTCATGATGTGTCTCCGGGATAAACGTTCTGCTTTCGATGGCAGACTCTCCCGCAGCCTCCTTTGCTTTTTGAATGGCCTCCAGGCAGAAAGCATCCTGAGAGTTGAACAGCTGCTTTCCTCTCTTGTCCTGCTTTTCATAGCTGCCATCCGGCTGTAGGATCGAAGCCTTCACATTATCCTTCAGCTGACTGTTCAGGATATGTAGCAATTCCTCCTTCAGCTCCGGGCGATCTACCGGGAAGAGGATCTCCACACGACGCTCCAGATTACGGGGCATCCAGTCGGCACTTCCACAGTAGATCTCATAATGATCATCATTTGCAAAATAGAAAATGCGGCTGTGCTCCAGGAAATTACCGACGATGGAGCGGACACTGATATTCTCGCTGACACCCGGGATACCCACCTTCAGGCAGCAGATGCCTCGAACGATCAGTTCGATCTTCACGCCTGCCGCACTTGCCTCATACAGAGCACGGATAATATCCTTGTCGCAGAGAGAGTTCATCTTCGCAATGATATGGGCATTCTTGCCCTCCAGCGCATAATTTTTCTCCCGCTCGATCAGATGCAGGAACTTATCCTTCAGCCATAACGGTGCCAATGCCAGTTTGTTCCAGAACAACGGCTCGGAATAACCGGACAGCATGTTGAACACTGCCGTGGCATCCTCTCCGATGCGTTCCGCACAGGTCAACATTCCTACATCCGTATACAGCTTCGCCGTAGCATCGTTGTAGTTACCGGTGCCCAGATGAACATATCTGCGGATGCCGTCCTCTTCTCTGCGGACCACAAGCGTGATCTTGGAATGGGTCTTTAATCCCACCAGTCCGTAAATAACGTGGCAGCCTGCCTTTTCCAGCATTCTCGCCCAGACAATATTGTTCTCTTCATCGAAACGGGCTTTCAGTTCCACCAGAACCGTAACCTGCTTACCGTTCTCCGCCGCCTGTGCCAGTGCCGCTATGATCGGAGAATTGCCGCTGACACGATACAACGTCTGCTTGATGGCCAGTACTTCCGGGTCTCTCGCCGCCTGACGGATGAAATCCACCACCGGCGTAAAGCTCTGGAACGGATGATGTAAGAGGATATCTCCCTTACGGATCTCCTCGAAAATATTGCAGCCTGCGGGAAGCTCCGGTGACTGCTGGGGCTCATACTTGGGAGTCTTTAAATGGTCAAAGCCCTCCAGCCCGTAGATCTTCATCAATACAGTCAGATCCAACGGTCCGTCGATTTCATAAATATTCTCGGGCTCGATGTTCAATTCCTTCTTAATGATCTTCAGCAGCCGCTTATCCATGCCGTTTTCCACTTCCAGGCGGATGGCTTCGCCCCACTGACGCTTCTTTAACTGCTTTTCGATCTCCTTTAACAGGTCTGCCGCCTCATCCTCATCAATGCTCAGATCCGCATTTCGCATGATACGGAAAGGATGGGCACAGACAATATCATAATTCAGGAACAGCTTATCCATGTTCCGCTCAATGATCTCTTCTAACAGAATGATCTTGCAGGCCTTGCCCTTAGACGGGATCCGTACCACACGGCTCAGGACACTGGGCACCTGCACGGTGGCGAATTCCAGTTCCTCGTCACTGTTTTTCTTCCGCACCATGGCTCCGATGTTCAGAGATTTGTTGCGAATCAGAGGGAACGGTCTGGAAGAGTCCACGGCCATGGGGGTCAGCACAGGATACACATTTTCCTGAAAATACTGATCCACATACGTTGCTTCCTCCGCCGTCAGCTGCTCATGCTCTCTGACAATATGCAGCCCGTTTTTCTCCAGAAGCGGGAGCAGAGAACGGTTATAGGTGGAATATTGCAGATCCACCAGTTCATGGATCGCCACATGCAGCGCTTTTAACTGCTCCGTGGGAGTCATGCCCGCAATGTCTTTTTTGGTATAACCCGCATTTTCCATATCCTTTAAAGATGCCACGCGGATCATGAAAAATTCATCCAGGTTCGATGCTGTGATGCTTAAAAATTTCAACCGTTCGAACAGTGGGATGCTCTTGTCTCTGGCCTCGTTCAACACTCTATAGTCGAACAGTACCCAACTCAGTTCCCGGTTGGTATAATATTTCGGATCTTTAAAATCGATTTCCATTTTGCCCTGCTGCCTCCCTTAAAATTTCTTTTTCTGCCGGATCACCGGGGTAATGCTGTATACTTCCTTGAAAAATTCCGTGCTGGTCTGGAAGAATCCCTTTTCCAGCGTAATATCTTCCTGGGTGTCCACTTTCAGAATCAGTTCATTCTCCTGTAAAACGGCCTTGACACCTTTCATTTTCTGTTTGTGGCTGCGGTCAAGGCTGTTGGCCAGACGTAAGATGGCAGTCAGTTTGGCAACCGTTAAGTAGCTCGCCTTATCCAGTCCCATAGGGCGCTCCTGTGCCTGCCCATAATAGACGAAATCGCTGTGGTTAAACCTTACCACGTTGGCCACGATCTCCCGCTCCATATGGGACAATCCGATCATTTCCGTTGCCATGATGATGTCATAGGAAGCCTCGCCGACATTGAGCAGGCTGATATATTTTCCACAGTCGTGCAAAATAGCGGCCAGCCGCAGATACAGGCGTTCTCTCTGCCCCATGCCATGCACTTTTTTCATACTGTCAAAAATCGTGGTAGTGATATGTTCCAGGGTATCCGCTCTCTTACTGCTGCCATTGTAGCGCTTGCTGATATTCAGTGCGCAGGCGATAATATCCTCCGCAAAATCATGCTCGCCACGGAACATTTTGTTCTGCTCCGCATACTCATAGGCGATACCGTCGCAGAGTGTTACGCCCGGTGCCCAGACCAGTTCCGCGCCCATGAGTTCTGCAATTCGTCTGGTCAGAATGGCACTGATGTACACCAGAGGCACTTTCTCCTCCGCAATATCCATCCGCTTCGCCAGCTCCGTGGTGCCTTTGGTACGAAGGGCTTCCATCAGCTGGGAAAATGCCTTGCGATCCACTACGGCATTGACTTCTCCCCGCTCGTGAGCCTTGCGCACCGCCCAGGGAGACAGGTAATCGTCCACGATGATGATATTTTTGATCTCGCGGTCCTTGAGATACAGCTTCTTGTAATCATCCAGCTGCGCCGTAGCCAGTTCGTCCACCAGACGCTCCATCTGAGTGCTGCCCGCGTTCAGATGATTCAGCAGTTCCTGCAGCCGCAGTACCCCCAGCCGCAGGTTCTGCGTGGAGACCAGTGTATCCTTGTCGAACAGGGAAATCTGGATACTACCCCCGCCGATGTCCAGGATCGCCGTCTTTTCTTCAATGATTCTGCGGAAAGTCTCTCCCTTGGAGGCAATGGACTTGTAATCCAGGAAACGCTGTTCGGAGTTGCTTAAGGTCTCCACCCAGATGCCGGTACGCTGTTCAATCTGATCCTGTAGGATCAGGGTATTTTCCGTCTCCCGGATGGCACTGGTACCGTAGGCTTTGTAAGCTGTCACCTTGTAGGATTCCATGATCTGTGCAAATTCTTTCAAAGTATGACACAGGTCATCTATTTTCTCATTGCTAATCTTCCCGTGGGCATAGGTGTCCGAGCCCAGGTCGATCCGCTGGCGGATACAGTCGATCTCCCGCATGGTATTTTTCCCGGAGAGATCAAATATTTTCATGGTGAGTTCAAAGCTGCCCACATCAATGGCTGCGAAGGTTTTTACACTCATAAGGTTCCTCACTTTCCTAACAGGTAATCAATGAACTGCTGGGCACTTCTTCCGGACAGTCCGCCGTGGGACAGTTCCCATTTGTTGGCTTCCAGTAAAAGTTCCTCTTCCGGCATCTCCACATGATAGCGCTCCGCCAGAGTCTTCACGATATTCTGGAATTCCTTTTTGTTGGGAGCACCGAAATAAATGGTCACGCCGAAACGGTATACCAGCGACAGCTTCTCCTGTACGGTATCGCTGGTGTGCATATCCTCTCTGGTCTCCTCCTTGTCACTGTAGTTCTCGCGGATGAGATGGCGGCGGTTGGAAGTAGCATAGATCAGGACGTTCTCCGGCTTTTTCTCCAGACCACCCTCGATGACAGCCTTTAAGTATTTGTATTCGATCTCGAACTCTTCGAAGCTCAGGTCATCCATATAAATGATAAATTTGTAATTGCGGTTCTTGATCTGGCTGATGACCGTGTTCAGATCCTGGAACTGATGCTTGTAGACCTCGATAATACGCAGGCCCCTGTCATAATATTCATTGGCAATGGCTTTGATGCTGGAAGATTTCCCGGTTCCCGCATCACCGAACAGCAGGCAGTTGTTGGCCTTTTTACCGTTTACAAAAGCCTCGGTATTGTCTACCAGTTTTTTCTTGGGAAGCTCGTAACCTACCAGATCATCCAGTTTCACATGGGCAATGTTCAAAATCGGAACGATATGTACACCCTCCTCGTCATGGGTAATGCGGAAGGACTTGTGCAGGCCGAATTTGCCGACACCATATTCCTTATAGAACTGGGTCAGTGTAGCCTTCATCTCCTCGGCCGTTCCGTCTGCGCAGAACTTTTCCGCCAGTTCACAGATGCGGGCACAAATTCTCTTATTGTACACCTTGCTCTCCTGCATGCTGCTGGCATAATTTTCAATGATGGAAAATTCCGGCACATGAAGCTGCTCCATCATGGGTGCAAAATCAAAGTCATAGAATTCCTTGAAAATGCGGATGTCATGCAGTGCCGCATCGTTGATGGAACCGACGATCTCTCCGCGGATCTCGCAGCCACAGCTGTAGCTGTTCTCGTTATTCACCAGGAGATTGGCCAGATAGCAGTGCCACAGATTCCCGTGGAAACCGTAATTGCCTGCCAGATCGATCAAATCATGAATGCACTCGTAAAACAGTGCCGCCATATCTTCCGTGTTGTAATATTCGTCATCGTAATGGGACATGAGGAACGCCATGTCATACAGCAGTTCTCCGTCCTCGAAATCACGGTATACGATCAGTTCTTTTTCTCTCATATGTCTAACCTTCTTGTTTTATATGTTTTAACTATTCAGAGCCAATGGGCGAAGTAACCACATGAGCAAATAACATGCAGGCATGTTATTTAAGTAAGCCTCGCAGAGGCGGTTTTGCGAATGGTTTTCTGAATAGTTGTTATGCTTAATAATTGCCCAGTATCTTCATGCTGCGGGCTTCTTCTCTGAGTCCCCGCAGTGCGTTTTTCACCGCGCTGTCCGCAAGATTGCCTTCGAAATCAATAAAGAAGCGGTACTCCCAGTTCCTCTCGGGGATCGGGCGGCTCTCGATCTTGGTCATGTTCAGATTGTTGTAGATAAAATGGGACAGAATGTGGTACAGGGATCCGCTCTCATGGGGGATTTCCAGACACAGGCTGATCTTGTTGGCATTTTTGCGGAAGATCTTCTGGTTCGTCACAATGATGAAACGGGTGGAGTTGCTGTCGGAATCGTTGATCCCTTTTTCCAGAATCTCCAGTCCGTAGGTCTGGCCCGCATATTCGCTGGCGATGGCCGCCTGGGTCTGATCCTTGTCCTTTGCCACCTTCAGTGCTGCGAAAGCGTTGTTCTGCATGCTGATCTGCTGCCAGTCATGCTCGGAGAGGTATCTGGCGCTCTGCATCAGGGACTGGGGATGGGAATAGACTCTTTTGATCTCTTCCATCTTCGTGCCGGGCAGTGCCAGCAGGCAGTGTTCGATGGGGATCACCTGCTCTCCCACGATGTAGTTTTCGAATTCCACCAGCAGATCGTAGATTTCATTGACAATGCCCGCCGTGGAATTTTCAATGGGAAGTACGGCAAAATCCGCACTGCCTTCATCAATGGCACTCATGGCATCCCGGAAGGATTCCACATGGAATGCATTGACATTCTCGCCAAAAAATTTCCGCATGGCTGCCTGGGAATAGGAACCTTCCGCACCCTGATAGACCACTCTGGCACACTCGGTCTCCAGTTCATCCACACCGATGAAGGGGAGTCTGCCTTCACTGCCATGGGCTGCCAGCAGCTGGTACTGGAGCTTTCTGCTCATGGACATGATCTGTTCAAACAGTTCCTCCACGCCGTGGCTGTTGAAATCATTATGGGTCAGTGCCTTGACTCCGGCGATCTTCTCCTGCTCTCTCTGTTTGTCAAATACTTTTTTGCCGGTCTCTATTTTATATTCCGCCACCTGTCTGCTGACATCCATGCGCTTCTCATAGAGATCCACGATCTGCCGGTCAATGGTGTCGATCTGTTGTCTCAACTGTGATAAATCCATGCTGTTCTCCTTAACTTAACTGATATCCACGAATTGCTCCGCTGCAAAGCAGCTCCCGCAATTCTCAAACATTCGGAATCCGCTGACTCCAAATGTAACTATTCAGAACCACATTCGCCCTTTGGCTCTGAATAGTTACATTTTATCTCACTTTTCCCTTGTTAGCAAGCAAGAACCAAGGTATAATATTAGATATTACAAAAACTTTACATTTCATTTTACATAAAGAAGGATTGCTTATGAAAGATAAAAAAGCCTTATTGATTCTGATTCCTTTTCTTCTGTTCGTGATCATCATCGGTGCATTTGCCATCGTGGGAGACCGGATCCCTGACAATCCCCCGGAGACCGTGGGGAACACCGCCGGAAATCTGAACAATTCCGGCTACTTCTGCGAGTATGATGGAAAAGTGTATTTTGCCAATGTCTATGACAGCGACACCCTGTACTCCATGGATCCTTCGGAGCAGAATATCAAAAAACTTGGAAATGCCTCCGTACAAAATATCCTGGCTGGCGGTAAATTCCTCTACTATTATCAGACCGGAGCTTCCGGGGATGCCGGGATTGGTGCTCTGCGAACTGTGCGTTCCTTCAACCGCTGTAAGCTAAACGGCAGCGACGTCACAGGACTTACCAGAGATCCCATTTCCACCGCCCAGCTGGTGGGAAGCAACCTCTATATTATGACCGTGGATGATAACGGACCTTTATTTTACCGTATGAAGATCGACAAGTCTGACAAGACGGAACTTGCCAACTTCGAGATCAATCCCGCCAGCGCCGTAAACGGCACCATTTATTACAACGGTACACAGGACAACCACTATCTCTATGCCATGAATACCGCAACGGACGGAGTTTCCACCGTATGGGACGGCAATCTGTGGTATCCCATCGTACAGGGAGATTATGTCTACTATATGGATGTGGAAAACAATTACAGACTGTGTCGATACTCCCTGTCCCGAAATGAGATTGAAGTCCTGACCAATGAAAGAATCGACTGCTTTAATGTGGGATACGGTTATGTATACTATCAGGTAAACGGCGAGGAAGCCTGCCTGAAATGCATGCGGGATGACGGAAGTGATTCCTGGGTCATTGCCGAAGGCAACTATACCGCCATCAATATGACTTCCCAGTATGTCTACTTTCAGATGTTCGGGGATGTCTCTTCCTGGTATCACTCCCCTTTGGGCAGTCAGAGCTACAGCGGATTTGATGCAGCCAGCCAGGCAGCGCTGGATGCTTTGAAAAAATAATGTAACGATTCAGAGCCATGAAATATGAGCGGATGTTCGTCGAATGCTTGCATTTGTAAGAGCATCCGCTCATATTTCTTTGGCGAAGCAGCTTGTATGAGCAAAAAGAAAGCATCGAAGATGCGATTTTGCGAATACTGCTCTGAATAGTTACAGAATAATAACATAGCAAGAGCCGCAGACATTCCGCCTGCGGCTCTTATTTTTTCGTTCCCGTTGCAAATTGATTTTAACCTTCCTCGATATGGTTCAGGCCCTGATTCAGAATCGTGATGATATGGTCATCCGCCAGTGCATAAAAGATCGTCTTGCCGTCTCTGCGGTTCTTCACCAGATCCATCTGCTTCAATACCCGTAACTGATGGGAAATGGCAGACTGTGACATACCAAGCAGAGTGGCTATGTCATACACACACATTTCGGAGCACAGCAGTACCGACAAGATCTTCAGTCTTGTAGCATCTCCAAATACTTTAAAAAATTCTGCCAGATCCTGTAACTCCTCCTCCGGCGGCATCTTCTCATCGATCTGCCGGATGGTTTCCGGATCTGCGGAAAGATAACTGTTCTTCTCTTCCATTTTATTTCTCCATTATTTACTCTGTGATCCCTCTCTCAACAGAGGTTTTCTGCACTGACTGTTATCTACGGTTAACTATATTTACTATACACTATTTCTGCGAATTCGACAAATGAAAATATTGCCGCATGCCCTCTGTCATGGTGATCGTTCCCTCATGGTCGATGAACAATCCTTCCGCATCATACTTTTCCAGAAGTTGCTGGCCTTCCTCCTGTCCCAGTACAAAGCAGGCCGTAGACAGGGCATCACTTAAGAATCCGTCCTTCGTCACGATGGTGACCCCCGCCACATCACTGTGGGCCGGTGATCCGGTCCGTGGATCCAGTATGTGATGATATCTGACACCATCCACTTCCACATAGCGTTCATAATCTCCCGATGTGGATACACAGTGCCCTCCGTCCAGTGTCAGCACGCCCACACTTTCCGAAGGATCCAGCGGATCTGTCACTGCGATCTGCCAGGCTCCGCCCTCCGGCTTGCTTCCGTAAGTCAGGATGCTGCCGCCCACGGAAATCACGGCACCACTTACCTCCGGATGCGCTTCCAGTATCTTAAGGATCTCATCCAGCGCCACACCTTTTCCCACAGCTCCCAGATCCAACTGCATTTCTGCGGGAATACTCACCGAATCCCCGTCCGCCTGTTGTTCCAACTGAATTTTCTGCCAGCCTGTGGTGGCAAGAGCCTCCGCGATCTCTTCCTGCCTCGGCAGTTCATAATCCCCGGAATCTCCGGCAGCCGCCCAGGTATCAATGTCCCACAGACGGCTGAGCCGGCCGATACTGACATCAAAGGCCCCGGCACTCTCCTCTGAGATCTGCCGGCATCTTCCCAGCCACTCAGCCATCGCAGGAGATACGGAGGTCTGCCCTTCTCCAGCGGCTGCATTGATCCGCGCCACTTCCGCACTTTCCAGCCTCCAGGAAAGTTCTTTTTGTTCCAGATCGTTTAGTTTTTGTAAAAGAACATCTGTTATTTTCTCATTTATTTCACTATTTGTTGTGGTTGCGGAATTTCCGGTAACATAAACGGTCTGGGAGATCACGGTTCCCATGGCTGTATCTATGCTTTTTTCGCATTCCGTTTTCTGCCCGCATCCCGCTAGAAAAAACACCGGGAGCATTGCCAGTAACGTTGCCCGCCGCAACACCCGGGGCGTTTTCAAATACTTCTTCATTTTTTTCATTCCTTTTGCTATACTGTTCTCATCAGAAAGGAGTTCCTTATTCCTATGAATCTTTCCATGAATGATCGAAAAAAAGCAGTTCTCCTTACCACCGCTCTGCTTGTAATAGCTGTCCTTTGCGTAGTGCGGATCTATGTAGTCTCGCACAGTTCCGTAGAAAACGGTCAGGCTCTCTATGCCGATCTCTATCAGAACGGCGAATTATTGCAGACCATCCGTCTGGATACGGTGACCGCCGAATATACCTTTGAGGTCTCCGGGAATGCCGGTGCCACGAATACCGTCTGTGTCCGTCCGGGCAGCATTGCCATCGTCTCTGCGTCCTGTCCGGATCAGATCTGCGTGCATCAGGGATTTATCAGCACCTCCCTGCTCCCCATCACCTGTCTGCCCAATCGGCTGGTGATCCGGGTCAGAGAAGAGGTTTCCGTTCCGGATGACACTGCACCGGTTCCGGACGGCGTGACCTATTGACAGAATACCATTTTTGCCTGCACAGCGTACCAAAATGCACGGTACCAAACCACCGGACCATTTACGAATCACGAAAACACGGAGATTTTTATGAAACCACCTGTAACTACCAGAAAACTGACGACGCTTTCTCTGCTGGCGGCCATTGCACTGGCGCTGTATGCCGTGGAAAGTGCTCTGCCCCCCATTGTCCCGATCCCGGGCATCAAGCTGGGGCTTTCCAATATAATAACGCTTGTTGTTCTATGGAAATATTCCGCAAAAGACGCCTTTTTCGTGCTTCTGGTGCGGATCCTTTTAGCGACCATGTTCTTCGGGCAGGCCATGAGTCTCCTGTACAGCCTGTCCGGAGGTATACTCTGCCTGTTTGCCATGTTGCTTGTGAAGCTGCTGTTGCATGGGAATTACCTGTTCCTCGCAAGCATGACAGGTGCTGTTTTTCACAATCTGGGGCAGATTGGTGTTGCTTTTTTACTGACTTCCGTTCCCGCTGTGCTGGTCTATCTTCCGTTTTTACTGTTAAGCGGTCTGGTGACCGGTCTGTTCATCGGTCTCTGTGCCCGTTTTACGCTTCGTTTCCTTCCGTAAGATCCACAGGGAGCTCCGACAACATCTGTGTTACGGTCTTGTGCGTAATGGGATGACGGAAATTCGGTGCCAGCTCACTTAAGGGCTTCAGTACAAAATAACGGTTCTCCATATCTACATGCGGGATCACCAGATCCTCGGAGCTGTAGATCAAGTCATCATAGAAAATAATATCCAGATCCAGTGTCCGGGGGCCCCAGTGGATCTTCCGTTCCCGTCCTTCCGAGGTCTCGATCTTATGCAGTTCCCGCAACAGTTCTTCCGGTGTCAGCAATGTCCGGATCTCAAACATTCCGTTTACAAAATTGTCCTGTTCCACACCGCCGTAAGGCAATGTCTCCAGCAGTCCCGATACTTTCGTGACCTGTATGTCCTTATGCTTCTCCAGCTGGCCCAGTGCCTTCGCGATATGCTCTCTGCTGTCTCCCATATTGGAACCTACGGCAATATAGGCCTCATGCCATTCCCTGTGGATTGCCACAGACACGCTGCCAAAGGGCAGTGGAATCGGCGCTTCAGGTTTACGGATCTCCAGATCCAGTCCCTGTACCAGCGGGAAATGCTGCAATACCTCATAGGCAGTCCACTCCACCACCGTTTCGATCAGCTGAAAGGTATGCTGCTGCATAAACTCCGTAATAAACTGGCAGACCTCTCCGTAATTGGTGGAAAGGCGCAGATCATCCGCCATTCCCGCCGGGCGGGTGTTTGTATACAGGGTGGCATTCACGTAAAAATGCTGTCCTTTTTCATTTTCTTCCGGATATACGCCGTGATGCGCATATACTTCCAGTTCTTCGATACGGATCTGATCTTTCCGATTCTCGTTTCTCATTTGCTGACTCCGCCTTTCCCGATACCTTTTCAGAGCTTTTTATTTTCCACTGTTTAAAATAGCCTCACACATTTTAATGGTGCGGACATTTTCTTTCACATCATGCACCCGGACAAACATACATCCCTTCTGGACGCCGAACATGGTAGTCACCAGCGTTCCCTCCACTCTCTCCGTCACCGGCAGATCCAGTGTCAGCCCGATGACCGACTTTCGGCTGCATCCCAACAGCAGGGGATAGCCGAACATATTCAGTTCTTCCAGACAGTTGATGATCTCCAGATTGTTCTCGTAGGTCTTGCCGAACCCCACGCCGGGATCCAGAATGATCTTCTCATCCGCAATGCCTGCCGCTTCCGCCAGATGGATCGTGTCTGCCAGATCTGCCGCCACATCCTGCATGAAATCCTGATAGTCCGCCTCTTTGCGATTGTGCATCAGACAGCAGGGCAGGCCGCTCTTTGCAATGACTTCCGCCATGTGTCTGTCGTATTTCAATCCCCAGATATCGTTGATGAGATCCGCTCCCGCGCGGATCCCCGCCTCTGCCACACCGCTTTTGTAGGTGTCCAGGGAAATGGGAATATCAAAATTTGCCTTCACCGCCTCGATCATGGGTACGACTCTGGCAATCTCCTCCTCGTCAGATAGCAGGGTATAACCCGGACGCGTGGACTCTCCGCCGATGTCCACAATATCCATCCCCTCAGCGATCATTTCTTCCACATGCTTCAATGCCCGGTCTCTGTCATTCCACTTTCCTCCGTCGGAAAAAGAATCCGGGGTCACATTCAGGATCCCCATTACATAAGTATGTCCTTTGGTCTGAAACTCTCTGTTGCCAATCTTCATTTGTTTTCTCCCTCATGTTTGTATTATTTTTTGTCCGGATATGTTCCCCTACCGGGTACAGCTTTGCGAATTTCTCGGTTCAGCCTGTTGCACTCAGTACCTGATCGTCAGGTTCTTCTTGCCGTCTTTCCAGTTGCAATCCTTCTCCGCATCGCAGGCGAAGCAGGCACGGCTTGCCTTGTCCGCCCGGTAAAGAACGCCGTTTAGGTTCTTCTCTTTCGCGGCCTCGGGATCTCTGTGCCGTGAGATTGCAGTTACAATAACATCCGTTTCTTTATCGTCAAATCCACAGTCCTTAAGGATCTCCGGTGCGATCCGGGCACTGGCCTGCTCATGAGGCGTGCCGTTCTCGTACTGTTCATGCTTTCCGCAATCATGGAGCAATGCCGCCGCATAGATCCACTCCCGGTCCAGTTCCAGTCCTTCCTCCAGAGCTATGATCGCCCCGATCCGGGCCACATCCAGAAAATGTACCATACTATGACGGCAGAAGCGTCTGTCTGCTTCTGCCGCATTGTTCTTTCCTAAATGGTATAAAAATAAATCATGATTTAATATTTTATCAATTCTGTCCACAGGAGTTCCCCCATTTCGATCCGGTCTTTCCGCAGCTTCCTCCGGTCTTCATAATTTCTATCGGTTCACCAGCTGTAAGAATCTGTCCTGCAATTCCTTATTCTCCGCAAAGACTCCCCTTGTCACCATGGTAACGGTCTGGCTGCCGGGCTTTTTGATCCCGCGCATGGTCATGCACATATGCTCTGCTTCCAACATTACCATAACTCCCTGGGGTGCCAGATATTTCATGATATCATCGGCGATCTGCGCCGTCATCCGCTCCTGGATCTGTAATCTTCTGGCATATACCTCCACAGTCCTGGCAAGCTTACTCAGACCCACAACCTTGCCATCGGGGATATACGCAACATGAGCTTTGCCGTAAAAAGGCATCAGATGATGCTCACACATAGAATAGAAGGTAATATCCTTCTCCAGTACCATCTCGTTATTGTCTACGGAGAAGACCTTCGACAGATGTTCTCCCGCATCCTGATCCATACCGCCGCAGATCTCTTCATACATCCTGCCGATCCGCTCCGGTGTCTCCTTCAGTCCCTCTCTATCGGTATCCTCCCCGATTCCTTCCAGTAAAAGCTTTATTGCTTCCTGTACTTTCTTCTGATCTACCATTTTCACCGCTTCGCTTTCCGTTTATTCCCTGCTGTCTGTCTCTTCTCCATGAGCTTCAGGATTCTTCCCAGATAAGAGAGAGAACCGAAGCACAATATCACATCATCCCGTCCTGCCAGCAGGTGACTAAGCTCCACTGCCTCTTCCAGGCTGTCCACCGCCGTCACATTGGGGTGTACCTTTGCCACCTCCGTTGCCAGATCATAAGCATGCATGGCTCTGGGATTGTTCGGAGGTGTCACCGTGAGAATCTGATCCGCATACTTCTCCGTCAGTGCGATCACGCGGTCCACTTCCTTATCCTTTAACATTCCCATTATATAGATAATTCTTTTATTTGTAAAATAGAATTCTATGGAATCCGCAAGTTTTGCGGCTGCATCCTCGTTATGCGCGCCGTCCACTATAAATAACGGGTGTTCTTCCAGTATTTGCAGCCTTCCGTTCCAGACAGTCTCCTTCAGGCCTTTTCGAATGGCAGTCTCTTTGATCTCGTAACCGCATTTTTCCAGAGCCTGCACCGCTTCTACCGCCAGCACAGCATTTGCTATCTGGAATTTCCCCGCAAGGGTGATCTCCAGCTTTTTATAATTTCCATAATCGAAGGTCTGCTTTTTCAGTCCGTATTTCACATGCTTTGCATTTGCCACATCTGCGATGGTCAGTATACAGCCAAGCTCTGCCGCCGTCTGCTCCACAACCTTCTGTGCCGCTTCTTTTTGCCGCATGGAGACCACCTGACATCCCGGCTTACAGATTCCGGTCTTGTGTGCTGCGATCTCCTCCAGACTGTTACCTAAGAATTTCATATGATCCATACCGATGGAAGCCAGTACCGCCACCTGCGTGGTCGTGATCAGATTTGTAGCATCCTCCCTGCCGCCCATACCGGTCTCCAGTACGACGATATCACACTGTTTTTCCCGGAAATACCAAAAAGCCAGTGCCGTCTCGATCTCAAAGGGCGTCGGATGATGGAAGCCGTCACTTACCATAGCATCACAATGCTTTTTTATGATCTCCAGTCCTTCACACAGATCCTTATGCGTGATCTTCTGCTTTCCGATCTGGATTTTTTCACAATATTCAATAATAACAGGTGATATATATTTTCCCACACGGTACCCGGCAGCCTGTAAGATGCTGGAAATATAGGCAAGTGTGGATCCTTTTCCGTTGGTTCCCGCAATATGTACGAATTTCAGGTCGTTCTGCGGATCTCCCAGCCTTCTGCACAGTTCCCGGATGCTGTCCAGCCCCGGAACGATGCCGTAGGTTCCCACTTTTTCCATATATTCCATTGCTTCCTGATAGTTCATAGCAATCTCTCCCGTATCATACACTGAAAATTTCATATACTATGTCCATGAAAATGACAAAATCCATCGCAAACTCTTTTAAAACCTTCGGCAGGAGCTTTCTCCTGTGCGGGCTGTGCGGCTGGTGCATGGAGATCCTGTTCACAGCGCTGCACTCCCTTCGGCGCAGGGATCTGCGTCTTACCGGTAATACTTCCCTGTGGATGTTCCCTATCTACGGCTCCGCCTGCCTGCTTGCACCCTTCAAACGGCTATTTGCACACCTGCACATCAGTCGTCCCAGACGCGGGCTGTTCTATATGGCAATGATCTTCACCATGGAATATCTCAGTGGGCGCCTATTGTGGAAGCATGGTCTCTGCCCCTGGGATTACGGCAAAAGCCGTTTCCACATCCACCGGATCATCCGGCTGGACTATGCTCCCTGGTGGTTCCTGGCAGGACTGTTTTTTGAAAAGATCCTGCCCTGAGCCGTTTTACAGCATTACTGCATTGCTTCTGCCAGCATCCGTTCCTCATGAACCTTTTTTTCCCGCACCATCTTCTTCATGAGGAAATGATAAGCGATCCAGAGGAAAATACCTGCGGTCAGCCAGGCTGAGGCATTGGCAAAGCACACACCCACATAACTCATCAGATGCGCTGCCGCAAAAGCCACGATACCACGACTCAACAGTTCCACCACACCGCCCATCATGGGCATGAAGCCAAAGCCACAGCCCTGCAGCGCATTTCGGAAGATAAATATCATTCCCAGCGGAATGAAGAACATGCCACAGATCGTAATATACGTTCTGGCATAGCCGCATACCATCTCAATCTGTTCGGAGATGAACAGCGGTACAATATAAGGAAGCGCTATATATACCAGTCCGTAGACAAGCACCGCATAGACACCGGACATGATATTGGCAGCTTTCACGCCCTTACGGATCCGGTCCAGATCATTGATGCCGCGGTTCTGCGCACAGTAAGTTGCCATAGTCACACCCATTGCAGCAAAGGGCTGTGTCACCAGCTGTTCCACCTTGCAGGACACCGAATAAGATGCCACCACGGTAGAACCCAGCAGATTCAGTGCTGCCTGTACCAGAATGGTACCGATAGCAGTAATGGAAAACTGCAGTGCCATGGGAATTCCCACGGTCAGCTGATTTTTCACACACTGACTTTCCAGTCTGCAATGCTCCGGACGGATATGCAGTGTAGGTACTCTCTTAATAATATAAATCAGACACAGTACACCGGATAATCCCTGAGAAATGATGGTAGCATAAGCTGCACCGCCCACTCCCATATGACCGTAAACGATCAGTACATAGTCCAGGACAATATTCGTCACCGAAGCGATCACCAACAATACTAACGGCACCACACTGTTGCCGATGGCACGCAGAATACTGGACAACAGGTTATACAATACATTGCACGCAATTCCCGCACAGATGATCATAATGTATTCCTTCGTCATATCGAAAATATCTTCCGGAGTATTCATCACCCGAAGCAGACTGTCCATGCCGGCCATACTGACTGCTGTCATCACGATCGTCACGATCACCGACAGGATGGCAGCACTTCCGATACTTTTGCGCATACCTTCCCGGTCCCCTGCTCCGAAGCGCTGTGCCGTCAGCACGGTAAATCCGGTGGTCAGTCCCTGGGTAAATCCCAGGATCAGGAAGCTTACCGACCCGGTGGCTCCTACTGCCGCCAATGCATCCACACCTACGAACCGACCCACGATAATGGTATCCACCATGCTGTATAGCTGTTGGAAAATATTACCTATGATAATAGGAATGATAAATTTTGTAATCAGCTTAGAAGGGCTGCCCTTCGTCATATCAAGTTCCATAAATCTCTTCTCCCGAAAAAACAGGGCCCCGGAAGGCCCCGTCTCATATACATACACATTAATACTTGCTTCTTCTATTACTGTACGTCGTCAATATCCCCGAGCTCTCCGGAACCGATATCCAGCATGTTCACGGTTCTGCGCTTCAATCTGGCTTCCTCTGACTCCTTCAAAATAAATTCCTTGATCTGCTTGGAGTTGCGGATATGCTCGATCAACAGTTTGGGATGCGTAGTATCACCGGTATAGCAGACAATGGTGCCAAGTCCTACCATTCTCTCCCAGATACTTGCCGTATGCTCCACATCCTGTACCTTGTACATATAGCAGTCATTCTCCACCTTGGTGAACACACCCGTATCCACAGTGATCATATCCTCTTTGATCACATACTTGGTAAAAGTAAAAGGTAATCCCAAAAATAACCAGCGCTTCTTTTCCACAAATTCTATAGACATAGTGCCCTCCTTATATTGCTTGATCCGGTGTCCCACAGCTGTCTATAACGTACAGCGGAACCGGCTTTTACACGATCTGCTTCATCGGTATAATTCTCTTTGCCTCATTATATGATATCCATTCCAGGAATGCAAAACCTTTCTGTCATAGCCATACAAATTTTCTATATTTTTTCACTTTTTCCTGCTTGATTCTCCCCTTCAGAAATGCTATTATATTACAAATGCAAAAATACAG
>OGUN01001287.1_pt1 | contig 18216 bp, 16 predicted proteins | sample 1553621 | NCBI WGS metagenome assembly OGUN01 (sample SAMEA2580300, study PRJEB22360) | human gut metagenome | biome: human gut; feature: human-associated habitat; material: faeces | place: Denmark | collected 2008/2010
GCCGATGATGCCGCCGATGACGGCGTTAGGCGGCTGAGCGCCTCCGATCGGCATGTTGCCGATCGTCATGAGCTGATAGGTACCACCCACGAGAAGACCGGTGTTGAGGTCGCCAAGGATAAGACCGATGACGGCGCCGGTGACGATGGGCTGATAGAGAGACTCGAGGAAGTTGAACTGGTCGATTGCCGCGATGAACGTGACGACGAAGACCAGAGCGACCTGGATGATCGAGTATTCCATCTTGCTCCTCCTTTCAAAATGTATGTACGCACTTTGGATAACACGTACTAAATGTCAGGGTTTCACTCCTGACAACGTGGATCATGAGGATTACGAGAAGAGCTTGCTCGTGTCCTCAACAGGCGTGCTCGGAACGCGCCTGATCTCCAACTCCACCCCCAATTCCTGCAGCTCTTTAAACGCAGCGACATCCTCGTCGTTAACTGCGACGGAGGTGGCGACTTGGCGCTTTCCTTCCGACATGTGCATGTTGCCGATGTTTACCTTCTTTATAGGCACACCGCCCTTGACGAGCGTAAGCACGTCTTCCGGTGTTTCGGCCACGATGAAGATCTTCTGGCGCGGGCTCGCCTTGCCAATGACGTCGATGGTCTTCTGCAGGGAGAAGAAACGCGTAGCAACGCCGGCGGGAGCGGCCATCTTCATGAGGTTCTGGCGCATGGTGTTGGTCGCCACGTCGTCGTTGGCGACGAGGATGAGGTTGGAGCCCAGAGTGGAGTTCCACTGGGTGGCAACCTGACCATGGACCAGTCGGTTATCGATGCGGGTAAGAAGAATGTTGGGTTCTGCCATGTTGATCAGCTTCCTTTCGTAATTTGCTGACGACAGTTACTTGATCTCCTGAATCGCGTAACGCGAAACATCTACGACGGCACCGGATCGGACTTTAATCTGGACCTTCTCGCCTTCGATGCCTTTGACGGTTCCGTAGATACCGCCGGCGAAAAGAACCTCCTGACCCGGCTTGAGCTCGGTGTGCAGCTCTTTGAAGTACTTCTGCTTCTTCTTCATGTTGATTTGCGACCAGATGGTGTAAATCAAGCCCATGATGACAAGCAGGCCTAAAAGGGCGACCGAGGAGCTCAGGACGTTGGCTCCGAAATCGGCCATTAGATGCCGTCCTCGTCGCCGAAGATATCCTCTTCGTCGGAGCCGGCAACGGATGCGACCGTCTGGGCGGTGATGCCCGTCTGGCCAACGGTCACGGCCTGCTCGCCAAGCTCGGCGAGCGTGGCATTGCCGCGGAGGAACAGAAGCTCAATAACCATGGGAAGGTTGGTGCCAGTCAGAACCTCGACGTTGTCGACATCCTGGGCAATCATCATCGACTGGTTGAACGGGGTGCCGCCAAGCAGGTCGGTAAAGACGAGCACGCCATCGCACTCCTCGCGCATGGCGGTAATAGCGGCGCGGAGATCCTCACCGTAGGAAGCAGCCTGGTCGCCCTCAAAAGGAACGACGGTAAAAGCAGGCTGGTCGCCGGCAACCATAGCGATAGCGCTTGCAAGGCCGGGTGCGAACTGTCCATGACCGGTAAGAATAAAGCCAACCATTCAAATTTCCCTTCCGAAGGTGTGTACGATCTGTGTCCGATGATTTTCGGAAGCCAGCGGGCGCTCGCCCTTAAAGCTTCTTAGAAAGCGTTCTTTGAAGACCAGTGGTTTCTAAACTGGTAGTAACCACGTGACGTGTTGTTGTCACTATATCACCCCAGAAGAGGTCGCTTTCGTTGATTCATACGGTAAAACGTTTTTGCACCGCTCACGGTGATATTTCGACCGTTTACCGGTCGTTAACACTTCTACCTGCGGTTTTGAAACCGTTTCGAAATGCTTTGGCAAAAGATCGGATCTTTTCCTGTGTCTAAACAACGCAGGGCGGCTAAAAATAGCGTGTAGAAAAATTGCAGGTCATTGTGAAGATATGTGAATTGGTCTTTTTGACTTAATACCAGTTAGAACCAGTTTTGAGATTATCGGTGAACGGTAGTTTTCGACCGTTTACCGGTTACTTGCAATCGTTTGCAGCTGTTTTCCCAGATGAATCAGGGAAACCCGATGAAGCATTTGCGCGGGCGCGAGGCCTACCCTAGTGGTTTCGGTAACAAAAAGCCCGCTAGAACGTTGTCGTCCTAGCGGGCTTGACCAGGTAAATCGGTTAGCGCGCAGTAGTGCAGGCAAACCTTACGCAAACAGGCCGTAGATGCTGATGTTGGCCTTGGCGTAGAGGCCGTTAGCATACTCGGTCCACTTGGAGCTGGCGCTCGAAGCCTGCGAGGAATACTGCTGGTAGGCGGTGTAATAGGCGGTCATGGCCTGCTTGTAGGTGGCGCTATCGGCCGTAAAGGCATCATCGGCAAAGGCCTTGGCATAGGTGCTGTCGGCATCCTTCCAGGTGCCCTTTGAGCTATCCCACTCGTCGCCGGCAAGGTTGATGATGTAGTCGGCGTAGTCCTTGCTCGCGGTCTCCTCGTTGCCGTCAGCAGGCTCGGTCGGGGCGGTCGGCATGCTTGCGGAGCTATCGCCCACCTTCTTCTTGTAGAGCTTCTGCAGCGTCGCGGACTGGCGGACGATCTGCTTGGCCTGGTCCTTGGACACGCCGTACTGCGTGGCCATGGTCTTGTAGTCGGAGGTGCCGATGGAATCCTCGGCATACTGCTTCATTTCCTTGGAAGAGACGGTAATGCCCTCGTCCTCGGCGGCGTCCAGCAGAATCTGGTTGCGCACGTAGGACAGGATAACGTCGGCAGACGGAGCGGTGTAGTTGCCGTCGTCGTCCTTGACGGTGTCGAGGCTGTACTGGCTCTCGATAGCCTCACGCGCGGTGATGTCGCTCTTCTTGCCGTTGTAGCTGTAGCTTGCCACGGTCGAATCGAGCTGGTCCTCGGTCAGGGTCGCCGAGCCGACGCCCTTGCCGCCAAAACCACCGTTGCCGATAAAGAAGCCGACCACGGCAGCGATCACGATGGCGACCACAAAGGCGACAATCATCGTCTTCTTGTGCTTACAAGCGTGGTCGTCCACGTCGGAGTCGTCGTCGTCCTGCTCCTGGGGCATGAGGTTCTCGTCGGCGGCGTCCGCGGCGATCTTTGCCTCCAGGCGAGCGTCTTCCTCCTCGGCGGTCGTGCCGGCGGCAATATGTTCGGCAGACGTGCCGGCGACCAGGTCGATCTTCTCGTCCTCATCACCGTCGGGGCCTTCGCCGCGCTCGATGATCTGGATGCCGTCGATCTCGTCCTTCTCGTCCTTCTTTTGAATCAGACCCATATCAGTTACTCCTTGTTAGGAAACATAGTCCCCAATAGAATACGCCCGGCAGAGCACCGGGCGTATTGATTCTTAGGTTATACGCAAACACTTAAGTACTATTTAGGCGTTTGCAGCGTGCATACCTTAGACCAGGTGCGCGATAACGGCATCGGCAAAGGCCTGCGTGCCCACAGCGCCCTCAACGGAGCCGGTCTGGGCACGACGCACGTCACCGGTAACCTGCTCGCCCTCGTCGAGCGTGGCAGATACGGCGGCGCGAATGCGATTGGCGGCATCGTTCTCGCCCAGGTGATCGAGCATCATCGCAGCAGAGAGGATCTCGGCCGTGGGGTTGGCGATATCCTTGCCCGCGATATCGGGTGCGGAGCCGTGCGTAGCCTCAAAGATGGCGCAGTCGGCACCGATGTTGGAGCCGGGGGCCATACCCAAGCCGCCCACCAGGCCGGCGCACAGGTCACTCACGATGTCACCGTACAGGTTGGGCAGCACCAGGACATCGAAGTCGTTGGGGTTCTGGACCAGGCCCATGCAGGTGGCGTCGACAATCTTGTCGTTGAACTCGATATCGGGATAGTTGGCGGCCACCTCGCGCGCCACGCGCAGGAACAGGCCGTCGGTCGCCTTCATGATGTTGGCCTTGTGCACGGCCGTCACCTTTTTACGGCCGCAGCGGCGGGCATACTCAAAGGCATACTCCACAATGCGGCGGCTCTTGGCGATAGAGATCGGCTTGATCGAGATCGCGGAATCGGCGGCGAAGGTCTTTTGACCCGAGCTCTCGACGAGCTGCGAGAGCTCCTCGACCTCGGCAGCGCCCTCATCGAACTCGATGCCGGCGTAGAGGTCCTCGGTGTTCTCGCGCACGATGACCAGGTCGACGTCGCGGAAGCGCGAGCCGTCGCCCGGCTGCGACAGGCAGGGGCGCACGCAGGCATACAGGTCGAAGTGCTTGCGCAGGGCCACGTTGACGCTGCGGAAACCCGTACCGACCGGCGTGGTGATGGGGCCCTTGATGGCAACCTTGGTCTCGGCGACCGCATCGAGCACGTGCTGGGGCAGTGGCGTGCCAAACTCGTCCATGACGCCGGCACCGGCCTCCTGGACGTTCCAGTTGATCTTGACACCGGTGGCCTCGACCACGCGGCGCATGGCCTGCGTAATCTCGGGACCGATACCGTCACCGGGGATCAGGACTACATCGTGCGCCATAATCTGTTACTCCTCGTCTTCGGCGTCGTCAGATTTTTTAACGCTAGCACGCTTCTTCTTTTTGGAGAGATCCAGGCCAAAACGTTTAACAAGCATTTCGCAAATCTCGCTCGAACGGGCCTTGAGATAGCTGCCCTTACCGTTCTCGGCATCGAACTTAAGGCGCAGCGCAAGCTTCTCGGCAACCTCAGCGTCGATCTCGCCCTGGCAAAACTCGTACAGGCAACCGAGCATGTCGCGATACTCAAGGTCGCCGTGGTAGCACTGGATGGCCTCGTCCAGGATGGGCCAAGCCTCGCGCGAACGCTCGACGCTCGTGGCACCCCACACGCACAGCAGGCGGAAGGCGGCATAGCGCAGCGTGGAGGAGATCTCGTCGAACAGTGCAGTCTCGGCGCCCTCAAAGGCATCGCCCAGCTGCTCGGGGCAGGTGGTGGCGAGCGCCGTCAGGGCATCGAGGGCCTCCCAGCGGGTCTGCGCCTCGGGGCGGTCGAGCGCCTCGATCAGCGCGGGCACGCAGGGCACGACGCGCTGCGGATCGCGCTCGGCAAGCAGGTGAAGCACGCGGGCGGCAAACTGGCGGATGCGGCGCGTGGGGCAGCCGAGCTCCTTGACCAGACGGTCGACGGCGTTCTCGTTCTCCTCTGCCAGCTGAAGCTGTGCCAGCTCCTCGTCGGTGAGCTGTTCGTCTTTGTTTTCTGCCATAGTTACCTCTTCTTACTATTTCTTAGCGTGCTTGCCAGCACCCTTGCTGTCATCGGTGACCGAGATGAGCTGTCGGTCGGCCGCGCCATTGCGACGCGCACGGCGGCGTTCCTCGGCGTCGCCCGCGTCGGCGGCGGCGCGATGAGCCTTGTTGACGTTAAAAACCTCGTCGTGCTTGCGCCATGGACCAACGGACTCGCCAAAGCTCATCTTAAGACCGGCGATAAAGCCGCCGAGCCAGCCGATCGGCGCAAACTGCACCAACGGAAACAGCGAAAACACCCAGGTCAGCAGGACGACTGCCGCCGCTCCTGCAAAGTTGGCGATCCAGTAGTCGCGCTTGGTGATCACGCGCTTTTCGCACGCCCACTGGCCGCACAAAAAGCCAATGTAGATCGCAAAGAGAAAGAGCACCAGCGCTAGCACCACGAACGTCCAGCTCATGGGCGCTACTCCCCGTGATGGTGGCCGCAGCAGCACTCATGGCCGTCGTCATGGCCGTGGCCGCCGCAGCACTCGTGGTCCTCGCCGTGATGGTGACCGCAACCGCACTCATGGTCGTCGCCGTGCTCGCCGCAACCGCAGCCGTCCTCGTGAGCGCCATGCTCCTCGGGACGATACTGCGACCAGTCCAGACCGGCGGCGATAGCGTCGGCCTCCTCCTTGTAGAGGACCGTGATGGCCTGGGTGCCCAGCTTGGCGCCACCGATGGCGTCGAGCATGTCGTAGAGTGTAAAGGCCACGTCGGCGCCGGGCAGCGCAAGCTCGCGGTCGTCGGCATAGGCGAGTGCCAGGCGCAGGTCCTTGATGAAGTGCTCAACCATAAAGCCGGGCTTGTAGTCGCCGTCGAGCGCCTTGGGAGCCAGGCTCTCCATGGCGCCGGACTTACCGGTGCCGCCCAGGATCATCTGGCGGGTCTTCTCCAGGTCAAGGCCGCTCAGCTCGGCAAATGCCATGGCGTCTGCCATGCCGACCATGCAGGCGCCCAGCGACACCTGGTTGGCGAGCTTGGCAGCCTGGCCCTTGCCGGCGCCGTCGAAGCAGCAGATGGTTGCCGCAAAGGTAGAAAGGATGTCGCGGACCGACGCGATGTCGTTCTCGGTAGCGCCCACGATAGCCGTAAGCGTGCCGGCGATAGCACCCGACTCGCCGCCGGTAACGGGGCAGTCAAACGCCATGCGACCGGAAACCTGGGCGGCCTCGGCAATGTCGCGCGCCAGCTCGGGCGAGCTCGTGGTGAGGTCGATCAAGACCGCGCCCGGCTTGGTGCACGCGAGCAGGCCGTCGCCCGCCAGGTAGAGCTCCTCGACCTCGGAGGGATAGCCCACCATGGTAAAGACAACATCGGCGTTAGCCACGGCATTGGCCGGCGTATCGGCCCAAGCGGCACCGCGCTCGATAAGCGCGGCAGCCTTGGACTTGGTGCGGTTGTTGACCGTGACGGGATAGCCGGCATCCAGGATGTGGCCGGCGATGGGGGCACCCATGATTCCGGTGCCGATAAATGCGACGGAGAGCTTGTTTGCCATGAAACCTTTCCTTTTGGGTTGGGTGTTGTTACCAGGTTAAACACTCGGTGCCAGCGTTTGGGCAGTGAGCTGGGATCGATTACGGCCGCGTTACTTGCCTACTGACCGCGCACGCGACGGGCGATGCGGTCGGAAAGCGACGCCTTGTCGGCGCGGTTCTTACCCCAAAACGCGCAGGCCACCATGCCGGGGCCCACGTGCGAGCCAATGGTGGGACCCACGGAGCTGCGAATGATCGTAACGTCGGCGCAGCCCTCCTCCTTGCGGATGGCGGCTTCGAGCCAGGCGCCGTCCTTTTCGGCATCGGCCGTCATGATGGCGATGGGCATGGTGCGGTCGGGCACGTAGTTCTCGCGGAACGACTTGAGGATGGACTTGAGTGCCTTCTTGCGGCCGCGGTTGACGCCGATCAGCGACAGCGAGCCGGCCAGGTCGTAGGAGAGCTCAGGCTTGACATCGAGCTTTGCCGTGAGCTGCGCTGCCGCGGGCGGAATGCGGCCGCCGGCAGCCAGTGCGTCGAAGCTCTCGAGCGTAAAGTAGCCGTGGACGTAGGTCTTTGCCTCGTTTGCCCAATCGACCAGCTGCTTGGCGGTCAGTCCCGCCGAACGCTGGCGCACGGCCTCGAGCGCCAAGAGCGCGCCGGTCGCACAGGGCAGAGCGTTGTCGACCACGTAAAGCTCAAAATCGGGATACTCGGCGCGCACGGCATCTGCCGCCTGGCACGCGGAGTTGTAGCTCGACGACAGCGCCGAGGTAAAGCACAGGTAGACCGTGGGCGTGCCCTCTTTGGCGCACTCGGTAAAGAACTCGATATAGCGACCGAGCGACACAGCCGAGGTGGACACGCGGGCACCGGCGCGCATCCGGTCGTAGAACTCCTTAGGGCTCATGCTCGACCAGATGTCGTCCGTGCGCTCTTCGCCATCGATAATGAAGGGGAAACCCAGGATATCGACATCGAGGTTCGCGGCGACCTCGGGGCTAAAGTCGCAGCAGGTATCGACGACGATGCGGCAACGGTCCGAATGACCGGCGGATGCGGCCTTGTCCATCAAAGCGACTCCTTACGTAAAAAGGCGGCCACCCGCATGGGATGGCCGCCAACCGTTAACTCATGCAAGTTAACGTATTTTACTCGTCAAGTGTTTCGATGCGGGGCTTGATGATGCCATATCCACCATTCTTACGGTGATACACCACATTGATGAGGCCAGTCGTCGCGTTCTCGAACACGTAGAAGTCATGACCAAGCAGATCGGTCTGCACCAGCGCCTGCTCCTCGGTCATCGGGGTGACATCGATGACCTTCTCGCGGACGAGCAGGTCGTCCTCCTCCTCGGGCAGCAGCAGGTCGGCCAGATCCTCGACGCGCTCGACCGGTGCGACATCCGCTGCACTGGCACCGCCCTGGCGGTTGTCCACGACCTTGGTCTTGAACTTGCGCAGCTGGCGGGTGACCTTATCGGCGGAGAGGTCGATGGCGGCGTACATATCTGCACCGTGCTCGGCAACGCGAATCACCGAACCGCGGGCACGAACCGTGACCTCGACGATTGCCGGGTTGGGGTTCGAGGGGTTCTTCTCATAGCGAAGTACAACGTCGACCGTCATGGGCTCGATATCGAAAACCTTGAGCGCCTCGCCGATCTTCTCATCCACATGCGCACGCAGAGCATCGGTTACCGTCGTCTTGCGTCCAGAAACCTTGATATCCATACGTGGCTCCAATCTGCCTCGGGGACTTACTGTACTGGCTATGTACCCATTGCCGTGCATTTAATCACGCGGATTCCTAAAGACCCGAATAACGATTGCTTGATACCGCATACCGAAGTCTCGCACTTTTCTGTGGCAAAGTGCGCTATAGGAGGGGCCGGCGGCTTTGTATTTGGTCCCGAAAATTAGCTTTGACCTGCTGGTTTTATTGGGATGAAAAAGCCGGGTTCCCCTATTGGGGAAGCCCGGCAGTGCGTGTTGAAACCGTGAAGAGGCGTCTCTCTTAGCGCATAGGAGACACCACCCCTAGCAATAACTAGCTATTGAGCTTGTTAATGTCGTCGTCGGTGATGGTGCCTTCCTGACTGGACGATTTGCTCTCGGAGGATGCGGTCTCATTGTTGGAATCGGAGGATTCATCGCCGGAGGACATGGTCTCACCGGACTCAGAGTCGCCCGACTGCACGTTAACGCCCGAAACCGTCTTAGTGGCGAGGTCGTAGGGCATTGTGCCATACCAGACAGAGTGGACCGCCTCGAGCGTGCCGTCGGCCGTAATACCGTCGAGGGCATCGCTCACGGCACGGCACAGTTCGTCATTGGACGAGAGGCCCGCAACACCAAGCGTCGAGGGCGCCTCGAGCGCACCGACATAGGAGACCTCGCTCATCAGGCGTGCAAGGTAGCCGCCGGCCGTGGAGTCGCAGATCACATAGTCGACCTCGCCGGACTCGAGCGCCTCAAAGCACTCGTTGATGTTGGAGTAGGTCTTTTGGTTGGCGGTAATGCTCTGCTTGGCAAGCGCCTCCTGCGAGGCCGAGGACATCTGGACACCCAGGGTAGACGTGTTAAGGGTATCGGTGGAAACGCTTAGCGACCCACCATCGCTGGTTTTACCGAACACAGAAGCGGCATCGTACAGGCAGGTGCCGAGCGAGCTAACGTCCCCGTCTGTGGAGCTGATCTCGCCGATAAAGATATCAGCCTTTTTGTCGCCGAGCGCGGAACCTGCCGAGGACGCATCGACAAAGGCGACCTTAAGGCCCATGCGGATTGCGAGGGCGCGGGCGGCGTCAACCGCATATCCCGTGAGCTCGCCGTCGGCGCCTTGCATGGCCTGCGGCGCATCGGAAGTATCGAGGGCGACCGTCAGGGTTCCGGGAGTGACCAGGGCATCGTCCGACACCGCCGGCGTGACGGTCTCGTACTCGATCTGTTCGATCGTGGGAGTCGTGAACGTAGACAGCGGGTTGAACGCGCATCCGCTCAGGCCCAAAACGGCAATGACCGCTGCGGTCCCAGCACCTAACCGAGCCGCGTGCATCAAGCTGCCCCTCACCATGTCCACTACCCTGCCTTCTGTGTCGTATACGATCCGTGCGTTGCGCGGAATATCAGATTGTTCCCACCAGCTGACCTGGTATTTGACCCCACACTTGCGCACCGGGGTGTTTGCTCGGGAGGCCGCAGCCACCTTCACGACTGACCCGCTCGCCCGCGAGGCGGTATTGCCCCAAAGAAAGTAGAACGGACGGTGCGGCTTACATCTAGGACGCGCCATGATCGCGCCGCGCGCACGCGGTCGCTTACGTGGATCCCTTTGACCGCGTCTGTCTTGGACTAGGACGGGCATTTCGTCCGTCCGCAACCACAGCCTGGTAGGAACGAAGCGCATTATAGCTAAGTTCAAGCTAAAGTTTAAGGTTAGGGGCGTCATTCGCATCGCGAGTACAGATTTCGCAGGTCGGAGCGGGCTATTCGTGCCCCCATGAAGCCCGGAGCTCCCCCACGGGGAGCTCCGGGGCACCCGTCTCAGGGTGCCGTGTGCAAAAAACGGCAAATATGAGTACTGTCACCAATTTAGTAGCAGCGTATTACCGCCTCACGAGCCCTTTTTGAGTTCCGCACAGCCTGCTTGGCGCCAAGATATTCCACATTCGTTTATTATCTCTTCGCTGAATCCAGATTTTCGGCCCAAGTTTCTTTGTTTTTGCTGTCACTAATCTAGTAACAGTACTCATATTTGCCGTTTTTTGCACAGAGCATATAACAGACCCCCTATAAAGCCATAGTTTTACGCTGGCTTGAGCCCAAAGCACGCTCGGAGCGTATTCAGCAGAGCATCTTGCCTCTTTCGACGAGCCTCTACGCGATTCTGATATCGCTTACCCATACGCTGGTGGATGCGCCATGCGAGCGCTTCCATCGCTTCCATGTCGCGGAGCATTTCGTTGTTGACCGTCGCGACCTCGATTCCCATAGTAATCAAGCCCGTGTTGCGTTTTTCATCATGGATACGTCCCCTCCGGGAGGAATGACCCAGCTCACCGTTGTATTCCAGGTCAAACCGGGCTGCCTCCTGATACGCATCGCAAACTGCATGCGGCATCCCCGAGATTGCCTGCGCGCGGTCATCGAACTCAATCTTGTAGTCGGTCTTAAAGGGACCGCAGGCAAATCCACCATAGGAAAACGGAAGCGAAAACAGAGCGAGCATGATGCACTCCATGGGCGAGCGCAGGTTTTCTGACAAGTAGGGACACAGACGCTGCAGTTGTTTGGCCGCATTCCCCTTGCATACCGCGAGGTAATCTGCCAGACGATCGGGCGTCAGCACCGGCTCAACCTCAAAGTAGCCCACGTCTGCTGGCTGGTCCTTGTCCTTTGCAAGCTTATTCGTAACGGGCGAGGTGTAGGGAGGCAGATACTTCCCGCGATCACTCAGCGAAATCTTAGAGCACAGCTCCTGGGCCAGGGCAAATGCCTGGATACAGCCGACCTCGCGGGCGACGACAACACAAAGGGCCTCGGGAGATAGACTGCACACCCCCGGTTCCACCTCTAGAATCGAGCCGGCGGGCAACCCGGAGCATACGGACCAGCCCACGCCAGGCATGCGGCGGCGCTGCGCCGCAGATCCCACCAGCAAGCAAAGATCTTCTTGCACCTCGCCGCTTGCGGCCCCAATCCGCACCAAGTCGGGAAGATAGATGTCCTCGGTCGAGGGCGACGACGTGCGCAGCACACGGCGCTCTTCATCGGGATCGAGGTCCCTCCAGCTTATGTAACCCATTTGTCGGCGCTCGGCGCGCATCATGCGTAGCGCCGAGGCGCCTGTTAGGATTACGGAAGCCGCTAGCTGTTGGTGGGATCTGTCGGCTCGTCACACCGCGCCATCTTCACTGCCACAAAATCACCCCTACCAAACGCGTGCGATAGCGAGACCATCGACTGCCGCAGCACCGGCGCGCTTGAGTTCCGCCGAAGCCGCGGCCATCGTCGCGCCCGTGGTGATAACGTCGTCGATAAGCAGCAAGCGGCGGCCGTGCACGTCCTCAACCGTCTCGTACATGCCTTGGGCACGCTCGCGGCGCTCCTCACGACCGAGTTCGCGCTGGTCGCCATGCCCGTACTTGACGAGCGCATCGAGCAGGGGAACACCCGACAGCTCGCAAAATGGGCACGCAATAGCCTCCATATGATCAAAACCACGCCGCCGAAACGCTGCCGCCGTCGCAGGCACAAACACCACCGCATCCGCACCGGACAGCACACCTCCGTAGCGATCGGGCGCTACGACCTGGGCATGCAGGGCGGTGTCGTAGAGCAGCTCCGCCAGATACGGAGCCAGACGTCGCTCGCCCGCATCCTTGTACGCTTTAATGATGCGCGGCAGCGGATGCGCATAGACGGCGCACGCCAGGCAGCGGTCGAGCGCCTCCACCATTGCCGAGGACGTGCCCTCGACCGAACACTCAGTGCACAGCAAATCCCCAAACGGGGCGCCGCATCGGGTGCAGCTATGACGTGGGTCGATGAGCGTGAGCGCAGCCAGGCAGTCTTGGCAAATAAGCGCACCGGCGCGCTCGCAGCCGGCACATCGTGTTGGCGACAATGCCTCGAGCGCCTCGCGTGCCACCCACTCGGCAAACGGTAGCAATTCGTCCGCAAACGGTAGGGCACCGGCACCCTGCAAACAGCTCAATATGTTCAGATGGCTCTTCAAGACACAACCCTCCCTACGTTCGGCCGCAGGGAGGGTTGTTGATTCGGCGCTATGATACCCCGATGCGCTCGGGGCAAGGCGGGTTAAATCCGCTCGCGGGCGTTATTCGCCGGCGGGCGGTTGTGGTGCGGACGAAGACGGGGTCGAGCCCTCGCCACCATCCTGGCGCGGCTTGCGGGAACGGCGACGGCGACGGGATCTCGTGCCCGAATCCTCGGAGGGCTCCTCGTCGTCGACCGGCGTATAGGAGATGCCGTCGAGCTCCAGGTCCTCCTCGATCTGCTCCACTTCGGCAGCGGCACGACGTTCCTGCGCGTTCAGACGACGGGAACGACGGGAACGACGGGAATCGCCATGATCATCGTCTTCGGCGTCGTTGTTGCGGTCATTGCCATCATCACGGCCGCGACCGTCATTCGAAGCGTCCGTGCGGTCCGTGTCGGCCGTGTCGTGGCTGCGACGGCGGCGGCGACGAGTCGGACGGTCATCGTCGCGGTCATCACGGCTGTCACGGGCATCGTCCGAACCTCTGCGGCCCGTATCGTCAGCATCGTCATCGTCGGACGATCCGCGGCCCGCGGGGGCGGCCGGCAGAATCGGCTCCTGGAACAGCAGCGACGTCATCGGACGCGGATTATGACGCGTCTCATGGCCTTCCGGCAGCGCGCTGACGGCGTCGAGCGCACGGTCTTCGGATGATTCGTCACGATTGCCACGATTGCCGTAATCGTCACGATCGTCACGGTCATCACGCGGCTCGTCGCTGATACGGCGACGGCGACGCGACGGGCGATCATCCTCGTCCTGCACGTCCACAGAGGAACGACGGCGACGGCGCGGACGTTCGTCACGCATCTCATCGTCGTCATCGTAACGGGTCACGCGACGACGACGCGGACGCGACGGCTCGGCGTCATCGGCATCATTGAAATCGGCGGAATCACGCGCAGGCTGGACAGGCTCAAGCTTCGGTTCCTCAAACAAGGGGGCTTTGGCATGCTCCTCGACCTTCAGCTCCAAAGACGCGCCCGCGGCACCTACGCCACGCACCACGCGGCGACCTCCACGACGGCGGCGCGGAGCCGGATCGGCAGACACAGAACCCGCACTGCTTGCCGCATTATTGGTTGAATTATCGGATGACACAACAGCCTCGACCTGATCGAGGCCCTCATTGGTAGTAGGCACAACGCTCCTCGGCAACGCGCTGCAATCGCATCGCCTTCACTCAAGCCCCAACGGTTCTCACACCACACTCTCACCGTGGCCGCGCATCATGGCGCCCGTAGGAAGCAACTTCCGTCAAAAGTCTTCATCATGCGACGGCGGACACCTGCGCTCGCGACTCACAGAACATTCACGCGAGGGGATCAACGCCATCGGATGCGTCGGCGGTCTTGCAGAACCACCGTCTATAAGTATGACACAAAAAACAACGGAGCGTGACAGGACGGGAAATTTATTCCCCCTACACGCTCCGTTTTCCAATGATTCGCGTTGACACGCCGTGAATGAACGTGCGCCGGCATAGTGGTTCAGCAGCGGTTCAACGGTGGACCAATAGTGGTTCTGCGGCAAGCCCACGGCAGCGAATTACCGGCGATTCAACGGCAACTCAGCAACGACTCAACGGCGATTCAACGCAGCCAGTCCTCCAGCAGGTCGGCCATGAGCAGCAGATCGGTCTCCGGCAGCTGCTCGTCCTGCTTGTGAGCCAGCAGCGGGCTACCCGCGCCGAGATTCACGGCCGGAATGCCCAGAATCGCGAAACGCGCCACATCCGTCCAACCCAGCTTGGCAAGCGGGTCACGACCGGTACGTTCCTTGACAAGCGATACCAGCGATTGGGCAAGCGGCGAATTGAGGCCCGGACGTGCGCTCGGCGATTCGTCCTTCATCTCGATGCCGAAGCCTTCGAACACGCCACCAGTGGCCTGATGCTCGCCGTTGCCAAGTTTCGCGCCCGCATCCGCGCCGATCATCAGCGCCTTCGCCTCGGCGAGCGACTTGTCCGGCGCGAACCGGTAGTTGACGTGCACACGGCACTCGTCGGGAATCACATTGGTACCCTTGCCGCCGGAAATCAGCGTGGCGTTCAGGCCCTCCTGATAGGTCAGGCCATCTACTTCGATGGCGCGGTTCTCATGTGCGTTCAAACGGTTCAGAATCTCGGCCGCCGCGTGGATCGCGTTCTTGCCCATCCAGGCGCGGGCCGAATGCGCGGCAACGCCGTGCGTGATCACGTCGAATCGCATCGTGCCGTTGCAGCCGCCCTCGATGCCGCAATCGGTCGGCTCGCCGATGATCGCGAAATCGCCGGTAATCCAATCCGGATGCGACTCGACCACCTTGCGCAGGCCGTTCTTCTCGGCCGCGACTTCCTCATGGTCGTAAAACACGTACGTCAAATCGTATTTCGCATCCGTCAGCGTGGCCGCCAGATACAGCATGACCGCGTCGGAACCCTTCATATCGGTGGCGCCACGACCCCAGATCACACGCTCATGCTCATGACCGGCCGCCACGTCCTCGCGAATCAGCGGATCGCCCGGCTGAAGCCATTTCGGCGGGAAATTGTCGATCACCGGCACCGTGTCAAGATGGCCGGCAAGAATCACGCGGCGCTCGCGGCCGAAATCGGTGGATGCCACCAATGTGTCGCCGTGCCTGCGCACCGTCAGATGCGGCTGTTTTTTCAGGAACACCTCGACGGCGTCCGTCAACGGGCCTTCGTCATCGCTGACGGAATAGCAGCCCATGATCTGCCTCATCAGCTCGTTCAACTGCTCCTGTTTGCTGGCGGAAGCGGAAAATCCAATCGTAAGTTCGTTCATGCCGTCCATTATCCGGCAAAAGCCGGTGACAATCGCATTTCGGGCGTGCTTTTGAGACGGTCGGCCATGCTGTCGTGCGCTTGGTGACACACTAGGTAGCGGTCCGAGGCAACGGCCGCAACGAAAAGGAGAGTGCAATGCCGGGTCTGTTAAGCGCGATGGAAGGTTTCTGCGTCATCGGCATCGTCATCGCGACCGGCTATGTGGCCGCGCGTATGCGTATCGGCGGGCCGAGCGCGCAGATGGTGCTTAATCGGTTTAGCTTCTTCGTGTCGAGTCCGTGCCTGATGTTCGCCATCCTGTCCAAGGAGAAAATCTTCGAGATTTTCCACTCCTCCATCGTCGTGGCGTTTTTTTCGGCGCTGCTGGTGGGCGTGGTCTTCCTGATTCTCAACCGGCTGTTCTTCCATATGAAAGCCGCGGACGCCACCATCGGCGCGCTGAATTCGCTGTATTTGAATTCCAACAACATCGGCCTGCCGATAGCCACGTACATTCTGGGCAATCCCGCACTCGTCGCGCCGATCCTGGTCATGCAGCAGGCGGTGTTCACGCCGATCGGCCTGACCGTGCTCGACGTGACCACCAAAGGCAAGGTCTCCGCGAAGGAGATCCTGAAACAACCGTTGCATCAGCCGCTGCTCATCGGCTCGCTGCTGGGCATCGCCGTGTCCGCGATTTCCGCGAAGGTCGGCTATTTCGTGATTCCGAGCTTCATCTACGACCCGATCGATATGATCGGCGATTCCGCGGTGCCGATGATTCTGATGGCGTTCGGCATGTCGTTGCACGGCACGAAGCCGTTGCAGGACAAGTCGAATATTCCGGCGGTGTTCACGGTGGCCGCTTTGAAGAACATCGTGATGCCGACCATCGCGTTCCTGCTGTCGTATTTCGTGATGGGCTTCCGTGGCGCCACGCTGTACGCATGCGTGGTGCTTGCCGCATTGCCGACCGGGCAGAACGTCTACAATTACGCGGCGCGGTACAACGTGGGTCTGTCGTTCGCACGCGACGGCATTCTTTTCTCGACGCTGTCATCGCCGATTTTCATCGCAATCATCGCGGTGCTCCTCGGCTGACCTCGCCAGTCCTCGCCGCGGTATCCACGACCGCCGCGGCGAGGCCATCAATCGTCCATACGGTAGCCGGCATGACCGAGCCCGTGCGCCGCATGATTCGCGGCACACCCTCCGAGCACCATCAGCGCATAACACAAGCCGATTCCCGCGGCCAACGTAAGCAACGAAGCCGGATTGAGCAACGACGTTGCCAGAATCGGAAACAGCAACAACACCGAGCACCCCAATGAAACGGCCATCACCGTGTTGAGCGGGGTGATCACTTCCATCATGCGTGCCTTGTCGAGCGTCGCCTCATCCGTGCCTTCCAACGCAAGCATGCGGTACTCGTCGGCCTGGTCGTAGACGTTGCCCGTCTGCATCACGCCGGAACTGACGGCGGCGAGCACCGCGGCAAAGGCGAGCGTCAGGAAACCACCCATCGCTATATCGCGCATGTACAGCATAGATGGGTCGAACGGGTCGTGGTTGCCTCCGATTCCGGTGGCAAGCAATCCGCACACCGACGTCATCCCCGCGATGAACACAGCGAGCGCCACACCGGACACGTTGCGCCAAGCACGCTTGGGATTGTCGAGGATACGGCGCATGGCAATCATAGTGGCCGCGTCCTTCGGGTGTTTCGCACGCGATCTGGCGCGCATCGCCACCACCCAGGTACCGACGACGTTCACCATGGCGAAACCGAGGAAGAAGACGCCGAAGATGATGGCGTAGACCACCATCTGACCCAAGTGCGCGAATGCGGAGATGCTGTTGAGCAGCAGGTAGCCTACGGCCAACACGGCAAGGAAAATCAGTGCGCGCCATGCGGACGGCATGGGTTGTCCGGTACGTTGCGTCACGCCAAGCGGGGTGATGGCCACGCGGCGTAGGGCGACCAGCGCGGAGACCAAGGCAAGCAGCGTGACTCCGACGGTCACGGCCGCCAGAGCAGGCAGTCCCACCCACAACTGTTCGAAGGTGAAATGCTGGTTTTGGAAGTCGAGCAGCATGATCGCCGGTATCAGCGCGAAGTAGCCGGCCATGCCGACCAGCGCGCCAAGCAGAGCCTGGCCACCCGCATCGAGCGCGGTGAGTTTCGTGACCTGCGCGGTGGTGGCGCCCGCAAGTCGCAGTGCGGCGAGACGTGCGTCCCTGCGGGAGGCCGCGAGACGGGCCGCCGAGCCGGCGAGCGCCACGAACGGCACGATGAGTAGCAGACTAGCGAATGCGGCGAGCAGCACATAGCCGTCGGAATAGGTGTTCATGACGGTTGTGGCCTGGTCGGCCGTCCAATGGCCGTCGCCGACCGTGGCGACGAGCTTGTCGGCGTGCGCCAGGGTTTTGGACCATGTTTCGTATGTACCGGGCGCGCACCTGTTGGAATTGATCATGCAACCGAACGTGTGGTCGGCGGAGGCCCGCCAGATGAAGCCATGCAGGCCTCCGAGCACGGTTAGGAAGACGGCGGTGGCGGATGCGAAGGCAACGATGGCCAGCGCAGAGGTGCGGCTGGATGTGCCGCGGGTGCCGGAGCGGTGGAACAATCGCCATAATTGGAAGGTGTTCATCGCGCGCCTCCGTTGGTTGACGGCGTACGTGCAGGCTGTGCGGATTGTGTGGATGGCCCGGGTTGCGCTGGCTTCGGTAAATAGAGTCTGCCATCGCGCATGGTAACCGTGTGGTTGCAGAACGCGGCGACGTTCGGATCATGTGTGACGACGATGACGGCAGCACCGGGCGAACGCGCGGCCCGCATAAGGATACCCATGATCTCGTGGCCGGTCTGTTGGTCGAGCGCTCCTGTCGGTTCATCGGCGAAGATGACGGCAGGGCGTACGGCAAGTGCGCGGGCGATGG
>OGUN01001289.1_pt1 | contig 18197 bp, 17 predicted proteins | sample 1553621 | NCBI WGS metagenome assembly OGUN01 (sample SAMEA2580300, study PRJEB22360) | human gut metagenome | biome: human gut; feature: human-associated habitat; material: faeces | place: Denmark | collected 2008/2010
AAAACGAAGTCAATACATTTCTTACCGCCGCCCAGGCGGTCTGCCGTGAAACGGCAGAATAAAATGATGAAATCATTTTATTAAGAAATAGTATTATTCATGATCTCAAGCCGCGCGCTGCCGTCAAAGGACAGAAAATACGACCGGAAGCCCGTCCTCGGATTGTGATAGCCGTCGTTTGATTCTGCGCCCAGATAGTTCACAAAGAAGCTGCGCGCCTTTTCCAGATCGTTCACATACAGCGCGGCATGTTCGATTTTCATAGCGTTCCCTCCATCATTTCCGGGTCATTCCAGTATAACATACACGGGAGGGCTTTGCAAGAACGCACAAAACTTCACCGCCGTGAAACGAACGTTTCACGGCGGTGAATTCTTATACTTCCTTATACATGGCGGCGGCATCGTCCTTGCGGACGGTTTCCGCTACCTGAAGAACCTCCACGGTCACCGTCCGGGCGCCCATGGAAATCTCGATTTTGTCCCCGACCTTTACGTCGTAACCGGCCTTGACCACGCGGCCGTTGACGCTGATGCGGCCGTTGTCGCAGGCTTCGTTGGCCACCGTCCGGCGCTTGATCAGACGGGAGACTTTGAGATACTTGTCAAGCCGCATCGCTTACTTTGCAACGTTGTCCTTCAGAGCCTTGCTTGCCTTGAAGGCGGGAACGCGGGTAGCGGGGATCTCGATGGCTTCCTTGGTGTGGGGGTTGCGGCCAACGCGGGCTTCCCGCTCCTTGGTCTCGAAGGTGCCGAAGCCGGAGACCTGCACCTTGTCGCCCTTTACCAGAGCCGCGGTAACGGCGTCAATGGCGGCGTTGATGACCCGCTCGGTGTCCTTCTTGGTCAGGCCGGCGCCCTCGGCGGCGGCAGCAATCAGTTCAGTTTTGTTCATGTTTATATCCTCTTTTCTGAAAGTGAAAATATTTTGAAAGCGTTGTTTAGATTAACATAATTCTACCCAAATTGCAAGAGATTTTTCAAAAAAACTCACAGCTTCAGGATTTTTGCGATTTTTTCGCCTTTTGGCAGCAGCAGACAGTCCTCATGGGTGATGACTTTGAACTTGACAGCGGTAAAGAAATAGCTGACGACGCCCACCAGAACCGGCATGGCGCACAGAATCAGGCGGCCTGTGCCGATCTCCCGCACGCCGATGGCTTTCAGCGCCCACAGTGCGCCCCATGCGAGGACGCCCATCACCGCCGCGGCGAAGAAGGAACGCAGAAGGTTCGGCAGGATCGCGGGGGGCTTCGGCAGCAGGCGGCGCATGGACAGGATGTTCAGGATACTGATGACCACATAGCCCATCAGCAGGCCGGTAGGCGTACCCAGAATGTTGATAAGCGGCATCCCCGCCAGCACGTACACCGCCACCAGATTCACAACGCCGCCGATCAGCATGTTGATGACCGGCCGACCGGCGTGGCCGTGGGCCTGCATGATGGCCGTGGAGACCAGCACCAAAGCGTTAAAGATGATGGTAAAGCCCAGAACCGTCATCAGCCGGGTCGCCATTGCCAGATTCCCGCCGGAATATCCCCCCAGCAGAGCGGTAATCGGCTCGGCCAGCAGGGCAAGGCCGAAGGCACAGGGCATGGCGATCAGCCCGGTGATCCGCACGGCGGATTCCTCCGTGGCCTTGGCTTCATCATCGCCGCAGAGGGTCAGGTGGGAAGTGATGGCGGGAATGATACTGATGGTAATGGGGGTGATGAAGGCGCAGGGCATGTTGAAAATGGTCAGGCACATACCGTAAACGCCCCGCATGGTGTCGGCAGAGGACTGGGTGTAGCCCAGATTCAGCAGCTGCCCCATGTAAATTTTGGTTTCCAGCATGGTCATCAGCTGCAAGGCGGCGGAGCCGAAGGTGATGGGAATGGCAATGGCCAGCAGCCCCCGGGCGGTCTCCCGGTAGGAACGAGGCTCTTCCTCCGTCCGGGGCAGGAGGGCGTAGCTCTTCCGGAAGCGGCCGAACAGATAAATTGCCGAAACAAGGCAGCTTGCCGTGACGCCCAGAATCGCGCCGCCCGCAGCCAGAGGGATTTCGTTGGTCATTTTCAGGATCGCCAGCGCCGCGCCCATACCCACGATCAGCTTCACCACGGCCTCCAGCACCTGAGAAACGGAGGTGGGCAGCATGTTCCCCTGCCCCTGAAAGAAGCCACGGTAGGTGCTCATGACGCAGATAAGCAACACGCAGGGGCCGAGGCACCCAATGGCCGCCCATGCGTCGGGCTGGTTCTGGAAGGCGGCCAGCTGGCGGCAGAACACCGTCATCAGCAGACTGCCCGCGATGCCCAGCGCCAGAAAAATGCCTTGTGCGGTATGGTAAATCCGGCGCACCTGATTGTAATGGTCAAGGGAACTGGCCTGAGAGATCATCCGGCTCATGGCGACGGGCAGTCCGGCGGTGGAGATCATCAGCAGTACGTTATAGATGTCGTAGGCCGTGTTGAAGTAGCCGAAGCCCTGCTCGCCGATGATGGCGTTGAGGGGAATTTTGTACAGAGCGCCGATGACCTTGACAATGGCCGTTGCCATTGCGAGCAGCGCGGTGCCCTGAAGAAAATTCTGCTTTTTTTGCATATCAGACATGGTTTCATCCTTTCTGCGGGGGAATGCGGGGTCACTTCGTTTCTTCAAACAGCCGGGGGATGGCGTATTCGGTCAGCTCCTCCACGACCTTCTTCATGTCGATGGTGGGGAAGCAGCCGTTTTCGTAGAGGATTTTGCCCCGCACCATGGTCATGGCCACGTCGCCGCCCTTGGCAGACCAGACGAGACCGTTCAGAACATTGTGGCAGGGGATCAGATGGGGGGCGGAAAAGTCGATGAGCGCGATATCCGCATCCATGCCAACCTGAAGCATTCCGCATTCCTTGGCGCGTCTCTGCGCCTGCGCACCGGAGACAGTCGCCATCATCAGGGCGGCGGGAGACGGGAGAGCGGCGGGATTGCCGCTTTCCTTCCGGGCGGACATGGCGGCAAAGCGCATGACCTCGAACATGTCCAAGTTGCCGCACTCGATGGCGCCGCCGGTGCCGAGGGCTACGTTCATCCCCGCCTTGACGGATTCCAGAATAGGGGTGGAGGACTGGCCGTTTTTGTAGGCGGACACGGGGGTCGCTACGGCGCAGACGCCCTTCTTCCCCAGCAGTTTACGCTCGTCCTCCGTTAAATATGTACAGCCTGCAGCAGTGGTGGGGCGGCTGAATACATTGTGGCAGTTTAACAGCTCGCCTGGGTTCATGCCGGTGCGCTCCAGACAGGAGTCCACTTCGCTCTGGGTCTCCGCAAGATGCAGCTGCATTCCCAGATTCTGCTCTGCGGCGTAGCCCACCAGACCTTCCCAGAGCCTGTAGTTGCTGATGTACTCGCCGTAGATTCCGGCGTCGATCTTGATGCGGCCGCCGTCGAAGCCGTTCCACTTCTCCGTGACCTTCACCAGCTCCCGGCACTGCTCGTCGGTCTCGAAGTCGAAGTCCTCGTTTTCGTCGATGAAGCGGTAGCTGGACAGCGCCAGATTGGCCTTGATGCCGGACTCCGCCACGGCCTCGGCGGTGGCGTTGGGGTAGTAATACAGGTCGGAAACCGAGGTGACGCCGAAGCGCAGGCACTCGGCAATGGCGAGAGATGCCGCCGCTTTGGCGCTGCGGGAGTCCATTTTCGCTTCCTTTTGCAGCAGCGCCTGAAGGGCTTCGGTGTTGCCCAGATCGTCGGTGAAGCACCGCAGACTGGCGGTCGCCAGATGGGTGTGGCAGTTGATAAGGCCGGGAATGGCCACCATGCCGGTGCCGTCCACAATGGCCTTGGGCGCTTCGGCAGGGGGCTTTCGCTCAATGGAGACGATCTTCCCGTCCTCGATGCCGATATAAGCGCCGAAGATGACCTCCATCCGGGGGTTCATGGTCACGGCTGTAACATTGGAAATGAGGGTGTCCAAATTGGCACACTTCCTTTCGTGTAGCGTGGGCGTTATTTTGCCCCATCCGCCATGAGACGGAACAGCTCCTGCTTCTGCTCCAGCACGCCCTGGAGCATTTCGATGTACTGTTCGGGGAATTTTGGGTTATGGAACCGGCGGAGGGTGCCGTCGGGGAGGTTTACCTTGTTCATGCCTCCGCCCCCCAAAGAGAGGATGGTATGCACTTCCTCCATCATGTAGATGTTGTACAGGCAGTCCAGATTGTCCCGGCTCCAGCCCACGTTCTCGAAGCTGCCGGACATGTATTTCTGGCGGTAGAGGTAATAGGGCTTGTAGCCCAGCGCCCGGAGGGTCTGCTCCCCGTAGGCGACCATTTCGGCGACGTCCCCGGCGGAGGGGAGATTTTCCCGCTTTTCAAACAGGTCGGCGCCCTTTTTCAGGGCGAGGGTGTGGACGGTGATGTTGGAGGGGTTCAGCGCCGCCACGGCGTCCAGACTGCGGCGGAAGCCCGCCGTGGTGTCTGCGGGAAGGCCCGCGATCAAATCCATATTGATGGCACTGAAACCCGCATCCGCCGCTTCGCCGTAGGCGCGAAGCACGTCCGCCGCCTTGTGGGGCCGCCCGCAGGCGCGTAAGACGGCGTCCTCCATGGTCTGGGGGTTGATGCTCATGCGGTCAGCGCCGCCGGAACGGATAACTTGAAGCTTCTCCAAATCCAGCGTATCCGGGCGGCCGCCCTCTACGGTGAATTCCACGCACCGGGACAGATCGAAATTGTCCCGGATGACGCGCAGCAGGCGCTCCATCTGAGGGGCGGAGAGGGTCGTGGGGGTGCCGCCGCCGATGTAGAGGGTGCGAATAGTTCTCCCGGACTGCGCCAGAAGTCTGCCCGTGACCGCAATTTCCTGTTCCAGCGCCCGCAGATAGGGTTCCAGCAGTTCCGTTTTCCTGCCGATGGTGCGGCTGGAGAAGGTGGCAAAAGGGCAGGCGGGGGCTGCTGACCGCATGACCCCGGAGATGGGGTTCCGGCAGTCCCTTTTCCCTGCCGATGGTGCGGCTGACGAAGCTGCAATAGGTGCAGCGGGTGGGGCAGAAAGGAATGCCGACGTACAGCGACAGATCGCTGGGCTGCAGCATATTCACCGCCCGGACCGTGGAGACCGAGCAGTCGACGGCCAGCCTGCGGCGGTCGTCGGTGACGTAATATACATCCCGCAGCAGCTCGTCTGCGGACTTGGGTGTGCCGCCCTCCAGCAGATGCTTGGTAGTGATTTTCGTGGGTCGGACGCCGGCCAGTGCGCCCCATGGGGGCGTAACGGGCAGCAGCTGTTTCGCGGCCAGATAATAGCTCTGCTGCAATGCCCGGCGGCGCAGACGGACGGTTTCGTCCGCCGCCTTGATCCGCCGGGTAGCCGCGGCAGTGGTGCCGTTTACAGTGATTTTCGTGACGGCGGTAAGCCAGACCTTTCCCCGGTGGAGGGACGAAACCGCCTCCCCTTCCGTGTTGTCGGGAAACAGGGACAGCTGTAACTGCTCCACGGCATAGCGGTCGTCATGACCGTGTAGTGTCAGTTTCATAAGAACCTCGGTTATCGTAGATAAGGGTTATACCGCTTTTCCTCCGCCAGCGTCGTATCCATGCCGTGGCCGGGGTAGACCCGGTAGTCGGTGGGAAGCCCCGCCAGACGGCGCAGAGAGGCTCGCATGGCCGCGCCGCTGCCCCCGGGAAAATCGGTACGGCCGCAGGAACCGGCGAACAGGGTATCCCCGGAGAACATGGCGTCGCCAATCAGCAGGCACACGGAGCCAGGGGTATGGCCGGGGGTGCGGATAACGGAGATCGTCAGCCCCGCGAGGTGCAGGGTGTCCCCCTCGTCGTAGGTTTTGGTATAGTAGAGCGGCCCCGCCGTCATCTGGGGCGGCATGGTCAGCTCGTCGGCGCAGAGATAGACGTCGCAGCCGGTCTCGGCGGCGATCTCCTTTACGCCGCCCACATGGTCAAAATGTCCGTGGGTCAGCAGGATCGCTTCCACGGTCAGCCCCAGCGCGTTCACCTCGCTCAGCACCTTTTCCGGGGTGTAGCCGGGGTCGATGACACAGCAGGTCTTCGACGCACTGTCGTGGACGATGTAGCAGTTGGTTCCGTAAGCCCCAAGGGTCAGCGTGTGAATGTTCAGCATACTATCACCTACCGGGTGTGAATTTTGTCATTTTCTTCTGGGCGTGTCCATCAGCTGCTCCGTGTCCAGAATCAGGGTCACGGGGCCGTCGTTGACGGACTCCACCTTCATATCCGCGCCGAAGCGGCCGTGCTGAGGGGGATACCCCAGACTGGCGCAGTCGGCAAGGAACTGCTCGTACAGCCGCTCCCCCAGTTCCGGGTTCGCGGCGTCGGTAAAGCTGGGGCGGCGGCCCTTGCGGCAGTTGCCGTAGAGAGTGAACTGGCTCACCACCAGCACCTCGCCGCCCACCGCGTCCAGTCCCAGATTCATTTTGTCGTTTTCGTCGGTAAAAATCCGGAGTCCCAGGGCTTTTTCCGCCAGATACCGGCATTCCTTTTCGGTATCGTCGGGGCCGACACCGAGAAGGATGAGGAAGCCTTTTCCGATTTTTCCCACCACCTCGCCGTCAATGGCGACGGAGGCGGAATTGACTCTTGTCAGTACAGCGCGCATAGCGTTTCTCTCCTTAATTCTGACCTCTGCGGGAGCCGACCACGTCCCGGATGTTCAGCAGCTTCGTCCGTACGGATTCCAGCTCCGCCACGTCCTTGACTTCAAACAGGATGGTGATGGCGCTGCGGCCGCCGGGCAGGTCTTTGCCGCTCATTTCCTTGACCCGGACACGGGCGGTGGACAGCACCATGGCCACGTCCAGAATCAGCCCGTCCCGGGTGATGCAGTCCAGCTCCAGCGTGGTCTCAAAGGGCTGCTCTTCCTGCGTCGCCCAGCGGACGCGCACCCAGCGGGCGGCCTGACGGGGGTCTTCCCGGTTCTGGGCGTTGGGGCAGTCCGCCCGGTGGATGCTGACGCCGAAGCCCTTGGTGATGAAACCCACAATGGGGTCGCCGGGGACGGGGGTGCAGCATTTGGCGAACTTGATCATGCAGGAATCGATGTCCTCCACAATGACGCCGTTGACCGCGTGGCGGTTCTGGGTGACCGCTTCGGGATCGGGGCGGAAGCGCAGGGGGCTTTGGGGCAGCTTTTCCGCGGTCTGCTGCTTCAGCGCCTTGTTGATATCGTCCCGGATGCGGCCGACGGCCTTGGCGGCGGTCAGTCCGCCGTAGCCGATGGCGGCGAACATATCGTCCCAGGTGTCGAAGGACAGCTTTTTCAGCAGCTGCCCTTCCAGCTCCGGGTCTGTGGCAGCGGTGAGGGGCAGCCCCACCCGCTTCATTTCGGACTCGAAGGACGCCCGGCCGTGGACGATGTTCTCTTCCCGCTTCTCCTTCTTGAACCACTGCTTGATCTTGGTTCTGGCCTGATTGCTCTTGCAGATGGTCAGCCAGTCCCGGCTGGGGCCTTTGGCGGATTTGGAGGTCAGCACCTCCACAATATCGCCGTTTTTCAGGGTGGTGTCGATGTTGGCGATGCGGTTATTCACCTTCGCGCCGATCATGGAATTTCCCACGCCGGAATGGATGGCATAGGCAAAGTCGATGGGCGTGGAGCCAGCGGGCAGGGAAACGATCCGTCCCTTGGGGGTGTAGACGAACACCTCGTCGTCGAACATGTCGATCTTCATGGACTGGACGAACTCTTCCGCGTCGGAATCCTGCTGGCTTTCCAGCAGGCGGCGCACCCACTCGAAGTCCTTCTCCGTACCCGTGCCGGTGCCCTGCTTGTACTTCCAGTGGGCGGCGATACCGTATTCGGCGGTCTCGTGCATCTGCCATGTGCGGATCTGCACCTCGAAGGGAATGCCCTGAGAGCCGATGACGGTGGTGTGCAGGGACTGGTACATGTTGGGCTTGGGCGTGGAGATATAGTCCTTGAACCGTCCCGGCACCAGGCTGAACAGGTCGTGGACGTGTCCCAGCACGTTATAGCAGTCGGGGATGGTGTCCACAATGACCCGGAAAGCGTAAATGTCGTACAGCTCGTCAATGGTCTTGCCCTGGGCAAGCATTTTCCGGTAGATGGAGTAGACGTGCTTGATCCGTCCGTAGGTGGTGTTGTGGATGCCTACGGAGGTCAGGCGCTGGGTGATCTTGTCCTGGATGGTGCGCATAAAGGCCTCGTCCTTCTCCTTGTGGGCCTGAAGGTAGGACATGATCTCGTTATACTCCATGGGCGCGAGGTAGCGCAGAGCGGTATCCTCCAGCTCCCACTTGATCTTCTGCATACCAAGGCGGTGGGCAAGGGGCGCGTAGACGTCCATTGTCTCCCGGCACTTCTGAATCTGCTTTTCCGGCGTCTGGTACTGCATGGTGCGCATGTTGTGGAGCCGGTCGGCGATTTTGATCAGCACCACCCGGATGTCCTTGCTCATGGCCATGAACATCTTGCGCAGATTCTCCATCTGCGCCTGCTCGGAGGAGGAGAAGTTTGCCCGGGTCAGCTTTGTGACGCCCTCCACCAGCTCCGCCACGGTGGGGCCGAAGATTTTTTCGATGTCCTCGTGGGAAGCGTCGGTGTCCTCGATGCAGTCGTGGAGCAGGGCGCCCAGAATGGCGTCGCAGTCCAGCCCCATCTCCGCCACGATCTGGGCGACCGCCAGCGGGTGGATGATGTAGGGGGAACCGTCCTTCCGTTTTTGCAGCTTGTGCTTCTGGTTGGCGTAATCCACGGCACGGTCGATGAGCGCCATGTCCGCGCCGGGCAGGTGCTTTTTGATTGCGTCGCACATAGACGCGTAATGTTCTTCAAAGGATTCCATTTTGGTTCAGCTCTCTTTCGCGTGCAGCAGCCGCTGCATGGTCTGGCTTCGGCTCAGGTCGGCCTTTCCTTCTCCGGGGGTCAGCCGGATGGAAACATATTTATGCTGCCGCTGGACGGTGAGCAGTCCCACGTCCCGGAAAATATCCAGACAGGTGAGCATCTGCCCCAGATTCAACGGTTGTCCCGACCAGCGGACGATCTTGCGGCACAGGCACATGGGTGATTCCTGCACAGGGTTCGCGGCGTCCAGATACCGCCACACCAGCGCCAGCATCTTCCGGTCAGGCAGCAGCGCCGCGGCCTCGCCGGAGGTCAGATTTCCCCGCTGCATGTCCCGGTAAGGCGCGGCGTCGGGCAGGCACTCGGCGCTGCAGCTGGGGCGGATGTCGATGACATTCATCTGCACGGTGCGCGTCCCCCGGAATTCGTTCACCTGAGGGGTAAAGGCCACGTCCACTAAGTCCCCCGGCTGGATGGACACCGTCTGGGGATTGGCGGAAAAATAGATGGCGTTCAGGTACGTATGTCCGCTGCACAGGCGCAGGCGCATATGCCGTCCGCCGCCCACCATGCTGATGCGGTCGATGGTCAGATTCTTCATCATCAGCACCGGCTTGGGGCAGCCGTTGCCGCAGGGCTCCAGCATTTGCAGGGAGTCCACATTGTGCAGGGTCAGCAGCTCCGGGGAAACGGCGCAGTCCACGTCCAGAACCGTCCTCGGCACGTCGTCGGTGTAATACTGCGCGGCCAGGGCACAGATCTGGCGGCGGAATTCCGGAATGTTGGCGCGGGAAATGGTAAAGCCCGCGGCCAGCTCATGGCCGCCGTAGCTTTCCAGCAGCGGAGACAGGGCGCTCAGGGAGGCAAACAGGTTGAAGCCCCCGTGGCTGCGGGAGCTGGCTTTGCCGTGCTCGCCGTCCAGACAGATCAGGAAGGTGGGGCAGGCGTATTCCTCGGCAATGCGGCTGGCCACGATGCCCACCACGCCCTGATGCCAGCTTTCATCCGCCAGCACGATGGCCTCCGGGGGCTTGCCCATGGGCAGCATGGACACGGCCTGCCGGTAAATTTCCGACTCCACGGCCTGCCGCTGCCGGTTCAGCTCGCACAGTCCCCGGGCGGCCTCGGCGGCCTTGTCCGGGTCGTCGGTGAGAAACAGCTCCACCGCAAGATCGATCTGTCCCATCCGTCCGGCGGCGTTGATGCGGGGCGCCAGCATGAAGCCGATGGAGGACGCGCTGACAGTCTCCGGGGCGCAGCCGCACTCCGCCATCAGCGCCGCGATGCCCGGGCGCTTGGTATGCGCCAGAGATTCCAGACCTCTCGCCACGAACACCCGGTTCTCCCCTTGCAGGGGCATCACATCCGCCACGGTGCCGAGGCATACCATGTCGGCGTATTCTTCCAGCACCGTTTCCTGAGAGCCGCACAGGGCGGAAGCCAGCTTGAAGGCCATGCCCACGCCGGAGAGATTCTTATGGGGATAGCCGCCATCGCAGCGGTGGGGGTCCACCACAGCAACCGCGGCGGGCAGCGTCTGCTTGCACTCATGATGGTCGGTGATGACGAGATCAATGCCCAGCTGCTTACACAGCTCCGCCTCGCTCACGGCGGTGATGCCGCAGTCCACGGTGACGATCAGCTTGACGTCCTCAGCGTGGAGCTGGTGGATGGCGATGGGATTCAGGCCGTAGCCCTCCTCCAGACGGCCGGGAATGTAGCTCACCACATCCGCGCCGTGGCGGCGGAGAAAATCCGTCAGCAGGCAGGTGGCGGTGATGCCGTCTACGTCGTAGTCGCCGAACACGGCGATCTTCTCACCCCGGGACATGGCAAGTCCCACCCGTCCGGCAGCCTTGTCCATATCCGTCATCAAAAAAGGGTCAAGCAGGGGCGCGTTGCAGTCTAAGTAAGCTCTGGCCTGTCGATCATCCCCGATCCCCCGGGAGGCCAGCACCATGGCGGCCAGCGGAGCGTAGCCGCTGCCAACCAATGCGTTGACAGCCCCCGCCTCCAGCTGGGACACCTTCCAAATTCCGTATTTCACGATTCATGCACATCCAGTAATAACATTTTCCCTATATTATAGCAAAAATGAACGGGATGTACAATAGGCAGTTGGGAATTTTCTTGTTTAAGGGATTTCAGGGGTATCTCCCCGCTCCCGCCCCGGCGTGACCTGCATGATGGTCACAGCGAGCAGGGGGGCAAAGATCATGCCGCCCACGCCCCAGAGCTTGTAGCCGACGTACAGCGCCATTAGCGTCACCAGGGGGTCAAGCCCCAGATGCCGCCCCACCAGCTTCGGCTCCAGCATGGAGCGGGACAGGGTGACCACGGCATAAACGCCCAGCAGGCCGATTGCCCTCGCGCCCTCTCCCTGCAAAAAGCAGATCACTGCCCATGGCACCAGCACGGTGCCGGTACCCAGCACGGGCAGTGCGTCCACCAGCGCGACCACCAGCGCCCACAGCGGAGCGTAGGCGATCCGCAGCACCACGAACCCCAGCGTCAGAATGGTGAACGTCACGCCCATCAGCTTCAGCTGCGCCGTCAGCCACCCGCCCACGGCATTTTTCATACGCTTCAGGGCGTCCGCGGCGGGCTTGAGCTTTTCCTCGGGCAGACGTTTTTTCAGCCAGCTTTTGATCTTCGGCAGCCGGGCGGAGATCAGGAAGGAGGAGATCACCGCCGTTCCCAAACTCAGCGCACCGTCGGGAATGTGGCTCAGAATGTTTCCCGCCAGTCCCAGAATATACCGGATGACCTTGTCCAGCAGAGATGTTCCATTGGAGAAGAAGGAGGTCACGTTCTCGCTGAGCAGGGGCTGCACGCTCTGGGGCGTGTGGGACGCCAGCTCCAGCAGCCAGCTTTGCAGCAGGCCGATGCCGGATTTTGCCGTATCCTCCAGATCGGGCAGCACCCCCGCCACCCTTCGCAGCTCCCGCAGAGCAAAGGCGCAGAGAATCAGCACCAGCATGGCAAGAAAGCAGAAGGCCATGCTGACGCCGATGCCGGAGCACACACACCGTGGAACCCGCCGTTTCTGGAGGAAGCCCACCATCGGCTCCGCCGCGAAGGCCAGCAGCGCCCCCAGCAGAAAGGGAAAGCAAAGCGGCAGAAGAAACCGGGCAGCCAGCCACACGGCAAAAAACGCCGCCAGCACGGATATGCTTTTTTTCACCGCGGGACGCAAAAAGATTCCTCCTTTCCGACAAAAACTCTGATAATATGGGGTTGCATTCTAAGAAAAGTATGTTACAATACATTGTGGAGAAACAGGTGTTGTTCTGTCACACACAAATTGAACCAGTTTTAAGGAGGTCCGACATGTCGACCAAACCCAAATACTATATTGTGGAGTCTTCCGCCCTGCCCGAGGTTTTCCTGAAGGTAGCGGAGGCAAAGCGTCTGCTTTCCACCGGCGAAGCGTCCACCGTCAACGAAGCCACCCGCATGACCGACATCAGCCGCAGCGCGTTCTACAAGTACCGGGACGCCGTGCTGCCCTTCCAGAGCATGATGACCGGCCGCATCATCACCTTCCAGCTGCTGCTCCACGATGAGCAGGGACTCTTGTCCGAGATCCTGGGCGTCTTTGCCGATGCCGGCGCCAATATCAGCACCATCAATTCCATCGTTCCCACCAACGGTACGGCGGTCGTGACCATCTCTGCGGAGACCATCGACCTGACCATGACGCTGGAGGAACTGATGAACCGCCTCTCCGCCATTCAGGGCGTGCTGAAGGCCGACGTGCTGGCCGGATAACCCCATATTCTGAATTGCAAAACCGCCGCCGCTGTTTTCTGCGGCGGTTTTCTTCAGGCAGCACCGTGCAATTCGGCAAGAAGTCTCAGCCAGGATTTTTGTTTCAATTCAAAGTTTCAAAAATGGAGAAATACTGTATGTATTTCCCATTTTTGAAACTGCGGAAGTGGGGCAAAAAGACGGCTGAGACTCGCAGACGCAATTGTGCGGTGCTGCCTTCGTCACACTTCGCCCATCCCTGACATACGATGAATCGGGAGGGGTGCGATATGCTCATCGTGCAGAAATATGGAGGAACGTCCCTTGCGGGAATGTCGCGCCTGCGCGCCGCGGCTCGTAGGGTCACGGGGCTGGCCCGGCAGGGAAATCAGGTCGTCGTGGTGGTTTCCGCTCAGGGGGATACCACGGATATGCTCATCGAAAAGGCCACTCAGGTCAACCGCCGGGGCTCCGCCCGGGAGATGGACGCATATCTTGCCGCCGGGGAGCAGATGTCGGCAGGGCTGATGACCATGGCCATCGGGGCTATGGGTTACAGCGCCGTCAGTCTCACCGGCTGGCAGGCGGGCATCCGGACCGACGGCGTCCACGGCAACGCCCGGATACAAAATATCGACGTTGCCCGCATCCGCCAGCAGCTGGACGCGGGAAAGATCGTGGTCGTGGCAGGCTTTCAGGGCGTCGATCCCGAGGGGGACATCACCACGTTGGGGCGCGGCGGTTCGGACACCACGGCGGTAGCTCTGGCGGCATGGCTGAAGGCCGACCGCTGTCAGATCTTCACAGACGTGGACGGCGTCTATGACCGGGACCCCAGAATTTACTCCGACGCCACCCGTTTCGGGCAGATCAGTTATGCGAAAATGATGACGCTGATCGAAAACGGCGCGCAGGTGCTCCACGACCGCAGTGTGGAGCTTGCCAGAGAGCACGGGATACCGATAGAAGTTCTTTCCGCCTTCACCGGAGACCCCGGCACCATAGTAGGGGATTTAGAATCATACTACCCAACCAAAACGTAAGATATTCCCCGCAGGAGCAAAAAAGCGTGTAAAAAAGCAACCGTCCCGGATCGTGCTGACAGCACAGTCCGGGACAGAAAATTTTATGGGAAATTTGTGGACTTCTGTTAGGGTCTATCTGGAAACCGGAAATATGACCAACAGCGAGGGATTTTTCGTCTGATGAAGCCATTTTTCCGCAGGAATACTTTGTGTATTACAAGGGAAAATGGTGCACAGCAGGCGGAAAAGACCCGCTGTTTGGGCATGTTGACGGTCTTCAGATAGACCCTAAAGTAAGGCCATGTGTTATACGTAAAGTACTCCATATGGCACCCTCCCTATAACCATTCGTCAAAATTTCCGCTGAATCTCCGCCGCGCCGCGGCTCAGTACATTTTCTGCATTCTCCCCCAATACCTGCTCCAGCAGCGCGTATTCCGACAGGCTTCCGTGGGGGACTGCCCACGCTCCGGCGTCGGTTCCGGGGGCGATCAGGCCGCCCATGGCCGCAAAGGCGGCCACATTTTCCATGGCGCTTTCCAGAATCGCCGCCACAGCAGCTTCGTCAAAGCGCCCCGTTCCCCGCAGATTCCCGATGGTGGACAGCGTAGGCACCCACACCGTTCCGTTTTCGCGCATGGCGTGGAGGGCGTCCGTGTCCAGATACGCGCCGTGTTCCACGGAATCCACCCCGGCCAGCGCCGCAGCTTCCACCGTCCGGGCGCCGTTGGCGTGGGCCATTACGGCAAAGCCTTCCTCGTGAGCAATATGGATCAGCTCCCGGATTGTTTCCGGGGGAAGGCCGTCCTCGGTCAGCACACCGAAGCGATCAAAATCCATCAGACCGGAGATCATGATCTTGATAAAATCCGCGTCTTCCGCCCGCTTTTGAGAAACCATAGCGGCATACTGGGATAGATTTTCGTACTTTTCTCCGATGAATCCGCCGTAGTGACCCTGCGCGCACAGCGGCGACAACGGCGTGCGGTAGGTGATGCCGTACTCTCCCGCCAGCGACCGGGCTTTCGCCCCCACGCCCCAGCGGTCGCCGCCGTCACGGAGGTAGGCAAAGCCCAGCTTCCGGTAAGTTTCCAGCACCCGGCGAACCCAAGCTTCATCCACGCCCCCGGAATGCCGGGCGATCGCCCGCTTCCAGTCCGCGCCGTCCAGAACCATGTGAATATGACAATCGCACCGCACGGGGAAACACTTCCTTTCAGGCTCAGTATAACAGATTTCGGCAGACTGTGCAAGCACGGCCATTTTTCATAAGGTTAGTTGACGCTAACCAAATGCTGTGCTATGATATGGTTAAACTTTCAGAAAGAAGGGTTATTATGATTCAAACGACTGTGCAGGTATCCGGTATGGCCTGTTCCATGTGCGAAGCCCATGTGAACGACGCCGTCCGCAGCGCGCTGAACGTCAAAAAGGTTACCTCCTCCCACGTGAAGGGCGAGACCGTCATTCTGTCCGACGAGCCGCTGGATGAGGGTAAGCTCCGGGAGACGATCAACGCCACCGGCTATCAGGTGGGCGGCATCAGCTCCGTGCCTTATGAAAAGAAGTGCCTGCTCTCTTTCCTGCATAAGTAAACCCCATATTGGAAAAGCCGACAGCGAAAACCGCTGTCGGCTTTGTCTATCAATAGCTCATACTGAACTCCAATTAGGGTCTATCTGAAAACCGGGAATATGACCAACAGCGAGGGATTTTTCGCCTGCTGAAGCCATTTTTCCGCAGGAATACTTTGTGTATTACAAGGGAAAATGGTGCACAGCAGGCGGAAAAGGCCCGCTGTTTGGGCATGTTGACGGTTTTCAGATAGGCCCTAGTCAGGAAATAGTATCAGACCGTCAGGTTCTGAATCCACTTGCCCTGTTTCAGCATGACCGTACCAATGACGCACTTGATGAAGTCGGTAGCCTGACAGATAGCGTATAGCGGCAGAATGGGCAGGTTCGTAAACCGGCTCAGGCAGAAGGCCAGCGGCACGCAGAACACCCACATGAAGCAGCTGTCAAACAGGAACGTCACGAAGGTCTGTCCGCCGGAACGGAGGGTGAAATAGGTGGCGTTGAGATAGGATCCGAAGGGCATCATCACGGCGGAGATCCAGATCAGCTGCGCCGCCAGATGCCGCACGGCGTCGGTGGTGTTGTAGATGCCGGGGAACGCCTCGGAAACCGCCGCCATCAGGCCGCCGAACATGACGCCCGACGCAATGGACACGGCGATGAGCTTCCGGTTGGTGTCCCGCACGTCCTCCTCCGAGTGCCCCGCGCCCAGCATCTGCCCCATGATAATGCCAACGGAATTGCCCATGGAAAGATAGACGACGCTCCCCAGATTGAACAGGGTGCTGCAAATGTTCATGGCAGGCACCACGTCCAGCCCGCAGGTGGAGTAGCACTGGCTCAGGACGGCCATGCCGCTGGACCAGAGGAATTCGTTGACCAGCAGGGGCATACCCTTGATGGTGATGGATCTCAGCAGCTTGCCGGGGATGTACATGGAACGGTAAGCGCCTACGATAAAGGCGTTTCGGGCTTTGTGGGAATGCGTCCACCCCGCCACGATGGCAAGCTCCACGTACCGGGAAATGACCGTGGCAATGGCCGCGCCCTCCACGCCCATTTCCGGTGCGCCGAATTTGCCGAAGATCAGGATGTAGTTCAGCACCAGATTCACGAACACCGCCGCAATGCCGCCCAGCATGGGAATGAAAGTCTCCCCGGTCTCCCGGAGGGTGCTGGAATAGGTGTTGGTCAGGGCGAAGGGCAAAAAGCCCCAGAGCATGATGGCCAGGTATTTCAGGCCGTGATCCAGCGCCCCGGCGGCAGTGGCGGCGTCGCCCTCGCCGGTGAGGTAAAGCCCGATCAGCTGAGAGCCGCCCAGCAGGAAAATGGCCGCGCCCACCAGAGATATGACGATGCAGATCAGGAACTTAAACCGGAAGGTGTGGCGGATGCCCTCGTCATCCTTGGAGCCGTAGAACTGGGCGGTGAAGATGCCCGCGCCGGAGCTTGCGCCGAAGACGCACAGGTTGAACACGAACAGCAGGCCGTTGACGATGGAAACGCCGCTCATGGGAACGGTGCCGACCTGCCCGACCATGATGTTGTCCAGCAGGGACACAAAGTTGGTGATGCCGTTCTGGATGATAATGGGGACGGCTACCCCAAAGACCCGGCGGTAAAACGTCTTGTCTCCGATGTAACGATGATGCATAAAAACCTCAAATCAGAATTTTGTCAAAATCGGGCAGGACGGGGCAGGCTTCCCTGAAACGGGGGAGCCTGCCGAACATGTACGTGTAAAGCTGCCGTCAGATTTCCTTTCCGCTGATGAACACCCGCTTCTGGGTGTAATCCGCGTTGGTGACAACGAAGTCCGCCAGCTTGCCGGTCTCGATGGTGCCGACCTTGTCCGCCGCGCCGATGGCCTTGGCGGGGTTGAAGGTCGCCGCGCGGATGGCCTCTTCCTCGGGGACGTTCCACTTTAGGACGTTTTGCAGGCAGGTCCACAGGTTGGTAGCAGAGCAGGCGATGGTGCCGTCGGCCAGCTTGGCCACGCCGCCGCGAAGCCACGCGTCCTGACCGCCCAGCTGGAACCTGGTTCCCTCCGGCTCACCGGCGCAGCGGCCGGAATCGGAGATCAGCACCATCCGGTCACGGAACATGGTGAAGGCGAGACGGACGGAAGCGGGGTGGATATGGTAACCGTCGCAAATGATCTCAGCCTGAACGCCCGGGGTCTCCACCGCGGCGGGAATGACGCCGGGGTTGCGGTGGTGGATGGGGGGCATGGCGTTGTACAGGTGGGTCAGGTGGGTGACACCGGCGTCGATGGCGGCTCTGGCGTGGTCATAGTCGGAATCGGTGTGGGCGATGGAGACGGTACACAGCTTCTTGGCCTTGGCGACAAATTCCGCCGCGCCGGGCAGTTCGGGCGCGACATCCACGATGCGGACAAGACCGCCGCAGCCCTCGTACAGCTTCTTGAAGCCCTCAAAATCCGGGTCCTTCAGGTAGTCTGGGTTCTGTGCGCCGCGCTTCTTGTAGGAGAAGTAGGGCCCCTCCATCTGAATGCCCATGAGACGGGACAGTCCCTCGGGGGCTGCGGCGTGGAGCTGCTTCGCGGTGGCGAAGGCTTTTTCCAGCACGTCGTAGGGCAGGGTCATGGAGGCGGGGGCAAAGGAGGTCACGCCGCACTTGGCATAGAAAGCGGCCATCCGCTTGAGTCCCTCGTAATCGCCGTCGGAGAAGTCCGCGCCGGAGTTGCCGTGGCTGTGGACGTCGATCAGGCCGGGGATGACGGTCGCGCCGTTTAAGTCAACGGCGTCAGCGGGGACGTTTTCGGGGAGGACTTCGCCGAACAGGCCGTCCCGCACCTCAAAGGCACCGGTACGGAACCGGAAATCAGGAGTAAAAATTCGCGCGTTTTTGTAAAACATGGTCTTTCTCCTTTTCGGGCTGAATATTTTCCGTATGAGTATGGTAGCACGCCGCGGCGAAAAAAGCAATCCGGAATCGCGGAGTTTTCCCAAATCTTTTCCTTAGGGTCTATCTGAAAACCGGGAATATGACCAACAGCGAGGGATTTTTCGCCT
>OGUN01001290.1_pt1 | contig 18193 bp, 9 predicted proteins | sample 1553621 | NCBI WGS metagenome assembly OGUN01 (sample SAMEA2580300, study PRJEB22360) | human gut metagenome | biome: human gut; feature: human-associated habitat; material: faeces | place: Denmark | collected 2008/2010
CAAGAGTACGCACTCGGTATGACTTTCGTTGTCCAAACACAGATCGATATCTTTTTCAACGATGGGCAGTCTGAATTTGATGGATTTGAGCCACTGACCGTTGGGCTGACGCTCCGGGTAGATCTGAATTTCAGAGATCAGATGTTCCATCAGCTTTTTGCGTTCAAGGGGATTCATCATATTGTAGAGCTTTTCAAAGCAGATGAGAACTTTGTAAATGTTATCGCCTGTGATTTTATCCGCTTCGATCGCCTGCTTCTTTGCCCGGGCATCCATCAGGTTATTTTCTGCTTCTTCGATTTTATCGTACATCTTGTAAAGCCGCTCGTCAAGGTCAGATTTGCGGATGATGTAATGGCGGTCATCCGGGTCGAGAGTGTCGATCTCCTCCATGATTTTGGACTTGACGGAATAATACTGCCGCAACTGCTTTTCAGCGGCAGCAATTTCCTGTTCAATGGCAGTGGTGTCCACTTTGCTATTGATCTTCTCCTGCATCATGGCGGCAAACTTTGGATTGCTGACTAGTTTGATGATAACCTCCACCACAGCATTGTCCAGAACTTCCTCTTGAATCTGCTTGTTGAAATCGCACTTCTGCCCACGTTGCATCTTGCGGTGCTTGCAACTGTAATAAGAGAAAGATTTATAGGGTGTGCCATCTTTCTTTCGTTTGGTGCATTTGTTGCTGTACATTCCAGCACCGCAAATGGGGCACTTGACAAGGGCGGATAATAAATGCGCCTGTTCCGCCTTGCTGCGGTTGACTGGTTCGTATCGTTTGGACTGCGCCAACAGCTTGACCTGTGCGGCGTTCCACAATTCTTCCGATACGATGCCCTCGTGCAGGCCGTCCACCAGCAAATAATTCTCCTGTGGAACCTGATGATATTCGTTCCGGGTGCCGTGAATCTTTTCGAGTTTGCGGCGGCCAAAGGCGATTTTTCCGCAGTAGACGGGGTTCTTCAGGATGGCACGAATCAATGTTGCGCTGAAAAGGGGAGAGGTGCCATTTTGACGAGCAAGTTTCTGAAAGCCGTGGGTCTCCAGATATTTGGAAAGACCATTTGCACCTGTGTCCGTGTTTACATATTGCTTAAAAATCGTGCGAATGGCAGGCGCTTCATCCTCATTGATTTGCAGCACACCGTCAACCAAACGATAGCCATAAGGCGCAAAACCGCCGTTCCAGCGACCTTCCCGTGCCTTCTGAATGCGGCCTTCCATGGTTTGGACACGGATATTCTCACGCTCGATTTCAGCGACAGCGGATAGAACGGAAATCATCAGCTTGCCAGCGTCTTTAGAAGAATCAATGCCGTCCTCCACGCAAATCAGGTTCACACCAAAATCCTGCATCACCTGCAAGGTAGACAGTACATCGGCAGCATTGCGGCCAAAACGGGAGAGCTTGAACACCAGCACATAGGCAACACCATCCTTGCCGGATTTGATGTCCTCCATCATCCGGCAGAAAGAAGCACGGCCCTCGATGGATTTGCCGGATTTTCCAGCATCCTCATATTCGCCGACGATCTGATAGTCGTTGAAGTCTGCATAGGCTTTCATGCGAGCTTTCTGCGCATCCAGTGAATAGCCATCGATCTGCATCGCAGTTGAAACACGGGTGTAAATGTAAACCTTTGTCTTTTCCTGTAACATAAGAAAACCTCATAAAGCGGTTATTTCTTGCCTGTTTTCTGCTCCAAAAACTTAATGAAATTCAGATAATCCTGCTCCACATCGCTGAGGGTTTTAACCTTGTATTTCCGATATTCGGTAGTAGCCTTGTCCACTGCCTGCTTGTGGGTCACACTGCCATTGCCAACAAGCAGCTGCTCGCCGCTCATAGTCAGAATACGGTCAAGGTGGTTTGCCCAATCCTGCATTGTCATGGGCTGTTCACGTTCTGCCTGACGCTCAGCAAAATCCAGATAACCGGAAACCAACTGCCCCATAGCACGAAGCTCTTTCTCGTTCAGATAGTTTTTGGCAATAGTAGCTTCTCGTAAAGTGGGCTGGTTTCCTGCAAAAGTGGTCAGACCCATAAATTCCTTTTCGGCATCTGCACGGTTGTAAATGACCTCAGCGGCAGTTTGACCGTGGATGGCATAATGAATTTTATTCTGGACTTTTTTGAAGAACTGGACGGAGATTTCTGCTTTTGGGTCGTAGTCAATGCTGGTTGCATAGATTTCCAGAACCTGACGATAAAACACTTTTTCGGAAGCACGGATGTCACGGATGCGTTCTAACAGCTCTTTGAAATATCCACCGCCGCCCAGATTTTTCAGGCGTTCGTCATCCAGTGCAAATCCCTTGCGCATATATTCTTTCAAAATGCCAGTTGCCCAGATACGGAACTGTGTGCCTCGTTTGGATTTGACACGATAACCAACAGAAATAATGATGTCAAGATTGTAGAATTCGACCTGATAGGTCTTTCCGTCTGCGGCAGTTGTTGCAAATTTTGCAACAACTGAATCTCGTTCAAGCTCACCCTCTGCAAAAATGTTTTTGATGTGACGGGAAATTGTGGATTTGTCACGTTGGAACAACTCAGCCATCTGGTCAATGGAAAGCCAGACGGTGTCACCGTCAAAGGTAGTATCAATTTTGGTCAGGCCATCTTCTGTGGTGTAAATGAGGATGGAATTTTTAGGAGAGTCATCTGGACGATTCATTTTAAGTACCTCGTTCCGTGTATGTAGTACAGTGGAGAGGAAGACCCTACCACTGTGTTGGGACAAGTATTACAAGAATATTATATCATGCTGCAATGGTGGTATCAACAGCATCTTGTTGATTTTCGTTGTTTGATAAGGACTCTGCTTTGTCTATCTCCAAGACAGATGCGTACTTCTCAATCACATCAGCTAGAAAGGTTGCGAATGCGCTCCATTCATCGAGTGTGGGCGTAGAGCAGTCCGAAGAGGAAGGGCCGGTTTCTGTACGGTGGCAATTATTCAATAGGCAGCTCCATTTCCTTGTAGCTGGATGACTTTTGCACCCGGCAATTTTTGTTTTCCGACATTTTCGTTTTATCCGATCAAAAGTTTCAGTCGTTCCAGCTTTTCCTGTGCGTTCTCCTTCCGTAAGCTGACCCCAATGCAGGAGATCGGAACGCACATTTCCAGCAGGCGGTCATAGATGCGGGCATGAGCGGTATCCTGTGGGTGTCGTATCTCATCCAGCGTCAGGTTGGTGGTGACGATCAGCGGGTATCGGCTGTCCACGATGTTGTAGATTTGTTCCAGTGCGTACTCGGTGCCACGCTCCATGCCGAAGTCGTCAATGATGAGCAGGGGATAGCGGCAGAGCCTGTCCACAATATCATTGCGCCCGGAAAAGCTGCTGTTCAACTCGTTCAGGATTCGGGCAAAGTTTGTCATACGCACAGGCACTTCCTGCTCCATCAGAGCGTTTGCAATGCACCCGGCAAGGAAACTCTTGCCGGTGCCTACACCACCCCAGAGAAGAAGCCCAAGGTTCTCTGCGCGCATGGTCTGCCATTGCTCTACATAGCGGTGTGCGTGGTGCATCTGTGGGCTGCGGCCATTGTCGTTTTCAAAGGCCCAGTCCAGCATTGACGGGTCAGAAAATCCCTCTGCTTTCAGCCGCCGCACAAGATGGTTGTGCTTTTGTTGGTTGATAAGGGCTTCCTGCTTTGTCCTCTCGATGCACTGGCAGCTGCATTCGATTGGATGCTTTTTCTTGCCCATCAGGGCAATGCCTTTTGCAAAGAACGCTTCCCTTGGCGTATGACATTTTCCGCAATAAAGCAGGCTGTCCTCGTCATAATAATCCTCGGTGCTTTCGGAAATACTGGAAACGGACTGTTCAAAAATTTTTTCAATCGTCTTTATAGGCTCTCTCCTTCCGTGAATGTGTAGTCCGGGATGCCCGGCGTCGATTTTCGTTCTGTTTTCTGCCGTTTCGCCCAGATGCGCAGGGTGGCAGCATGGTCGGCGTACTTCTTACCTGTAGACTGGATATAAGCCGAAAGTTGCTCGATCAGGCTGTCCAGCCCGAAGAAATCGGCTTTGAGTCGCCTGTACTCCTTTGCTGTTAAAAAGACATTCTGATATTCGCCAAAGGTCAAATAAGCATCTGTTGTTTTTATCAGGTGGTTATTTTTCAGGTCGTTCTTATTACGTTGGTTAGTGGAACACTTTTGTTCCATGGAAGATATCATTTCTGTTCCATCACATGGAGCAGAATCGTTCCATGCAGAGGAACATTTTTGTTCTGTCGGGACTTTTACAAAGATATTGTTGGGAACAGCAATGTGACCTCTCCTGCGCTCGATCAAATCGGAATCTTCCAGCGAGCGCAACGCACGTTTAATGCTCATGGTGCTGCATCGTAGAGCATCGCTCAATGATGAAAGCGGGAAAATCACATAGACGAAGCCGCACTCATCCATCCAGTTGTTCTTTTGGGAAAGTGTTGCACGATCCAGCAACAGGGTGTAGAGCAGCTTTGCTGTGTGGCTCAGGTCTGTATCCAGCAGAAAGCGAGCATACGGCAGATATTGCGGCAGTGGAGTATCAGCGGTCAAATAATTTGAAATGGCATTCACCTCCAGTGCTTTTTCATCAAACAAATTTTTTGAGAGCATTTTACTGGCGGTTGGTAGCCTCCAGAAGATGCTGATGATGCTGTTCTTTCAGGTGCAAAATATAGTCTTCTGCTTTTTGCAAAGTAGCGATGACTTTTGCTTCAAGCTCTACATTTGCCAGAAAGTCAGGATAACGAGCAAAACATTGATCGATGCGAAACATAAAACTCTCTGATGCACCGTTGATTTCAGTGAACATTCCTTCGGCATCGGCGACATGATCAACCGTTGCCATCTTTTCTCCTAGCTGACGAATGGTCTGGAGTTCGGTGCTGCGCTTTCCCGATGAAATAAAAGGTCGATTCTCCGAGAGTGGATCAGCCGTTTGGATCTTCGATGTGGCAGCAGTAGAAAAATTGTTTTCGGCGACCTTGGAAAGCAATTCTGAATTTTCATAGATGTCTGCACTATCGTCTGGTTTACCGTTCAGCTTTTCCTCTCGCCACGTTGATACCACGGTGGGCAATGCTTCCGTGGGAGTTCCACGGATAATGGTAGCCTCTCGCTGGGATAGCTTAAGTTTGCCGGATAAGATTTCTTCCTGAATGCCGGGGCAGTATTTTTCCATCAGCTCAACGGTTTTCATGAACTGCTCGGCACGAATTACAAAAGAGGGACTTACATTATTTTCTTTGGCGATTCGTTCGGTCGTGTTTTCTACCGATGGCAAATTGTCAATTTGATAGTTTGCCACCTGTGTGTACTGATTGCCATGATTTCCCCCACGAGTGGATTTTTCAGAATGATACTGCTTTCCAATCAGAAACTTTTTCTGTTCAGGTGTCAGATTCCGACGACCCAGCTGATGTTTGCAGATCCATGCAAGAACATCTTCACGGGTTTCGCAGGTGCAGGAGATCGAGCGGGTGGTATAAGGGATTTCTGGGTGCTGCTGGAGAATTTTATAGCGATTGTGGCCATCAACAAGAATGTTGCCCCAGACAATCAGGGGAGACAGGACTTCACCCTCTGAAAGGATGTTTTCTTCCAGTTGCTGAAATTCTTCATCGGTCAATGCAGGAATCTGAGATTGAAATTCGGAATCAATGATAAATTCAAACTTGTTTTTCTTCATAGGCAAAATCTCCTTTCAAAAATTTATTGGTAGTTCAGCCGTTATCCCCGCATGGATTTCCTGCCCCCTTCCGGCGGCGTCTTCCGGCTCGCTCTTGTGAGATCACCGCCGGGTATTCCATGCGGACGGTCATTTGGTTCTCAAGGTTCAATGATAGATTTGAAACTAGGCTAACACATTCATGGGAGATTTTTTAGGACACATTATGTCTGGTTTTTACGAAAGTTGATTTGAATTTCTGCTAAAAATCGGACATTCAATGCCTGAACTGGTGTGAAAGCAATGAAGAATGTGCTTCTGTGGGCTTAGTGTATCACATCGTAAATTTTGTTTTTAGGAACTGGTAGTTCCGGTTTTTAAGGGATATGAAATGAATTTCAAGGCAAAATCGGAACTACTGGTTCTGGTTTTTCGTATCAACGTGATTTCAAATTTTGGGTGCCGTTCTCTCTGCACGGACTTCCTACCCCCTTCCAGCGGCGTTTTCCGGCTCTCCCTTGCAGGGTCATGGCCGGGTATCCCATGCAGACGGTCATTCGGTTCTCAAGGTTCGATGAAGGCTTGTAGAAAGCCTATCACAATCAAATAAGTATTTTTAGGACGTATCAGGTCCGGTTTTGAGGGAGAAAACCGGACTTGGGAGGTCCGGTTCTTGTGAACGGCTCTGGATAGAGCATACCATAAAATTGCTCGATTTTTTAGGAAGTAATACTTCCGCTTTTTGCCTTCAAAACCGGAAGTAATAGTTCTGGTTTTGTGCAATATTGAATGAATCAACGACGATTTTTCGGAAACGATTTTTTCTACAAGAAATTTGCTTATTCAGCGTCTGTTAAGATACGCAGTCGGCACAGTTTATGTGCTGAATATCGGGTTTTGGCGAAGTCCAACAATCGTTTTTGAAGTCGGATTTGTAAAATCAGATTCAAAAATCGTGAGTTGGTACCAACTCGCCCTGCTTGCTGCGGTTGCAAACTCGAAAATTTTTGTGCAGAAAAATAACCGTCCGCTTCAAGTTGAACTTGAAAACGGACGGTCCTGATTGCAAAATGATTTTCAAATTTGGGAAGCACGTTGAGAGGTTTCATAGCATCCGCAAGCAGGGCAGACGTATATACAACGTCTGCATCTGCAAGCAATGTGTCTGTCTATACAAACACCATTTGCGTTGCAAAACGCTTGTTAGGGAGCACCCAAACCCTTGAACTGCATCGTGCCGATGCAGGCTGATAAAGGGGCAAAACAGACAAATATACAGCGGATGCTTTGGTGAAACTGCGATGGTTTTGAATTTCTATTTCATTGATTAGCGATTAGTGGTAGAATCATATTATGACTGAAGTGAAACTGTAGATGAGGGACTATTATGGCATCATTAACTCATGTGTGCGTATGGTCGAAAAACGGTTGGAAGCGTATAACGCCAGAAGAAGTTGCAAGGGAACATTCTCGTGGTGGGGTTTCGGCCCGCAGCGGTATTTTCATGTGCTCGTTGTGTGGACAATATGTTACATTTTTCAACGGAAGAGTACAAGCTCCGCATTTTCGCCATAGTTCAGCAGAAGCGGATAAGAGCTGTCCGGAACGTATGTATGTCCACGGATACGACTATACATATGCGGCAGGCGAGCATGAACTTCCAATTCGGATAGTCAATGTTACAGACTATGGGTTTGAATTTGAGTTGGGCCTACTTGCTGTTCCAAGGATAGTTCTGAACCAGCAAGAAAAAAAGAATGTCACGGTCATTCCATCTGATAAAGCAATGACACCGTTCGTATACTCGTTTGAACGCTTGAATGCGGAATCTATCACCTATGTTTCGATAGGAGAGTACCCTTGTGAAAGTTATACTGTTATATCGTCTGATGAAATAGAGAAAACCTATTGGCCCCGAGTAGTGGAAGGTATAAAAAGAAGTGGTTCGCTCTTTAGCGGAGAAACAGGACGGATGCTTACAGATGATGCAGATGTTGTAGTCGGAAAATGCTACTATTTGCTTTCCACAGGATGCCTGGATGATATTTACAATGGAATCTCAATAAAGACTGTTCTGAAGAAGAGTGCCTCATGGACAACATGGTATCTATCGGAAGTTTTGGTGACAGATTTTACAGAGTCGGCAGCAGAGTTCTTTCTTAATTACCATTGCCGTCTCACAAGTGAACCGATTTCAATTCAGCCGATTTGGCCAGTCTATGTGCAGTCGCCATATATTATCCAAAACTCAGGGGAAACAACATGGTTTCATATTCGAGGACAAGGCGTTCAGAGTCAAGGAGAAATTGTTACAAAAACCTATCCAGCAGCACCAATGCTGTATTATACTTCGGATGAAGGTAAGGTGTGTTCGATTGAAATCAATGAGCGACAGCAATTGATTTCAACAGGGCGAGCAAAGGTGCTGGAGTATACATATCTTTGGAAGAAGGAGCTAAAAGAACGCTCAGGTAGACCGATAGTGACTATCACTGATGTCCAAGGGAATGCTTTGAAGTCCGGTTTGGAAAATGAGCTTCCGGTAAATCACAGCATACGGATACTTGCTCCATTTGACGGTGTGGTTCAAATCAAGAGGAATGGATATGTTATTGAAAAGATTCTTCTGAAGGCGGAAACAGCCATCGAATATAGTAATGTGCAGTATGGCATGAAAATCAGCGTCCTTCAAGGACTTGATATTATTTGGAACATAGAATATCAGCGTTTGAGTAGAACGGTCAGTTCTTCAGATGACTTACATGTTGTACATGAGCTGATGAGTGCTCGTGGGGCAAAAGTGCCGGTTTCACATACATTGGGCGCAACATTGTCTCTGCTGAAAAATTATCCGGAAACAAAAAAATGGATTTCTCAAAAAATACGAAGTGGCCACATAGAAGAAAATGCACTTGTATACTATAAGCATTTCATTAGATCGTTGAAAACGAAAGGGAAGGAAAAAAGATGAACTATCTTGAAAGACTATCATCAGGTGACGTAAAAACAATTTGTGAATTGATTGGACCGAGAGAACTAAAACAGAATTTTCGAGCAAATTCAAATGGTTTTAATACTATAAAACCGGGCTTTCGGCCAAATTCTCTTTCAGATGAAATGGCTGTTAGCCTTACAGCGCAAAATGTGACGATGCGTTTTATATCCAAATTTCTGAATGAAAAAATTCAGTCCATGATGGATAAAATCGCTAGTGAACAGGATAAATTGATTTCACAAGGGGTTCCATCGGATGGAGCAAGAGTAGTAGCTCTGGCAAACAGCTCATTTTCTAATAATATGGAGCTTTATTTTCGTTTGGAGCAACCAGTGCGGTCTTCAGAGGAAATAGGTGCGTTAAAAATCGCTGTACGTCTTGTGAAAGGAATGTGCCAAAACGAATCCAATAGCGTGCATGCTTCTAAAGCGGCGGATAATTTGGAGGAAGATGCTTTACGGAAAGAACTTGAAGCGCAAAAGGAATATGCACAGAAAAAGATTCAACAACTCCAAGGACTTCTGAAGGATGTGCAGGCCGATGTGAATGAAAAACAGGATAATATTATCCAGCTGCAAGCAGAAAAGAAAAAACTTGAAGGAGAACTAAATGCTGGACAAAGTGAACTTGCAAAATACCATAAATTGGAGAAATATTCTGTTAGTCAGAGTGATATACAAGAACAAAGTATGTACCCATATTGTTCGCTTTGTCGGGTCTATTGGTATGATGGGAAAAAGCGGTTAAAGCGGCTATCGGACATCGAGAACAATGAAGTCCTTGATAAATACTGCGAAATCTATCCATATCAGAAAGAACTGTTTACAAATCAAAAAACAAACGGATTTCCGGAAAACTATGTTGGTGTTTGGAACTGGCGTACAATTCCAAATATAAATGATCCGAGTCGTGATTACATCGAATCTGAATACAATGCATTTTATCAGCCAACACAGGTCATCATTCTTAAAGAATGCACTTCTATTGAACAGATCGTCAAGAAACTAGTGATGGGCATTTCTGAAAAAATGTACTGTAATGGCGCCCTTTTTGCATATTGGAACGGCCAAAAGTATGAGGGTGTACGTTGCAGGGAACAAGACCTTGATATTGGGGCAGATAGGCTTGCATTAAGAGAAAATACCCTTGAATTACCTGTTTTTGAAATCTTCCCTTCAATGCTTTATCAAGCGGGAGAATGTCAAATTTGCAGCGTGCTAAGCCTTGGTATGCCTTGTAGAGTTGTAAAAGTTAAAGAAGCTGTGGAGATTCTGAAAACTCTGCTGCGAAATCGACTGACATGGGCTACTTCTAAACAGAAGGGCATTACGAAGGCGACTCATCAGCAGATCGTAGCATATTTACAGGAACTTCCGGACAAAGACTTTGTGCAAGAACTCTCTGAACAGTGCAATTGTACCGAGGTCGATGCGCAGAAACTAATTCAAGAGTTCGTACAGGAGGCCGATGCTTATCTCTCAGCATCGGACGTCGAAGATGAAACGTTACGTCAGATTATTCTGAGAAAACCGGAATTGGAAAAACGTTGCAAAGAGCTGCTTACAAAGGAATGGGCGGAAGATAATGATGAAAAACTCCGTGAAGCGGAGAACTTTTTGCAGCAAAAAAAGGATGAAGCAGAGAAGGCAAAAACACGATTCGATCAACTTAACTCAGACTATGTGACGCTGGAACAGAAGCTGAAAGAATCGAATAATGAATTAGAAAAACGAGAGCAATTAGCAGCAGAAGTCGAACAACGTGTGGCGGACAGAATTGCAAAAGCTCAAAAGGATGCAGCAGATTTTATCGCATCACAAGCATTTTTGCCACAGAGCAAAAATGTAAACGATCAAAAAGTGAGTGAAACCGCTGCATTTGTATCTGGAGAAACACAGGGAGAAAACCTTGTGGTGCTTAAAATCCTAGATGATGTAATGGAGGAGCTTGCGTATAACTTGAGGGATGCAGGTGTTCAGGAAAAATATACAAAAGCGTTGGCCGCATATCTCTGTTCGGCGTATCGACATCATATCCCGGTGTTGCTTGCAGGCCCGAATGGATTGGGAATTGCACAGGCATTTTCAATGACGTTGTTTGGAAAATCTGCCGCTATCTTATCCTGCATGGGTGAGTATTCAGAAGAGGTTTACGACGTATGTGAAGAATCGGATGATGAAGTGGTAGCAATCTTGAATCCATTCTGTGTGGGTTGGACGCAAAGGATACCGCTTTTCGTGGGAGAAATTTCCAAGTTTTGTTTTCTGATCACGCCCTATGTAGAGGATTTACAGGTGGAACCATTGGGGATGCTGAACTATCTTCTTCCATTGGCAACAGAGTTCTTTGTTGATAAAAGACCGACTGGTATGTATCCTCCAAATAAACTTGGTATGGATTTTAGTGAACTTCCGGAACAAAAAATGCGGCGGTTTAACGAAAAATTCTTGACGAAATTTGGTTCGCTTGCAAAGAGGAATCTCTGGGAAATCTTTGCAGATATGGAGTATATGCTGAAGGATGATTCAATAAAAGAAACAGCAAATAGCTATTTGTTTGGACTTCTCCCATTTGCGTGTTTTGCAGGAAAATTTGATATGCTCCTAGAACAACTTGAAAAAGATGTAGACAACCTGCCTAAAGATTTTTATAAGATGCTTCATGATTATCTTGGTGAGGATGAATGAACAGAGAAAACGATTTAATTTCCATTATGGCGGGAAGATACCAAATTGAAAGGGGTACAACCGAACCTGTTGAACAATGGCAGATGCGTGTGATTTATAGCGTGCTGGGACAAATGGCGTATGCTTCTCTTTGGGATAAAACGGAAGATGACCAGCCGATTTCAGTGGTTCATTTCAAATCTCGCATGAAGGATCTTCTGGAAAGCTACTGTGGAATATTCAACGGTCTTAGAAAGCTGTTTGGGTATAACTATGAAAATCTGCTGGAAGAAATCTATAACGTACAACTTGAAGGTGGAAAGATATATCATTCAGCGTATAGATTAGCTCCGGCGAGTTATTCAGCTTCAGCGGTAGACGATGTTCTTTTTGCCAGAGGTATGGCACCCGATGAACAGCAGTTTGTCAGTGGACAGGGAACATATTTACTTTCATCCGATTTTCAGGAATCAATCCCTTTGCTAGAGATGTTCCAACTGCCAGATCAAACATTAACTGAAACATGGCGGTATTTGGTTAAAACGGCAAAATGGAATCAATTTTGCCCAAATGACACTACGGAATTTTTGCGGACAGACCCGCCGTTCAAATATGGATATTGGCAACGGGAAAAGCCTGTGGCACAAGAAGTGACGCTTATCAGAATGGGGATGAATGGAAATAGATTCTATTATCTGTATCAAGAAAAAGGAGGACAGGCATTTGTTAGTCAACTTCCAGTATGGATGACCGAAGATCATTTTTATCGCAGAGTATCAAATGCACTGCTTTCCGCAAAACAATCTTTACCGGCGGCAACATACCATGAGGACGGGGCGATTGTGATGTTGAGGCTACAGTATTTGCCGGCGGTGGAAGAACTAAATTTGATAAAGCTTTATAGTTGGCCGACATCCTGTATTGAATTGCCCCATGATTTCAATCGCATTTTTGCAAAAGATGTATTTTATGCTATAAAAAAGACACTTGAGGCTATTGGGTATCAATTTGTAAAGGAATGATAAAATGTCGAACGGCGCAAATTCAATTCATAAAAAGCTTCGTCATGATTTGGAAGACTACATAAAGGCACAGTACTTTGGAAAATCTCCACTTCTGCTTTCGGCGGTAGGACAACACCTGGATGATGAGGGCTTATTATATCAAAAGCCATTTATTGAGTCGTCCCCGGCGTACAAAAGCGTTAAGGATGGTATCCAAAAGGCTAAAATTCCGGACTGGATGAAAAAGTATTTTTCTGATCTTTCAGATGCAGGTGTTGGTGTGTACCCTACACCGTTTGTTCATCAGGTTCAGGCCCTTGAAAATGCCGTTCAAGGGCGAGACTTGTTCGTTTCCACAGGTACTGGTTCTGGTAAAACAGAGTGTTTTATGTGGCCGTTGATGGCAAAATTGGCGACAGAGGCAAAGGATAATCCGGATACATGGAAAATGCGAGGTGTTCGCACGATTGTTATGTATCCGATGAATGCGCTTGTTTCGGATCAGGTGAGCCGGTTGAGGAGATTGATTGGCGATCCGGAAGGAAAATTTCTAAATGTCTTTCGCTCGACCTGTGGTGAAACTGTGCGTCGGCCACAATTTGGTATGTATACTGGTCGAACGCCATATCCCGGAAACGAACCTGTAACCAGTGAGGATAGAAAACTGGAAAAAACGTTGGCACGAATGTCTTTTCCGCAGACAGATTCTGAAAAAAGCTTTTTTGAGGCACTTCGCCACGAAGGTAAAATTCCGGCAAAGATGGATATGCAAACCTTTTTAGAGGGGTTACATAATGGTCGTCATATTCCTGATGCGGAAGATGCAGAGCTGATTACTCGATTTGAAATGCAGAAATTCTGCCCGGATATTCTGATTACGAACTATTCTATGCTGGAGTATATGCTTTTACGTCCGAGGGAAGCGAAAATCTGGCAGGATACAAAAGAGTGGCTTGAAGAAAATCCATCGAACAAGTTGTTATTCGTGATAGATGAAGCCCATATGTACCGGGGGTCATCTGGCGGCGAGGTGGCACTTTTAATTCGAAGACTGTTTCATAAATTGGGAATTACAAGAGATCGGGTACAGTTTATTCTTACAACAGCCAGTATGCCAGATCGAGATCAGGAAGATAAAAATGCTGTTTATAAATTTGCACAAGAATTGACTGCGGCAGATACCACTGTGGAGTTTTGTTATTTGACGGGCGAAAAAGAACAGGCTGATACGGTTGAGCTTCGTTCGATACCATTGCAAAGTTTTCAGAGCGCAGACGCTTCTGCGTTTGAAGAAAATGAATTGGTATGTTTCCAAGCACTTAATCAGTTTTGGAGTGGAGTAGAAGGCTCTACTGCACCCTTTACAGATATGGCATCGGCGTGCCAGTGGATGTACGATAATTTAATCGCTTATCGGCCATTTCATACGCTGATTTCAAAATGTCGGGGCAATGCGGTATCGTTGGCTGAACTTGCGGCAGAAGCATTCCCAGATGTCGGAGAGGAGGAAGCTCTGAATTATGTCAGCATTCTACTGGCAATCGCACCGCTTGCCAAGAATGAAAAGGGGGCAGTTCTATTCCCAGCACGAATGCACATGCTGTTCAAGGGTATTAAGGGAGTCTATGCCTGTGCCAACGAAAACTGTCCACACTCACATACAGATGGAGCCCTTACATTGGGAGAAATCTTCTGGGCGGACGGTCATTTGACCTGTCCTCACTGTAATAGCGTTGTATATGAATTGTACAATGATCGTCGCTGTGGGGCGTTGTTTTATAAGGGGTATGTGTTAGGAAATGCACTTGAAACGCATCAGAGAACGTATCTATGGCATTATTCTGGTCAGGTTCTGGATTCACAGATGAAGGAAGTGCATCTTTATCTGCCACCGGAGGATTATAAGATTCCAGATAAGCAGGGAAAGAACGTAATCCGGCCGTGTTACCTTGACATAAAGAATGGATTTATCAATTTTCGAGATGATTCAGATGACGGAAAACCCAATGTCCGGAAATTATACTATTGTAATTTTGCACAAAAAAATCGGCCACAGATTTTAACGTTTCCAACTTGTCCGCATTGCAGGCATCAATTATCGTCCTCGCAGATCACATCTTTTAGCACAAGGGGCAATCAGTCCTTCTATAACTTGATAAAAACGCAGTTTGAGCAGCAACCTGCTGTCAGCGGAAAAGATAACGATCCGGAGCGGCTCCCCAATGAAGGGCGAAAAGTGCTCCTTTTCTCAGATAGTCGTCAACGAGCGGCCAAACTTGCTCGTGATATGTCAGACTCTTCTGACATTATGGCAGCGCGCCAGCTTTTTGCACTGGCAATTCATGACATGGAGCAGTCTGTGACGGAACGTTCCATGAATGAACTTTACGATTATTTCTGCTTGGCTGCTGGACGAAACCACGTTCAAATTTTCCATGAACCGGAACGAGAGAAGTTTCGACAGGATTGTGAAGTGGCATTAAGCAACCTTGAGCGGAGTTCTCGTCGGCATAGAGAATATACGCCGCGATTTTCGATTGTAAATGCGCCGGATCAGATGAAAAAAGATCTGCTGCGCTTATTTGCAGGTGGGTACAATACGCTTTATGATTCCGCAACCAGTTGGATTGAACCAACCGAGATGGCTTTAGTCGATAGTACAGACGAGCTTGATGAAAATGGTATTACGGTAACAGAGGACGAATTTCTTGAGATATTTAATGCATGGATGACCTCGGTTTGCGATGATGCAACTGCCTTGGGGCATACAATCTCAGATGAAATCCGATTGGAAGTTCGTCGTAGTTTTGACTTTTATGGGTTGGCAAAAGAGTGGAACTTCTCAAAGGCTGTTCAGGGAATTATGGGATGGAAAGATTCTTCTCAGGAGATGGCTGTATGGAAACGAGTACTAAAAAACAATTTTTTGGATACGGCACAGCCAGACAACGGAAGACTGTATGTTGATCTCTCGCGTGTAAGGCCGCGTTTTGATGTATCACATGCTTGGTATCGGTGTGAGCAGTGTTCGGAGATAACACCGTATCTGTTGCGTGGAAAATGCCCTAGTTGTGGCTTTACAGGTGTTCATGTTTTGAGCGATACAGAATATCAATCTCTTGATTTTTGGCGTAAACCTGTATCGGATGCACTGAGCGGAGACCGGATTCGTGTAATTGATACGGAAGAACATACGGCGCAACTTTCTCATAAAGATCAGAGAATGGATTTATGGAGCCAGACAGAACATTATGAGCTTCGCTTCCAAGACTTGATTCAGGAAGGGGAAAATCCAATCGATATTTTGAGTAGCACAACCACAATGGAAGTGGGCATTGATATTGGCTCACTAGTTGCCGTTGGCCTGCGCAATGTTCCCCCAATGAGAGAAAACTATCAACAGCGTGCTGGTCGAGCGGGTCGTCGGGGTGCCAGTTTGTCTACGATTGTTACATTCTGCGAAGATGGTCCGCATGATACGCTTTATTTCAATAATCCGGTGCCTATGTTCCGTGGAGATCCAAGACGCCCGTGGATAGACATTCAGAGTGAGAAACTGTTACAACGACATTTAAATATGATTGTGCTACAGGAGTTTCTTGCGAAGAAGTATTCCAGCCTCGATCAAATGACCGCAGTACTTTTTCTGGATGAAGCATTAGATGAGTTTATAGAATATCTGCCGACCGTTGCAATCTCGCAGGGAGATTTGCTTGTGCCGGCGGGAATAAAAGTAGATATGGAGGATTTTCGTAAAGAATTGATAACAAGCCTGAAGTTACTGCAGGAGAAGAGAAATACGCATCCAGAACAATTCGGTGCATTGCCAAATGTTCCGCCTGATAAGCAAAAAACACTGCTTGATGCTCTTTATGAGGAAGGTATCATACCGACTTATTCTTTCCCGAAGAATGTTGTTAGTACCTATATTACAGACATGAGCGGAAAGTTGCGCTATGAGGTGGACCGGGGTCTGGACGTTGCGATCAGTGAATATGCACCGGGACGCTCCATAGTTGTTGATAAGCAAACCTATCAAATCGGTGGACTCTTCAGCCCTGGAAGTGACCGTGTGTATGGTCAGGCGACTACTCCTGCACGGGCGTATATGGACGATGCAAATTATCTGAAGCCTATCCTGACCTGCCCAGAGTGTGGGTGGTTTGGACTTGCGGATGAACGCCCAGATGTTTGTCCTTTCTGTGGAAATCGTGCATTAGAGGAAGGACGACAAATGCTTCGGCCATGGGGATTTGCACCTAAAAATGCAGAAGCAGTTCCGGATGCTCAGCTGGACGAGGAATATTCATCGGTTCAGCCTCCGCTTTATTCTACGCTTCCAGATGCGGAGGACATTCAAGCAATTCCCGGTTGCCAAAACATCCGAATGGCATCTCGCACGAATCAACGAATTATTATGGTGAATCAAGGGGCGAACAATAAGGGCTTTATGGTATGTCCTGATTGCGGTGCGGCGATGCCCGGGGATGATGGAAAGGTATTGAATGGAGTGCAGCGCCCATACAAGTCGAAATATGCAAGAGCGAAATGCAATCATGGTAACGCTAGAAATGTCAATATTGGCTATGATTTTATTACGGACATGCTGGTTTTGGAAATCAAACTTGATGAGCAGAAAATGGATATTCATCGAACAGACAATCCATGGCTGACAAGGGCTGCACAATCACTGGCTGAAGCCTTCCGTTTGGCGGCAAGCAAGGAACTTGATGTTGAGTTCACGGAACTTGTAACGGGATATCGAATCCGTACAAATGCTGCAGGAGCATTTGTCGATGTTTATCTGTACGATAGCTTGTCCAGTGGTGCCGGATACGCAGTCAGTGTGGCGGATAATATTGAAAAATTGCTGAAACAGATTCGGGAACTGCTTGTCTCTTGTGACTGCGGAAGCGCTTGTCATAGGTGCCTTAAGCATTATCGAAATCAATATGTTCACGGTCTGCTTGACAGATTTGCAGCACTGGAACTCCTTGAATGGGGGACTTCAGGAAAGCTGGCAGAATCATTGAGCGTTGAAGAACAACACCGGCTCCTGCTCCCGCTGGAGTCGATTTTGAGAGTGTCTGGATATACGCTTGTTGCTTTAGACGATGGCATATTAGTAAAACGTAAAGGAGGAAGGGAGAAAAAACTTGTAGTTTATCCTGCCATGTGGAAAGAACCGCAGCAGGAAGATACAGTGTATGTGAGCGATGCATATATAAAGTATGCAAAGCCATATGCCGTGCAAAAAATTCTGAATTTTTAATGAAAAAGCCATAATTCGTGAAAGTACTGTACTTTCTACGAATTATGGCTTTTATACAGAAATGAATGGGCGACAAATTACTGAACCACAGAATCAAATAAACCTATTAAAGATACAACATCTAAATAATATTGCTTTATGTCAAGAAATGTCGCAGATGGTTGCCGCCCATGAGCAAACTGGTGACGGTTAGCTACAAGTGAATTTGATGCAGAAATTAGTCTTTGTCCATCTGTGGTTTGAACAGTTACAAGATTAGAAAAAGTTGAACTCCATTGGGGATCAAATTTCTTTAAAAGACTTTTCATGTTATCATATTTGGCACTATTGGAACCTTGGCGTATTGTGGAATCTAAATATGTGTCAAGGCGAGGATTACCCAGTTGTGAGAAATGGTCAGCAACAATTGAGCGGTATACAAACTCTACCGTTCCACAAGCACGAATAAGTGCATAATTGGTTAAATAGCAACGTGCTTTATCTAGGGCAGGAAGATCATTGATTCTTGATTCAATGTCATTTAGTTCATCAGTACATTCAGATAACAAATCTTGAAGTTCCCGTTTCATTCTAAAACAACT
>OGUN01001310.1_pt1 | contig 17989 bp, 14 predicted proteins | sample 1553621 | NCBI WGS metagenome assembly OGUN01 (sample SAMEA2580300, study PRJEB22360) | human gut metagenome | biome: human gut; feature: human-associated habitat; material: faeces | place: Denmark | collected 2008/2010
GGCAGCGAAGCGTCCCTGCCAGTAACTTTGCGCTCCCGCAGGAGCGCCCCCAAGCCGCTTTATCAGCAACTTGCACATTGTCGCGCCAGATAAGCGCGACCGACCAGCATCGGGAGAACAGTTCGTTTCTCAGTGCTGGTCTTTTTTGTTGCAGGGAGATTTCGCCTCTGCGGAGGCGGCCAGAGGGCTTTGCGGTCGCCCTCTGGACTCCTTCGCATTGCACTCCCATGTTTCTTGATTTTTCATGTTACAGGGGGTATCGCGCCTGCGGGCGCGATAAGAGCGCAACAAAACAGGACGTCCCCTTTCGAGAACGCCCTGCGTTGATGATTCGATTAGTCTTCCAGATGCGCCGCCGCGTAAGCGCCAGCGTCACGACCGGAGACGAAGCAGTAGGACTGCGCGCAGCCGCCATAGTTGGTATACGCCTTGTCCTCGTTGAACAGAACGCCCATGCTGTCCGTGCCGCAGGCAAACAGACCCGGAATCACGTTGCCATTCGTGTCCAGAACTTGCAGGTTCTCGTTCACGTCCAGACCGCCGCAGGTGCTGTAAATGTACGGCGCGCCGGTGAAGGCGACGTAGTATTCCGAATCCGCCGCGACCGTGCCCAGACGCTCGAACTTGCTCGCATCCTTGCCGAATGCGTCGTTCTCCGGGTTGTAGCCCGCGACAGACGCTTTCAGCGCATCAGCAGAGAAGTCTCCGCCAATCTGCGCCGCCAGCTCGTCCAAGGAAGACGCCTTGTAGATGAAGCCCGCTTCGATGCCCGCGTCAATCACGGTGTCGATGTTTGTCAGCGGAACGTCCGCTTTGATGCCGCCCTGCGTCAGATAACGGCCAGACGCATTCGCGCTCAAGCCCTGCGCACGCAGAATGTCAATCTGCTCCTTGCTGTACACATAGTAGAAGTGATTTCCCTGATAGAAAGCGTTCATGGCGATGGACGATTCGTTGATGAAGCGCTCGCCCTTCATGTTGACCGCCATTCCCTCCGCCGTGCAGACCAACCCATAGGGAATGTCGTTGTCCTCGGCTGAGAACTGCGTGGTGATGACCGTCGGCGCAACGAAGTGAGACATCGGGTACATTCCGATGGCGCGGGTCGCCGCACCGTTTTCGATGGCAGACTCAATCATCTTGCCGTCGTTGGTGGACATGCCGAAGAGCTTGTACGCCTGACCGATGTACTTCTCCTGCATTTCGTCGCTGCCAGCGAAGCCGCCCGTGCAGAGGATGACCGCCTTGGCGTTGATGGTCACGCTCGTGCCGTCCGCCTTGATCGCGCGCACGCCGACTGCCTTGCCGTCCTGCATAATCAGCTCGGTTGCTTCCGTTTCCAGCAGGTACTGACCGCCCATCTCGGTGTAGCGGTCATACGCCTTGGCGAAGAAGCTCTCCGTCAGCTGCTTCTGACCGACATAAGAGGAGAAAATCGCCCACTTGCCGCCGACGAAGCCGACCGCCGGGGTGAACTCGAAGCCATAGCTTTGCAGCCAGTCGCAGGTCTCGCCGCTTTCATAGATGACCTTGGCAATCAGCTCCGGCTTCGCGCCCTGCGCGCCGTCCACCGTCGTGTAGTCCGTCCACGTCGCATAGAGAGCATCCGCATCCACCAGTTGCTCACCAGCCGCCTTGGTGTGAACGCCATTAATCGGGTCTTTCCAATCCACAATTTCGCTCGCGACCTGACTGGGCGCGTTGACGTTCGCAGGGCCGGAAGTCGTTACACCCGTGCCGCCCCACTTGCCAGCCTTGTCGATGGCCAGCACGTTCGCGCCGGATTCCGCTGCTGCCAGCGCCGCCGTCGTGCCGGACGAACCCATGCCGACGACCACGATATCAACATTATATTCTTCTGCCGCGTTGACTTTCGGAATCGCTTTGTACATTCCAGACACATCCATGCCCGCGCTCTCCAGCGCATTGACGACCGCCGCGCGGACGCCATTGGAGCTTGCCGTCGCGCCGCAGATGGCGTCTACCGCAAGGCTCTGATTCTCCACCACGCGTGGAATCCACTTCTCCTCCACCGCGGCGATCATGCCCATCGTTTCGCCATTGTCGCCCACGGTCACGGACACGATTTTGCCGTCCTTGATTTCGACCGTCACCTGCACCTTCTGCGTCAGGTTGAAACCGCGTCCCTCGCCGGTATACACGCCATCCACCAGGGCAGTTTCCGTCTTCTCTTCGCCTGCCGCCTGACGGAGGCAGTCCGCCAGCGCCGTCTTGACCGCATTCGACGTCACCGTCGCGCTCGCCACCGCGTCCACCTCATCGGCAGAGGACACGCCAATCAGCTTTTCGGTCAGCGTCTTGATGGCGGCGCCGCCAATCGTCTCGGTCTCCTTGTCGCCGGTGATGGTAGCCGCCGTGACTTTGCCATCCGTGACCGTGACCTTCACTGTCACCGCGCCGCCGAAGCCCTGACTGGTCGCCTCATAGTTGCCGGACGCAAGCTTCCCTTCCGCCGAAGCCATCGGCAGCATCATCGCCGCGCCAACGAGGAACGCCAGAACCCGTTTCGTGTTCTTCATGGTTCTTTTCCTTCTTTCCTGCGGACATTTTTTGTCTGCACATCATGATAATTATATAACAATATACTGTGCTCGTCAATAGCTTTTCGCTAAACTGGGCAATTCCCCTTGTTTTTTTCGCATCGAAACCACCAGCTGCGTCATTTTTCAACCATAATCGGTTGCCCTTACGCCGCATTTATGCTATCATGAAGCCATCCTGAACAAGAGCATCCGTTGGAAGATGACCGTACCCAAAATGAAAATCATATGCTTGAAACAGGCTTCTGTTCGTGGTACAATGGCTTTGAATCTACGAACAGGAGTTTTTTTGTATGGCCAAGCAGGAGAACCGCAATACCCTCAGTACCAGCGTCCTTGTCCGGCGCTTCCTCCCCTACTTCCGCAAGTACCGCAAGACCATGGCGTTCGACCTGTGCTGCGCGGCGCTGACGACCGTCTGCGAGCTGGTGCTGCCGCTGATTGTCCGCACAATTACGACCCGCGCGACCTACGACGTCGCGTCGCTGACGGTGCCGTTCGTGCTGATGATGGGCGGCGTCTACATGCTGCTGCGCGTCATCGACGCGGCGGCGAACTACTACATGCAGTCCATCGGGCATATCATGGGCAGCCAGCTGGAAACGGACATGCGTCACGACATCTTCCACCACCTGCAGGAACTGTCCTTCGGGTACTATTCGGACACAAAAGTCGGGCAGATCATGGCGCGCATCACGTCCGACCTGTTTGAAATCACCGAATTTGCGCACCACTGCCCGGAGGAATTCCTGATTGCGGGCGTGAAGATTCTCGTGTCCTTCATCATCCTCTGCACGATGAATATCCCCATGACGCTGATGATGTTCGCCGTGCTGCCGTTCATGCTCTATTTCGCCAAGCACTTCAATACCAAAATGCGGCAGATTTTCAAGGAGCGCAACAAGCAGGTGGGCGAAATCAACGCGCAGGTGGAAGATTCGCTGCTGGGCATCCGCGTGGTGAAGTCGTTCGCGAACGAGGAAATTGAGGAAAAAAAGTTTGCTGACGGCAACGCGAAGTTCCTGGACCTCAAGGCACAGTCGTACCGCGTGATGGCGCAGTTCGGCACGTCGAACCGCATTTTTGACGGGCTGATGTACATCGTGATCGTCGTCGGCGGGGCACTGTTCATCAAGGCGGGTCGGCTCAGCGCGGCGGACTTCATGGCGTATCTGCTGTATGCGAACGTGCTGCTGAACTCCATCCGCCGCATCGTTGAATTCACCGAGCAGTTCCAGCGCGGCATGACCGGTATCGACCGTTTCCTTGAAATCATGGACGCCCCGGCGGAGATTGTGGACGCGCCGAACGCGAAGGTGCTGACGGATGTCCGGGGCGAAGTCGCGTTCGACCACGTTTCCTTCCACTATCAGGACGATGACGCCGAGGTCATCCACAACCTGAACATGACCGTCCGTCCGGGGCAGTCGATTGCCTTGGTCGGGCCGTCCGGCGCGGGCAAAACCACGCTGTGCAACCTGATTCCGCGCTTCTATGACGTGACGGGCGGCTGCATCCGCATCGACGGGAAGGACATCCGCACGCTGACGCAGAAGAGCCTGCGCGAAGCCATCGGCATGGTGCAGCAGGAAGTTTACCTGTTCGCCGGGTCGGTGCTGGAGAATATCGCATACGGCAAGCCCGGCGCATCCCGCGCGGAAGTCGAAGAAGCCGCGAAATTGGCGGGCGCGCACGAGTTCATCTCCGCCCTGCCCCACGGCTATGACACCTATGTCGGCGAGCGCGGCGTTCGGCTTTCCGGCGGACAGAAGCAGCGCATTTCCATCGCGCGCGTGTTCCTGAAAAATCCGCCGATTCTGATTCTGGACGAAGCGACCTCCGCGCTGGACAACGAGAGCGAGCACATCGTCCAGCAGTCGCTCGAAAAGCTGGCGAAGGGGCGCACCGTGTTCACCATTGCGCACCGCCTGACGACCATCAAGGGTGCCGACTGCATCTGGGTGCTGACGGAGAAAGGCGTAGAAGAGCAGGGCAGCCACACAGATCTGATTGCAAAAGGCGGGCTGTATGCGCATCTGTTCGCCATGTACACCAGCGACCGATAATTTCTTGACAAGCGATACTATTCCAAATGAGAATGTGCCAAGATGCGCCGCGAATTTTTCGCGCTGGCTAACGGGAGTGAAATGCAGCGTAGCAGCGCTACGCTAAATGGAACGACCGAACGCCAGCGCGGAAAAGGCGCACGCAGATGGCACAGGCGAATGCAGGAATAGTATGGGCAAGGAAAAGCGGTTTTCAGCCGTTATCTCTTGTAAAAGCAATTTCATTCTACTATCCCTTTTTAAGGAGGAACACTATTATGCTGCTTACCCGTGGTCTTACGTCCGATTTCGATTCCGTCTGCGCCCTGTACGCGCGCGTCACCAGTGCCATGCACGAAAAGGGCATTGCCCAGTGGAACTGGGGAACGTACCCCAACGCTGACCAGATTCACAAGAGTATCGACGCCGGGACGCTCTACGTCGTGCGCGAAGGGAACACCGTCGTCGCCGCCGTCACCCTCGATTCGACCTTTGAACCCGCTTACGACGCCGTCAACTGGCTCTTCGGCGGCAAGCCCGGCACGTTCCACCGCCTGTGCATCGCACCGGAGAAGCAGCGGCAGGGGCTGGGGCGCGGCATGATGGGTGAAATGCTCGCCATTCTGCGTTCTCAAGGCTGCACCGCGCTGCGCTGCGACACGCTGGTGAACAACAATGCCGCTCTCACCCTCTACCAGAAAATCGGGATGCGCATCGCGGGGCATATCCGCTATGCTTCCCTGCCCGACCTGCGGTTCGCCGCGCTGGAAATGCGCCTGACGAACGACTGCCCGCTGCTGCCGCTGAAAATGCACCCGGCGTTCCGTGGCGGCAAGCTGACCCCGTGGGGCGGCGAAAAGCTGCGCACGGTCTACGGCAAGGACATCCGCGAAGTGCCGACGGGCGAAAGTCTGGAAGTGTCGTGCATTCCGGGGCTGGAATCCACCGACGACGCGGGCGTAAAGCTGCCCGACCTGATTGCCGCTTACGGCGAAGCATTCGCGGGCGAGTACGCCAAAAAGCCCTTCCCGCTGCTGCTGAAGCTGATTGATGCCGCCGAACCGCTGTCCGTGCAGGTACACCCGAACGACGATTACGCCGCACGCGTGGAGAACGGCAAACTTGGCAAGACCGAAGCATGGCTGATTCTGGACGCGCCGGAAGGCAGTCAGCTCGTTTACGGCATCAAGCCCGGCACAACGCTTGACACCCTGCGCGCCGCGTGCGAACAGGGCGCGGCAGTCGAGCCGCTCCTGCGCCGCGTGACGGTGCATCCGGGCGACGTGTGCTTCATTCCGGCGGGCTGCGTCCACGCCATCGGCGCGGGCATCATGCTCTACGAAATCCAGCAGTCGTCCGACATCACCTACCGCTTCTACGACTGGGATCGCGTGGACAAGAATGGCAACCGCCGCGAACTGCACCTGCAAAAGGCGTTGGACGTGACCGACCTGACCTTCTCCCTCGACCCGATTCCCGCGCCCAATAAGCCCGTTGCGCGCGTGCTGGATGAAAAATATTTCACGCTGGACTTGGTGAATGTGCAGGGCGAAGCGGTGCTGCCCGCCGTGACGGCATTCGGGCTTTTGACGGCGCTCGACGGCGACTTGACCGTGCGTTTCGCGGGCGGTCAGCTAACCCTGCGCAAGGGCGAAAGCGCATACATCCCCCACACTGCGCCCGTGCTGACACTGCACGGCAAGGGACGCGCTGCGCTGTCCATGCCGCGGTAAATGAAAATCCGGAGGTGAAGCATGAAAAAATACTGCTTCCACCCGCCAAAGAATATCATCGTCGGAACGCTGGCGGCGATTCTCTGGGTCGCCGTCTTCCCATTCTGGCTGCTTGGCGAAACTACGCCGCTGAACGCGCTGGTGTCGGGCGAAGTTCCGCCGTGGGACGCCCTCACCCGCCTGACGACGCAGGATTACAGCAACATCACCCGCGCGAAGTGGGACGGAATGCTGATTTTCACCATGCTGACCCTCCTGCTGACGATTCCGACCCTCTTCCGCCGAGAAAAGCGCCGAAAACTGCCGCTGATGCTGATGCTGCTCTTCCTGCTCTGGACAGGATTGTCCTGCTTCTTCGGCAGTCACGCAGGAGAAATGAATGCTTGGGGCGTTCCGACCGTATTGTGGGGTTCGGGGCGGTATGAGGGCTTCGTGACCATCGCGTGCTACGGGCTGATTTTCCTGTGTCTGCGCCGCATGGACGCGAATGTCCCCGCGCTGCTGACGGTTTGCAGCGCTGCTGTAACAGGCTATCTCGTCCTCGTGCTGCTGCAATACGTGGGGTTCAATCCCCTGTCGCTCTTTCCGATGGGCAGGAGCATCCGCACAAACTACGAATTTCAAGGCACTATCGGCAATATCGACCTTGTCAGCGCTTGGGTCTGCCTGCTGATGCCGGGGCTGCTGGGCAGCTTCGTCTTGGGACAAAAACATCATTGGCTGCATCTGCCGGGCGGGCTGTGCGCTATCCTGCTGACGCTGCTGATGGACGTGCAGAGCGGGCTGATTGTGCTGGCGCTGACGCTTCTTGCGCTCATTTGCCTTGCGCTCCGTCAGCCGGAATGTTTGGCGCGCCTGCTGCTGACGCTGGGCTTGACGCTGCTGCTCTTCGCGCTGCGCCAAGCGCTCGTCCTGCCGTGGCTTGATGGCTCGGCGGATATCGAATTCGCGCCGGGGCAGGTCAGCGCAGTCTGCACGCTCCTCGGCGTTGTACTGGTTGCCCTCGCGCCGCTGCTGATGCGTCATCCGCCGCGCCCCCTGCCGCAAAAGGGACTGCTGGCGCTCGTGTGCGCGGGGCTGCTTGTGGCGCTGATACTCGTCGCCTTTCTCCCCATGCCGGAGGGCGGCGCGCTCTGGGAGATGCACGAATTGCTGAACGGCCGCGCGCAGGACGCATTCGGCTCAGAGAGAATCGGCGTTTGGCGGATGACGCTGGAAATGACCGCGCAGTCGCCGTGGTTCGGGCTTTCGCCGGATGCGTTCTACGCCGCTTTCCGCGATTATCTTGATGCAACCGGGCAGACCATTCTGCAAAACTTCGATAATCCGCACAATTTTTTCCTGCAAACGATGGTGAATAGCGGGATTCCAGCGGCGCTGCTGCTGATGCTGACGTGCGCCGCGGCGATTGCGGGCGCGCTAAGGAAGCGGGAGACACTGCCGCTGGCGATGATGGCGGTTGGGTTCTTGATGCAGGGGATGTTTACGTTTAGTATTTGCTTGACATCGCCGATGTTCTACGCGGTTTTAGGACTTTGCGCGGCAAAAAAAGCCGCGGAATAAACCAGTAAGGGAAGTGCGCTCAAGCCGGGCTGCCAAAAACGGGTCAAGGGGCAATGCCCCTTGCAGGGTCAAGGGACAGCGTCCCTTGTGGGGCTTGGGGCAACGCCCCAACTGCCGGACGTGTAATCAACTGCGTGAGAAAAGTCAAGTATGCCACCCACGCGCTGAACAGCGAAGCGCTTTCAGCGCAGTACACAAACTTCGCGCGTCCGCAGACGCGCCCCCAGCTCGCTCTACCCACCACTTGCATATTGTCGCGCCCATTGGCGCGACCCGACACCACGAAAGGAGATACACACCATGCGTACTGCCAAGGAATACCGCCGAATTGCGTGGAACGCCATCCGCCCACACTGGCGCGTCATGCTGCTGATTGCCCTCACTGCAGTTCTGCCGCAGCTCATCGAGTTCTTCCTGCAATTGCTCTTCGGGCTGATTCCGCCGATAGACATGCAGTTTTGGTTCAGCGACCCCAGCCGCTTTCTGGCAGCCTACGATGCGTTCGTCGTGCAGACGCTCGCGCCGAATCTGCTCTTGAACGTGCTGTTCAACTGTCTGTCCGTACCGCTGACGCTGGGGCTGATTGGCGCGGCACAGCGGCTTCTGCGCGGGGAAGATGTGCAGGCGCGCCATTCGCTGACGTATGTTCCTTATTCGCCCCGCGCGATTGGGCTGGAAATCCGTATCGTGCTCTACGCTTTCTGGCCGCTGCTGGCTCTCGCGGCCGTCACACTCGTCTTGCTGCTTATCTTCCATTCGCACGGCGTTTACCAGCTTTTCCGCCTTGCCTCGCTTGCGGCGATTGCTTTCGGGGTCACGCGGCTGTATTCGATGGCAGCGGCGAAATACCTGATGGCGAAGAACCCGACCCTGCGCGTGTCCGACCTCATGGAAACAAGCCGCACTATCATGGAGGACAGGCGGTTGAACCTCTTCCTGCTGGAATTGTCGTTCGCCGGGTGGTGGCTGCCAATGATCCTCGTCTGCGCGGCGGTGCTCTTGCTGGTGGGCTACAACGCCTATGTCGTCTGCGTCTTCCTGCTGCCGGTGTTCGTGCGAGCGTACATGGTCACCGCGCGCGCCGCTTTTGTGGATGATTGGGTCGGCAACCTCGTTTCCTCGGCGGATGACACTGCATCCATCACCCCAAAGTCCATATAAAAGGAGAAATGCTTATGCGTACCTCGAAAGAATATCGTCAAACCGCTTGGTCTGCCATCAAGCCTGTTCTGCCCATAATGCTGCTGATTTTCCTCGTGGCGAGCCTTCCGCAGCTTATCTTCATGTTTATCCAAACTGCCTTCGGGCTAATGCCGCCGATGGATACGGACTTGCTTCTCAGCGACCCGGATGCTTTTGTGGCGGCTTACAGCGCCTTCATGTCGTCGAGCAAGGGGATCACTTATTCGCTGCTGAACCTGCTGTTTACGCTGATGACCATTCCGCTGACGCTGGGCACTATCGGCGCGGCACAGCGTATTCTCCGCGGCGAGGGCGTGCTGGTGCGCCATTCGCTGGCGTATATTCCCTATACCTTCCGCGCGATTTGGCTGCAGATCTGCACGACGTTCTACGCCTTCTGGCCGATGCTGCTGGCGTATGTGGTGGCGATTCCAGTGCTGCTGACCGTGTCGTCGCCCGATATTATGCTGCTCACCGCCATTCTGTTCTTCATCGCGGTGATTGCGACGCTGGTGCTCGCCATCATGCGCCTCTACTCAATGGCGGCATCCGACTATCTGCTGGCGCGCAACCCGAACACGAGCGTCCCGGAGATTATGCGCTCTTGTTGCGCCGACACCGTTCCCGTCTCCGAGACGTGTCGCGACAGGTTTTGATTACAGCCGCCTTAATCTGCTGATTGCCGTGCTTGATTCGGCCGTGCTGACGATGGCGGGCTACACGCTTGCAAACATCTGCTCCATGCTGCTGTCGCTGTTCCTTGGCGTGTACATGACCACCGCAAAAGCGGCGTTTGTCAGCGATTTGACCGCCGACGCGCCTTCGGATAACGCAAGCGGCAAAATGACGGAATAAAAATTGCATCATGCAAGTCATTTTCCCCGGCATCGCAAGACGTCGGGGATATTTTTTTGCATTTTGCAGGAAAACCGCAATTTTATGCATTTTTCTCGTTTTTCCTCTTGCAATTTCGTTGCAAACGGGATATAATTAACTTGTTGTGAGCATTCACGCACTATCCGCCGTATCCCTTTCAATGAGGAAACGGATGAAAAAACGCTGCGGATTGCATTTCATATTACTTGTTATTGCAGGAGGTAATCCTTATGGCGCTTACGATTTCTCACCGTTGTCAGAATATCGCTCCCTCCCCGACGCTGGCGATTGACGCACGGGCGAAGGAAATGAAGGCCGCGGGCGTGGACGTCATCGGCTTTGGCGCGGGCGAACCCGACTTTCCGACCCCCGCATACATCTGCGACGCCGCGAAAGAGGCGCTGGACAAGGGCATGCCCCGCTATCCCCCCGCTGCCGGCACGGTTGCGCTGCGTCAGGCGATTTGCGACAAGCTGGAGCGTGACAACCATCTGCATTATACACCATCGGACATTATCGTTTCCTCCGGCGCGAAGCACAGCCTGTACACCATCTTCCAGTGCATCCTCGACCCCGGCGACGAAGTGCTGATTCCCACGCCCTGCTGGGTGTCGTATCCCGAAATGGTGCGCATGGCGGGCGGCGTGCCGGTGTTCATCCCGTCGGATGAGCGCAATAACTTCATCCCCACCAGCCACGATATTGCCGCGCGCGTCACCCGCCGTACCAAGGCGATTATCCTCACCAGCCCGTCGAACCCGAACGGCTCCGTCTGGTCACGGGAGCAGCTGCAATTCGTTGCTGACCTCGCCGTCAGCCACCCGTTCTACGTCGTCAGCGACGAAATCTACGAAAAGCTGATTTACGACGGGCAGAAGCACGTTTCTATCGCAGAACTGGGCGAAGCTATCAAGAACCAGACGTTCGTGGTCAACGGCATGTCCAAGGCATATGCCATGACCGGCTGGCGCATCGGCTACGTCGCGGGTCCACGCAACGAGATTTGCGCCATGACGAGTTTCCAGTCCCACGCGACATCCAACGCGAACTCCATCGCGCAGTATGCCGCCATGAAGGCGCTGCAGGGCGATCCGCAGTGCGTGACGGACATGGTGGCGCAGTTTGAGGCGCGCCGCAACGCAATGGTGGAGAAAATCAACAGCATTCCGGGCTTGAGCTGCATGAAGCCGCAGGGTGCGTTCTACATTATGCTGAACATCACGGGCGTGATGGGCAAGACGTACAATGGGCGCGTTATTGACAGCAGCCAGACATTCGCGGAGCTGCTGCTGGCGGACAAGCACGTCGCCGTCGTGCCGGGCAACGCCTTTGAGGCAGAGGGCTTCTGCCGTTTGAGCTACGCTGTGGCAATGGAAAGCTGCATGGAGGGTCTGCGCCGCATCGAGGAGTTTGTCAGCGAATTGAAATAATCCATGCCGCAACGACGCGACAGTAAACCGAAAGGCAATACGTTCGCGTACTGCCTTTCTTTGCTATTACCTATTGTATTTTGAAGAAGGAGGCGCATTTCCATGCTCGAATTTGACAAGAAATCGAACCTGCTGATGACCAACCGCTATCAGTACAGCCTGCAAGATGTCGCAGAGCCGAACCTTTATCGCGAACTGTACGACTATGAATCCATCCCGAAGGTTGCATTCAACATGCGCCATGTGCCGGAAAACATGCCGGACGAAATCTGGATGACCGATACCACCTTCCGCGACGGTCAGCAGTCTGTCAGCCCGTTCACGGTCGAGCAGATTGTCCACCTGTATTCGCTGATGCACCGTTTGGGCGGCCCGAAGGGACTGATTCGCCAGTCCGAATTCTTTCTGTACACCGATAAGGACAAGAAAGCGCTCCATGCCTGCCAGGATCTCGGCTACGATTTTCCCGAAATCACGACGTGGATTCGTGCCAACGAGAAGGACTTCGAGCTGGTCAAGCAGGCAGGCGTGAAGGAGACAGGCATCCTCGTCTCCTGCTCGGACTACCACATCTTCAAGAAGATGCACCTGACGCGCAAGCAGGCGATGGACAAGTATCTGGGCATCGTCAAGGCTGCACTTGACCGCGGCATCCGCCCGCGCTGCCACTTCGAGGACATCACCCGTGCTGACTTCTACGGCTTCGTCCTTCCCTTCGCCGAAGAATTGATGTATCTGTCCGAGGAATCCGGGCTGCCGATTAAGATTCGCGCCTGCGACACGATGGGCTACGGCGTGCATTACTATGGTGCTGCCCTGCCGCGTTCCGTCCCCGGCATCATCTACGGTCTGCACCACTACGCGCGCGTGCCGTCGGAACAGCTGGAATGGCATGGCCACAACGACTTCTACAAGGTCGTCAGCAACGCGGGTACGGCGTGGATGTACGGCTGCTCGTCGGTCAACTGCTCGCTGCTGGGCATCGGCGAACGCACGGGCAACTGCCCGCTGGAAGCCATGGCGATTGAGTACGCCTCCCTGCGCGGCACGCTCGACGGCATGGACTTGACCGCCGTGACCGAAATCGCCGAGTACATGGAGCGCGAAATCGGCATCGAAATCAGCCCGCGTCAGCCGTTTGTCGGCCGCCACTTCAACGTCACCCGCGCGGGCATCCATGCCGACGGTCTGCTGAAGGACGAGGAAATCTACAACATTTTCGACACGGCGAAGATTCTGAACCGTCCGGCGCTTGTCGCGGTGGATGCAACCTCCGGCACAGCGGGCGTGGCGCACTGGCTGAACAGCTACTTCCGCCTGAAGGGCGACGAGGTCATTCCGAAGACCGACCCGCTGGTCACGACGCTGCGCGACTTGGTCGCCGAACTGTACGCGCAGGGCCGCAACACGGTCATGGGCGACGAAGAATTGGAGATTATGGTGCGCACGATTGACACGGAACGGTATGAGCATCTGCTGTTCCATAAGAGCCACTGAAAAAAATGGAGCCGGACAAGTGATGTCCGACTCCATTTTTATGCTATTCATTGCAGAAATTTAAGTATGGTTACTTTTTTCCTGCGTCTGCCGCGCGATGTCGTCGCGAATGAGTTGTTTTAAGTAGCCTTGCACATTCGTAATGCCTGCAAGATACTCAAATATATCCGCATCGGTATGCTTGTTTAACTTCATACCTATGCGTTTCGTGTTTTGCTTATCCCATTGCAAATCATACTTGCGCTTGTCAAACGTTTCATTGGTTTCAGCAGTGTTTTTGCTCTTCATATGTAGACGCTCCTTTTATTCAAGTAACGAAGGAGTTTTTAGCTGTCCGCTTAGCATTGTCCCTTCAGTATCAGCCTCTCCATCAGCCTCAACCCCATCTCCGTCCGGAAAATCTTCTCCCGTCCGCACCGAATCGCGTCCGCCTTCATCCCCTCTTCAATCATATTGACGAGGAAGTCCGCTTCCAGCAGAATCCGCCAGTCCAGCGCATCCACGCCGTCAAGCGTGTGGTGGTGCGCAATCAGGAAGCATACCCGTTCCGTCACCTCCGGCGCGAAGCCGAGCGAATCCAGCATCTTCTGGGCTTCGGGCGGGCCGAGGCGCTCTTGCAGCTTGCCGCCGCACTGCCCGTACAGGCGCTCTGCTTCGCGGATGGCAATGTCGTGCGTCAGGGCAGCTGCTTCCAGCAGGAACAGCGTGTCCGCGTCCAGCTGCTCCGCAAGCCCGATTTGCCGCGCATAGGCGTGCACCTTCACGAAGTGGTTGATGCGCGCCGGGTCGCCCGCGTAATAGTCGGTCATGGCGGAAAAGAGGTCGAAGAGCTGCTGCGTCTGCTGCGCGGAATACACGGCGATGCTCATGCGTTTTCCTCCAAGGACTTGCGCCCCTCGTCAATCGCCGCCTGCACCATGTCCGGCGCGGGCGCACCCGGAATCCGCCGCTTCTCGACGCAGGAGAGCATCGACAGGTCGTCAAACACATCCGCCTCAAACGCCGGATGGAACTGTTTGAGTTCCTCCAGCGACAAATCCAGCAGCGCCTTGTTCTCATTCAGGCAGTGCGCCACCAGCCGCCCAACGACTGCGTGCGCATCCCGGAACGGCACGCCGCGCTTGACCAAATAATCCGCACAGTCCGTCGCGTTCGTGAAACCGCCGGACGCGCCCTTCTCCATCACGTCCTTGCGGAAGGTGACGGTACGCAGCATGGCGGTGAACACGGTCAGCCCCTTCACCAGCGTGTCGCGCGCGTCAAAAAACGCTTCCTTATCTTCCTGCATATCCTTGTTGTACGCCAGCGGCAGCCCCTTCATCGTCGTCAGCAAGCCCATCAAATCGCCATAGACGCGCCCGGTCTTGCCGCGAATCAGCTCCGCGACGTCGGGGTTCTTCTTCTGCGGCATGATGGACGACCCCGTCGCAAAGGCGTCATCCATCTCGACAAAGCGGAACTCGTTCGTGTTCCACAAAATCAGCTCCTCGCAGAAGCGCGAGAGGTGCATCATGCAGATTGACGCCGCCGAAAGGTATTCTAATAGGAAGTCGCGGTCGGACACGCCATCGAGGCTGTTCATGCTGATGCGGGAAAAACCCAGCAGTTCCGCCACGCGCTCACGATTGAGCGGATAGGTCGTGCCCGCCAGCGCACCGCTGCCCAGCGGCATCACATCCGCCGCGTTATAGGCGTGGGCGAAGCGGTCGAGGTCGCGCCGGAACATCTGGAAATACGCCATCATGTGGTGCGCCAAGGTGATGGGCTGCGCCTTCTGCAGATGGGTGTAGCCGGGCATGATGGTGTGCAGGTTGTCCTGCGCAATGTCCAGCAGGACGCTGAGCAGCTCGCGGAGCATCTCTTGCGTCTCCTGACAGGCGAGTTTGGCGTACATGCGGCAATCCAGCGCCACCTGATCGTTGCGACTGCGCCCGGTATGCAGGCGTTTGCCCGCTTCGCCGATGCGCTCGGTCAGCAGCGCTTCCACGTTCATGTGGATGTCCTCCGCGTCCACCATCCAGTGGACTTTGCCCGCCTTGACGTCCGCCAAAATACCGCGCAGGCCTTCGACAATCTTTTCCGCGTCTTCCTGCGGGATAATGCCCTGCTCGCCCAGCATGGTCGCGTGGGCAATCGAGCCGGTAATGTCCTGCTCCGCCAGCCGCTGGTCAAAAGAAATGCTGGAATGGAAATCGTCCACCAGCCCGTCGGTTGCCTTGCTGAAGCGTCCTCCCCAGAGTTTCATTGCGTTCCTCCTGATGCGCGGGCAAGTCAACCGTCCGCGCGAAAAATTTCGATTCAAAAGTATTGTACCGTGTTTCCCGGCGCGTGTAAAGTCCCGCGCGTGTATTTTCTGCGCACTTATAGCAACTTTGAATGCTGTTTCACTGACATTTTCGTAATTTTCGACAATTTTCGTTAGGAATCCATTTCCTTTTCCATTGACTTTTTGGTACGAAAACGTTATAATAATAGCAATAGTGCGTAATGTCTGCTGGAAACACGCACAAAATTCTCGCAAAACAAAGGAGGAGTTTTCCCATGAAGCGTCTTTCCCGTCTGACCGCGCTGCTGCTCACGCTTGCCATGCTGCTGAGTCTGGTCAGCATTGCGCACGCGGAAGAAAAGCAGTCCGCCACCGCGTGGCTGCTGTACTTTGCGTCGAACCACGAAACCGATTCCTCGAAATTCCCGTGGTGGCCGCAGCATAAGTCCGCTGACCAGCCCTCGTCCGAAACGGGCGTGGAAGCCACGAACGCCGAAGTCACCGGTCCCGGCATGTACACGGTCGGACTCAAATTCAACTGGCAGAAAGCGGAGGGCGCAATTCAGTTCAACCTCGTGCTGGACAACGCGGAGAGCCTCTTCCCCGGCTACTATGTGAAGATTACAGACATCCGCGTCAACGGCAAGTCCATTGACCACAAGCCGAACCTCTACGGCACCTTCCACGACGACCCGAACGCAGGCTTTGCGCCGATTTACAACAACTACTGGGACAAGAATTTCTCCCCGGATTCCACCGGTCCGGACGGTCTGCGCGCCTTTGACAGTGCGGACGAAGCCACCTACGAAATCATCAACCCCGACGACATCGTTGCGGGCGACACGATTGAGGTAGACTTCATCGTTGCGGCGAACGCGGGCGAAATGCCGGAAGACATCGGCGAAAAGCCCGGTAAGCTGACCTCTCTGGTTGCGCCGCCGCCGGTGCTGGAGGACGGCGCGGAAGCGTGGCTGTTCTATCAGTCCGGCAGCTGGTGGCCTGCCAACACGAAGCCCGAAGGCGACAGCGCAGGTCATGCCAGCAGCATAACGGCAAAGATTACCGGCGACGGGTATTATACCGCCAGCCTGTCCTTTGACCGCGATGGCTGGTCGTCTCCTGTGAACGGCGCGAAAAAGCTGCTGCTGGTCGTCTCTGACGGCACGAAGAAGCTTCCGAACAGCTACCTCAAGATTACCGACATCCGCGTCAACGGCAAGTCCATTAACTTCACCGACGTCGGCTTCGGCGCGCACTACGGTGACCAGTACATCCAGGCGACGGACGATTACTCTATCATTTATGACGACTGGATGGTGGAAAACAACTCCGCCCCGTGGAATCACAAGGACTGGAACGGCAATGTGACCGACAATGTTTCCGCCATCAATCCCGATGACATCAAGAATGGCATGACCATCGACGTAGACTTTTTCATCACCAGCACCGCCGGCAAGGCGCCCGCGAAGGACACCAGCAGCGACCCCGTCTGGTTCCCGAACAACACGGCTTCTCTGGCGGGTCTGACGCTGAAGGATCTGGGCATTGCCGACGACTGGCACGCCATCGTTCCCGTTGACCTGAGCAAGACCGGCTGGCAGACTTTCCCGCTGCTGGCGGCGAACTTCAAGCAGGTTGGCACGGCGTATGTCGCGGTGAACAACGGCTCTGTGACCGTCACCTGCGAGTACAACGGCTTCTATGTGTTTGAAAAGAGCCAGTGCATCAAGTGGTTCACAAGCCTCGATCAGATTTCCAAAGCGGAACTGGTGGATATCTCGAACGGCCTTGCCTGCGGCAGCGTTGTGAGCATCGCGGATGATTTGGGCGGCGCACAGATGGCGTACCTGTCCATCAACAACAAGATCACTTGGCGCAACCCGGTCGATGATTTCGGCAACAGCTTGCCGGACTACTGGAAGAACCTGCCCCAGTGGAAGGAATACCGCGCGAATCTGATGGAAATGATTAACGCGGCGAACGTGGAATAATTCTGCCTCCCCTGTCCCTTCTGGCGAAAGTCAGAAGGGGCTTTTCGTTTGTCTGCGGATTGGCCGGCGGAAGAGCATACGAATCCTTCTGCACCAAAAAGACCGTCAACTTTTCGCACACTGCGACCAGTCAACGGTCTAATGTTCAGTACAGCAACCTAAAATTTACAGATTGAAAGTTTTCTTAATCAATCTTGCGACTTCATCAGGTTCTATATCAGAATTATCAATCCTCAGGTAGTTATCAAAAGGAATCTCGCCTTCATAACTAACACACCGATGGTTTTTGTCGTCATTGATTAAGCGCTGATTGGAAGCCTCGATATCTCTTTTGGACGCTTTATTTTTTAGTCTGTTTTCAGAAATATTCCTTTTCAGTCTTATCTCCTGCGGCGCAATTAGTTCAACATAATAGAAGTCCGTCCCGTATGGTTCAAAGATGCCTTTGACATGCTCCAGATACGCCCATTCTGATGGCAGATTGAAATCCATCATCATTGTAAAAATCATCCCATCATTATCGGAAGCTGCATAGTTCTTGAAAATAACGTCGCGGATTTCTGCGATTGTCTTGCCCTCGTATCGACCGAAAATCTCTATCACTGGTTCGATGGTCATGTGATTGTGAAAGAGCCTTAAATCCGTTATTTTCATCAATTCCTGACCAACTGTCATTTTCCCAACAGCCGCATCGCCAATGATAAACAATAGTTTCATAAAGCACCTCAACAAATTCTGTGCAGATTCTAAGGTAACACCGCGCAAATGAGGTGGTCGGCTGGCGAATGGATTTTCGTCAGATGCAAATGCAAATTTCGAAGGTTTACTGGATGTAAATCGAGAAA
>OGUN01001320.1_pt1 | contig 17889 bp, 18 predicted proteins | sample 1553621 | NCBI WGS metagenome assembly OGUN01 (sample SAMEA2580300, study PRJEB22360) | human gut metagenome | biome: human gut; feature: human-associated habitat; material: faeces | place: Denmark | collected 2008/2010
GCAGAACGTCCTGAATGATATCGGCCTCCGCTTCGGTGAAGCCGAACTTCTGGAATGCTTCCATGCACAGCCGGTGCAGGGTGTCATAGGACCAGTGTTGATATGCCATTGTAATCTTCCTTTCCGTATATCGATACATTCATAAGCCCCCTGACAGAATTCCGCCAGGGGGCTGTGACAGGAGGGGGTAATTTCCCCTGCCACTGGCAGAAATTGGGCGGGCGGTTATCTCTGAACCCGGCCGGAGGCGTTGCCGCCAGCCAGAGACTCTACCTCAGCCACGCTGACAAGGTTGAAATCATGCTCAATGGTATGTTTCAGGCAGGATGCCGCCACCGCAAAGTTGATCGCGTCCTGATTGGACTTGCCGACCAGCTGCGAGTAGATCAGGCCGCCGCCAAAGCTGTCGCCGCCGCCTACACGATCCACAATATGGATGCGGTAAGTGGGAGAGAAGACCGCTTCGCCGTTTTCGTACAGCATAGCCGCCCAGTCATTGTCGCTGGCAGAAATGCTGCCCCGGAGGGTGATAGCAACTTTTCGGAATCCAAACCGCTCCGACAGCTGCCGCGCCACGGAGATATAACCCTGATGGTCGATCTTTCCGGCATCAATGTCCGTATTCTCCGCCTCAATGCCGAAGACGTCCTTGGCGTCCTCCTCATTGGCAATGCAAACATCCACATAAGGCATCAGCCGGGACATCACTTCATTCGCCTGCGCGCTGGTCCACAGCTTCTTCCGGAAGTTCAGGTCACAGGAAACTGTGATGCCCTTCGCCTTGGCAGCCTGACAGGCTGCCAGACAGATCTCGGGCAGATTGCCGCCCAGAGCGGGGGTAATGCCCGTCCAGTGGAACCAGTCAGCGCCCTCAAAAATGGCATCCCAGTCAAAATCCTCCGGCTGTGCCAGAGCAATGGCAGACCCGGCACGGTCATAAATGACCTTGGAAGGGCGCTGGGAAGCCCCCTTTTCCACAAAATACAATCCCAGCCTTGCGCCGCCTCTGGCGCAGTCGTCGGTGCTGACGCCGTACCTGCGCAGGGCATTCAGGGCGCATTGACCGATCTCGTGGGCGGGAACCTTGGTAACGAAGGAAGCATTCATGCCATAATTGGCGAGAGACACCGCCACGTTGGCTTCACCTCCGGCGTAGGAAACTTCAAAGCTTTCCGCCTGAAGGAACCGCTCATTCCCTTTCGGATTCAGGCGCATCATGATTTCACCAAAGGTGACAACTTTTTTCTCATTTTTCATCCGGCTGACCTCCTGTCAAACATTCACACTGGCGCAAAGCTCTTTCGCCAGCAAGGTGATCTTGTCCCACTGTCCCTGCGTGATCCAATCCTTGTTCACCAGATTGCCGCCGACGCCCACGCCGACACATCCGGCCTTCATGAATTCTCCGGCATTCTTCTCGCTGACGCCGCCCACGGCCAGCAGCGGAATATTGTTCAGCGGGCCACGGATAGCCTTGATATAGGCGCTGCCCAGAGTCCCCGCCGGGAACACTTTGACAAAGTCCGCACCGGCGGCATAAGCCTGCCGAATTTCCGTAGGCGTCATAGCACCGGGCATGGAAACCATCCCCAGTTTCTTGGTTCTGCGGATCACAGCTTCATTGGTATCCGGGGAAACGATAAATTCCGCACCGGCATCAAACGCCAGCTGGACAAGCTCCACGGTGGTGACCGTTCCCGCGCCTACCGCCATCTTCTCCCCCATGGTTTCCCGGATTGCGTGGATAGCGCCTGTCGTCTGAACCCAAGTAGAAGGGTCCTTCTGGTTAAAGGTCACTTCGATAGCCCGAATTCCCCCGTCATACAGCGCCTGAGCCAGCTGCTCATAGCCGCTGTCCAGTCCCCGAACAATGGCAACCACCTTTGTTTCCTGAACAAGCTGTGCAACATTTTTCATATTCATCAACCATTCGACCGCTTTCGCCGGCACAGGCAATGAAGCCCCGTGCAGGCGGGCGGTCGCCTTTCCTGTAAAAATATGCTTATTTCTCTACGCTGTCTTCTAAAGCTCCAACGCTTCGTAGGCATTCAGAATCTTTGCCTGAACATTTTGCAAAGCGGACACAAAATCCTGCGGGTCCGCGCCAAAAGGCGCAAACATATCCCAGTGAATCGGTATCACCAGCTTGGGCTGTAATACCTGTGCCAGTCGAGCGGCATCCCGTGCGTTCATATTATTGCCGAAGCCGTTGATACACAGCAACGCAAGATCAATGGACTCTTCCCGCAGGAACTCCGGAATCGCCCGGTGATACAGGGTATCCCCGGAAAGATAGACGGTTTTTCCCTCCGCTTTCAGCAAATACCCCACTGCCTCCAAGGTCTCATGGAATGCAGGCACGGCGCAGAACCGTGCCTCCCCCAGCGTTACCTCCACGCCCGGACGCATAACCATGGCATTGTGCTTAGAAGGCCATCGGCCGGTGATCGCCTTGTATACCGAATAAGGCCCCAGCACCGGGTAGGCGCGCTGTCCATCCAGCCAATATTCCAGAGTTGCCATGTCCAGATGGTCTCCATGGTCATGGGTAATGGCCAGAATATCCGGATTCAGCGCAGCAATATCCTCCGGCGGCGGGATCAGTCTCGCGAACCGCTCTCCCTTTGTTTCATGGAGCGTATCCGTCAGATAAGGATCAAACAGGATTCGCGTCCCGTCTTTCAGGTCGACCTGGACACCGGCCTGTCCCAAAAGCTTGATCTTCATAGGGCTTATTTCAGATACGGCCGCGTCATTTCGTAGAACTCATCGAACATGCTGTCAAAGACCGGGTCGGTGGCAAATGTGGGCTTGCGGCAGTAGTCCGTTTCGATCATGCCCCGGCGCATCATAATGCGCTTTTCATAGGTGATGATCATTTCCACATTCTGGCGGATGTGGTTCAGGAAGGGCAGCAGCACGCTGCCGTGGAGCTTCATGGCTCCCTTCCGGTCGCCGGTAACATACTTATCGTAAATTTGCAGGTACAGATCGAACATGGAACCTCCGGGCATGGCGCCAATGGCGCCCCGGTCAAAGCATTCGATGAACTGATAGCCGGCATTGCCGATGAAGACCTTCACACCATTGTCGGTAAGCTTCAGCAGATTGGAAATATATCCCCCTGCGGGCTTGCACTCGATCTTATAGTACAGCTCCGTTTTGCAGTCGTTTCTCAGGTTTGCCATGATCTCCGGGGCAATGGCTACGCCGGTCTGCTCCGGGGCATACTGCACCACCACGGGAATGTCCACCGCGTTGCACACGGTTTTCATGTGCTCATAAATGGCTCCCGCGCCGGGCTTCAGAAAGTAAGGGGGCAGCAGCATCAGACTGTCAGCGCCGCAGTCCTGATAATACTTTGCCCGTTTGGCGGCAACCTCAGTGGCATGCTGGGTCACGGAGATGATGGACGGAATGCCCTTTTTCTTACAGGTATCCACCACTACCCGAACCATTCGCTCGGATTCCGCGTCGGTGAGCTTGTAATACTCTCCGGCAATGCCGAACAGGGTCACGCCGTGGCAGCCATTATCCGCCATAAAGCTGACTTCCCGTTCCAGACTTTCATAATCCACTTCACCGGTTCTGGTAAAGGGTGTGGCAATAATCGGACAAATACCTTTCAGTTCCATGGTTAACCCTCCTCAACATAGCGCAGATAGTCAAGGTCACAGCCCTGATCTGCCTGCAAAACATGGTCAATAAAATTACGGACAAAGCCACGCTTGATATCCGGGTGGCCTTTCGGCTTGAAGTCTTTCAGGCGGCGGGCGATCTCCTCGTCGCTGATCTCCACCTCGATGAGGTTCTCGTCCGCTTCCACGTGGATGATGTCCCCGTCTCTGACCGCAGCCAGAGGGCCGCCCTCCTCCGCCTCCGGAGAAACATGGAGAATGATGGAGCCGAAGCAGCCGCCGGACATCCGGGAATCCGTCACCCGCAGGTAATCGTCGATCCCCTTCTTGTGCAGGGCAGGCGGTACGGGCAGATAATTGCCGAATTCCGGCATACCGGGCGCGCCCTTGGGGCCGTAGCCGCGAAGGACGATAACGGTGTTTTCATCCACATCGGAATTCTCGTCCGCCAGCCACTTTTCCGCCACGGACAGATCGTCAAAGACCTTCGCCCTGCCGCGATGGTGGAGCAGGCGCTCCGTGGCAGCACTGCGCTTGATGACTGCACCGTTCGGCGCAAGATTGCCCTTCAGAATGCACATGCCGCCCACCGGGGAGATGGGGTCGTCAATGGAGCGAATCACCCGGCGGTCATACGCATAGTCCACCTTTTTCAGGTTCTCCCCAACGGTCTTTCCGGTAACGGTCATGCAGTCCAGATTCAGCTTCCCTTCCAGCTCCTTCATCACCGCGGGAACGCCGCCGGCATTGTGGAATTCTGCGCCCACCGGGTTGGTGCCGTGGGGCTTGACGTTGACCAGCAGGGGCGTGTCGTTGCTGATGGCGTCGAACTCCATCAGATCGATGTCAAATCCGGCGCGGCCCATGATCGCCTTCAGATGAATCAGCAGATTGGTGGAGCCGCCGCAGGCCATCAGCACCCGGATGGCATTGCGGACGGAGTCCGGGGTAATGATCTTGCTGACGGTAAGATTTTCTTTGACCATTTCCACGATCCGGCGGCCGCTGAGCTCCGCCTGCCGGGATTTTTCCGCGGAAACACCCAGACTGGAAGCACTGCCGGGCAGCGCCCAGTCCCGCGCGGTGCCGGATACAGATAGCAGTTTCCATTTTCCGCGATCACGGATTTCTCCTCTTCCGGAATCGTAATGACCATGCCATCTTCCGCTACCGTCTGGCAGGTGTTGGCGGTGCCCATAATGGGGCAGGCTCCGACACTGCCATACAGACAGCCAGCCCTGTCCATCATTTCCTGCCACGTCAGCTCGCCGGAAATGTAGCGGTTGTACAGCTTGAAGGTATCGGTGCCGCAGCACAGCGTCTCTCCCTTGTAATTGCCCGGGAGCATGGCGCCGCCGGGAAGGAAAATGGTGGGCTTGTCCACCGTCACCGCCGCCATGAGCTGGGCGGGGATGTTCTTGTCGCAGCCGCCGATGAGGACGATCCCGTCAAAGGGGTGCCGCGCCATCAGCTCTTCGGTCTCAATGGACAGAAGATTCCGGTAGATCAGGCTGGACAGGTCAAAGAAGACTTCGCAGATGGACAGGGTATTGACCTCCAGCGGGAAGCCGCCCGCAGCCCAGACGCCCCGCTTGACCGCCTCGGACAGCTGGCGGAAATGCAGGTGGCCGGGGTTTGTCTCCGCCCAGGTATTGACAATGCCGATGATGGGCTTGCTGATATCGATATCGGTGTAGCCCATGGCCTGAAGCAGGGCGCTGCGCAGCAGCTCCTGCCGGTTACCCGGATGCTTCCATTCCTCGGAAGTATTGTTTTTCATGGGATATTCCTCCTCTTTCTATAAGCCGTAGGTTTCCGCAAGGTCGGATTGAAGCACCGCGCCGCCGTCTGCCACAAGGCAGTTTCCGGTGATGGAAGCCGCCCATGGCGATGCCAGAAACAGGATCATGTGTCCGATCTCCTCCGGTCTGCACCAGCGCTTCAGCGGGATGCTGTTGTAGGTGGTCGTTTCGTCCAGCTCCATCGTTCTGGGCGTTGCCGTCCAGCCGGGAGCGATCGTATTGACACGGATCTGATATTTGGCAAGCTCCATGGCCGCATGGCGTCCCAGCTTGATAAGCCCCGCCTTTAATGTGCCGTAGACGGACAGATTCGGCCGCTGCTGAAGGCCGTTGTTGGACGTGATGATGACGATGCTTCCTTTTGTGTCCCGGCAAACCATCTCTCTGGCCGCCGCCTGAACGCAGAAGTAGGCGCTTTTTAAGTCCACGTCCACCATCCGGTCGAAGAAATCTTCCGTAGTCTCCAGAAAATCGCTTTTCCGGGTGATGCCGGAGTTGTTCACATACAAATCCAGATGTCCCAGTTTCTCCATGGCCTGTGCAAAGAGTTCCCGCACGCCAGACATGGCGGACAGATCTGCCTGAACCGGCCATGCCCTGCCGCCGCAGTCACGGATCTGGCGGCAGGCTTCCTCCGCCCCCTCCGCGCTGCTGTTGTAATGCACCACGACGTCGTAGCCGTTCTGCCCCAGCGTGATTGCCACGCCCTGACCGATGCCCGTACCGGCGCCGGTAACGATAGCAGTTTTTCGTTCCATATTTCCCTACTCCTTCACCGCGCCGCCGGTAAGGCCGGCCACCATGTACTTGTTAAAGAACAGAAACAGCAGCAGAACCGGCAGGGACGCCACCACGGAAACGGTCATCATGCCCGCATAGTCGAACCCGAATTCGCCCAGGAAAGTTTCCGCGATGCCAACAGGCAGCGTCTTCATGGACGTCTTATTCATGACCACCAGCGCGATCATGTAATCGTCCCAGGATTGCAGGAAGGCATAAATGCCCACCGCCAGCATACCGGGCTTCATCAGCGGAATCACGATCTGCGTCATGGTCTTGAACCGGCTGCATCCGTCCACCCTCGCCGCTTCATCCAGAGACTTGGGTACGGAATCGCAGAAGGACTTCATCATCCAGACGGACAGCGGCAGGGACATGGCAACGTCCGCCAGCATCAGTCCCTGATAAGAATTCATCAGCTTCAGCTTTGAGAACAGGCTGTACAGGGAAATGATGATGACCACCGTGGGAAACACCTGAGCAGACAATGTCAGCGTCATGATCGTCTTCCGGCCGGGATAGCGGTAGCGGGACAGGGAGTATCCGGCAAAGATCGCCAGCGCCAGATCGACGATCACCGTTAAGGATGCGACCACAAAGGAATTCTTGATGTAATTCAGATATTTGGTGTTGGTGATAATGGATATGTAATTATCAATGGCCTTGAATGTAGGGTACAGCTGGGGCGGCACCCGCATCAGGATGCTGTTTTCCTTGAACGAAGCAACGAACATCCAGTAGATCGGGAAGATAAACGCCGCCAGCGCAATGACAATGACCAGATAGGTCAGTATCTTCTTCCCCAGTGAATTTTTTGAAACCATGAACGACCCTCCTTACAGTTCGTCGAAGCGCTTGGTCTTCATGTTATAGATGGCGATGGCCGCGCCCAGAAGCATCATCCAGATAACGCCGATGGCGGAACCGGCGCCCAGATCCAGCTGGGTAAACGCCTGCTTGTAGGCTGCAATGGACAGTGTGGTGGTTTTGCCCAGCGGGCCTCCGGCCGTCATGTTGTAAATAATGGTAAACTGCTGGAAGGACGCCATGATGCAGGTGATGATCGTATTGCCCAGCACCACCCGGATTCCCGGCAGCGTGATATGCCAGAACACACGGAAGCTGTTGGCGCCGTCAATGGAGGCCGCTTCCACCAGATCATGATTGATGGATTGCAGACCGGCAAGGATCATGACGAGCATATAGGGGGTCTGTCTCCAGACCACCGCAATGGTCACCACGCCCAGAGACGTGGAAGGGTTCAGCACCCATTCCGCAGTGGGGTTGGAAATCAGGCCGAGACCGTACAGAACGTAGTTGATGATACCGTACTGCGCCTGGAACAGCCATGACCAGAGCAGTGCCGTGACGATGGATGGGATGCACCATGGCATCAAAAAAACAGAGCGGAGGGCATTGCGTCCGCGGATCTTCGTATTCAGAAGCAGGGCAATACTCATGCCCAGCACCAGTTCGATTCCCACTGTGCCAACCGTGAACTTCATGGTCGTCCACAGCTGGGTCAGGAAGCCGTTTTTGAAAATGGTCTTGTAATTGGCAAAATCGTTCCACTTCAGGGGCTTATTTACCGTCAAAAAGGTATAATCGCAGAAACTGCGGATCACCGCACTTATAATTGGGTAGAGAATGACAATGGAAAATACCAGAAAGGTAGGCAGAAGCAGCCCGTACCCAAACAGGACGTCCTTCGCCCGTTCCGTCAGGGCGGTCCCGCTTTTGGGGCTTTGACGTTTTTTCAACTTGATCTCTCCTTTGCTGAGGGTGGTGAGAAAACGGGGTGTACAAACCGCACACCCCATTTGTTTAAGGGCCTCGTACAGAAGATTTTGTAAAATCTTACTTGTACATTTCAACCAGCTGATCGTGCGTTTCTGCTGCTACGGTCGCGGGATCCTCATTACCGATGGTCACGCGCTGAACAGCGGTGGCCAGCAGTTCCATAGCAGCCACGAAGTTGGAGCTGTTCACGGGCAGAGCCTTGCACTGAGCGGCGGCCTTATAGAAAACGCTCATGTTGTCGTTCAGGTTCTTGTAGTAATCCAGAGCCTCCACGGAGGTACGGCCGGGCATGACGTCGGTGAAGGAGGTGTACTTCTCCATCGCCTCGATACCGGTCATGTAATCGATGAACAGCGCGCACTCCTCGGGGTGCTCGGTGTTGGCGGAAGCAATGATGTGATGGTCGGAGGAGAAGGAGTAGGAGCCGGGGATCAGAGAGGTGGTAACATTGACCTCGGTCCAGTTCTTCAGCTGGGAGGGAGCGTCGATGTGGAACGCCACCTGACCGTTGCCGAACAGAGTACGGTTGTCAACGATCTGGTTGCCCGCGGCGATGACGCCTTCCTGAATTTCCTTCTGCATCTCGGTCAGAGCCGCCACGGTCGCCTCGTCGCCGTAAGCGATGGTGCCGTCCTCGGCGTAGTAGTCGCCGCCGTTGGCCCAGACGTCGATCAGGGACATGTAACCGGCGTTGGCCAGAACCTTGGTGCCCAGAGTACGGCCGTAAACCGTATTGCCGTCAGCGTTCTTGCCCAGAGCGGCAACGGCGTAGGACATTTCGATCAGTTCATCCCAAGTGGTGGGGGTGTGGTCATAGCCGGCCGCGGCCAGCAGGTCGGAGTTGCAGTACAGGGCAAAGGGCTGGGTGATCCAGGTCGCGGAATACTGATGACCGTCGATATTCGTGCCGGACATAGTGCCGGGGTAGAAGTCCGCCAGCGTCTCGGCGCTCATGTATTCGTCCAGCGGCAGCAGGCCGCCCATTTCGTAGTAGGTAGCCACCCACTGGTTGGAAACCTGCGCCACGTCAGGCGCATCCTGCGCCGCGATCCGGGTCAGCAGGGAGGTGTTCACGGCGTCATAGTTGCTCTCGGTAACTTCCACGGTGATCCAGGGATACTTTTCCATGAAACCGTCCAGCATGGCCTTGAAAGCATCGGCAGTGGTTTCTTCGGCAGCGCCCCAGCAAAGGAACTCCAAAGTGACGGGTTCTTTTTCTTCCTTGACGGTTTCCGTCTTGGCAGCTTCCGTCGTCTTGACGGATTCGGCGGGTTTGGTTTCCTCAGCTTTGGAGCCGCAGGCGGCCAGAGACAGAATCATGGCCAGTGCCAGTACGATGGCGAGAATCTTTTTCATTGTTTTGCATCCTTCCTGTTTTTTAGTCAGCAAACCCGTAAATGCAGAATTGTGAAACAAAATCGTTTCATTCCATTCTTCAATTTTGTTTCATTTTCATTCCGTAACCGCAAATCCCACGGTATCGTATTTGCACGGCTGTATTTGCTGCTGGTTTGATACTATCACAAATAATCCGGTTTTGCAATTACCAGATTTGACGAAAACTGACAGTTTCCTTTGGTAATATTCACTTTATTTATGGAACGATTTTTGTTTCATTTTCCAAAAATTATAAAATTTATAATGTGGCTGTTGCATCTTTATCATTCTTTTGATACAATGGCTTCATTCTGATAGAACAGAAAAACAGGACATTTTCTGAAAAGTGAGGCGGTTTTATGGAATCCAAGCCAGCTACCATCCGTGAGATTGCAAAGGCAGCCGGTGTTTCCCCCAGCACAGTATTCCGGGTGCTGAATTCAGGTGCTTCCGTCAGCCCCAACACCCGCGCCAAGGTCATTGCGGCTCAGCAGATTCTCCAGAATAAAAAGGCGATCACCCCGGCGAAGGAGTCCAGCCGGTTCTCTGTGGGGATCATTATGCCCGCCCATTCCGCAGCGGATCTGGCAGGGCACCCCTCGCTGTTCACCATCATCACCAGCTTCGTAGAGGCTCTGTCCAGCCGTTCTGTATCCAATACCACCATTATCTTTGACGAAAAAACCATGTCCCCGCAGTCATTGATCGCTTCGCCCAAGGACGGATACCTGATCATCGGCACCAGCGAGGAGCAGGAACGGACGCTGGTGCCTCTGCTCAGCGAAGCCGGGCTGCCCAGCCTGCTGATCAACCGTCAGGCCAAGGATCTCCATACCAGCAGTGTGAACGTGGACGATACTGCCGCCACCATGGACGCCACGGAGCACCTCATCTCCCTGGGGCATCAGAATATCGCCTTCATCGGCGGCAATAAGAATTTCCAGAACACCAAGCACCGTTTGCTGGGATACCAGATCGCCATGGAACGTCATAACCTTCCTCTGGAAAACGACCATATCCTTTTCGGTGAATTCAGCGAATTCTCCGGCTACCAGCAGGGCAAAACGATCCTGAACATGCTGCACCGGCCTACGGCGGCCATCTGCGCCTCCGATCCGCTGGCTATAGGCTGTATGCGGGCATTGACGGAAGGCGGTCTGCGTCTCCCGGATGACTTCGCCGTCATTGGGTTCGGCAACATCGAGGCCAGCAAGTATGTGACGCCGTCTCTTTCCACCGTCTCTCAGCCCAGTCAGGAAATGGGCGCCATTGCTGCCGCCACGCTGATCCAGATGCTGGAGAATCCCATCATTCTTTCCCAGAAGGTTCGCTTGAAAACCAATCTGGTGCTTCGGGATTCTTCCGGCTCCCCCATTGGGTCCCGTTAAAAGGAGCCGTCATGAACCGTTTTATTGAATCCCGCATTTTCCATATTCTGTGTACCCTGACCGATCTGGTGGTTCTGAATCTTCTGTATGTACTGTGCTGTATTCCCGTCGTCACCATCGGCGCCGCAACCACTGCCCTGTACGGAACGGTTCTGGATCTGCTTCATGATGAAGGGCATCTTTACACGCTGTTCGTGCGGATTTTTCTAAAACGTTTCAAGCAGACGACGGTATTCTGGCTTCTCTGGCTGACCGCGGTTGCTGTCGCTGCGGCCGATTTAATCATCGTGGGACTGTTCTGGAACCACGCCGGTAAACCGGCCGCAGTCGGTCTGCTGGTTCTGACGCTGTTTCTTCTGCTCAGCACCGGAAGCTGGTTGTTCCCTCTGCTTGTCACCGGCGGGAAGTGCAAGGCCAAGCTTTTCACTGCCTTTGCGCTGTCCATGCAGCAGCTGCCCAGAACGCTGCTGGTCTGCGTGATAAATGTCCTTCCCGCGGCGCTGGTCTTGTGCTGGACCTACGGCTTTCTGCTCTTGTTCTGGGTCTATCTGGTGATTGGCTTTGCGTTGAGCGCCTATGTAAACTGCCTTTTGCTGAAAAAAGCGTTGATCCCTCATCTGTCACAGGAGGTGTCCCAATGAAGCAGAACTTTGGAAGGCTCCCGGATGGCCGACGGGCCGATCTGTATTGGATTGGGGATGAATATACGCAGGCTGCCTTCACAAATCTGGGGGCAGCCATTGTCCGCTGGCTGGTTCCGGATGCCGCGGGCCGGAAGGACGATATCGTGCTGGGATACGATTCTGCACAGGAATACTTTCAAAATCCCGGCATGATGGGCGCTATCGTTGGCCGCAATGCCAATCGGATCAAAGATGCGCAATATTCCCTGAACGGCACGACTTATTCTCTTACCCCCACCTCTGGCCCGCATAACATTCATTCCGGCCCGAACCGTTATAATCTCCGTCTGTGGGATGTTACCCATTACAGCAAAAGCAGCATCCGCTTCCGGCTGTTCAGCCCTGACGGCGATCAGGGCTTTCCCGGCAATGCCCGAATTGCGGTCACTTATACCCTGACCGGCAAAGCTCTGGAAATCGCCTACGAAATGATCTGCGATCAGGACACGGTGCTCAATTTAACGAACCACGCCTATTTCAATCTGTCAGGCCATCAGCACCCGGAGCAGGCAATGGTGCATACCCTTTGGTTGAACGCCACGCAGTATACCCCTGCCGATGAAACCGGTATCCCTACAGGAGAAATTGCCGATGTATCCGGCACCTGTCTGGACTTTACCGAGGGCAGGTCTCTGAGCGCTCCACCGACGCCGCCCGGGGGTTACGACCACAACTTTGTTCTTGCCGGAAATCCAGCCGCCGTTCTGAGCGATCCCGCTTCCGGAAGGAAGCTGACGGTCATCACCGACCGGCCCGGACTTCAGCTGTACAGCGGAAATTACCTGAATGTCCCGGGTAAGGACGGCGTTTTCTACGGCCCCCGCAGCGGTATCTGTCTGGAAACGCAATTCTATCCGGACAGCATCCACCACCCGCATTGGCCGCAGCCCATTGCGAAAGCAGATTGTACCTATCACAGCATTACGGCATACTATTACCGCTGATGTATGGCAGACAGAGCACAGGTGCTTCTTTTGAAACCGCAGGTGCTGCTTCTATGTCTGGAGATACATGACAGTCAGCAAAAATATCCTTGACAAATTTCCGCCTCAGGTACACGCCCCGGCAGGCCAGACGGCCTGCCGGGGTTTTGCTGTCCCTGAACGGCTCGTTATTTAATAAACTCTTAATCTCCCCTCGTATTGACAAATCCTGTATCCTGCGTTATCCTAACCGTACTAGTACAACTAATACAGTTAAGGAGGAATACCATGGTACACTTGGATTACCGGGACTCCCGGCCGATCTATGCGCAGATCGTGGACGGATTCCGGGAGCAGATCACCGGCGGCGTGCTGCGTCCGGGGGAGAAGCTGCCCAGCGTCCGGGATCTGGCCGCTCAGCTTGCCATTAACCCCAATACCATCCAGCGCGCTTACCGGCGGCTGGAAGCGGAAGGGTGGATCGCCACGGTGCCGGGAAAGGGCTGCTTCGTCTGCGGCGACGGAGAGATCAGAGAACGGGAGAAAAAACGGCTGCTGCTGAGCTTCGACGAAGCCGCCGCGGCGCTGCTGACCATGGGCGGGAGCCACGGCGAGCTGGTGGCCAGAATCGAGAAGGGAGACCATAGACATGCTTGAAATGAAGAATGTGACCAAGACCTTCGGCAATTTTAAGGCGCTGGACGACCTGACCCTGACCGTCCCGAGCGGGCGGGTCTACGGCCTTGTCGGCCCCAACGGCGCGGGCAAGTCCACTGCCATCCGGCACCTCACCGGCGTCTACCGCCCGGACAGCGGCAGCGTCACCCTGGATGAGCAGCCAATCTATGAAAATCCCGCCGTGAAGGCGGCCATCGGCTATATCCCCGACGAGATTTTCTACTACCCCTCCGCGACGCTGGAGGATATGCGAAAGTTCTACCGGGGCATTTACCCTACCTTTGACGATGCCCTGTTTGACAAGCTGTACGATGTGTTCCAGCTTCCCAAGCGGACGCCCATCCGCCGGTTTTCCAAGGGTATGCAGAAGCAGGCGGCGTTTCATCTGACCATCTGCACCCGCCCGAAGACACTGATTCTGGACGAGCCGGTGGACGGCCTCGACCCGGTGATGCGGCGGCAGGTCATGGGTCTCATTCTCTCCGACGTGGCGGGGCACGGAACCACGGTGCTGATCTCGTCTCACAACCTGCGGGAGCTGGAGGACGTGTGCGACTACGTGGGCATTATGAACCGGGGCAAAATGCTGCTGGAAAAGAGCCTTGCGGACATGCAGGGCAGCACCGTGAAATTGCAGCTGGTGGGCGACGCCCCTCAGGAGCTGGACATTCTCAACGCGACCGTTTCCGGACGCTTAAAGACCCTGATCGTCCGGGGGGAGGCCGAGGAGGTCGGCGCGAAAATGGCGGCGTGCAAGCCCGCGTATTTTGATGTGCTGCCCTTGTCCCTGGAGGAAATCTTCATTTACGAGCTGGGAGGCGTGGACTATGAAATCAAAGACATCCTTCTTTAATAAAACCGTGTTCAAAAAGAACCTGACCCGGTTCGCCCCGGTGATGGCGGTGTACACCCTGTGCCTGATTCTGGGCATGATGATGCTGTACCAGATCAATGAGGAAATGGGCCGGACGTTCTGGTTCGCCTCCCGGATAGCCGGGAACCTTCAGCTCATGGGGCTGGTGAACCTGCTTTTTGCGCCGCTCGTCGCCATGCTGCTGTTCGGCGACCTGTACAATTCCCGGATGTGCAACGCTCTGCACGCCATGCCCATGCGCCGGGAGACGCTGTTTCTGACCAACGTGGTCTCCGGACTGCTGTTCTCCATGATTCCCACGGCGGTGATGGCGCTGCTGTCCGTGCCGCTGCTGAACGCCACCATTGTGGAAAACGCGTGGCAGATCGCGCTTTTATGGTACGTCGGCACCAACCTGCAATTCATCACCTTCTTCGGCGCGGCGATTTTCAGCGTGTTCTGCACCGGTAACCGCTTTGCCATGGCAGTTGTGTACGCGGTACTGAACGGCGGCGCGTTTATCCTCTACTGTATTATCAATACCCTTTACACGCCCATGCTCTTCGGCGTGGTCACGCCGGACAGGTGGGTCAGCCTGCTGACGCCCGTGGCGGATATGACCAGCGGCGCTTATGTGGCGGTGGAGGATTTCCACCAGCTGTCGCTGCGGTTCTACGGCCGGGAAAGTGAAATGGTGGCGGCGTTCAGCGTCGATCAGGGGAAATTCACGTCCCTGCTGATCTACGCGGCGGTGGGCATCGTCTTTGCCATCGTGGGATTGCTGCTGTACCGGAAGCGGAATCTGGAATGCGCCGGGGACGCCATTGCATTCCCCATTTTGCAGCCGCTGTTTCAGCTGGTCTGCGCTGTGGGGGTCGGTACGCTGGTGGTTATGGGTGTGGAAACCTTCCTCGCGTACAGAATCGGCGCCGGTATGTCCATGCTGTATCTTCTTCTGTTCTGCGGCGGCGCCGCCGGTTGGTTCGGCGCAAAAATGCTTCTGAAGCGCACCACACGGGTGTTCCAGCTGCGCAGCTGGGTCGGCCTGGGGCTTCTGACCGCCATGGTCGCCGTGACGCTGGTGGCCACCCACTTTGACGTGCTGGGCATTGAAGACCGCATCCCGGATGTGGAGGACGTCAGCTCCGTGACTCTGAATTTTGACGGCCTGGAGCTGACAAGCGAGGAAGACATCCGGAGAATCACCACCCTCCACGCCATGGCGCTGGAAGACCGCATCGAGAGCTACGGCGACTATCCTCTGGCCTACATCCTGCACCGGGAGGAAAAGGAAAAGCACCCGGTCATGCCGGAGGGCGGCTTCGTCTACGGTGAGGGCGGCTACAACGCCGACGGGCCGATGCTGACCACAGATTACATCACCATTTATTACAAGCTGAAAAACGGCTGCACCATGACCCGTAACTACAACATCTGGGCAAATCTGGACGAGGGCAAGATCGTAAAAGAGTACGCAAGCCGCTGGGAACAGGTATGGAAGCAGGCACGGTACGGCTATCAGGATGGCTTTAACCCGGAGGATATCACCTCCATGAACATCGGAGACATGACTCTGCATGAATACCAGATCACGCCGGAGCTGGTGGAGTCTCTGCTGGCCGCCGTCAAGGCCGACTGCGACGAGCGCACCATGACCCAGAGAGATGCTTACCATCTGGGATATTTCTGGGACTACGACAAGTACAACGAGGAATATTACAAGACAAAGTCCCTGACAATATCCCTCTGGGGGGAGAACGATGTGTATGCCACCGGCGCGCACCTGTCCGTCTTTGCCGACTCCGCGCATACGCTGGAGTGGATGCGGGAGCATGACTGCCTGACGGAAGAGGTCGTGGAGGAAGCGCCCATTGTGCTGAACTAAAGAAAGGGAAGACCGATGAAAAAGAAAATTTGTCTTATGCTGGCGGTGCTGCTGCTGCTTCTTTCCGCTTGCAGCAGGACAACCGCACCGAAGCCCACCATGGCACAGTACTTCGCTCCGTCGAAACGTATCCCCGTGGAGACAACGGCAGAGCCCACCCAGTCGGAAACCACCGTACCCGACCGGAACGACGCTGCCCGCAGCGCGTTCCAGCGGGCGCTCCGGACTGTCCATGACGATCTGCGCTGGCCGGAACTGCCCGACTCGGGGAATATTGAGGTGTGGGAACCGGGTACGATTGAAGACGAACAATTTGCCGTTACGGATGTGGACGGAGACGGGGAGGAAGAACTGCTGGTTTCCGTATCCAACACCTACATGGCGGGAATGTGTGAGATCATCTATGGCTATGACCCCCAAACCGACGGCGTGCGGATTGAGTCCTACAGTTATGTGGGAGTGACCCATTATCCCGGTATGCTCAAGGTGGAGGCGTCACACAATCAGGGGTATGCGGGGGATGTCCTCTGGCCTTACGCCATTGCGTATTATGACGAAGCGGAGGATAGCTATAAAGACGCCTTCTATGTGGACGCATGGTGCAAGGATATCACCGACTACGATTCCTATACGGAAACGCCCTACCCGGATGACATTGACACCGAGCATGACGGCTATGTCTACCTGATAACGGAAAACGGAGAGCGGCGGTTCATGAACAGGGCGGACTACGAGAAATGGGAAGCGGGGATATTCACCAATAAGGAACCCCTGACCATTCCGTGGCAGAAGATCACGACAGCGAATATTGATGCACTTGTAAAATAACCAAAAATCAAATCAAGGGGCAAGCCCGGAATGTGAAAATGTAACATTCCGGGCTTGTGTTTTTTCGGGAAATCTTTTATAATCAAATCAACAATGCGAATGGAGGGCTGAGCATGGAAAAGCATCAGGTGTTGACCGTTCTGGTGGCGGACGATGAGCCGGAGCTGCTGGGCGCCGTCTGCCAGCTGATCGACTGGGAGTCTCTGGGCTTCCGCCTTGTGGGTCGCGCCGGGAACGGGCTGGACGCGCTGCAGCTGGTAGAAGCGCTTCAGCCGGATTTCCTGCTGACGGATATCCGGATGCCGTTTATTTCCGGGACGGCTCTCACCAGACAGGCGAAGGCCGTCCAGCCGCTGCTGCAAGTGGCTTTCCTAAGCGGCTACGACGATTTTGAGTACGCCAAGGCCGGGATCGAGGACGAGATCGTGGCCTACCTTCTCAAGCCCATCAGCATGGCGGAGCTGACGGAAGAACTGCGGAAGATTCACGACAAGATCGAAAAACGCCTTGCCAGCCTGACCCGGCCTCAGGGCGGCGCGGAAGCGCTGCGGATGGTCACGGCCACGATGCTTTTGGACGAGTACGCCCGCCCGGAGCCGCCGGCCGCGGCGGAATCCCTGCGAAGCGCCGGAATGGAAATCCGGGGAGACGAGCATATCGTGGTGGCGGCGTTCAGCCTGCCCGACGGGGCGCACCCGGAGCTGCTTCCCATGGCGGAGCGGATTTTCTCCCGGGCGTTTTCCTGCTGCGGATTTTCCAGCGGCGACCGGGCGGTGCTTCTGCTGGCCTCCGGCAACGGGTTCGGGCGGCTGTATGCGTCATTGGACGAGCTGCGGCAGGCCACCCGCCGGGCATGGGGCGGGGAAGTGCTGGCGGGCTTAAGCAAGGAGTACGCCTCTCTCGGCGATGGACACACCGCTTACTTAGAAGCCATGGAAGCCCTGAAAATCGCCCGCAGAGGCGGCGGACTGTACGCCGCCGGGGGCTGGGACGACATGGCCATGCTCTGCGCCCGGGCGCTGAAGATTATCGAGAAGGAATACATGGACGAGGAGCTGTCGCTGCAATCCGTCAGCGAGCGGCTGCACATCAGCGCCAATTATCTGGGCGCGAATATCAAAAAATTCTACGGCGACACCTTCATGAACCTGCTGATTCAGAAGCGGATGGACGTGGCGCTGAAGCTGCTGTGGGGCGGCAGCAGCCGCATTGCCGAGGGGTCCCGCCGCTGCGGCTACGCCCGCTGACGGCTGG